>WNFD01004247.1_pt1 | contig 21931 bp, 20 predicted proteins | sample 5400491 | NCBI WGS metagenome assembly WNFD01 (sample SAMN13153343, study PRJNA577476) | soil metagenome | isolation source: 120 cm saprolite under Douglas fir tree site 2 hole 2 replicate 2 | place: USA:California | collected 2015-04-18
GGGTTAGCCCAGCGGCTTCAGGTGTTGCCGACTTTCGTGGTGTGACGGGCGGTGTGTACAAGACCCGGGAACGTATTCACCGTGGTGTGCTGACCCACGGTTACTAGCAACTCCGGCTTCAGGCAGGCGGGTTGCAGCCTGCCATCCGAACTGAGAGCGAGTTTGCTGGGATTGGCTCCCCCTCGCGGGTTGGCTACCCGTTGTCTCGCCCATTGTAGCGTGTGTGTCGCCCAGGACATAAGGGCCGTGCTGACTTGACGTCATCCCCACCTTCCTCCACGTTTAGCGTGGCAGTCTTGTCGGACATCCTAACCGACCACAGGGGTTGCGCTCGTTGCGGGACTTAACCCAACACCTCACGGCACGAGCTGACGACAGCCATGCAGCACCTGTGCACGCGCCCCGAAGGGACTCCTGTCTCCAGGAGGTGCACGTGCATGTCAAACCCTGGTAAGGTTCTTCGCGTCGCATCGAATTAAACCACACGCTCCGCTGCTTGTGCGGGTCCCCGTCAATTCCTTTGAGTTTTAATCTTGCGACCGTACTCCCCAGGCGGACCACTTAGTGTGTTAACTCCGGCACGGAAGGGGTCGATACCTCCCACACCTGGTGGTCATCGTTTACGGCTAGGACTACCGGGGTATCTAATCCCGTTCGCTCCCCTAGCTTTCGCACCTCAGCGTCAGTCACTCGCCAGGACACTGCCTTCGCCTTCGGTGTTCCTCCGGATCTCTACGCATTTCACCACTCCACCCGGAATTCCGTGTCCCTCTCGAGCCCTCAAGTCGTACCGTCTTTCGAACACTCGGGTAGTTAAGCCACCCGCTGTCACCCGAAACGCGTACGACCGCCTGCATGCCCTTTACGCCCAGTAACTCCGGACAACGCTCGCCCCCTACGTATTACCGCGGCTGCTGGCACGTAGTTAGCCGGGGCTTCTTCCTGTGGTACCGTCCTTGCTCTTCCCACAGAAAAGCAGTTTACACTCCGAAAAGCGTCCTCCTGCACGCGGCGTTGCTCCGTCAGGGTTGCCCCCATTGCGGAAAATTCCTCACTGCTGCCCCCCGTAGGAGTCTGGGCCGTTCTCAATCCCAGTGTGGCTGATCGTCCTCTCAGACCAGCTACCGATCGACGCCTTGGTAAGCTCTTACCTCACCAACTAGCTAATCGGCCACAGGCCCATCCCTCAGCGGCGCTTCCTCTTGCGAAAAAGCACCTTTGCTCTCACTGCTCTACCAGCAAAAACCTATGCGGGTTTGTCGGCAATTTCTCGCCGGTATCCCTCACTGGGGGGTAGGTCACCCATGTGTTACTCACCCGTCCGCCACTCCCTCCCTCTCTTGCGAGACAAAGGGCGTTCGACTTGCATGTGTTAGGCACGCCGCCAGCGTTTATCCTGAGCCAGGATCAAACTCGCCATCCGTGGTTCTATCTTCCTCTCTCTCACACACACGCTGCGCGTGCATGCCAAAGAGGGCTCTTGTCCTCGGTCATTGAGTTGCGATCCAGGCCAAGCTGTCATTCGTTGCACTTGGCTGTTCGCAGATTCATGCTCTCGCTCTCTCCAGAACGAAAGCCTCTTGTTTGACAGGAACTGTTGTGTGCGCGTTCGCGTCCACCCAGTTGCTGTTCTGCTTTCCACTCTTCAATTGTCAAGGTGCTACCGGAAGCAAGTCTTGCTTGCTTCTTCGTCGCCTTTTGGAGACAAATATACGAACCCAGGAACAACTTTACTTCATAAAAGATAGAAGATCCTGGGATCAATTTTCTAAGGAGAAACCTTTTAGGAGGTTTGCTTAATAGAAGTTACTTACCCTCGTTGTTGGCGACAAAGCTATTATGGCATACTACTTATCCCATGTCAAGGGTTTTTGACAGGATTTTTGTAAAATTATAAAAATCGAAATTTGGACTTTTAACCATGTTCACTACCCCTAAACAATCTTGCCTGCTCTATCATTTCCCTATACAAAACTCGCTGAAAATTCTATCCAGCAAATCGTCACTTGCCGTTTCTCCAGTTACCTCCCCAAGCGCATCATAGGCAGCTCGTAGGTCAATAGAGACAAAATCTAGTGGCAATCTCTGTTCAAGTGAGATTGAGGAAGCGCTCAGATTCTCAGCGGCACGACGTAAAGCTTCCTGGTGCCGGGCACTGGTAATCAGAGCGCTTTCACCATACAATGTCCTACCAGCCAGAACCAGGGCAGCAATTGTCTCCTCTAGATACGGCAATCCTTCGCCTGTGAGCATAGATGTTGATACTATTGGGACGCCAGGCCACATGGTTGGTAGCTTACCGGCCTTTAATCGCTGTGGGCAATCAGCTTTATTCACTACTACAATCATTGCCCTGCTGTGTCTGGATGGGACGTCATCTCCAATTTGTTCATTGGTGGTCTCATTTTTCCCACCAAAACCCATTGTTCGGAGCTCTTCCGAAACACGTAGGTCCTGTTCAGTTAGTTGCTCGGAGCCATCAAATACGAGCAACACTACGTCTGCGCTTTCGGCAGCGGACCGACTGCGCTGCACTCCAATTTTCTCAACTGGATCGTTACCTGGTGTAATCCCGGCAGTATCAATGAGATGAAGTGGGATGCCACGCAGATTGGCTACCTCCTCCACCGTATCACGTGTTGTTCCGGCAACAGGTGTGACTATAGCACGATCTGCGCGTAATAATGCGTTAAGTAGACTGGATTTACCTACATTTGGCCGACCGATAATCGCGGTACGTAATCCTTGCCGGTAGAGACGTCCCTGCTCAGAGCCTGTAAGTAAAGCCGCTACTTTTTGCTGCGCTACCTGAATGAGCGATTGCAGTTCTTCAGGTTGGGGAGTCGGGACATCTTCTTCGGGGAAGTCAATGCTGGCTTCGATAAGTGCAATAATGCCTAGCACAGTATGGCGAGCGTCCTGAATCTGCTCTGAGATACGCCCACGAAGTTGCTGCATCGCCAGGCGTTGTCCTGCTTCAGTCTGTGCACTAATCAGATCCATAACCGCTTCAGCCTGCGCAAGATCCAGCCGGCCATTCAGGAATGCACGCAGTGTGAACTCTCCTGGATTAGCCATACGAGCGCCTTGCGCCAGCACCAGGCGTAAAATACGTTGAAGTACTAGTGGACCACCATGTCCCTGGATCTCAACGACATCTTCACGAGTATAGGTATGCGGCGCATGCATAAACGCGACCAACACCTCGTCTAACACCTCGTGCGAAGTAGGAACAACAATATGCCCGTAGGTCAGCAGGTGCGACGGCGGCAAGTCTGATTGCCTATCTGGCCGCTGTAATAGTGGTAGCACCAGTAAAAATGCTTCCGGTCCACTCACACGTATCACACCGATGCCACCATAACCCGGTGGTGTGCCAATTGCTGCAATTGTATCGTTCTGCATAGGCGGATTATACAGGAGGAATCAGCGAGTCGCAAGTGGAGCAGGCTAGATAATCCGCTCAGGGTGCGTATACACATTCATTGCATGATCCCGCAAAAAACCTATCAGAGTAATTCCACTTTGATGTGCCAGTTCAACAGCCAGGCTTGAGGGGGCAGAGATAGCTGCAATACAAGGAATGCGGGCAAGCAATGCTTTCTGGATGATCTCGTAAGAGGTACGTCCACTGACCATCAGAATATGCCTGGAATACGGGAGAGTATTGTGTAAGAGGCCATGTCCAATGATTTTATCGACGGCGTTATGGCGGCCTACATCTTCCCGAAGAAGACAGAGTTCACCAGTTGAAGTGAACAGCCCTGCGGCGTGCAGGCCTCCTGTATGAGTAAAAACATCCTGTCCAATACGTAACTGTCTCGTTAATTCATAGATGCAGGAAGCAGAGATGCGGAGATCCTCTACCTCCAACGGAGGGACAGTGAGCATCAAATCATCGATGCTGTTTTTACCACACAGTCCACAACTTGCAGAGACAGCGAAATGACGCTCAAAAACCGAATCATGCTCGTTATTATCTGCTTGTATTAATGAGCCCTGCCGCTCACGTGGATGCAAAATCACATTGACAACGTTTGTAAGCGGCAACCCTTCGTCATCCATAGCATCTTCGATGGTTTGTACATCGTCTGCCTGGTGAATCACTCTCTCCGTGAAGAGAAAGCCCATCGCTAATTCACGATCATGACCAGGGGTACGCATAATGACGGCCAGGTTTCGATGGTTAAGACGCACTTCGAACGGCTCTTCAACCGTCACGTGATCTTCACGCTGTTGCTGTACATATTCCTTCCAGTGAGTCACATATATGTTCATGACTCGCTCTGGATCGAGTGAGGAACGCCAGAAGCCTTGAACAGTCATTTATTTTTCCCTTTATGTATAGAAGCAGATACGGGTTGAGGCCCTGTTATCCGTGTTGGCGATTGCAAGTACTGACGCTTGAAGTAGTACTTACATGCGCCTGGGCGCACGGGATCAGGCGGTTCAATAGCAACAAGACCCCAACCTTCCTGCTCCAACCAGCTCCATGCCTCGTATTCTTCATCAAAATCACGCACAACATCACCTGCGATAGTAAACACCATAGTGCCCAATAGGTATCGATGCTCCCAACGAACCATAGATTTCTACTTTCTGAGGTCATTTTGACCCTGTATAGCTATTGTAACCAATCTGCAAACAACCGCAAGTCCTTACGGAAGGCTTCTTTCTATAAGAAATCAACGTTGCATTGCTTCGTTGTTGTATAAGTTGACGCCTCACCAAAGCAATGTTAGGATATGGTTACACAATGATAGCAATGAATAGGGGTTGAGGATGCACCAGTATGTGAATTCGAGCAACGAGATGCTTCGCAAGCGAGGTTACCGGCTGACACCGCAACGTTTCATGATTTTGAGTGTTATTCAGGAAGCAGAAGAACACCTGAGTATTGATCAGATTACAGAACGCGTCCAAGAGCGCAATCCTTATGTGAGCCTCTCGACAATCTATCGCACGCTAGAATTACTGAGAGAACTGGGTCTGGTACGAGAAAATCATCTACCTGGAGAACAACCTCACTACGAGGCAGCAGAAGGAAAAGCTCACCATCATCTTGTTTGCCGAAACTGTCGAGCCATTATTCACCTCGATAACACGTTGTTAGGCAATTTAAATGAACAATTGCAAGAGCAATATCATTTTTATAATTTGACACTTGACCTTGTTGCGTCAGGTTATCATCAACCTGATTATTGCTTTTCCCCAATGGTTATATAGACTTCCCATCTGCGGCTCCGTACCCGTTCAGAACGACGGCTTAGTCCATGATATTCCAGAGGAATATGCTGACCAAACCATGCATCAGATACCACTTCAGTTGTAATTCCTGTCCCCATTTCCTTGCCGCTTTGCAATACATTCTTATTCGGATAGTGGGTGCTGCGATTGCGAGCCATCTCTTCATCTAGATTACGGTGTTTGCGCGGACCAAAGACAGATGCTGGACCATACACCAGGGTTTGTAGAAGGACTAAAAAAGGCTGAAGGAATCCAATTGGCAAGAGATTTGCGCCCTCCACAACGATCAAACAACCACCAGGACGCAAGACACGCTCAACCTCGGCAAGAGTATCGGGATCATAAATATATTCGGAGGGGAACGTACTCACGACAGTATCAAATGAACCATTTGAAAACGGTAAATGCTGGGCTGAGCCCTGGATTACAGTGGCCATTTTGTTAAGCTTACGGCGTTGAAGGGTTTCGCGAGCCGCTCCGACCATTTGAGGAGAATGTTCGACGGCAAGGCAAACATATCCTGCTTCGCTCATATCTGCCAGTAAGTCACCTAACCCACAACCTAGTTCCAACACTTCATGACCTTGTAAACGTGACAAAGCCAGGCGCTGCCAGACACGCCATTGACCGGCAAAGGGGACGGTACTGGCGAAGCGATAGAGATATTTATTCTTATATAGTGTCTCAAACAGCCATTTACGTAAGCGGGGCGTCACTGTACACCTGCCTTTGTGAGTAAATTCAACCATTCAAACAGATGTTCAATGATCAAGTCAGGAGGGCTTTCAGTCTGGCCTAAATGCCCTGAAAGCCCTTCTGAATTTCATTCTTTACATTTACCGCGAGCTGGCATCTTCGTGAGAAAGTACCTCATCAATAAGGCCATACTCAACCGACTGCGGAGCGGTGAGGAAGTAGTTACGGTCTGCATCCTGCATAATACGTTCTCGTGTCTGGCCAGTATGATACGCGAGGATATCATAAATGCTGCTGCGTAGGCGCAAGATCTCGCGAGCAGTGATTTCGATATCAGCAGCCTGACCTTCTGCTCCACCAAGAGGTTGGTGAATTAGCACAGTAGAGTTAGGCAGGCAGAAGCGCTTGCCCTTCTCGCCGGCAGCCAACAGTACAGCGCCCATGCTCATCGCCATACCTACACACACTGTCGAAACATCGGGCTTGACCCATTGCATGGTATCATATATCGCCAGGCCAGCATAGATCACACCACCAGGAGAGTTGATGTACAGGTTAATATCCTTGGTTGCATCCTCGCTCTGGAGGAACAACAATTGAGCTACAGTAAGGTTGGCAACATTATCATCGATTGGCGTGCCGATGAAGATGATGCGTTCCTTTAGCAGGCGCGAATAGATGTCCATGCCACGCTCACCACGAGGCGTCGACTCGATAACATTCGGAACGATAATCCCCTTGGGCTCCATTACTTCACGTGTTTCTTTGATCCACTTTGGATCATTTGGGTTAAAAATGCTACCCATCTTTACTCCTTTTAATATTCGAAACGATCTGTCTCTCTTCCTTCTATACCCGGATGAGTTAGACTATCGCAGAGACTAAATGTGCAGAGGTTCCTTGCCTTTGCAAGGCCACGTATCATAATGATAGCACCTGTAAGATGCAAACGCAAGAATTACAGGTACTAATTTAGCACTCTCAAGGAAAGTCTGCTAAAATATTAGACTCTTCTGGGGCTATTCGGACGGTAGTCCTTTGCGCGGTCCAAAATGACGGTAGTCACCAGGCTTGCATCCGTTAAACGTGAGCGAATGCGCTCATCGATTCCCTGCAATCCCCTGGAATTGGCGGTGATGACAGTTGGGAAGCGAGAATTGTAGCGGTAATTAAGTAGTTGGAAGAGTTTCTCGTTAGCCCAGGGAGAACTCTGCTGCGCACCAAGGTCATCGAGAACGAGCACTTCTGCCTCGCGCATGCGGGAAAAAAGTTGATCGTAGACTTCGTTTGAAGTGGGCGCGAAGGCAGCACGCAGATGGTCGAGCAGGTCGGGAACTGTCGCGAAGAGTACAAGTGCACCATCTTCGAGACTCTTATTAGCGATTGCGGCTGCGAGATGTGTCTTTCCGCATCCGTTCGGTCCTATCAGGAGAAGCCAACCATTAGGGTCTTGCGCAAACTCATAAGCACAAGTAAAAGCTTCTCGTATCCCATTCACACCTGTATTAAAGTTTCTAAAGCTCTTGTCATAAAATGCGCCAAGATCAGACATTTCTTGCAATTGACGCCGCCGTTTGGCCTTGCGTTCAGCCTCTTTACATTCACAGGCGATGGGCTTACCAAAACTGGGATGCCCATAGGGAACATTGGGGCGAGCAATCGATTGTGGCTTGGGCGGTTGGGTCATACGGATTGAGCGCTGAACTTCCTGTGAAGATTCAGGTGGCAGATGCTGCCCTGATTGGCCGTAATAATCACCCGTGTGACGCGTCGTTTGGGGCTTTGAGTCTCCATTGGATGTCATATGTAAATCTCGCGTGACAAATGAGCGATTGTTCGCGGGATATGTTCGAGAATCACCGGCTGGCGGCTGGTTCATAGAATACCTATCGTGTGCGACCGCTCCTGCTGCTTGTGGACTGAATTGCGAGTACGTGTCGTTTCCATCATCTTCCCAATCGCCGTAAAGCATGCCTCCCGTATCATCCTCCCACCCTTCGCGTATGTCAGCTCCCGCCATAGCTGAGTATAGATCAACCGAATCGGCTGAAGTGATCCCCGTCGTTTCCCATCTACGATCTCGACCAGGTACAAAATCTTCCTTATACTGAGTATGGCTATCGGTGTCCACTTGACGTTGGAAGCTTTGTTGATATGGAGTTATACTAGCAGGCGATTGTTGCCTGGAATTGGCAAGTTGAGGCCTCTGAGGCGAAGGTTGTCCTTGCCCGCTACGAGCGCGCTGCGGTATTCTGTGCTGGTATTGTGGTTGGGTGGAACGCGAACCCGGTCCCAGGTGTGCCGTTTGTTCGCGCAACGGGTAGCGCGTAGGAGATGCCCCTTGACGCTGTGTCGACGAGTTCTGATGGTGTTCCGCATCCTGTTGGCGATGTTGTGGTGTTCTCCCAAAAATTTCATTCAGGCGTTCCATGCTTATCTGCCTTCCGTTCCCCAGCGCCTCAAAATGGCGCGGATATAGCTCCATTTTCGCTTATTGTGCTGCACTGCTTCGCGAAACGCTGCTTCAATCCACTCCTCCGGATATTGGTCGGCAGCGTCTTTCAATTCATCAGCTAGCAGCGGTGAGAGTAAACCAATATTTTGTTCATACAATACAAAAATATTAGGACGTTCGATTTGTACCTGTATATGTTGCGGTGTATCATATATATGCGATGTCGTATGCATGCCCGCTAAGAGTCTTCTGTCGTTCCTTTGCTCTTTCTGTTCCTGTTCGATATTGAGCATACTTGCAGGAACCAACTCACCTCCTTGTAACTCCTTTACGATTTTACGGCTGCGAGCCGTATTAAAGAAAAACCAGTCAACAAGCTCTTCCTGGTCGCCAGCTTCGTTCAACACCTTTAAGTGTATCCGCAAAATAGTACCGCGCGCAACCGCCTGTTCTAATCCCTGGCGCAGGCGTTCTTCGACGGGTCGAGGATCGCCTTTACGCTTGAGACTTTGCAACAAGACCCTATCAGCTACCAATTCGCGCTCGTTAACGCAGCGCGGGTCGCCCTGTTTTTGTGCCAGCAACCAGAAGAGGTGCAACGTTACTTTCAGTTCAGCGGTGTCCTCAATCTCTGGTAAAAGCTCCGTAAAAAATACGTCCGGGACCGGCACATACGGATTTTTCCCGGATGGGAATCCTGCAAATAGTGTCATTCCGTTTCATCCAATTATTCCGCCGATGGATTAAGTTCAAGGTCGCGAAAGCGGGTCTGGCTAGCTTGAAAATAGAGGCTGATTTCGCCAACCGGCCCATTCCGATGTTTTGCAATAATAATATCTGCAATATTTTTTCGTTCTGATTCCTGGTTATAAAGGTCGTCTCTATAAATAAACATGACTATATCACTGTCTTGCTCAATACTGCCACTTTCACGTAGGTCTGATAATTGCGGCACCTTCGATTGCCTGCTCTCCACAGCACGAGATAGCTGCGCCAATGCCAATACCGGAACATTCAATTCCCTCGCTAACCCCTTCAGACTGCGACTAATCTCGGAGATCTCCTGCACCCGATTCTCGTTGCGCTTACCACCGATTGTCGCTTGCATCAACTGTAAATAATCGACAATAATCAGATCGATACCGTGTTCTGCATGCAGGCGCCGCGCCTTACTGCGCATCTCCATCGTTGAGATGCCCGCAGTATCGTCAATCCAGATGTTGGACTCTGAGAGCGTATCCATCGCGTACACGATACGGTCCCACTCGTCTTCCTCGATTGTGCCTGTGCGCAGGCGCTGCTGATCTATCCTTGCATCCATTGAGAGTAGACGCTGCGCTAACTGATCCTTGCTCATTTCCAAACTGAAGACCGCGATGGAATTGTGATATTTTAAGGCGGTATTATGCGCTAAACTCAATGCCAGACTCGTTTTTCCAATGCCAGGTCGAGACGCCAGCACAATCAAATCAGACTTTTGCAGACCACCGGTCAAACGATCAAGATCAGTGAACCCGGTCGGAACACCAACGATTGTGCCCCGACGCTCGTGCAACTGATCCAATTTGTTCATATACTCGGCAAGAACATCGCGCAGATGCGTAAAGTCCGAGCGGGCGTGGCGCTGGCTGATATTGAAAATCAACTGCTCTGCTTTATCCAGAGCAATATCTGCATCACCTTCTTCATATGCAATTGCAGCAATCTGTCCTGCTGCGTGGATCAAGCGCCGTAAAATCGCAGTACGTTCGACGATGCGTGCATAAAACTCGACATTACCGCTAGTGGGAACCTGGTTGATAAGCGAAGTAATATAACTAGCTCCGCCCACCTCTTCCAGCTTGTTCCGACGCTCTAGTTCATCGCAGATAGTGATAAAGTCCGCTGGCTCATGTTCCTCATATAACTGGAGAATCACCTCATAAATTGTGCGATGAGCATCGCGATAGAAGTCATCGGCACGCAGAAAATCTGACACCTGAACGATGGCTTCCGGGTCGATGATGATACTGCCAAGTACACCACATTCAGCTTCTATGTTTTGCGGTAATAGCTTCTCCACGGTCTAATACACTCGCTTCTTGCCTATGAGGTTTAACACATTGTGTCCCCGCTAGGCCGATTATAGCACATAAGTTCGATTCCTTGCGCTCAGATACCGAATTTGTGGGCAAAAAATCTCTTAAGTTCTTGAATATTGTGCGTCTCAGTAGTGTAGCGAATCTTTCCCTCGAAATCAATCAGCAAGCAAGGTATAATCTCTGTGGATATGTGGATAGATCTGCTTTGTACTCATGCGTAAAGAATGTGAGCAGCATGACATAACGTCACTTATCCTCTACATATCCACCATGATAGGTGAGTTTTCCAGGTTATCCCCGAACTTATCCACAGGCTTATCCACGTAAAAATTGTGTAAAATAAGTGTATTTTACGGATTCTTAAGCGGAGAAATAGCTTTCAGGACTTGACCCAATCACACAAGGGGATTATTATAGCACGGTAAGATGGTATTCGTTGGCCTCCTGCTAGATCAACCCATTACTTAGGAGCCAATTAAGTCGTGTGATTGGTGTGGCCATTTTATTGATATTGATTGATACAAAAGGAGTTATTTCAGAACTCTATGCCAAAAACAACAAAACGTGATACTACGAAACGAGAAGAAAGAGTTGCAAAAGCGCACGCAACACCATTGCCACCTCCAAAGGTCAAGCAGCCAAAACCGCAACAACAAGGACCAGGATACAAGCGCCCTACCCGTGGATTGGCACGCTATCCCTGGGCTATCGCCTTATCCTTACTGGTGATCGCATCAAGCGTCTTTGCACTCGCCTATTTTCATGTTGGACCATTTGCGCCAGCAAAGCCAAAAACTGCAGCAGTAAAGCCTACGCCTGCACCGAATCTGACTTTGCTTAACCCCTCGCCTTGTTTAAAGGTCGTAAAACAGCTTACGGATACCTCACCTGCTCCAACCGCGGCTGAATTCAATAAAATTCAGCATACCTTTAAGGCAGCGCCACCCAATGTTATTGATAACACAAAGTTTTATTGCGCAGGGATCAATACCAATCGCGGCTTAATCGTGTTGGAACTTGATCCGCAATACGCGCCAAATACAGTAAACAATTTTGTATACCTGGCCGACGCTCAATTCTATGATGGGTTGCTTTTCCACCGCGTTGTCCCAGGTTTTATCGTTCAAACTGGCGATCCCCAGGGCAAGGGTACAGGTGGTCCGGGTTACAAATTCAATGACGAAGCTGTAAAAGGGAGCTATACGAAAGGCTGTGTGGCAATGGCGAACTCAGGCGCGAATACAAACGGCAGCCAGTTCTTCATTTGCACGGCAGACGATACCGCGAAGCTTCAAAAGTCGTATAATCTGTTTGGACGTGTTGTCCAGGGTATGGATGTTGTCCAAAAAATTCAGGGCCCTGGCGATGATGCTTCTACCAAAAATATTAAACCGGACAAGATTAACCATGTGATCATAGTTCCGGTATCGTAGCAGAATGCAAAGTAAAGAAAGGAACTTTTATGCCAGCAAAGCACTATAGTGCGCCTCCTCAAATGCAGATAGAGACGAACAAGACATATCACGCTGTCATTAAAACCAACAAGGGTGACATTCACCTGGAATTGAATCCGGCTGAAGCGCCTATGACTGTTAATAACTTTGTGACTTTAGCTCGCGACGGCTACTATGATGGTGTGACATTCCACCGTGTTGTGCCAGGCTTCGTTATTCAGGGTGGTGATCCTACAGGTACAGGCTCTGGTGGCCCTGGTTATAAATTCCAGGACGAAGCAGTAAAACGTCCATATAAGGCCGGAACTGTGGCAATGGCTAATGCTGGTCCGCATACAAACGGCAGTCAGTTTTTCATCTGCCTGGAAGATCAGTCTGGACTCCCACCAAACTATACCATTTTCGGCGATACAGTTGCTGGAATGGACGTGGTACGCAATATTCGCGTAGGCGATGTAATGCAGTCGGTGACGATCGAATAGCAGTTAGCGATTGGACTCTAAAGCCTGACCTCTTGCGAGTGTCAGGCTTTTTGTCGCTTTTCTCTACCTTTCGGTGCTAGAATAACATCATCCAGTTGCGAACTTGCCTTCTCAACAGAAAGGAGCCGAACCAATGTTTCCAGCATCCCTCGCGGAAACGACTGACACACTACGTACGGGAGAGCTTGACCTGTTCGCCTATATCAATCGACTGTGCAACCTCATTGATGCTACTGAACCACAAATCCAGGCGTTGTTGCCTGAAGCAGATCGCCGCGCGCGCTTGCTAGTTGAAGCACAGTCTCTACAAGCACAATTTCCTGATCCTGCCAGTCGTCCTCCCTTGTTCGGTATTCCTGTAGGTATCAAGGATATTTTTCGCGTTGACGGCTTTCCGACTCACGCAGGGTCGCAGCTTCCAGCAGAGTTATTTATCGGGCCAGAAAGTGATTGTGTGCGCGCGCTACGTTCAGCGGGTGCGCTTATTTTGGGTAAGACCGTCACAACTGAGTTTGCCTATTTTGAGCCAGGACCCACTCGCAACCCGCGTAACCTCGATTTTTCTCCCGGTGGGTCGAGCAGTGGTTCCGCTGCGGCTGTTGCAGCCGGTTTCTGCCCTCTGGCGATTGGTACACAAACGATTGGTTCTACAATACGTCCCGCAGCATTTTGTGGCATTGTTGGTTTCAAATCAAGTTTTGGGCGTATTCCCATGACGGGTGGAATTTTGTGTTCTGAAACATTTGATCACGTTGGGATTTTTACACAGGACGTGGCTGGTATGGAATTGTCTGCTTCCCTGTTATGCCAGAACTGGCGAGAGATCGAGATGGAAATGACTGGTGACTTGCCTATACTTGGAGTGCCCGATGGGCCTTACATCGAGCAGGCATCACCGGAGGGACTTGCAGCCTTTGAGCATCAGCTTGTGCTTCTCAAGAAAGCCGGATATACCGTTCGACGTGTGAAGGCACTGGAAGAAATCGATGCTATCAACCGGCGGCATTCACGTTTAGTTTTCGCCGAAATGGCACAGGTACATTCCGAGTGGTTCACGCACTATGCATCATTGTATCGACCACGCACGGCATCGGCAATTCGCGAAGGGCAAGAAGTGAGTGCAGAAGAGTTATCTGTATTGCGTGCCAGTCCAGCAAAGCTACGTGCCGAATTGGAGATGCTGATGACTCAAGCTGGTATCGATTTGTGGGTTTGTCCTTCTGCTCCTGGCCCGGCTCCGCAAGGTATTACCAGTACTGGCAGCCCACTCATGAATTTGCCCTGGACCTATGCGGGAATACCTGCGATTTCCTTACCAGCCGGACATGCTGCTAACGGTCTGCCACTAGGCTTGCAATGTATAGGAGCTTTTATGACAGATGAACATCTTCTTAAGTGGGCCACTCATTTAGCTGAGGTTGTAAATGAATCGGGTGATATCAGTATATAGAGGTAGATAGACTAACTAACGTAGTAATAGGGATGCCTGCGGGTTGCAAGCCAGGCTCCAGTGAGGCTCACAAGCCCTGCGATTACTCCCGATATTGCCAGAAGGATCAGTGCTGCTATAAGTCCGCCGCCGAATCCAAGTAACCCCCCACTAAAACCAGTTGCCTGCGCATTCGGATACCCTGGAATTTGCTGCACTAGCAAGCCAAGAATATAAGAGACTGCTTCTGCCACAAAACCTACTAAGAAGCCCATTCTACGCTCTACCGTAGCCTTACCAGTGACGAACCCAGCAACAAAGTAGATGAACAAGCTAATGAATATAGTCAAACAAAATAAACCAAAGACTGCTTCTGCAAGACCTAATGACAGCTTATCTTGAGGAGTAGTGCTGACTGTATGATAGAGAGAGGCATTGGCAAGTGTAATGATAATACCTTGTAAAACCGCTATAACGCCCGCGATAGCTCCAATGAGTAACGTCTTCTTGAAGCGTCCGCGAGGTAATTGAGGGCTGGACGGTACCTCACGTTGATGGAATGGTCCCCGACCGGGCTGAACCGGCTCCTGGAGTACCTCTTCGTCATCAAATTCATCCTCATCATTTTCGTCAAATGGTTGATGACGTCCATTTCCTCCAGGCTGATGAAGTGGATATTGTTGGTTTGCGTCTCGCATATGTTATTTCCTTTAGTGGTTTATTGGTATCTTGCCATAAACCGGTTGGTAAGTATTTATGAAATGCCAGCTATTCAATGGCCAATAAACAAAGACTGCTTTGCCAATTATATAACTTTTGGGTACAAATCCCCAATCACGAGAATCATCACTCACCTGTCGATTATCACCCATTACAAAATAATGATTGGGTGGAACTACCCAGGTGTTTCCAGCTGGATTAGCTGGCGCGCTGATATACGGCTCATTTAACAACACCCCGTTGACCCGTACTGTTTTATTATCTATGACAATCACATCTCCAGGAACGCCAATCACGCGTTTTATCAAGTCTTTGTTGGTATCAACCGGCCAATGAAAAACAATCACATCTCCTCGTTCAGGAACATGAAAGAGATAAGCCAATTTGTTCACCAGCACATATTGATTGTTTTTCAGACCCGGCAGCATGCTTGTACCGTCTACCATATAGTTTTGTACGGTAAAGTGAATAACCACGAATATAATGAATGTCAGCGCGAGAGTTTCAATAATTTCTCGTACCAGATGCGATGAATGTTTCAATTTAAACCTCTATTGACTCGGATGAATAGCAGCAAACACTGAAGGGAAAGTATTTATGAATTCCCAATTGGTCACAGGCCAGTAAACTGCTACAACCTTACCTACAATATAGCTTTTATCTAATAAGCCCCAGGAACGCGAATCGAGACTATTGTTGCGGTTATCACCCATTACAAAAAACTGATTTGGTCCTAGCTTCCATTTATCACTTGCAAAGTTGAATGGAACACTAATATATGGCTCATGGAGAGTCTGTCCATCAACAATTACACTGCTACTGGTTGTACTTACTACGTCTCCAGGTACTCCAATAACACGTTTGATAAAGTCTCTAGTTGTATCAAGAGGATAGTGAAAAACAATAATATCTCCTCGTTCGGGCGCATGGAAAAGATAAGTTACTTTGTCTACCAGTACATATTCGTCAGTATGAAAACCTGGTTCCATGCTTTCCCCGTCCACGCGGAAGCTTTGAGCCGCGAATCGGATCACCAGAAATATTAATAGCGTGAAAGCTATCGTTTCAATTAACTCACGTATGAGGCGAGTGTGTTTTTCTGACACGTTATGGTTCCAATCATGTCATTTCTTTTCTCTGCATTACATTTGCACATTATAACGGGCAAGCAGAGCGAGGGCAACTGTTACCCCTACTTTAACTATACGAAGAAAGTTTGCCAGTGTTTTCTACTTCAGGAGTCGGAAGTTAAAGGAAAGGTTACGAGTCACAACGATAAACGGGACTAATCCGGATAGCATAGATTAGTCCCGTTTATCGTTGTCTATGATGGCTGGGGTGCAGGGATTCGAACCCCAATTGGCCGATCCAGAGTCGGCAGTCCTACCGTTGAACGACACCCCAATGTCGTTAGCGAAAAACATGATACCTTAACTCTTGCGCATTGTCAAGCAATGTTTTGCGCCCTCAACGATTCCGCGAAACCCCAACCAGCCGAGAATGTGCACAGATTTTGCTCAGCGAAACGAGGCAAACGGTTAATGATAGCGTTCTCCAGGGCAGCGCGCGGAAGAAGCTGTGTATAACCGCTGAAGACGCCGAGCATAATGATATTGATGCGGCTATTAGACTGTCGTTCATCCTCAATCTCATTTGTTGGCGAGGGCAAGATTTCGGGAACAAAAATGCCAGTCACCCCGGCTTCATTCAATGCCTCTTCGATCTCCTCCCGCGTTGGATAATGTATCCCAGCGACACCAGCAGCTATGGGCAAGCGGCGAAAAGTATTGATAAAAGCTAAAGCTCCTCTGCGCGCCATAGGCAATGCGCGTAATACCTCACTCATTTCCAGTGTGAGCAGGATATCAGCTTCACCTACAGGAATAGTAGGACTAATAGAGGGGCCAAGGCGAACATGACACATGCCAGAGCCTCCCAGACGTGCCAGGCTAACCCGAGACAACACACGCACTTCTTCATTAGCTTCTTCTGCCGCAATTGCCAGCATTTCCATCATAGTGAGCGTTCCCTGCCCTCCAATGCCAATCATGATAATGTTAGTGGTTTTTGACATGATTAATCCTGCAATAAATATCTTAATTGCACCTCAGCAAACGCAGTACCAGTTACAGATTCTTCTTTTTTTACACCCGCTATTGGTTTGATAGCATCGAATGGGCAGGCAGCTACACATAAACCGCAGGCAACACAGGTTGCTGTATCAATAGACAGGCGAGGACGTACACCCTCCAATGATAATAAGACAGAGGGACAGCCAACTTTATGGTAACAGGGTGTATCTTCACAACCCCGACCAGCCATACACACTTCCTGATCCACCTGTACAGGCTCTTCATTGATCAATACACCTTGCATTGTGCAAGGCGCCTCAGCAATAACAACAGAGACTCCCGGGTGTTGCATTGCATCTTGCAGAGCATTGATCATCTTTGGCAGATCATATGGATTGAGCCGCTTCACGTACTCTACACCGCAACCGCGCACCAGCATAGCAATATCTGCACGTACGCTTGGTTCGCCAGTCGTACGACGACCAGTCCCAGGATCAGGCTGCATGCCTGTCATGGCAATCTTGCTGTTATCCAGAATGATGAGCGTCAAATTGACACCGGATTGTACGGCATTTAATAGTCCCGCTATGCCGTTATGGTAAAATGTGCCGTCACCCATGGCCGCTAAAACAGGTCGCTCGATACCTGCATACTTGAATCCCTGAGCAATGCCAATACTGGCTCCCATGGAAACTTCCGTCCAGCATGCATCCAGTGGCGCATTCATACCAATAATTGTACAGCCAACATCCCCTGTGGTTATCACTTCATCTTTGGTGAAGCCTGATAGCTCGATCGCACGGTTGAGCGCATAATACGTCATACGATGGGGACAGCCAGGACAGAACTCCAATGAACGTGGAAGAGCTGCTATTTCATTGTGAGGATGATCTTTGTTTTTTCTGTTGCTGTTAAGATCAGACATATCCTGGTGATCGACGCCCTCATTGGAACCAGCAAGCGATGGCATCTCCTGCATCCCTGTTGAACTTTCTGGTCTGCGAAGTTTTACCCATACCGGGGATCGTCCTGCCAGCTCGTCAAGGTGCGCTAACGCCGTTTCGATCAGTTCCAGGGAATAGTCACCGACTCGTGGTAGAAGCCCATCGCGTTTACCTGATATCTCGACTTTAAGACCAGCTTCAGCTATCAGCGCCATGACCTGCGTCTCAATGATGGGGTCAAGTTCTTCCAACACCAGAGCGATATCGACGTGCGCCAGGAAGTCTAATATTTCTCGCTGCGGCAAAGGATTCACAACACCCAATTTTAATATGGGGATATCCGCAAATCGCTCAGGATAATGTTGGCGCAATTCTTGTAAGTAAGCAAAACTAACTCCAGCAACAATTATGCCAGATCGCTTGATCTCTGAAGAAAGCGTACGCTCCACCTGTCCGGGTATGGTAAACACCAGGGAGGTTCCGGAATCTTCTGAAGCCGTTTTAAAAAGCTTGCCAGCCTGCTCAAGGCGTTTGATTGCATCAGCGTGCTGGTCGCGACACCACTGAGGTGCAGCTTTCGTAAATTTCGCGAGATTGCGTGCAAAATGAGCAGGACGGTTGTACAAATCACGTTCGATTTTGCCTACTTTCATTGCCGTAATAGCATTGGCGACTGCCGTAGTCGAGAGAACGAATACAGGCGCTCCTGTCTGTTCCGAGACGGTGAAGGCTATGCGTGTCATCGCATATGCTTCTTCTGGACTGGCTGGCATCAATAGAGGGAGAGAGGTAAGCTGCGCATAATAGCGCGTATCCTGCTCCACCATTCCATAGTAGACACCAACATCGTCAACGGTGTAGATGACCAGCGCTCCAGTCACGCCGCTATGCGCAATGGAGAGCAGGGAATCTGCCATCACATTCACCCCAGACATTTTCATGCCTACAAGGCTGCGTTTTCCTGCCCAGGCTGCACCAGTAGCGACCTCAAGGGCGACTTTTTCATTCACGCTCCATTCCACAGCCATTCCATATTGCTGGGCAAGCGGTATGAGAGCAGTAATGGCTTTTGTGCCCGGGTTGCCAGGGTATCCCGTGGCTACCTCAACTCCTACTTCCAGCGCTGCGCGTGCTACTGCCTCATCGCCTGTTAAAAAGAGCCGTTTACCTGTTGCTGTCAGTGCGTTCACGTGTGAATCATCCTCTTTGCCTGGTACTTGCTTAAATGAAAACTTTCGATTCTTTATTTACATAAAGTGTAAAGTATGCCTTTGCGGTTTGTCAACAAATTACCTAACAATCAAGTAACAAAAAGCCGGGTAGTCATAAAGACCACCCGGCTGGAGATGAGCCTCCTGATAAACCTCTAGTCAGACAACGCCTCGGCACGCTTTTCGCCGCCAGCAATAACCGCACGGCGTTTGAAGCCGAACCAGTAGATAGCGCCAACGCCAAAGAGCACAACCAGCGAGAACTCGAAGATCGGCGTCCCTCCGAGCAGAGGAATATTGGCCCAGGAGGAGAACGCTGATCCCATTACCGGATTGGTATAAACGTTGCGTAACCCACCGAACCACAGGAAGTTGATAATCATCAAACCCCCGTAGACGAGCGCCAGTATATTAACCAGCATACCCCATTGACCCAGGCTGAAAGGAGCTTTGACTCTGGGCCAACCTCTCATACGTGCACCAAGAGAGGCAATATTGTTCATGAAGTACGAAACGTAGATCAGGCCCGTTGCACCGGTGACGATCACACCAATCGCTGTACTATAAAGAAAAGGAATCGCAGAAAGAAGCATGACAGCAACGCCAGCCCAGAGCGGTGTGCGGAAGATTGGATTGACGCTCCCCCAGACTCTTCCAAATGGAAGACGACCATCGCGGCCCATTGAGAACATCAGACGAATGGTTGCCGACTGGATTGCCAGCGTGCAGACACATACAGCGACGAGTACAACTCCCAGGTAGACATTTCCCCAGTTAGTGCCAAGCGCGTCCGTGATGATTGTCGGGAGTGTTCCGGTGAACGGTATATTGGGGTTCGCTCCAGCCGCAATATTCTCAATTCGCGGTAGGTCCTTGATTGAAAGGATGGTGCCACCCAGGAAGAGAATGCCAGCAATTGCTGAAAGCCCGATAGCCCAGAGAACGCCACGAGGCGCATTCCTTTGTGGATCTCTGGTTTCTTCACCAAGTGTCCCTGCCGTGTCAAAGCCATAGATAACGAACAATGACATGAACATTGCTGCTGCGAAAGCTCCAATATAAACATCACCCAACGGTGGCGTCCACTGTGCTCCTGGAATACCAAGATTTTGGGAAAGAACCTGGGGTGAGACATTGGCAGTGGGGCCATTGAAGAGGAAACCAAGCGACTGATGATTGAAGAAGATCAGCAGCACAAGCGCGAAAACAAACATGCCAATGATCTCAGCGGCAACGCCGATGTTATTGACAAAGGCTACCACCCTCACACCAACTATATTGATGATCGTACCGACGACAATCGAGACCAGGGCGATGAAGACGGCGCTGGGCATTCCCAGGATAGTTGCCGGAATGCCGGTGAAGATGGCAAGTAAAGGAATAGGAACAGTAAACGCTACAGCTGTTATGGTGAGGACTCCTGCGAAGAAGTAGATCCAACCGGTGAACCAGCCCAGGGTAAAGCCAGACAGACGCTTGCTCCATTGGTAGATAGAACCCGCGATCGGGAAGTGTGATGCGAGTTCGGCGAAGTTGAGCGCTACGATGAACTGTCCAATTGCGACAATGAACCACGTCCAGAAGAACGCGGGGCCACCTGCCAGGATGCCAAGATAAAAGAGTGAGAAAGTGCCGGTGGAGACTGAGATGTAGGAGAAAGCGACTGCAAAGTTGGAAATGAAACCAAGCGAGCGCCGTAGTTCCTGTCTGTATCCAAACTTTTGTAGTAATGCTTCATCCTGTTGCTGTTGAGATACATCACTTTGGGCCATGTAATAACGCCTCCTTGCGGTAGATAATACCAACGATAAGAAACGAGAGAACGACCCCAATCACCTCTTTGTCAAGTATTATACATGAATGACGAGGTGCGCGCATGAGGGATGAGGACAATTAACGGTTGTAGATTTGCGCTTTTCCTTTGATACTTTTGTGGATTATTACACATTTGTGTTATTCCACACTGAATGTTCCGAAACCTGCAACTGTTAATAGTACATAGTAGAGTCTACCATATGGGGTTGCCAATAAGCAATATGCATATATTATAGAAACGGAATATAGATGTTTTGTAGGCTGACGGACACAATAACGCTATTTGCCGGTACTCCAATCAGCAAAGTACCTTGCACGCGTTGCCATTTTATCTGAACACGGCATACAATACTCTCAGACCACCGCACCGGGACAGGAGTTGAGGTTTTTGTATAAACAAGCCGAGTTTTGAGGCAAGGTACAGAGGCCTCTTTATTTGTAAACTGAAAGGATATAAATATGCGAAGTAAAATAACCGTGGTTGGGGCAGGCTTCGTAGGTAGTACGCTTGTGCAGCGTCTCGCCGAACGCGATTATGCTGATCTTGTCATGTTTGACATCATACCAAATATGCCTCAGGGCAAAGCGCTTGATCTGCTTCAAGCCGGCCCTGTGCTTGGCTATGATTCGCTGGTTGTCGGGACGAATGATTATGCTGATACCGCGAACTCGGATATTGTCGTCATTACTTCAGGTTTTCCACGCAAACCTGGCATGACTCGTGATGATCTTGTGAAGAAAAATCAGGAGATTGTTTCGCAAGTCACACAGGAAGTCATCAAGCACTCACCGAACTGCATCATCATCATGGTCACAAACCCACTCGATGCGATGGCTCAGCTTGCTTACCATACAAGTGGTTTCCCACGCAACCGCGTGATCGGTATGGCCGGAGTACTGGACACAGCGCGTTTCCGCACCTTCATCGCGCAGGAACTGAATGTATCAGTGCGTGATGTGCAGGCATATGTGCTGGGTGGGCATGGCGATACGATGATACCACTTTCGCGTATGTGTACTGTTGCTGGTGTACCTATTTCACAGTTGATTTCCGTTCAGCGCATTGAACACATTGTGCAGCGTACACGCGATGGTGGGGCAGAAATTGTCAAACTACTTGGTATGGGCAGCGCGTATTTCGCGCCATCGGCTTCAGTCCTGCAAATGGTCGATTCTATTTTACTCGATAAGAACATGATTATGCCATGCGCGGTCTATTTGCAAGGCGAATATGACATACATGGACTCTTTGTTGGCGTGCCTGTTAAGCTCGGCGCACGGGGATTAGAGCAAATCATTGAGATCGAACTGACCCAGGACGAGAG
>WNFD01007463.1_pt1 | contig 21917 bp, 23 predicted proteins | sample 5400491 | NCBI WGS metagenome assembly WNFD01 (sample SAMN13153343, study PRJNA577476) | soil metagenome | isolation source: 120 cm saprolite under Douglas fir tree site 2 hole 2 replicate 2 | place: USA:California | collected 2015-04-18
CTGCCGTGTGACGCCGGGCGTCAGCTGATGCGCAGCGGCGCGCGGCCATGGGCGTTGCCGGCGCTGACCAGATGGCTCAGGGCTTTCATGAAAAGTGCCCGCTTGCGGCCGCCCAGCGCATCGATGGTGCGCTCATGCGTGACATCGCATCCCCTCCTCAGGCGTAAAGCCGATCGGTGAACTGGAAGGCGCGAACGATTTCCGGCGACGTCGTCCGGCACGGATCGTCGGCAGCCGCGGGCGGCGCGCGATGGCGCACCAGCGTGACCGCGCCGCCCGCGGCAGGCCGTGCCGGATCGAGCGGATGCGGACAGTTCGACAGCACGAGCACGAGATCGACCTCGGCGCGCAGGTCGACGAAATCGCCGGGCCGCTTGCGCGCGCCATTCCAGACGAAGCGACCAGCCGCATCGAGCGACACGGGTGCAAAGAAGCTCACGCAGGGCGGGATGTCGCGCAGCCCCAATCCGAGCTTTGAAGCGGCCGCGAGGAAATTGTCGCGGGTGTTGCGCGCGCTCTCGCCAAAGGCGGCAAGCGTCGAGGCCGGCGTGGAGCCTCCCACCAGAAGATCGTGCGCGCCGCTGGTATCCTCGATCAGGGACAAAAAGACCCTTCCCATGTCCGACAAGATGACCCTGCCTTTGGACAGAGCGGCGCTCCATTGAACCTTGGCCGTGTCGGCGCAGTTGATGCGCTCCGACGGATCGTGCTCGCACCAGCCGATCACCGATACGCTGGACAGGCCGCTCGTATCGACGATCCTGAGCGCCTCGCCGCGGCGCAGCCGCACCGTGTCGTACCAGCCCGGCGGAACTTCCTCGCGGCTGATCACCGCCTGCGGCGCGATCGGCGCGCCATCGAGAGCGGTCGCCTGCGGCAAGGCTTTCGGCGTCGCCTCCTGACCCGCCGCGCGCAGTTCCCCGTAGCGCCGCCGGTTGGCTTCGGAAATCTCGGCCTTCGTTCTTCCGACCATCGTGTGCCTCACGGTCTCTTAGCGATCATGTCGATCTCGACGACGCCGTCGCGGGCCAGCGCGGTGACGCCGATCGTGGTGCGGGCCGGCCGCTTGTCGGCCGGGAAGTACGTCGCATAGATCTCGTTCATCTTGGCGTAGTCGCCCTTGAAGTCCGGCATGCCAAACGCAACCCTCGGGCCGCGCCGTTTTTCTGCCGTCAGCGACCGGCCATCAGGTAATCCCACGCCGCGAGCGCATGCACCCGCAGCACATGATGGAATTCGGCGATGCTGACGCTTTCATCGACGGCGCCCATGCCGGCGGGGGAACAGCCGTAGACGAAGGCGGGCACGCCCTTCACCCGCCAGAAGCGGGTATCGGTGCCGCCGAGGCTGACGATCGGCTGCGGCGGCTCGGCGAGGGCCGAGCCGGCGTGGCGCAGGAGATGGCCCATCATCTCGTGCGTCGGATCGGAGACGGTGGCTTCCGGGCCGCCGGGCAGCAGCTCCTCGAAGCTGACGCCGGGTTGGCGCGCGACGATCGCGGTGACCCGGGCCAGCACCGCAGCGCGGCTGATGCCGACGGGCAGGCGGAAATCGACCTCGAGCACGCACTCGGCCGGCAGCATGTTGATCTTCACGCCGCCCTGCATCGTGCCGATGTTGACCGAGACCCGGCGCATCACCTCGGCCGCACCGGCGCCCAGCGACAGGTCGGCGGCTTTGCGCACCTCGGGCCGGTCGAGCGTAGCCCGCACCGTCGCGGGCTCGTCCGGCACCATCGCCTCGATCGCCTGCAGGTCATGGATCAGCGCGGCGGCCACCTTGTTGGCGCTGCCGCCGGTGTGCGGATAGGCGCTGTGGCCGCCCTTCACGGAGATGTGGAAGCGCAGCCACAACATGCACTTCTCCCCGAACCGCACGGTCGCCAGCCCACTCGGCTCGGTGTTGAGCACGCAGTCGCCCAGCACCTCTTGGGCGCAGTTCTCGATCAGCCAGGCCGTGCCCCATTTGCCGCCGGTCTCCTCGTCCGACACCACGGTGAGCGTGATCCTGCCGGGTAATTCGGCGTGCAGGCGGTGCAGGTAGGCGAAGACGAACAAGAGCGCCGTGGTGCCGCATTTCATGTCGACGGTGCCGCGCCCGTGCACCCTTCCGTCGGCGATCTCGCCGGACCAAGGATCGCGTGCCCAGGCGGCGCGGTCGCCGACCGGGAACACGTCGAGATGGCCGTTCAGCACCAGGTGACGGGACTTCCCTAATCCTGGGCCGGCGGCGCCGGCAAACGTGGCGATCAGGTTGGGATGGGCCGCCTGCGGCGCCTCGGTGCGATGCGCAATGCCCTCGCGGTCGAGGAAGGCGCGGAAGAAGTCGGCCGCACGCCGCGTGTCGCCCGGCGGGTTGGCGGTGTCGATGCGGGCGAATTGCTGCAGGAAGTCGAGCTGGCTCTCGCGTTCCGCGTCGAGCCAGTGCAGCAGCTTGTCTGGTCCGGTCATGAGCGCGCGAATGCCGGAACCGGAGCCTCGTGGATGACAACGCCGTTCTTGAAGACGGCCAGGCACTGAGCGCCGCCGATCGCATAGGCGATGCCGCGCGGGTCGTCGGTATCCCAGACCGCGAGATCGGCCGCGCGGCCCATCGCGATGCGCCCGGCGCTATCGCCGAGACCAAGCGCGCGCGCGCCGTTCACGGTAAAGCCGCGCAGCGCCTCCTCGGGCGTCAGGCGGAACAGGTAACAGCCGAGATGCATCTGAGCCGCAGGCGAGACGGTGGGCGAGCTGACCGGATTGGAATTGGTCGCGAGCGCCATCGGCACACCATGCTCACGAAACAGCTCGACCGGCGGCTTCTGCGTCTCGTGCAGCGTTAAGTGCGCACCGGGCAGCAGGGTCGCCACCGTGCCCGCCTCCGCCATCGCCCGCACCGTCGCCAGGGAGGCGAATTCCAGGTGATCGGCCGACACCCCGCGATGGCGGGCGACGACGGCGCCGGCGCCGAAATCGGTGTACTGGTCGGCGTGGAGTTTTACGGCCAAGCCGTAGGACTTCGCCTTGTCGAACAGGCGATCCATCTGCGCGTGGCTGAAACCCACTTTGTCGCAGAAGCCGTCGACCTGGTCGACGAGGCCCTGGCGCACCGCTTCGGGCAGCACGTCGTCGCACATGAAGTCGACGTAGTCGTCGCGGCGGCCGGCATATTCGGGGGCGAGCCCATGGGCGCCGAGATAGGTCGACACCACCGTGACCGGCAGGTCGCGCCCCAGTGCCCGCGAGATGCGCATCAGGCGAAGCTCGGTATCGCGGTCGAGGCCGGCGCCCGACTTGCTTTCCACCGTGGTGACGCCATTGGCGATCAGCCGGCTCATGCGGGCGCGGCTCGCTTCATAGAGCGCTTCCTCCGAGAGCAGCCGGGTGCGTCTCGCCAGGGCGCCGACGCCGCCCCCCTTCGGCTCGAGGTCCCAGCGCTGGCCGCCCTGCGAGAGCACCTCAAAGTCCAAAAGGCCTTCCTCGCCGTAGACGATGTGGGTGTGGGGGTCGACCAAGCCCGGCGTGACGACCTTGCCGCCGAGATCGCGGATGGTCTTGGCTACACTCCAGGCCGGCGCCTGGTTGGCCGGCCCGACCCAGGCGATCCTGCCCTCGGCGATGCCGATCGCGCCGTCGTGCAGCAGGCCGAAGGGAGGGCCGTCGGCCATCGTGGCGACGGTTGCGTTGGTGAGCAGCAGGTCGAACATGCGGGTTCCCCAAGGCTCACGGCCGATCGACGAGCCAGCCCCGCCGTCACGCTAGCACGTCACGCTGCCGGAGGAAGAGGTCGGCTGGGCTAATCTTAGCTTGCCCGCCGGCGCCGGATCGTGTGAGGACTCCAGCGATGAAGCACAAGCTCCTCGGCCGTACCGGCATCTCCGTCTCCGAACTCTGTTTCGGCACCATGTCCTTCGGCGGCGACGCCGATGAAGCGACGTCCGCGGCGCTCTACAAGGCGGTGCGCGACGCCGGCATCAATTTCTTCGACTGCGCCAACGAGTACAACAAGGGCAAGTCGGAGGAGATCCTCGGCCGGCTGGCGAAGGACCACCGCGACGATCTCGTGCTGACCACCAAATGCTTCAATTCGACAGGCCCCGACGTCAACGCGCGCGGCTCTTCGCGGCGCCATGTGGTGCAGGCCGTCGAGGCGAGCCTCAAGCGCCTGCAGACCGACCGCATCGACGTGCTGTTCCTGCACCGCTTCGACCCGGTGACGCCGATCGACGAGGCCATGCGCGCGCTGGAAGACATGGTGCGCGCGGGCAAGGTGATCTACCCCGCCGTCAGCAACTGGTCGGCGTGGCAGACACAGCGCGCGGTCGACATCCAGGAGCGCCACAACTGGGCGCGGCTACAAGTCGTCCAGCCGATGTACAACCTGGTGAAGCGCCAGGCCGAGGTCGAGATCCTGCCGATGGCCGAAGCCAGCGGCATCGGCGTCATTCCCTACAGCCCGGCCGCGGCCGGCCTGCTCTCGGGCAAGTATTTCGGCCAGGCGTCAGGACGGCTCAAGACCAACAAGATGTACGAGGCGCGCTACGGCGATAAGTGGATGTTCGAAGTGGCGGAGAGGTACGTCGGCTTCTGCAAGCAGAAGAGCCTGCATCCGGTCAGCACGGCGATTGCCTGGGTGGGCGCGCATCCGGCGGTCACCGCCCCCATCATCGGAGCGCGCAATGTCGAGCAGCTGAAGGACTCGCTGGCCGCGGTGAAGGTCGACATGACACCGGCGCTGCGCGCCGAGATCGCCGAGCTCTCGCGCACGCCGCCGCCGGCCACCGATCGATCGGAAGAGCAGAGGACTGTGAAGGGCTAGAGAAGGAATTGCCGCTGAAAGCGTTCGCGCTGAAGGTTTCCCCCCGTCTTCGCTCAACCTACTTTTGGCGCAGTCGCAGAAATGCCGATCGTTCAGCCGGGGATTCTATGTGATTTGAAAGGCTGAGCCACAGAGCTTCAACGGACGACGCGTCGGCCGTCGCACGCCGCACCAGGACGCGGGCAATCGGTCCGACGTACTGGGCAAGCGCCTCCTGGACCCGCTCGAGCTCGTGTTCAGGCAGACGATCACTGCGGGCGGCCCCGGCGCCGGGCGGCGAGGCGCCGTCGGCCACAGGCCAGCGGGAGCGGATCAGGAGGTTCACCTCACGACGGAACTGCTCGCGCTCGGCGCCATCGGCGATCGACAAGGCGAGCTGCGAACAAAGGTCGGCAACGGACCGGCTGCGGCCCGACGTCGTGCGCACCAGGATGCGGGCGATGGGGCCGATATAACCCGTCAGCTTGTGCTCCAGCGCCTGCAACGTATCGGCATCGAGTCGCGGCTCGGTCCCTGGCCGGGCGTCGGCTGGCGCTTTCTGCGAGGGGGTGCCGCCGGCAACCGGCATCGGAGAGACACGCGTCTCCTGCTGTCCATCGCCACGGCCAAGCACCTGCCGCAAGGCCTCGGCCATCTCATAGCCCGTATCGAAGCGATCCTCCGGCTGCTTTCCCATGGCCCGCTCGAGCACGAGCTGCAGCCTGGGCGCCACCGCGCGAACAGGCGCCGGCAGCATCGGCAACGGCTCGTTCTGGATGCGATGGGTGACCTCCGCCACGTTGTGGCCGGGAAAGGCGCGCTCGCCAGCCACCATTTCGAACAGCGTCGCCCCTGCCGCAAAGAGGTCGGAGCGACCGTCGACCGGACCGCCGCGGCACTGTTCCGGCGACATGTAGTTGGGCGTGCCCATCGACGAGGTGGTGATCGTGACCTCCATGTTGACGAAGCGGCAAATACCGAAATCCGCGACCTTCACCCGCATGTCGGGGGTCAGCATGATATTTGCCGGCTTGACGTCCTGATGGACGACTCCCTGCTCGTGCGCGCTGGCGAGCGCGTCCAGCACCTGCAGTATGATGCGGACGGCATCCGGAACGGCCATCACGGGGGCGGCATCGAGCGCTTGGCGCAAACTGGCGCCATAGACGAATTCCATCGCGATGAAAGGCTGTCCCTCATGAAGGGCAAAGTCATAGATCGCGACGATATTGGGATGGGCACAGCGGGCGGCCGCCTGGGCCTCCCGCCGGAAACGCTTGATGTATTCGGCGCGGCCGGGTGCGCCTTGAAGATCTGGCCCATGCCACCAATGCCGACAAGATTCTCCACGACATAGCGGCCGATCCTGGGCGGGAGCGGGGCCGCCACGGCTACCCCCCGAAAGGCGCCCCGCTCATGCGCCCTCCAGCATCTTTATGGCGTTCTGCAAGCTACGGTGCATCAGGTTGAACGAGCGGCCGAGCGAAGCGATTTCGTCACGCCCCTTCACCGGATATTCCGGAACGTCGGTCTTGCCCGCGCTAACATCGCGCGCGAGCGCGGTGATCTGCTGCACCGGCTTTATGATGAAGAAGTGCATCAGCACGTTCAGCAGGACGAGCATCGCCAGGAAGACCGCGCTCAGCGCCGCCACGAACGACCACAACGAATGGTTTGCGCGGGTCAAGGCGACGCTCATCGGCACCGAAACGATCTGCGCCCCGATGACGTCGTTCAGCTCCCAGCCGAATCCGTTGCCCTTGCCATAGAGGTCGACCATGGTCGGCGGCGCCTCGGCCGGGGTCGAGTGGCAGGAGAGGCAAGCCGCGTCGGTCAGCCGGAAGGGCCGGGCGAAGGTCAGGAACAGTCCCGTAGGCGTGTCGCGCGTGGTGACAAACTCGGCGAGCTCGCGGTCGCGCTTGAAGACATTGATGATATCGGCTTCCCAAGGCGTGGCGCGGTCGGAAGGATTGGTAGGATTGAGCGCGGCCTCCTTGTAGGAGTAGTCGGGAAAGTCCTTCTGAACCTGGCGGAGCACGGTTTGCGCCGACCAGGACGGAACCGAATGGGGCAGGAAGCGCACCGCCATCTGGTCGCTGATCAGGGGCCTGATCTCCTTCTGGGTGTAGCCGCGGATGGCGGTTCCGCTGCGCATGATGAGATTGGCTTCGTTCAGCATCTGTCGCTTGGCTTCCTCTGTTGTGATTTCCCTGGCGAGGAAAGTCGCCGCCGCCAGGCCGATCACGAACGCCGTGATCATCACCAGATTGAATTTTGTCCGGAGCCCCATGCCCTTCTCTCCTGCCGCCTTCATTCACCGCGCGCTGTTCACGAGTCGTGTCGCCTGCTCGGCGTTCAGGCGGCCCGTCAAGTCGGCCTTGATCTCGAACTGAAAACGGCGAATGGCGGCCCGCGTTTCAGGCCCGAATGTCCCGTCTATGCGGCCGCTGTAATATCCCATGGTTGCGAGCAGCGCCTGGACCCGACGGCGATCCTGGTCGGACATCTGATCCTCGTCCGCCATGGTCGCGCGGGATGGTGGCGCAGCCGGCGAAACAAGGATCGCTGGCGGCGGTGGTGGCGGCGGCGGAGGGACGGCGATGGCGGTTGACGCGGCAGGCGCCGGCGACGGCGGTGCCTCGGGTCGCGCGGCTACCTCGGCCGGGGGGCGAGCCATCGCCGGAATGAAATGCGCCGTCACGGCAGCAGCCTTGGCCAGGCGGCGGTGGATGCCGCCCGCGAACAGGTCGAGGCTTGTCTCGCCCTCTGCCGCCTGATCGCGCAAAGCCAGCGATGCCGCCGTCGGCCCTTCGGAGGCGCCATCGTTGCTGGCCCCGATCACGGCGAAATTCGACGGGCGTATCTGTTCGGCGAGCCCGCCCAGTGCTGCCGTCGACGAAGCGGCCGACGTCCGGAACACATCCAACAGGATGAAGCCCCGGCTCTCGTTGCCGCGGATCAGGCTGTCGACCAGGCTCTTGGCAATGATGCCTTGCGTGAGAACGTCGTAGTCACGCGCGATGCTGGCGGAGGCCGGCAGAAGGAACGAGCGTCCATTGAACTCCAGGGCATAGCCGCAATAGTACAGGACACCCGAGGCAGCAGGCGCCGCTGCGAGGCGGCGCGCCAGGGCGCCGATGGACGTGTCGAACTCGCCCCGTCCGAGGTCGCTGCGTTCCATGACCTCGAACCCTCTGCCGCGCAATGCATCGCGCACGGCCGTGGCCGACACGGTGCACCGCGCAAGAGCGGGCATGCTCGTGTAGCGCCCGTTGGAAATGACAAGGGCGATGCGCAGTTGCTCGGACCTTGCCGTGTTCATGCAACAACAAGCGAAGGCGAGGCCTACCAGGACAGTTATCAGATGAGCGCGCATCATTAACCTGCCGGCTCGTCGAAAGCACACGGTCTTACAATCGCAAGCTGCGCGGCCGTCGCTTCGATCCAATGTGAAGATACCCACTCCCGCGATGGGCCGCCGATGACAGTTCACCACGCGTGCGATAATTCGCCAACGTAATCGGGCGCGTTGGCTCAATCCTCAGCGCCCGGTCACACTATGATCACAGCTGACCCACGCTGTGATCGCCACATTCTCGCATCTCGGGTTTGGGCCGTTACATTTGCAACAGATCACCGCGACGAGCGTCGCTTTACTGCGTGGAAAACAGCTGCCGGGCGGTGGCCTCGCAGGCGACGTTCTTGGCGTCGCCGAACACGGGGGTCGGGATCGGGATGACGCGGCCGATCGATACCTGGGGCGAGCGTATCTTGCCCTGGACGAGAACCGGGCCGTGCAGGTCCAACAGATCGAACGACTTCGGATCTGCCTTGACCTGGACATTCACGACCTGGCTTTGCAGCGCGACCTGACCGGCGACGTGGAGGATCGAGGATCAGCGCATCGAAGATCTGCAGGCCGGCCAGGCTCACCATCAGGCTGCTCACCGATCCGCCGTTCAGCACCGCCTCGACATGGCCGTCGACGACGCTCATCACCTGGGCCGGCGATTTGCCGGCTCCCGCGAGCGACACCTGCCCCTGGATCTTGCCCTTGGTCGTGTCGAAATAGCGTGAATTGCGGAAGAACATGCCGAGCTCGATGTCCGTCCCTTTCAGCGCCGCCCGCACCTTGGGAAGGTCGGTCTGCGCGTCGATCATCAGCTCGCCCGCGATGGTGCCGCCGCCGACCAGAGACAGGGTGAGCGGCTTGGCCGTCGCCACGCCATTGTTGATCAGGACGCGGAACGCCAGCGCCTGCACCGGCAGATAGTCGGGAGCGACGACTTTTTTGGCGTCGAGCGTGACGTCCATGTTCATCGCCCGCAGGCGTTCGGTATGGAGCGGCACGTTGGGGAAGAGGTCGCCGGTGGCTTCGAGCTGCTGCTGGGTCTGCTTCTGCTGCGCCGACACGTTGCCGGTCTTGCCCGGCGGTGCGCCGACAAGGGGCGCCAGATCGGCGAAGGTCAGGTGCTGCGACACCAGCTTGGCTGTGAGGAAGGCCGGCTTCTTGGTCTCGTCGATCAGGATGTCGCCGGCGAGATCGCTGTCGCCCGCGTGCCACTTGGTGTTGACGAACTTCCACAGGCCGGGCTCGCGCTCGAGCTTGCCGCTGATGCGGTAGGGCGGCGTCGGCGGACCGGGAATGCCCAGCAACGGATAGATCTCCGACAGGTTCGGGCCAGAGAGCGTGAGATCGGCGTTGGCGCCCGTCCACTGGAAGGGATCCTGCACGGTGCCCTTCAAGGTCAGTTTAGTCGCGCCGTAGTCGACATTGAGATCGATCGGATAGGGCTGCTCGGTGTCGCGCAGCATCAGCGCCGAGCCGCCGATGAAGTGGACCGTGAGCGGCTGGTTCTCGATCTTGCCCTTGAGTTGCAGCTCGGCCTGCGGCTGGGCGCCGGCCTTGCCTTCCGCCGTCGACACCGTGCCGTCGAGCTCGAGCTTGCGCTTGGCGTCGTGGTAGACGAGATGCCCCTCGGTGATCTCGAGCCGCCCGATCAGCGGCATCTCAGAGCGTTCCTTGGGCGCCGCCGCCTTGGCGACGCCGGCCGTCACCGGGCTTTCCCAGAGGCTCCAGTTCAACTGCTCCTTGTCGCCGACCTCGACCGTGACCTCGGGCTTGCGCAGCACGAGGTTCGGCAGGACGAAATCGCCCTTGAGCAGCGGCCACAGCCTGATGTCGAAATCGACTTGCTCGGCCTTCAGCATGTGGTCGGCCTTGCCCCAGTCAGCATTGGCCACCTGGACGCCGGCCAAGCGTACATGCGCCGTCGAACCCCAGTCGATCGATATTTTATCGATATGCGTCTTGCGGCCGGAGAAGGCGCTGGCCTGGCTTTCGACAACGCTGCGGAAGTCGTCGGAGGTCAAGAAAAGGTAGCCCGCGCCGACCGCAAAGGCGATTAAGGCAACAAAAATGCCGGCCGACCAACTCAGGATCCTGGCGGTGCGTCCCATTGTTCCAACCTCTTGCCTGCAGGCGTGCAGGATCGGAAACGGTAGCAACCTCAGAACGGTCCGATCGCTAGGTTGGTTCCGCAGCGATACTCAATGCGGCAACGGTTCGCCGCATTCGCCAGCCTTGACGAGTCGAACGCTGCCCACCGCGATGCGATCGCCGCGCCACTGCAAGTCGACATGGGCCCGTCCACCCTCCGCGCACGTCGGGCCGTCCTGCTCGCGCCACAGCGGCGTGTCGGCCGTCATCGTTGCAAAATCGGGATAGACGCCCTTCAATACGCTCAAGCCCTTCGGCAGCCAGTGCTTGAGTTCATCGAGCCAGCTGGTGACATCGACATCGCGCCAGCCGTCGTTCGCCCAGATGTAGAGGAGCTCGCGGTTGAAGTTACCGGTGCCGGACTCATAGGCCGGCACGTGCAGGACAACGCGGCCGCCGGCGCGCAGGATCTCGGGCTTGCCGTACCCGAACGCCGCATCGTCGCCGGAGATCAGGATCGGACGCAGCGTCCCGACGGGAAGGTGCTCGAAGATGATGACGCGCGACCACGGAAGAGTGTGAAGCGCATCGCCGGGCGCCGGCTTGAAGTCGTGGCGAGCCCACGAGAAATCGTGGCCCGCGACCGCGCCGACAGGGCCGAAATCGCCGACCTCGCACGCTTCGCCGGCCTTGACGAGGGCCGGGGCACAGCGCGACTTCGCTGCGGCCAAGCTCACCGGGGCCTCTGCCTCGAGATGCCTCGGCTCCTCCGCGGCGGCCGTCCCGATTAGGAGGCGCGCGATCAGAACGCCGACCGCAAGGGCCGCGCCGATCAATCGTTCCGATCGGAGCGGTCGCATGTCGTTAGCTGATTGGACCCCAATTCTCGCCCGACGGGTGGGCGACGATGGCGGCGTCGCGCCGGGGCGCCGCCCGCAACGACTCGCTCGCCAAGGTGACGCCCAGTCTTTCGAACCGACGATCTCGAACTCGGGCCCCGTGTAGGTGTTCGGCGCGAGTCTGACCCGCGCAGAAAGATGACCGATCACCGGCGCGTCTGCGCGCGGCGCACTCCGGATGTTGGTGCCGTTCGGATCAGTATCGATCGAGAAACCGCGCGCCTTGCACTGGGAGGCCGGCAAAGATCACGGCGCCTGCAAGCAGTGCTGCGATGAGTCGTTCGGCCTCTGTTTGACTGAAGACGTTTCGCCGCATTGCCGCCCTCCCGGGACGCCGAAGGTCGCAGCCTCACCGCAGCCGATGGGGAGATGAGGGACTTTACCCGACAGAGAGGGCGGCCGCTAACCGTCCGGACACAGATTTGCCACTGGCCGGCATCGCGGTTTCGCCGGAGCCTGTCGCGATGCTGACGAGCCACAACGGCGCCGCCGATATCTGGGCCTTCTCTCCCCACGGGGCAGGCGACGACGAGTCGTGGCCGTGGAGAATCTGGCCGCGCAACCGCAGGATGGGCGTCCTGCCGCCGATGCGCTCACGACCGGTGCAGAACCTCGAGACGATCAAATCGCTGATCGTGGTCGCCGCGGTGCTGCTGGATGCTGAGGTCCGGGGCGGCGCCTTCACCCTCGACCAGCTCCTGAAGAAAATGCGAGAATTGTTGAGGCCGGGCCGGACGCTTGCTGCCGACGACGTGCGGGCCGTTCTGCCGGGTATGGGATATTGCCTCGCCACCGTGCGCGACAGGTGGCAGTGGAAACGCCGCGAGCCGGCCTATCTGGGCTGACCGCCGGGCGGCGGCGCCCTCTCTGCTCGCCTCTTCTCCCGTGCGGCAGCCCGAAGCGAAGTAACGCGATGGAAAAGCCCGCAATCCTGAAGGCGACCATGGCCTTCGTCCTTGGCATGGGCTTGGCGGCGGCACTTGGGCTCGTCTATCTCAGCGCATGGGCGTGGTCGACGCCCGAGGTATCGATCTGGCTCAAGGTCGTGTTGCCCCTTCTGACCGTCGGCATATTGGCGCTCGAGGTCATGCTGGTCCTTACGCTGCGGCGCAAGGCGCGAGAGCAATGAGCGGCGATTGCGCGATCACACGATCGCATGGGTGCCGCTACGCCACGCCCATCGCTGGCAACGCGTCGATGGTATAGGTTCCCGCGCGCCTTCTTGCTGAACTGCATTCGGAGGGGCCGCCCATGAAGGCCACCAAACCCAGGCATGTCGGCGCCTGGATCGTCCTGGCCGTCCTGGTGGCGTTCCTGTGTCTGGCCATTGCCTTCATGTATGTCGGATGGAGTTCGGGCGACGGCGAACCCGGCCAGCAAATGTCGACCGCTGGATATGTCGCCATGGCGCTCGGCATCATCGTCACCTTGGGGCTCGGAACGGGGCTGATGGCTCTCGTCTTCTACAGCAACCGCGAAGGTCACGATCGAGACGCAGACCTGGAGCGAGACGAATGAGGGGGCAGAGGCTTTGCGCGGCTCTGCTCCCGTCAGGCGGCGTGGACTGCCTTCGTCGGGAAAGTGGCATGAGTGATCGACACAGTGGTGCCCCGAGGGCCAGCTAAAGTATCAACCAGAGCATCGAGCTGCTGCGAAAGCGCCTTGACGATACCGGTTCCCAGTCCGGATTTGCCTTGAGCGAAGGCGCCGTCCGCCTTGCCAATCCCATCTTCGGAGACCGAAAGCTTCCAGTTCATTCCGACCACTTCATACGCGACGGTGATCTGACCTTTGGTCTTAATTTCGGGAAACGCATGCTTCAGGGCATTCATGACGAGTTCGGTCACGATCAAGCCGAGACTCTCGGCTTGACGGGAAGAAGTGCTGCCGCCGTCACCAACCACTTTGAGTGAGATTGGCCTTGTGTCGCCAATCATCGAGGTCGCAAGGCTGTCGCACAGCTTTGCGAGATAAGGCGTAATTTCGACAGACCCGGTGGCCTCGGATGCATAGAGTTGCTTCTGCACGGCAGCGACCGACATGACCCGCTGATGCGCATCTTCCAGATGGATACGCGTCTCTTGCGACTTCACCGCACGCGCCTTCATCAGAAGGATGCTTGCGATGATTTGCAGGCTATTGGCAACCCGGTGCTGCAGTTCTTCGAGCAACACCCCCTTCTGTCGCAACAATTCTTCCTTTTCGCGCTCCAGGATGCGCCGCTCGGTAATATCCTCGATGCCGAGCAGAATGGTCCTGTTTGCGCCTCCTTTGTAGAACACCTGGCGGGCATTCAAGCACATCGTGCGTTGTCCGAGGTCGGGGAACTCATGCTCGACCTCATAACCCTCCATCACACCATGCTCGGGAATGATGTTTTCCAGCAGCACTCGAAGCTTCGGGATGTCCCATTGACCATCGCCCAACGCGTAAAGCAGTCTGCCTTGGGTGTCCTCGGGGCTGACCTTGAATGCCGAATAGAAGGAGCGGCTCGCGACGATCACGCGCAGCTTTTCGTCCAGCACAAGAACGGGCTCGCGGACAGTGTCGACAATGCCCTGAGCGAGCGCCAACGCATCCGCGATGGCGGTAAATTGTTCCCTGATGCCGGTGATCTGCACAAAGCGCCCCAATCTGTTTCCAGGCTCCGAAACCGACCGGTCGGTTGCGGGGTCTCCTGCCCCCCCGGATACGGCGGACAACCCGGAAAGCGTCCAACTCGCCAGCATAGGAACAAAGCGGGGCGAGTCTGTTCAAAATTGACCGCTATTGTTGCTTTAACCGCATTCGTTTGAACAAAGCGACCCGGCTTGACGGAACGATTGCGATATGTGCCCGTTGCTCAATATGGACAATTCCCCTTCCCAAGCCCTTATTATGGTCGTCGACGACGATGTGCTGGAGCGTATGGGCGCTGCCGACATGTTCCTGGATGCTGGATACCGGGTGCTCGAAGCCGGAAATGCCGACGAGGCCCTGCGCCTCTTCGAAACGAACACCGACATCAGGGTGCTCTTCACCGACGTAAGTATGTCCGGATCGATGAGCGGGGCTGACTTGGCCCTTGATGTCGCCAAGCGATGGCCCGCGATCGGCATCATCATGACATCGGGCCGGCCACGACCTGACAAGCTCCCGTTGAGCATGCGCTTCCATGACAAGCCCTATGAGCCGACAGCCGTGCTCCGGCAGGCAACCGCAATGACGATTGCGGCCTAGTCTTGCTGCTTGCGGCTACTGCCTCGATTTTGGCGTACCAACGTCGTTGATGTGGATGCCACGGCCTTCGCTACAGCCGACAAAACCGCCGCATGACCGGTCCGGAGGACTCCCATGACAAACGAGCCAGTGGAGCTCGATGAACACCGTGGCATGAATGCCCAAAAGGATACCGAGGTTCGTCGACGGCTCCATGAAGTCCAGGTCGATCAAGCGGCGTTGCACGAACGTCAGGCGGAGCTTGAGAAGTTTCTCATCGACGCTCCGGCCAAATCCTTATCCGAGGCGGCAGCGAAGGCGCGCTATCTCATTCAACTCTTTGCTCGTACCGCAGAGGCTCAGGATGCGCGCCGCCAAAAACTCATTGCCTGTGTTCTCGACGATCTCGCGAGACTGGCCGAATAACGCCCCTGGATCCGGCAATGCATGCCGACGGACGTCAATCGTAGTTGACCCGAAGCCTCTCCGCGAAGGCGCCGCGCTTGCTGAGCACGCCCCCGGACCCAGGCGCCCGCCGCAGGTTCGGCCGCTTGAGCAGCGGCTTCAGCATCAGGGGCAGCAGAGCCTTGTTCATCTGGGTGCCGAAGCAGGCATGCAGCCCATAGCCAAAATGAATGTATTCATGATCCAGCCGCCGCGGATTGAAGGATTGGGGATCGGCCAGCCGCCTCTTGTCCATCATGGCCGAGCTGAAGGCGGCGAAGACCGTGGCACCTTCGGGCACCGATGTGGCGCGCGACGTTCCTGCAGCGATCACGCTGGGCCGCGTGGCGAAGCGCGGCAGGGCTGGCCCCAAGGGATCGAAACGCATGGCTTCGAAGACGTACCCGGCCAGCAGCGTATCGTCGTTGGCGAGCGCCGCCCGTTGCGCGCCGGCGAGCTCGGCCGGACGACGCAGCAATTGCTCGAGCGCCTGGGGCACCACCATGGGCGGTTGCGGCGGGCCGCCGACGACGAAGCTCATCAGGGCGACGCGAATCCAGTCGTCCGTGAAACGGGCGTTGCCTGCTGCCTGAGCGTCGAGGCAGCGGCCTAGGACATCGTCCTGCTTCTGCCCCGACGCGCGGCGCGTGTCCATGACGCTCTGGACATGGGCGCGCAGACGGGGAGCGAGAACATCGACTTCGAGCCGCAGCGCCGGATCGTTGGCCGAATCGACGAACTGAAATTCGAACAGCCGCGTCGCCCAGACGCGCAGGTCCTCGCCCGGGGGATTGGAGATGCCGAAATAGGATCCCAGCACCTCGAAGGTGACCCGCCGCACCAGCTGATCGACGACCTCCAGCTCGCCCTGTGCGCCGGCCACGATCTGTTCGGCGTGCCGGTTGACCTCGGGAACGAGGCGATGGGCAATGTCGTCCGACCGCACGACCGTCCTCAGGGCGGCGGTGTCTTCGCGATAGGTCTGCGTGTCATCCATGCCGAGGATGAAGGGAAACCCGCCGGTGATGATGTCGACCTTGGCGGCCCAAGGAACGCGAAACGACTTGTCGTTGAGGAACACCTCGCGGACGTCGTCGTAGCGCGTCACCAGGACGTAATTTCGGAAACGCGCAATTGGCCATATGGCCCGCAGCACGCGAAAGGTGATGGGGATGAGCTTCGGCAGCCAGGCCATCAGCCAGGCTTTCAAGCCGGTGGCGGGCGGGCGCAGGGGATCTTGGATCGCCGTCGTGGTCGTAGCCGCGGTCGTGGTGATGCTCATAGGCTTGCCAGGTATTTCAGGGCGGGAAGGCTCGGCAGGAAGAAATACTCGCCGCCAGCCGACTGGATGAAGGTCTCGACATCGACGATCCGGCGCAACGACTGCTCGCCGATGGTGAAGCGGCCTTCCGGCCCGACCAGCGGATCGGTCTCGTCGTAGAGGGTCGCGAAGTTCTTGTTCAGGATCCAGGTCTGCTGGACGAACTCGAACTGGCGGGCGATGTCGGCGTTGAGGCAGATGAAGAGCAGGCCGCGCTCCTCGCCGTCTTCTTCGTGACGGTCCTTGGGCAGGGGGCCGAATTTGCGGCCGCGGCGCAGGATCCGGTGGTTGTTGGCGGCGTCGAGAAGGGTCTGCGCCGCCGCCGGATGATCCTTGGCCAAGCCATCGCGCGGATTGGCCCGGCGCACATGCGAGCCTATCGGGCACCCTTGGCCGTAGCGATCGTCCGCGATGTAGCCGAAGGCGTTGTCCGGGAGATTGCCTGGGCCCGGTGGGCGCATGCCGGCCGGGCACAGCATATCGCCATCGAGGCTGCGGCCGACGAGACGTTCGGCCAACCAGTCGGCCGTGACGTACGTCGCGGCCGGGTCGTGGGCGCGAATCCTTTGGGCGTTGTCCTCGAGGGATTTCCAGAACTTGCCGACATACTGCCGCAGCTCGCGCACCACCATGTAGCTGCCGTTGAGACCCAGGTTGAGGAAGCCCTCGGGCGCGCCTTCCGGCTTCAGATCCCTCTCGCGTCTATCCGACGGGTCGGTATCATTCAGCGCCAACGGGCCGGGGGACTTTTCGGCATGGGCATTGGTGTGGCCCAGCAGAATCTCGCCCAGCGGCACACCATGCCAGGGATCGCGCGGGGCAGGCTTGCCGTCGACAACGACCGTGCCCTCCTCGCCACTGTCCTCGGCGCCGAAAGGAATCGGCTGCGACAGGCCGTCGGCAAAGCCGAAATGCTCGCGGGCCACGTTTTTTGCCTTGTCGAGGTGCAGGTCGAGCGCGAGGCGGTGGACGATTTTGACGTTGTGAGGCGCCAGCGCCGCCGCGACTTCGTTGGCCCACTCTTGGACCTTGTCGGCGTCCTGATGATAGAGCAGCAGCAGCGCATGTACGGTCAGAGGCGTGGTCACCAGACGCGGCGGTTCGCGCGCCGGCGCCGTCTTGCCGGCCGGCAGGCGCACAACCGCCGGCGGGCGATCGTCCTTCACGGGCGTGTTGCCGCTCCACTGCGGCCCTCCGTTGATGACGGTACCCTGCCACTTGCCCTTGATCCTGTCGCCGAGGCGGCGCAGCCGGTCCTCCTGGTACATGCCTTCGCGGAACGGCGCCGAGAAGCTCGCCAGCGCGTTCAGGTCCAAACCCGATTTCTGCAGGCCCGTCCAGGTGAAGGCGATTGACGCGGCTCTGTCGTCCTTGCCGTCGCTGTCGGTGATGGGCGCAACCGCGGTGAGGGCCTGTAGCCAGGCGCCTTTCCGTGCGGGAGCGGCAGCGGGCGGGTCGTCAGGCGAATTGCACATCAGGAACAGCGCCTGGGCTGACGGCAGATCGACAAATCCGCTGACGACAATGCCCTGCGTTTGCTTGTCGTGGGGCGGCGCCAGCTTCCAGCTCGACGGCTGGTTCGACGGTTGACCGGATGGTTGACCGGGAGTTTGACCGATCACAGATCCCGCGCCCATGAGGCTGCCTCCTGCTCGCTCAACGTTTGTTTCCGCAGGCCGTCGGCGATGCGGGTATTGCGCTCGATCTGGTCGACCGTGAGATCCCGGTAGGCGCTGTACCAGAAGCGGCTCACCGCCATCGAATGGCGCGCCCAGGCCTTGAACTTGCGGCCGTGGCTCGCGCCATCGAGCACAAGGAAGCGGGCCGGCGGGAAGCCGATGCCGCTGCCCCAGGCCAGCGTGAGGCCGCCATGCGCCTTCTCGATGAAGTCGTCGAGGTAGCTTTCCCAGCTGAGATCGAAGTTGCTGAAGAACATCAGGCGGCTTGCGTTGTTGACGAACGCCCAATGGGCGAAATGAACCGTACGCATGCTGCCGAGATAGCCGTCCGTCGCGACGACCCGCAGCACCAGGCCCAGACCATGATGTCCGGCGCGGAACAGCGCCATGCGCAGGATGCCGGGCTTGACGAGAACGACACTGCCCATGTGGTTCTGCGGGATCCAGTCCTCTCGGCGCGCCATCTCGCCCAGCAGGTGCTCGTCGATCGGCGGCGCGTCCTGGGAAGGGTCGCTCCGTTCGAGCAGGCGCAGCCACAGGATGACCGCCGGCGCGGTGAAGATGATGATGCTTACCACGCCGAGCCCGACGACCTTCGCGGCCAGGCACGCAGCGTCATGGACTGTCCAGCCGGTGATCCACAGGCCGACGAAGCCTATCGAAGAGGCGATGATCACATGGAGCGCAAGGACGGCCGCCACCGCGACGCCCAGAATCACTTTGTTGCCTGCGGACATCCTGGCGATCGACAGACCGCCCGAGCGGGTCCGAACCCCTTCGCCCGGCAAAGCCGCCCGCTTCTGCCAGAGGCGAAAAACGATCCCTGCCCCGACGAGCGCGACCACGACGAACCAATATGCCGGCATGAGCGGCGCCAGGGCCATGCCGGGAATCGAAAGGCAAAGCAGAACGACAAAGACGAAGCCGAAGAGCCGTCCCAGATCGTCCGCCCGTTCGAGCCAGGAAATCCGTGCCTGAGCCTCCGTCGCGAGCCACGGAAACTTCGCGAGTAGCTCGGCCCGCAGCTTCTGGTGAATCTGTCCAGCCGTAATGCCGCGATACGGATTGGGCGCCGTCGCGATGGGTTGCGCCAGCGCGCGCCTGGTCGCGAGGAACAGCTCGCGTTCGCTCAGGATACGGCCCCGCCCGAGACCGCGGTTACCCTGGTGAAAGACGCTGGGACGGAACGTCCTCTCCTCGAAGTAAGGGGCGAGCGGGTAGCGCGAACAGCGCTTGGTGACGGCGGCGTACATCGGTCCGTCGCCATCCTCGGGACGCTTGCAGCAGCGCAGCATCGCCCGAAGCTTGACGTCGAACGCCGCCTCCATCTGGGCCCAGAAGGGCCCCGGCGGCCCATCGAAATTCGCCTCGATCACGAAGATCGGGTCAAAGGCCGGGCTCTCGAACACCGACATCGACAGGAAGTGGAGCGAGGGCACCCGCTCCTTTATCTCGCTGTACCACTCCTTGGCCCCCGGCGGTTCCTGGGCAGCCCTGAAATCCTCGATGAAGTGCGCCAGCAGCTTGGCGCTCTGCGGCTCCACGTCCAAGACCACGGACAGGATCGTCTGCCGCATTTCATGCCCCCGTTTCGATACAATTTTGACGAGCAATGGCGTTCAGTCAATCCCTCTCTTCGGCCGCATCGAAGCGACGCGGCGCCAGGGGACCGGGCACTGCGCGGACCGTGCCCGGCGGCCATGTCCGTCCGCTCGAGCCGATCCATTTCCGCATCCTGGTCGAGCCGATCAGCAGTCACGGGACGAGCAACTGACCGAGCTGCCGCCGGCCAGAAATCCCTCGAGCCGGTCGAGCAGCGGTTGCTGGCCAGCAAGGATCTTGCGGCGCGCCTCCGGCAGGTCGAACCACGCCGCGCGGTCGACCTCGGGGAAGGATTGCCGGCGGCCGCTGCGGGGCGGCCATTCCATCTCGAAGGAATTGCCGGACAGGCCGTCGACGTCGAAGTCGCCTTCCAGGGCGAAGGCCTCGACCTGCTTGCCGCCGCGTTGCCGGATTTTCCCCAGCGGGTGGAGCGCGCCGGCGGGGGCGCTGCCCAGCTCCTCGGCGAACTCACGCCGCGCGGTCGCCTCGGGGTCTTCGCCGGCCATCGGCTCACCCTTGGGAATCGACCAGGCGCCCAGATCCTTGCGACGCCAGAACGGCCCGCCGGGATGAACGAGAAGCACGACGAGCCGTCCCTCGCAGCGCTTGTACAGGAGAATTCCGGCGCTTTGTGCGGCCATCGCGAGACCTGTCTGTTGCGAACCGACAATGCCGTCCGTCGATCAGCGACGCCCGAACTGGATGACGAGCAGCGCGGCGAGTCCGGCCACGAGATAGACGCAGCCGACGATCAGCGAGGCATAGACGTCCCCCAGGGCCTGCGACAGCGCGCGGTACCCGGCCAACGTCAGGAAGCACAGGCTGACGGCAAACAGACCGCCGGCGAACAAGTAGCCGGCAAGCGTCGCTGCGAAGCGGCGGCCGGCATTCGCCGCGGCGGCGGCGCCAAAGAGGGCGACCGACTTCACAAGGGCGAGAAGCACCGAACCGTCCTCCGTCCCGCGCCCGCTCAACGCCGGACCAACGCGGCGAGCAGGAAGCCCGCCAAGGCGGCAACGGAGACGGCGACCAGCGGCTTGTCGCGGATCGCGGCCTCGAGTTGTGCACGGCCTTCGCCCGCCACCGCCTTGCCGGCGATCCCGTCCACCATCGTCGTGGCGCGAGCCAGGATTTCGCGCGCCGCCTCGCCGGCGGCCTTCATGGCCTCCGCTCCTTCGCTCTTCGCCGCCCGTTCGATGGCGGCAGCCAGCCGTTCGAGCTCTTCGCGGAGCGCCACCGATTCTGTGCCGAGTTGACCGTAGGTATCTTTTGTCTTGCTCGCCGTCATGCACGCCTCCATCGGCTGCGCGAACGACGACAGCAGGCGGCAAGGGAGTTCTTGACCTGCATCAACGACCGCCGCATCCAAGATTAAGCAGAATGCCGGAGGACCGACAGAGCATCGTCGCAAAGGGAGCGGCCGACTAGCCTCAAACGGATCCGCCAGGAGCCGCCACGAACCTCGATTTCGCCGGCTGGCCCAAGGCCAAGGACGCCTGCACGGTGCGCCCGCTGGAAGCGCGATCTCCGGCCAGTTGCAGTTTCGGCGCGCGTCGCACACACTTTCCCAAGGGGCAGACCCAAGGGGCAGAATTCTTGCCCGACGGGCGGGCATCAGGGGGATTTCCTGTGTGGCGTTTGGGGACGGTCGAGTCGGACGGTCGGCAGCCGGGTTCGGCGGCACCGGCCAGCCCGCAAGCCGATTCCACCGCGACGCCCAACGCCGCGCCTGCTTCCGCCCGACCGGCCGGCGGGCTGCGGCTGGCGACGCTGCTGCTGCTGTTCGGCGCCAGCCTGGTGGTGCCGACGCTGGTGGCGACCGGCCTGCTGCTCGAGCGCGAGGCGCGCACGGAGACAGAGCAGCTCGAACGCCGGGTCGAGCAGGTCGCAGGCGATCTCGCCGACGATATCGACCGCCAGCTCGAGCTGATGGCGGCGACGCTCAGCGTGCTGGCCGGATCGCCCCAGCTCGCCACCGGCGAGTTGCAGGCCTTCCATGACCGCGCCGCGGCCACGCTCCATCCGCTGGGCCTGCAGCTCCTCTATCGCGGCCTCGACGGCCAGCAGCTGCTGAACACGCGCGTGCCGTGGGCACGCCCCTGCCGCGCCGGCAGCTGCCCGAGATCGACGATGCGGTGCGGACGACGCTCAAGCCACACTATTCCGACATGCTCGTGGGCGCGGTGGCGCAGCGGCCCGTGGTGACGCTCACCGTGCCGGTCCTGATCGAGGGCGCGCTGCGCGGCTTCCTGCACATGTCGATCGATTCGGAGCGCCTGCTCGCCATCTTGAAGGGTCACTCGGCATGGCGCTGCACGAGCTCGCGACCAATACCGCCAAGTATGGCTGCCTGTCCGGCCCGCAAGGCGCCGTGTCGATCGCCTGGCGTTTCGATCCGGACGCCGACGGCACGCCTGATCGTCGAGGATGAACCGCTCATCGCCTGGTCGCTGGCCGACATGATCCGCACGCTGGGCTACGAAGTCAGCGGCACAGTGGCGACCGAGAGCGCCGCGGTCGAGGGAGCGTCGGGATGCGGCGCCGTGCTGATGGAT
>WNFD01011440.1_pt1 | contig 21905 bp, 24 predicted proteins | sample 5400491 | NCBI WGS metagenome assembly WNFD01 (sample SAMN13153343, study PRJNA577476) | soil metagenome | isolation source: 120 cm saprolite under Douglas fir tree site 2 hole 2 replicate 2 | place: USA:California | collected 2015-04-18
GACGCCGCAGGGAAGTTTATGTGGCCGGGCTTCAGCGAAAACATGCGGGTGCTGAAATGGGTCGTCGATCGCGCGCATGGCCGCGCGCTGGCCAAAGAGACTCCGATCGGCTGGATGCCGCAATATGAAGACATCGAGTGGCAGGGCCTTGATTTTCCGAGAGAGAAATTCGAGGAGTTGCAGGCATTCGATCGTGATGCGTGGCGCGCCGAAGTGCTCGGACACGAGGAGCTGTTTCTCGATCTTCACGACCGCCTGCCTGCGGAGATGATCTACGAGCGCGAATTGCTTATCTGCCGGATCTGATTCGTTGATCTGCCAGCTGCGCCCAAGGAAAGCGGGGCAGTAGCCCGACCGTGAGGGAGGGCTCGGTTCGGAAGTCCCGTAGGGACGAAATCTTTATAGACACGACCAACCCCTTTCTAACAATAGCCCCGTAGGGGCAGCATATTTCGCTCCTGACGGAGCTGAAGACCTTTCTCTGGCATCAAGGCTATAAACATCTGGCTCCTAACGGAGCCAGGAATAACTGTTCATCTGAAAAGGTAAGAAGTGAGCGACGGAAAGCTGGAGGCTTTCCACACTGTGCGGCGGCAAAGCCGCAGTTGAACTAGCCCCCACATTCTTCGTGGCTCACTCGCTTGCCCGATCATTCGAAAAAAGTTAATCTAACTTCATCAAGTACTACAGCAAGTTCTGATTTGTGATCTTCCGAGGAGGAATTCTATTTTATGCCTGAAGTTGGAGAGATGGCCCCGGATTTCGAGTTGCCGAGCAATATGGAGAAAGGCAAGAAGGTGAAGCTCTCGGATTTCCGCGGCAAGAGTAATGTCGTGATCGCGTTTTATCCGCTGGCCTGGACCCCCGTTTGAACCGCGCAGATGCCCGCGTACGAGGCCGACCTCGAACGTTTCCAGGGCTATGATGCTCAGGTCCTGGGCATTTCAGTTGACAGTGTGCCGTGCAACACCGCGTGGGCCAGGAGTCTCGGCGGACTCTCGTACGATCTGCTGAGCGATTTCGAACCGAAGGGCGAAGTGGCGCGCACGTACGGCGCTTATCGCGCCAAAGACGGGATCTCAGAGCGCGCAATTTTCATCGTGGACAAGGAAGGCAAGCTCGCCTACGTAGACATCCACGACATTTCCGATCAGCCGGACAACGAAGATCTTCTGGAAGTGTTAAGGAAGCTTTAGAATGATCGAACCCCACAGGGGTTATATTCAATAGCCGTGGGCAAGCGCGAAGCGCGGCGCCCACGGGTCACAAAAGAGAGATGATCCTGACCCTGAAAGGGTCATATTGCACAGACCCTATGCGACCCTTTCAGGGTCGAAATTCGATTATGACAACCAACCGGGGGCGGCGCTGTGCTTGCCCCCGGCTATTAAATTGAACCCCTTTCGGGGTTCTAGTCGCCACTGATCTCTGCATTTATGTCGATCTCTAGAAAATGCGTTCCCTTCACTCCCTTCGATCGCGAGTTGTCGAAGAGCACGATTGCGATCGTGACCGCCGGCGGAGTTCACTTGAGAGATCAAGAGCCTTTCAATATTGCGGATGAGCTCGGCGACCTCGGCTATCGAATAATTCCACCGGACGTTGACCCGGCGCAGTTGATGGTCACGCATCATCACTACGATCACACGGACGCTGATTCTGACATCAACGTCGTGTTTCCGATCGAGGTGCTGCGCGATCTTGAAGCTGAAGGCTTCATCGGCGGCATCGCTAAAAAGCACGTCGGCTACATGGGCTACACGATGCAACTCAAAGCAATGTACGAAGGCACCGCGCCGGAAATTGCCAATGAGATCGACAGGGGCTCGCGCGCCGACGCGGTCATTCTCACCGGTGGTTGACCCAGCGTCTGTCACCGGACGGTCGTCGCGGTCCAACGTGAAATCGAAATGAAAGGCATCCCGACAGTCCTGATAACTGTCAGTCCGGAAGTGTCGGCACAGATGCGCCCGCCGCGCGCGCTTTATCCGAAAGGTTTCAAGATCGGAAACAGTCTGGGTCGTCCGAACATGCGCGATTTACAGAAAAAGGTATTGCGCGACGCCCTTTCATTGCTTACGCAAAACACTCGGCCCGGCGAAATCGTGACGATCGAGTATCCAGAATATGGCCAGCAATACGAGCCGCCACATGTTAAGAAATCAGGGTAGCGGCCTGGAATACATTGGCTCGACAAGCGAGCCATTGGAAGGTAAACTTCCCACGATGCGAATCAAGCGCAAGTCGATTCAGAAAGCGCGTTGGGCAATAGCGGTCGCGCTGATGCTTTGGTGCGCGGGCGCGGGCTGCGTGCTTGGAACTTACGCGCACGCGGCGATGCGCGACCACGACCTGCCTCAGACTCAAGCTGGGGGAATGGCCATGTCCGGTCTGTCAGCCGCAGCCGGCACGCACAGTTGTTGCAAGGCCCGCCACTCGTCCCAGCGAGTTGTATCGAAGAGTTCGTCTCGTCCCGCGCCACGCGCCGCGGGTTTTGGGGAAGTTGCTTTACCGGAATCTTCCAATTCTTCGGATGCGATGAGTTGCTGTCCGCTAACCGGCGGCACGTTTTTAGTAACCGCTCGGCAGTCTGTCCGTGACGACCGGGCTTCCGAAGCTATTAACAGCGGCGCGTCTGCGCTGGTGCTTACCGACGCTGCGGCCACACCGCGCGCGCTTCCGTTGCGCTTGCCGAATCAGAACCAAACCTACCTCCGTGGTTGTGCCTTTCTGATCTAGAAGTCTGCCTGCCGGAATTTCACGGTGACAGCGCATTCGTTGTCATCAAGGCATTCTTCTCGAATTGCGAAAGCAATTCTTAGCATCAGGAGCAAACGATCATGAGAAAAGTCAAGGTACTCTTAATGAGCTTAGCCTGTGCTGGAGCGTTAGCCGTTTCAGCCGCAGCGCTGAACCTGAATCCACCGCAGAACACCAACCAAAGCGCGGACGCCTGCTGCGACATGGCCGGCTGTTGCAAAGACGGAGCAATGTCTTGTTGTAAGGCAAAGACGAAGCGCGGCAAGAATGCTCACGCCTGCTGTAAGGGCAAGAATGGGCCGGCGTCGTGTTGTTGCAAGGGCGATTCGTGTCCGATGCCTAACAAGAAGACCGGCAACTCAACCGGCGACTAACTTTCGCTAGTCGGGGTCGAGTGGCGAGCGCGGCGCTGGTTCAGGCCGCGCTCGCCTGGACCTTTTGTGTGTAAGGGGGGTGTTATGAAAACTTGGAAAGAATTGAAGATCAAGCTGGCCGGCGTCCTGTTTGTGTCGTTCTTCCTGAGCGGATCGGTAGTCTATACGCAGCATCCGAGACATGACATGTCGAAGATGCCGGGGATGAGTAACGCAAAGCCGAAACCTAAATCGAAGGCGACACCGCGAAAGAAAAGAAAAGCTGGGAAGAAAAGGCAGACTGCGAAGAAACATGACATGGGCAACATGCCGGGCATGAACATGCCGGGAATGGCGATGCCCGGGATGCATCGACGCAAGGTGCGGCCGCGCCGGAGAAAAGCGCTACCACCAAGAATGGACAAAATGCCTTCACCTTCGGCATCGCCCCAGATCCAAATGAACATGCCGGGTATGAAGATGCCGGCTAAACCTTCATCGTCGCCAAAACAATCGGCGACACCTCAGCCTTCTCCTCAACAAATGGAAATGAACATGCCGGGAATGCAAATGCCGTCGGCTTCGCCTTCCGCATCGCCGCAAATGCAAATGAATATGCCGGGCATGCAAATGCCGTCGGCTTCGCCAAATCCGCAAGGTTCGCCTGAACAGAAAATGAGCATGCCGATGCCGGGCGCGAGTCCTTCGCCGGGAGCAATGAGTGGAATGAAAGGCATGGAGGGCATGCCGGGAATGGGCTCGATGAACATGGGGCCGTTGCTGGTTATGTCCGGGGATGAAATGGGTATTCGCGTCGGCTCAAGTGAGAAAAACATCATGTCGATGGGCGCTATGGGTTCGGGAACTTCATGGCAGCCTTCGTCCGCTGCAATGCACATGCATTACAAGGTCGCTGGTGAATGGTTGCTGATGTTCCATTACAACATCGTCGCGGGCGTCAACCATCAGGGCGGCCCGCGCGGCACCACGAGATTCGAATCAGCGAACTGGTTCATGCCGATGGCGTTTCACAAACTGGGAAAAGGAACGCTGCAATTGCGCGGCATGTTCAGCCTCGAACCGTTTACGTTCGCGCGTGGCGGCTCGCCCTTACTCTTCCAAACCGGCGAGACCTACAAAGGGCAACCAATAATCGACCGACAACACCCGCACGATTTCTGGATGGAATTGTCCGCGCAGTACACGCTGCCAGTGGGCGAACGTGGCACGTGGTTTACTTACTTTGGTTATCCAGGGGAGCCGGCTCTGGGGCCACCGGCTTTCATGCACCGCGAGTCGGCGTCAGAAAATCCTTCGGCTGCTCTCGCGCACCACTTGCAGGACTCGACACACATTTCTTTTGGGGTTCTAACCACAGGCTTCACCTATCGCTGGTTCAAGTTGGAAGGTTCAATCTTCAACGGCCGCGAGCCGGACGAGAATCGCTACAACTTTGAAGCGCACACCTGGAACTCACGTTCGGCGCGCTTCTCTTTCGCTCCGAATAACAATTGGAGTATGCAGGTGAGCTACGGCTTTCTGCGCCGGCCGGAAGCGGCTGAGCCAACTACCGACATCCGGCGCAGCACGGCTTCCATTCAATACAACAGACCGTTCAAGCGCGGGAATTGGTCGTCGGCGATTATCTGGGGCCGCAATCACACGAGCAGTCCGGGCGAGACGCACAATCTCAATGGGTACACGGCGGAATCGACGATGAACTTTCTCGACAAGAACTACGTTTACACGCGGCTTGAACTGGTGGACAAGAATGAACTGCTGCGGGCAGCGGATCGCGCAAAGCTGGGGTTGACTCAAGCTCATCCGTCGTTTCGAATTGGCGCATACACTTTCGGCGGCCTACGTGACGTCTGGAATACAGACAAGCTCTCGCTTGGCATCGGCAGCGACGTCACGTTCTACTCCACACCTGCCGTCCTGGATCGAATCTATGGGAACAGTCCGGTGTCGTGGCGGCTCTTCCTGCGCTTGCGGCCGAGTAAGATGTCCATGACCAGCCACGCTGGACGCACGCCCTGAATGATATTTCTCTCCGACATCGCTGGGATTGGCCACGTTGTCTGGCAATCCAGGATGATGGACAGCTCAGAGCGCACGGACATCACGGCCCGCACGAGCACAAGCACCAGGAGGGCCATTGCGAACACAAATTATTGCGGCGGATCGTGCCGAGCCGAGGGTAGTGGTTCAGTTTGAAGACAGATGCATCCGTCACTATCAGCCATCTTTAGATGGCTTTCCCGCAGGGTTTATAGACCAGCGCTTTGAGCGCTGGGTGAGATAAGGCAACGCTTCCTTAGCGCGCTTTAGCGCGCTTCAAGTGCGGTGCTTTAGCAATCACTGGTAAGGCCTTTGAAACGGCCTTCTGGATTCGTTCGTATCTGATCCCAGCCGTAAAAACGGCTGGGCTGGCTGCCTTGATGGGAGGCGAGAGCCCCGAAGTCACCGCTGCGCGCCTGTGCTGTGCCACTAACTGTTCGCACGACGGATCGACGCCACCATCGGGTTTGCGCGTCTCGCCCCAGTCACAAGCTGCAGTTTCGGACTATCAGCCAGGCACACCCGCGCTTCCCGCATCCCTTTTACCAGCGGCGCGCATTAATCCTTCGCATGGTCCACCAACAGATTCGCATCCCGCATACATTCGTCACCTCGCGCTTCTGATCTAATTCCAATCAGGCCGAACTGTGTCTTCTTGCGGCTTCTACAGAAGCTGCGAGCGCGCTTGTGCATTCGTGTGCTTTGCGCGCGAGAAACCAACTGCTTTGGATGGATGGAGGTTAGCAGCGTGAAGAAATCTTTAATCGTTATCACAATCGCATTGAGCGTCGTTCTCTTGATCGCGGCGGCGTGTGGTTCAAAGACAGGGACCGAAACCAGCGGCAGCAACGTCCCGACCGGCAAGGTGATCAAGACCGTGCCCGTGGGCAATCTGACCGCGACGCTTTCAAACGACAGCGGCGTGCTCAAGCGGGGAAATCAGGAACTCACGATCTCGTTCACGGACGCGTCCGGCAAGCTCGTCGACGGAGGCGCCATATCGCTAAACTTTCACATGGACCAGATGGGCACGATGTCCGCGATGAACGACTCAGCGACTTTCACGACGACGAGGACGCCGGGGGTCGTCCGCGGCAAGGTCAATATCGAAGTCGGCGGGGAGTGGCAGGCGCAACTCGCTTACGAAGGGCCGGCGGGACAAGGAAAGACGACGTTTAGCGTGCCGGTACAATGATTAACTGGCTAATCGAATTCAGCCTGCGCCATCGTGGCCTGGTGATCGCGATCTATCTCGCCCTCGCGGCCTGGGGTTACTGGGCCCTGCTGCGCACGCCTGTCGATGCGATCCCTGATCTCTCCGAGAACCAGGTGATCGTGTTTACGGACTGGACCGGGCGATCGCCACAGGAAGTCGAAGATCAGGTTACGTATCCGCTGGTTACGAATCTACAGGGTCTGCCGGGAGTGCGCGTAGTGCGCGCAAGTTCGGCATTCGGCTTTTCAATGATCAATGTGATCTTCGAAGACAGCGTCGATCTCTACTGGGCGCGGACGCGCGTGCTTGAACGCTTGAATCTTCTCGCGAAGCAATTGCCCAACGGCGTCACGCCGACGCTCGGTCCCGACGCTACCGGGGTGGGCCAGATCTTCTGGTACACGCTGGAAAGCGATCAGATGAGCTTGCGCGATCTGCGCACGCTGCAAGACTGGTTCGTTCGTTATCAACTGAACTCAGTACCCGGCGTCGCCGTCAGATGAGCTTGCGCGATCTGCGCACGCTGCAAGACTGGTTCGTTCGTTATCAACTGAACTCAGTACCCGGCGTCGCCGAAGTTGCCAGCGTCGGCGGTTACGTCCAGCAGTACCAGGTCGATGTCGATCCGAACAGGCTGCGATCTTATTCGTTGCCCCTGTCGGTGGTGGTCGAAGCAGTCGAACGTTCCAACAACAACGTCGGCGGCAACGTCGTCGAGCGATCAGGTCAATGGTCGGTCGTGCGTGGCGTCGGTCTTATTCAATCCGTCGCCGATGTCGAGAACATCGTCTTGAGCGCGCCTAACGGCACTCCGATTTACGTTAAGAACGTCGCCAATGTAAAACTCGGCAACGCCTTTCGCACCGGCGCGCTGGACAAGAACGGCAAAGAAGCGGTTGGCGGCGTCGTGATCGCGCGGTATGGCGTGAACACGCTGGAAGTGATCGATGCGGTCAAACAAAAGATCAACGCGTTGCAAGCCGGGCTGCCAAAAGGCGTGCAGGTCGTGGCCTTTTACGATCGGACGCAGTTGATTCAACGGGCCACCCACACGCTCAAGCGCGCGCTCATCGAAGAACTTATCCTCGTCACTCTCGCGCACATTCTGTTTCTCGCGCACTTCCGCTCGATTCTTATTGTCACGATTCCGCTCCCGCTGGCGGTGCTTTTGGCTTTTCTCTTCATGAACTACGCCGGCATCAGCTCAAACCTGATGTCGCTTTCAGGTATTGCCATTGCCATCGGGGTGCTGGTGGATGCGGGCATCGTGGTTACGGAGAATGCTTTCCGCTTTATCGAACAGCGAAAGATCGATCCCACAAACCGCCGGCTGGTGTGGCAGACGGTGCTGGAATCCACGCGACTCGTAGGCCGCCCGATTTTCTTTTCGATGGCGATCATCATTCTGGCGTTCGTCCCGGTGTTCGCGCTCACCGGCGAAGAAGGGAAGCTGTTTCACCCGCTCGCCTTCACCAAGACGTTTGCAGTGGCGGGCGCAACGGTAATCGCCGTCACGCTCGTGCCCGTGCTCTGCACTCTGCTGTTGCGCGGGAGGTTTCACGCCGAGCAAGCGAACCCGGTGATGCGCGCTTTCCACTTTATCTACCGGCCGGTTTTGAGCTTTGCGCTGAACCATCGCGTGCTGACGGTATCGTTTGCGGCTTTGCTTTTCGCGGGCGCCATTTTCCTGGCGACCGGCATCGGCAAAGAATTTATGCCGCCTTTGAATGAAGGCGATCTGATGTACATGCCGGTCACCGATCCAGCGATCTCGATCGATCAGGCGCGCGTCATCATGAGCAGGGAAGACGAGATTCTCAAGAACTTTCCCGAAGTCGAGTGGGCGGTCGGAAAGGCCGGCCGCGCGGACACGTCGACCGACCCGGCGCCGGTGAATATGAACGAGACGATCGTTCATTTGAAACCGACTGAACAGTGGCGCGCGGGGCTAACCCGCGAATCGCTCATCGCAGAGATGGACGAAAAACTGCGCCTGCCGGGCGTGACCAACATCTGGACGCAGCCGATCAAAAACCGCATCGACATGCTCTCAACCGGCATTCGCTCGCAAGTGGGCATCAAGATCTTCGGCAACGATCTGAAGACGCTCGAAGCGTTGTCGCGTCGCGTCGCGGATGTCGTGCGCGCAGTGCCGGGCGCAAAAGATGTTTACCCCGAACAAATCAGCGGCGCACCTTTCATCGATATCCGTGTCAATCGAACCGCAGCGGCGCGTTATGGCATCGACACCAGAACGATCGAGGACGCGATCGAAAAAGGCATCGGCGAAACCAACCTCTCGGTCACAATCGAAGGCCGCCGCCGCTTTCCGGTGCGAGTGCGCTACGGAGCGGAGTTTCGCGGCAGTCCCGAAGCGCTTGCGCAGATTCCGATCGGGTCGCCTACCGGCGCGCCGGTTCCATTGGCTCAACTTGCCGACATCAGTGAAGTCCAGGGCCCAACGATGATCTCCAGCGAGAACGGTCTGTTGCGCGGCACGGTGCTCTTGAACGTGCGCGGTCGTGATGTCGGGAGTTTCGTTGACGAAGCAAAGAATGCAATTGCTCAACAGGCGCAACTGCCCGCCGGTTACTACGTCGAGTGGAGCGGCGAGTACGAGAACCAGCAGCGCGCGCGCAGCCGTTTGCTGATTGTGGTGCCAATCGTGCTGGTGATCATCTTCGCTTTGCTTTACATCACCTATCACTCGGCGCTGGAAGCGGCGCACGTCCTGCTTGCCGTGCCGTTCGCCCTGACCGGAGGCGTGTATCTGCTTTGGCTCTTGAACTACAACTTTTCGGTTGCGGTGTGGGTCGGCTTCATTGCGCTGTTCGGCACCGCCGTGCAGACCGCCGTCGTGATGGTCATTTATCTGAACGAAGCGGTCGAGCGCAAACGAGACAAGCTCGGGGATCTGGATCGCGCGTCGTTGATTGAAGCAGTAACCGAAGGCGCGCTGCTGCGCTTACGACCGAAGTTGATGACGGTGTCGACGGTCGTGGCTTCTTTGCTGCCGATCATGTGGAGCACGAGCGCGGGCGCAGAAGTGATGAAGCCTTTGGCGACGCCGGTGCTGGGCGGCATGCTTTCCAGTCTGCTGCACGTGCTGATCGTGACGCCGGTGATCTTTTTCTGGCTGCGCGAGCGAGAAATGAAGAAGGAAAGAGCGAATGCGGCGGTTGAGGATTGAGACTGAGATGAACGAAGCAGTGTCACGCAAAGGCGCAAAGGCGCGGAGGGGCAGAGAATATAAACTCTGCGGCCTGCTTCGCTGGCTGGTTGCCGCTCTCTTGCTTGCTGGCCTTTCCGCTTCATTCATCGTTTCAGCGCAGACCACTCCGACTGCGAACGCGCCGCCGAATCCGAGTCAGAGTCCAACCTTATCTCGCTATCTTGATCAAACCAACGGCACGACCGCGGACAGCGCCGTTGCTTACGCGCTCGCGCACAACGGCGGCCTTGAAGCAGCACGCAAGGAGATCGACGCGGCTCGCGCGATGGTGAAGCAAGCGCGACTGCGCGCAAATCCAAAGCTCGATATCGATGGGACGCGACAGATTAACGGTAAAGACAACATTCTCGGAGCGAGCGCGATGTTGCCTTTGGAACTAGGTGGCCGGCGGCCCGCCCGCATCGCGGTGGCCGAGCGAGAAGCCCAGGTCCGCGAACGCGAAGTCGCCAATCGCGAGCGGTTGCTGGCCGCCGAAGTGCGCGCGAAGTTCGGCGAAGCCCTTGCCCTCGCCCTGAAGCTTTCGTTCACCGGCGAACTCGTGGAAGCGAATCAGCAGAGTTTCAACCTCATCGCCGCGCGAGTCGTCGAGGGCGCCACGCCACCGCTGGAACAGAACATGGCACTGGTCGAATTGAATCGTCTCCGCTCGATGCGGGAGAGCGCCGAAGGCAAGCTCGAAGTGACGATGTTCGAGTTGAGAAATCTAATCGGCATGAAACCGGAAGAGCTGTTGCGTTTGCAAGGCGACTTCGGAAATTTGATAGATCAACTGCCGCCGGTTGCCGATGCGACTGAGCGTGCATTGCGCGAGCGGCCCGACTTGCAGGCTTTTCGTGCGGCTGAGAGTCTCGCTGTTGCGCGCATCGAGCAGGCGCGCGCGGAAGGCCGGCTGGATGCGAGCGTTTCGGCTGGCTACGAGCGCATGAATTCCAGCTTTCCAGTCTTTGGAGTGAATGAGAATGGACAGCTGCTGCCGGTCCAGGATGTATTTCACTTCTTGAAGTTCGGCATCTCGCTCGATTTACCTGTTCGTAACAAGAACCAGGGCGCGATTGAAGCGGCCGTGGCCGAATCAGAAGCCGTAGGGCATCGGCGCGAGTTCGCCGAACTGACGGTGCGCCGCGAAGTTGCTTCGGCCTATGCTCAGTACCAACGTGCTGCGCGCGCGATGGAAATCTTTCGCGTTGGGGTGCGCGAGCCGGCCGGAGCGAATTTGGATGTTGTCAGGCAAACGTACGAGCTGGGATCAAAAACCCTGATTGATTACATCGGCGAACAACGCCGTTTCATCGAACTGGAAAACGACTTCATTGATACCGAGCTGGCCGTCTACAACGCTCGCGTGGAAATTGCGCGGGCTTCTGTTTCACCGGAGTTGATAAAGAAATGAGACACCCTGGAATTGCTGTCGGAGTAGTCGCCATCGCGGCGATCTCCATTGCGGGCTTCGCCATCTGGCTTTTCTGGCCCGGCAAAGCCGGCAAGCCCGTGCCTGCGCCCCGCTCGGTTTCGTTCGACGAACCGGCGAATCAACCGTTCGCCATCACTGGCGACCAGAAACTAATACTGACGCCCGAGCAAACGCAGGGCGCGGGATTAAAGATCGAAACGGTTGGCGAGCGGCCCACGACCGACGCGAGCGGACAGATGGCTACGGGCGTGGTGCAAGCGAATAGCTACAAGGAAACTCCGGTCGTCTCGCTGGTGGGCGGGATTGTGCGCAGCGTCCGTGGCGAGCTGGGTCAGAGCTTGAAACGCGGACAAACCGTGGCCGTTGTTTTCAGTAATGAACTCGCTGACGCTGAGTCGCGCTATCTCACCGCAACAGCGGCGCTCGACGAGCATCATCGCCATCACATGCGCACGATGAAGCTGGTAGAGATCGGCGCAGCCAGCCGTCAGGAACTGGAAGAGGCATCTTCGAAATACCGCGAAGCCGAATCGAACGTCGCCAATCTGCGGCAAAAGCTGATGTTGCTCGGCATGTCGTCTCCACGGATCGACGCGCTGAATTCGACTTCGCAGATCAGTTCAGAAGTGACGGTGGCTTCGCCGTCGTCCGGCACCATAACCAGCCGGAGCGTGAATCCCGGTCAGGTAATCGAAGCCAATAAGGAGCTGATGCGCGTGACTGATCTCTCCATCGTCTGGGTTGTCGGCCAAGTTTACGAAAAGGATCTGGCGACGATTCGTGTGGGCAGCGGGGCAAACATCACTTCGGATGGTTATCCCGGTCGAGTCTTCCGTGGTCGCATCTCTTATGTCGATCCCAAAATCGATCCGGCGACGCGCACGGCGCAAGTACGCATTGAGCTACGGAATCCCGGGCAGGCGCTGAAGATTGGCATGTACGTGAATGTCGCCTTTGCGACTCTTGGTGCTGCTGAAAAGACTACGCCTGTTGTTCCCAAAGATGCGGTGCAGAACATTGCCAACCAGCAATTTGTTTTTGTTGCGACAGATAAGCCGAACGAATTCCTTCTGCGTGCGGTCCGTTTGGGAACAGAGAGCAACGGCGTCTATCCCGTGTTGGAAGGCTTGAACGTTGGCGAGCGAGTAGTGACGGAAGGCAGCTTTCTTTTACGCGCTGAGTGGTTAAAGCAGCATCCCGTCCGCTAAAACTCTTCCTGACGAAATTAATGGGGGAACGACAATCACGGTTTTTGGTTTGAATCGAGGGAGGCGCGAATCTGCTCCGCCAGCTGGTCGGCATCGAACTGTCTTCCGTTTTCCAGTCCCAGTTGATCCATCCAAAACGCGGGAGGGGGTGGCTGCTCTTTCCACTCGGCGTCGCGCCCGAAGAGCAGATAGACATCCCAAGCGGCGCTGTTGATTTGTAGGATCGAAGAAAAGGTGCGCGTCGTTTCAGCTTTGCTGTCCCAGTATTGACTGACACGCGAATCGTCGAAACGCCTGGTTGCCTGTGGCACGCTCGCCCTGCTGTCGATCCAAAGCATTGGCACCCACACGGCATAAACGCGCACGTTCTGATCCTTCACCGGATTAAGAATTCTGTTCTGGACTTCGGAGGCCCCCCGAAGACATCCCGGTCAAGAGGGAGACAACAGCATCAGTAACCGCACTTTCCCCTTATCCCGGTTGAATTGCGAGCGCAAGTCGTGCAGATTTGTTGAGTAGGGTTTGCCGCTGGTAAGGAAGTTGGTGAAGAAGACTACCAGAACGATCAAGAGGGCAATCGGTATCAGCAGTTTTGGATTATTAGGACGCATGGCTGCTTTCGATGGCGGCCGTTGGCAGATCGTTGCACTGGCACTCGAGCGCGCCAAGGCGCGCGCCCGCTCCGTCGGCAACCCCGAAGAACCCGTGAGCAAACCGAAAAGGGATGACCCTCAGGCATAAAAAACCGGCGGGGAACTTTCTCCGCGGGCTTTTTCGCATTCGCCGATTTGGCCGGCCGGTGCCGGCACTTCTAGAACATGCTCATTTAGTCAATCGGTTCGGCCGTGAGTTGTGGCTGATTCTTGAGCGGCCCCACGCCCTGTTTGCCTGGGTGATCGGGAATAGTGATCTGGATTTCGCTCACGTTGTTGTCGTAGTTTAATTCTGGAAGCTGATGGCAGAAGCCGTTCGAATCCGTGAAAGGGCAACGCTCGCCCGGTGCAGCCGTAAACGGCGGGTTCACTGTGATGCGAATAATGTATGTCCCTGGAGGAACCGGCACCTGCCCATCTCCCCCGTCCAGAACGAAATACTGACCACCGAGCTTCCAAACGTAAGTATCTGCCCAGCCAAGGCTGATGCCCTGATTTCCGACAATAGCTGGTTCTGTCGCCGTGGCGGGTGCACCACAAGACAGATAGTTGCGATCGTTATTTGCCGGGCCCGGGAAGGCTTGATATTTCTCGACATCAATCATGCAAAAGCCACGCTTGGCCGCGCGCCAGACGAAGCCGGTTGCCGGATCAATCAACTCGTAGAGAGTGTAGTGACGAAAATGAAAGTGCCGGTGGCAGGTTGCATACTCATATAGCCCATCACCTGCGGCGATGTGTGCATTTGGATCACCGAGGTTTACATCAGCGGTACCGATGTTCGGCGTAGAAACGGTGAAACGCAAGAGCGTATGTTCGCCGGGGGTAACGCCGCCTTCCTGAACGCTACAGAAGTTCGCGGGCAGGTTTTCAACGCGTACGACCCAGTTCTGCAAGAGCCGCTTTTGATCGACAATCAGGTCAGGCTGACCTGCGGCTGCGGTAGAGCCTTTAGCCTTGTGAAAGGTAAGAGTTATTCCGAAAGCCAAAAGAATCGTAGCTGAGAGAGTGATCCACTTTTTCATTTTGTGCCTCCTTCTAGTCACCTTGAGCGAGTTGAGATTTCAGTAACAAAGACTTTTGGGGGGCACAAGTAAATACCGGCGCCTGGAAAATGTCAATATGAAATTGTTTCGGGTAGCGTTGCGGTTAGCGAGAGTCAACCCGGTCGCATCCACCACCCCAAGCGGGCTGCCCGCTTGGGGACCCCGGTCCGCTCCCGGTACTGACTCCATGACGTCAGAGTGCAGGAAAACCAGCGCCGAAGCAGGCCTTAATGACGCAGCGCTTTGAGCCCGGCTTTGTCTTTATTCTGTAAAGCTTCTTCCAGCGCTTGCCACTCGTGATGGCCGCGCGAAAGTTTGTAGAAGTCGCCGTCCTCATCAGCTTTCAAACTGTCCAACATCTCGTGCGCCTTGCCGTTGTCGATTGCTTTTTCTCCGGCTAGCGCCAGCGCGCCAAAGGCTTCGTGATGACTGGTGATCCCTTTTATGGATAGTTTGGCCTGTTCATACGCGAAACGGTAGTCGCGCGGGTATTTCTTTTCCGCCTCATTGAGCGAAGCGATGATTGCGCTGCTTTCGGAAGGCTTGGCACTGATTCGTCTTTCCCGCAGCCGTTTCCATTCTTCTTCGGCTCCTCCGCTTGTGGCGATTGGCGCGGAGGTGGTCGGCGCCGACGAAGCTGTCGACGCGGAAGACGAAGAAGAGTCCGCTACTGCCGGAGCGTTAGTCGAAGCAGCCTGAGGAGGAGATTGCGCAACTGCGGCGCGGTGCGTCCACCAGTACCAGCCGCCAAGTCCAAGCACGCCCAAGAACACCAGCAACAATAACCCGACGAGCAAGAGCTGATGTCGCTGCCACTCCGGCGACGCAGTTCGCCCCGATTCACCGTACGCTGCCAGCATCGTCAGCGTGGGAGGAGCTTTGCCATTCCCGGATCGCGGATGAGCAGCCGGTATCGGAACGGCAATCGTAGTTCTTGGTACCAGGTCTTGCGGAGCCGGGGTCGCAGTGGTTTCGTCGTTGTCTTCAAACAGATCGGGGGCCGCATACCACTCTGGCGGCGCAACCTTTCCCGGTCGTTGCTCAAGTGCGGGCGCCGGCGTCGTTTGTGAAGTTGGAATAGCAGGGCTTGCAGCTGCCGTTATTTCGCGGAACTCCGGGGCCTCAGATGGAATGGCCTGGCTGGTTGGGACCTCTGGCGAGAGCCCTCTACCGCAGTTTGTGCAAAACGTCCATTTCGATTCCACCAGTTCGCCACAACCATGACAAGTAAGGGAATGACTTAGCGCTCCGCCACAGGATCCGCAGAACCGATAAGAATCGGGAAAATCCAGATTGCATTCTTGACAGTGCTTCATGACGTCTCCTTTGTTCATTGCCACGGAACACCCTGCCGAGGTTCGCCTTTACCCCATATCGACGACGCTACGCACCAGATCGGAGCGCGCCCGAGGGGCGTCAAAGTCTCGCGCGCCGCAGTCGCAGCGCGTTACCAATGACTGAAACTGAGCTGAAACTCATAGCTGCGGCAGCGATCATCGGACTCAGCAGGATGCCGAAAACCTCAAGCGCCGGGCCCGGAGGATGCCGCGCAGATCGCCCTTCACCAAAGTCACGCCGGCGCTCTTCATCGCCACATCGGTTCCGGTGCCCATAGCTATCCCAACCTCAGCCTGGGCCAATGCGGGAGCATCGTTGATACCGTCGCCCGCCATCGCCACCACGCGCCCTTCGGTTTGAAATCGCTTCACCGCCTGCGCCTTTTGATCGGGCAGAACTTCGGCCACCACTTCGTCGATATTGAGCTTCTTAGCCACAGCTTCAGCGGTGGTACGACTGTCGCCCGTGAGCATCACGATGCGAATCCCTTCCTGGTGTAACTGGCGAATCGCTTCGGGGGTGGTGCTCTTGATTGGATCGGCGACGCCGACCAGCCCGGTGACCCGGCCGTCAACGGCGACGAACATCACGGTCTGGCCATCGGCTCGCAGTGCCTCTGCCTTCGTCAGCAAATCGCCGGCGTCTATCTGAAGTTCATCCAGCAACGCGCGATTGCCGAGCGCTACCAAGTGCCCGTCAACCTGGCCGCGTACTCCTTTGCCGGTAATCGAATCGAACGATTCCACTTTTGTTAACTCAACACCGCGCTCCCCGGCGCCGCCGACAATTGCGGCAGCCAGCGGATGCTCGCTGACGCGCTCGAGACTCGCCGCCAAACTCAAAAGCTTCTGTTCACCCCAACCTTCTGTTGGTGTGATTGAGACTAACTTTGGTTTGCCTTCGGTGAGCGTGCCCGTCTTGTCAACGACCAGAGTGTTGACCTGGCGCATCGCCTCAATCGCTTCCGCGTTTTTGAAGAGTACGCCCGCGTTGGCGCCTTTGCCCATCGCTACCATGGTCGACATGGGCGTCGCCAGGCCAAGCGCGCACGGACAGGCGATGATCAAAACTGCGACCGCATTGATCAGCGCATGAGCCAGACGCGGCTGTGGGCCCATTATCGCCCATAGCGCAAACGTGATTATCGCGGCCGTGATAACTATCGGGACAAAATAACCGGCGACCACATCAGCGAGTTTTTGTATCGGGGCGCGACTCCGTTGCGCTTCCGCGACCATCTGCACGATTTGAGCGAGCAAGGTTTCCGCGCCGACGCGTTCGGCTCGCATTACGAAAGAGCCGGTGCCATTGATGGTCGCGCCGATCACGCGATCGGCGGCGTGCTTTTCCACCGGAATCGCTTCGCCGGTCACCATTGATTCATCGATGGCGCTCGCCCCTTCGATCACGGTTCCATCGACCGGAACTTTCTCCCCGGGGCGCACGCGCAGACGATCGCCGGCCTTCAGTTGATCCAGCGGAATGTCTTCTTCTGCGCCGTCTTCGCGAACGCGGCGGGCCGTCTTCGGCGCGAGGCCGAGCAAGGCCTTGATCGCTGCGCCGGTACGGCTACGGGCTTTCAATTCCAAAACCTGGCCGAGCAAAACGAGCGTGGTGATCACGGCGGCGGCTTCGAAATAGACCGGCACCACGCCGGCTTCGCGAAACGACTGCGGGAAAATTCCCGGAAGGAATTTAGCTGTGACGCTGTAAAAATAAGCGACGGCGACTCCCAACCCGATCAGCGTGAACATGTTCAGGCTGCGATTGACGATCGATTGCCAAGCGCGCACAAAAAACGGCCAGCCGCCCCACAACACGGTCGGCGTCGTGAGCAGGAACTCGATCCAACTCAGAGTTTGCTTTGACGCAATGCGCTCGAGGGAACGTCCCGGCAAAGAATCGCTCATCGCTATGATCAAGAGCGGCGCGGTCAGCACGACGCCGACCCAAAAGCGTCGCGTCATGGCGACGAGCTCAGGATTCTCTTCGTCTGCAAGCGTGACGGTGCGAAGTTCGAGCGCCATGCCACAGATAGGACAAGCGCCGGGTTGGACGCGGACAATCTGCGGATGCATCGGGCAGGTGTATTCCGTTTGTCTCATTTCAAAAATCGATCGAACCACGAGAGCGTCCGCTCCAGGGCATCGACGCGGTGGCGCGGCTCGCGCAGTCCGTGGCCTTCGCGCGGATAACGAACCAGCACCGTTTCCACGCCGCGGCGCTTCAAAGCCATGTACATTTCCTCGGCCTGCGTGATGTGGACGTCGTTGTCAGACTCGCCGTGAATAAACATCGTGGGCGTTTGCGCTGCCCGCGCGTAACGCAGCGGCGACCAGCGCCAGAGCTGGTCATAATTGTCCCAGGGAAAGCTGCCGAACTCCGCGTGGATCAGATCCTGATAAAGCGAAGTCGAATAAAAGCTGATCAGATTGCTGACACTGGCGACGGAGACTGCGGCCTTGAAGCGCGGTGTCTGCGTGATGATCCAGTTGGTCATGAACCCGCCGTAACTGCCGCCGGTCACGCCCAGGCGATCCGCATCGATCCACGCGTAACGCTTCAGCGCATCATCGACTCCGGCCATCAGGTCACGATAATCGCCGCCGCCCCATTCGTTCAACGTGCCGTCGGAAAACTTCTGGCCGTAACCGTTCGATCCGCGCGGATTCAAATAGAGAACGGCGTAACCGTCCATCGCGTAAGCCTGGAGCGTCGGGTTGAACGCATAGCCATACATTCCGTGCGGCCCGCCGTGAATGCTGAGAATCATCGGATACTTGCGATCCTCGCGGAAGCCAAAGGGTTTCATAAGCCAGCCCTGGATCTCCGCACCATCAAAGCTCCTGGAGCGGATCTCTTCCGGCTCCGCGAAGGATCGGAAGCGCACGTCGTTATGTTGAGTTACCGGCCACGTTGGGCCCGGCACGCCAGGGAAGATGAGCCATACCTCGGCCGGCCTGGTCGCCCGGCTCATCGTGTAAGCTACAACCGATCTGGATAGTCCGGCTCTTTTTCCAATGCTAAAGCCGGTGATCTGAAACGGAAATTCGAGTCGCAGATTCGTCGCCAGCGGAATGATATCGCTTGGGGCATCTCGGTCCAGCACGGCCGCACGTATTTCCTTTCCCGCGAGACCGACTTGCTGCAGCAGCGTCCTTCCGCGATCGTTGGCGAGAAACAGGATGCTCCTGCCATCAGGCTCCCAGCGCGGACTGCGCGCGCGGCGATCAAGCTCTGCGGTCAGATCACGTCCCGCGTTACCGGCGGCATCGGTAATCCAGACGTGCGTGTCCTCTGCCACGCTATCAATCGTCGTCACTTCGCGTTTGGTCGCCGTGTAGGCGATCCATTTGCCGTCGGGCGACCAGGTGGGCTCGTACTCGCAGCCTTTCGTATTTGTGAGCTGGCGCACCTGTCCGCGCAAATCCACGGCGAAGATATCCGAGTTGTTGTTGGCATCAGGATCGAGTTCGTGATTTGAGACGAAAGCGATTTCGTCGCCCCGCGGACTGAAACTCAGCGCGTGATCGTAGAAAGGGCCAGTAGTTAACTGTCGCGGCGTGGGGTCATCGAGGTCGACGATCCAGATGTGTGTCCGCAGATTGTCGGAAAACGCCGTGCGTGACTTGTACTGAATGCGATCGATCACCATTGGATCGGTTTGGCTGTCTCCATAGTGCTTGTCGAAGGCTGGGTCTACTGAGGCCGAGATGTAAGCGATGCTCTTCGAGTCGGGCGACCAGGCGAAAGGTTCGCCCGCGTAAGTGATGAAGAAGTTCGTCTCAGAGATCCCGGCCACGAACCGGGGGCGACTGCCGTCGATCGAAACGACCCAGATACCGTGACGATTATCGATTGTGGCCAGAAAAGCTATGCGCTTGCCGTCCGGCGACCAGCGCGGATTCGTTGCTTGCCAGCCGGGCGGCAAGAGCGGACTTGCGGGAAATGTCTGGGTGTTGCGATCGCGGCGCTGTTCTGGTTGACGACTGGTGGGCGTGTCTGACGAGTTATCAACCCGGACGATCCACAGCGTCGTTACATTCGCGTTGCGATCGACGGTCGTCACGGTGTAGACCACGCGCTCGCCGTCGGGTGAAATCTGCGGGTCGCCAACGTTCGCGATGCGCAGAATGTCAGCAGCCGCCATGACGCGGCGGGTTGATTGTGCCTGTACGGCGCCGGCGAAGAAGGCGAGACAAAGCGCGAGGGCCAGCAGGGAATATCTTTTCATGAGATTGGGTTCTTTCGTTGGGGTAGTGGAAACTTCACGCTTTGCAAGATCTCGCGCCCAATAGTCCGACTATGATGGCTACTTGCTGCGCCCGCCCCGAGTGGTGCGCTTCCGTGATGGAAGAACTGGAATCAATTGCCCCTTGCGACGTCGAGTCGTGCAGCGAATAACGCGCTTCCCTTCGCCAAGTAACTTTTGCACTGCGACCGCGGCCTGGCGTCTCTTAAAGAGTGTGCCGTGCGCCGGTTCGTTCATCACGTACACATCATCAGTAACGTTGTAGTACAACCGGAACGTCGGGCCAAACCCGCTCTCAATTAGATAGCGCACCGGGTCTTTCGCATCGGCTATCCGGCGATCCAACTCGCGAAGCTGCGCCTTGGTGAGCTCGAAATCGTCGTCAGCAACGCGCTCCTTCGCGCGGGGACTACGCTTGCCCGACTTCGCCTTTCGTAGCTGAATTGTTCTTCCAGGTTTCTTCAATCTGAACCTCCGTGCCGGGTCCGTGGGTGCTTACGTCCATTGTGCAGACTGCTTATCAAGCTGATAGTCGACACTTAAGTTACGAACTTAGCCTGCAAGGATGACAACGATTGGATAAATGATCCAGGGATCTGCCTGTAGGCGTTGGGATTAACGGTTCAATACTCTTTCAAATCCACGCAAGCGCTCACAACTTCCCAGCAGATTTCCGTAATGAACGAGCGGACCAACTGCTGCAGCTCCTTTGGCATTCCACTTAAAGAACTCTGCAAGGCGTTCTGGCCAAAGCCGCTCAAGAGCGGAAAACGCCGTATCCACATCGTCATAAGAAAAGCCAGGCGCATTGTTCAAGCACCAAGTGGCGACAAAGTCTGGCCAAGTGATCTTGAAGGACGACGTTAACCCCATATGACGCGACCGCTCGCCCTCAACCTGCGTGTATCTTTTCGCGAACCCATCCTCGAATCAGTTCGGCGTCAGCGATCCCTTTAGCTTCCGCGATCCTTCTAACAGCTTCGGCTTCGTCCGATTCAAGATTGAGCGGAATCACCGTCACAGGTTCGAAGACGGGCTCAGTGACTTCCACTAACTCGTCTTCGAAGTCCGTCAGATCATGCGTGTCCCAAAAACGGGCGAGTTCTTGAATCGAATCGGTCTGTGGCAACTGTTGATTCTTCATAGTTCCTTCCATCGCCGGTATCGGCGTTCCTCCTTGTCACTCATGGGCCGAGCCGTCACTGGATAGCCTCTACCATCAGGAAACCGGATGACGATCGTTAACAGATATCGCCCCGTATCGGTTTGTCCAAGAACATAGTAAACAGGGTTCTCGCCTTCGGACTTTGCTCGCTGGACCAACGGCCGACCAAAGCACGCCTCCTCAACTTCTTCAGGCGTAACACCATGCCGTGCGATATGGTCAATCCGATCCTCAGGCCAGACGAATTCATGGATCCTCACAGGGCAATTCTATCACCAACATCCGCTTGCGGCTCGGCCATTAATAGACCTTCGGAATCAAGCGTTTCGTGTTGCGCCCGTAATCCAGGTATTCCTCACCGAACTCCGCCACCAGAACTTGCTCCTCAACATGAATCCGATACGTCGCGGCGACAAAGTACGGGATCGAGCTGAGCGCAATGCTGTACCAATTCGCGAAGGCCATTCCCAGTCCGAGATGAGCAACCAGAGCACCCGTGTAAGCCGGATGCCGAAGGTGTTCGTACATTCCAGTCCGAATCAGGCGATGATTGTCCTTGATTCTCACGGTGTTGGTGAAATACCTGCCGAGGTCGCGGATGGCCGTCCACCTGATGATGATTCCAAAAATCAAGAGCGCGAGTCCGGCCCACTCGATCAGACGGCTCCCTGTCTGGATGCGCCCGATACGAGTGAAACCGAGGATCATTCCGACCGGTTCGATGGCGTTTGCGACATCCCAGAGTCGGCCTGAATTTCGGTCAAGATTCTTGAGGAGCTTGACCTGTTGCCCGCGCTGATGAAGGACTTCGCCGACAAGCCACAGCGCCCGAATGACCGAGGCGATAATGGCGATTATCATACCCTGCCCACCTTCGCGTTATCGGCGAAGTCCACAATCCGATTAATTGTGTTCCATTGACGCGTCGTTGCCGTAACGCCAAACTCTTTCTCGAAAAAGTTGTTGGGAAAGCTGAACATGCCGTTCTTCTTCCGGCGACAAAGAATAAACGCCGCGCGATTCTTTATTGCCAGAACCTCAAGATTCTCAATCACAGATTGAAGTGGCAGTTTCGGGCTGCCTTTTGGTTCACCGGCGAGGAGGGTGACGCACATCATCACGTCGGCGCCGGGTTTGATTTTCTTAAAAGGACCGGCTCTGAGAATGTCTTTCAACTCATCGATTGTTTGCAAGACCACTGGGACGTCAT
>WNFD01002584.1_pt1 | contig 21898 bp, 25 predicted proteins | sample 5400491 | NCBI WGS metagenome assembly WNFD01 (sample SAMN13153343, study PRJNA577476) | soil metagenome | isolation source: 120 cm saprolite under Douglas fir tree site 2 hole 2 replicate 2 | place: USA:California | collected 2015-04-18
GGGGCCGGAGCTGCTGGCCAGGGTGCAGATAGCGGATGGCATCGAGCAGCTGACGGTCATCTACGAAGGGTGGGAGCGCTGGTCGGCCGACGTGGCCGAGTCCCATTCGAGTTACCCGTCGCTGCTGCGTTTCCGGTCACCCGAACCGCATAGCTCATGGGTCGTCTCGCAGCTGGCCGTGCTGGATGCCGCCGCTCTTCACCTGGCGGCGTGCCCGGCGGGCGCGCCTTTCACTGCCGGCTCTGCGTGCAGATGGGCTTCACCTGCCTGCGGAAGCTGACCCGCACGTTGCGATCCTCGTCGACGACGATCCGCGGCCTGATGACCCCGTCCGGTTGAGCTGGGAGGAGTTCATGGAGGGCTGGGCCCAGCTCCGTGAGGTCGCTCATGAGATCCGGCTACTCAGGGAACGGCTAGCCGGAGCGCGCGACAACAACCGCTTCCTCGACAAGCGGGTCGTGAGATCCGGCTACTCAGGGAACGGCTAGCCGGAGCGCGCGACAACAACCGCTTCCTCGACAAGCGGGTCGCGGATCTGGAAGCCAGGCTGGCCGAGTCCCTCGGCCTGCTCCCTGCCGGGGGCTGACGGGACACGCTGGATGCTCGTCGCCTGAGTAGCCCGCATGGGCAACCGGCCAGCTACCGAGTCGCGCCCAGCCAGGTCAATCGGCAGGCAGGCTGCGCCGCCCGCCCCATCGAGTCCGGAAAGCACGGTCGCGCATCACCGGGTCGTCCAGCCCGCCGCGCGTCCTGGTCGGACTTCACTTACCCCTGGGTCCGGAGCAGACGAAGCACCGATAATGCAATAGCTTCCTTCGGCCAGTCTTGATGATCTTGGATCGAGGGTCACCGCCGAAGGTAGCCGCCGATCCAAGATCATCGATGGAGCCTGAGTTAGTCCTCGGACTTGGCAACTACTCGGGCTGCTGCTGCCATATCACCAGATCGAACTCGTTGCCCTCCGGGTCGGCGAACGTGGTCTGGCGGACCGTGAAGCTGGCGCCCGCGTGCTCGACGGGCGCCGGGAGCTTGATCTCGTTGAGCGGCCTGGCGCCCAGGCCGGTCAGCCGCTCGATCTCCTCGTCGTAGTGGTCGGTGACCAGGACAAGATGGATCCCCTTGGGCTCGGGGACATTGTGGAGAATCATCCGGGGGCCGCTCTCGGGGCCGGTGGCGTCGACCGCCGTGTCCCCCGCGACCGCGCCCGGGCTGACCGGGCGGCCGAGGGCCTTCCCCCAGAAGTCCGCCAGGCCGGCGGGATCGGCGGAGTCGATGGTCAGGGCTGCGAAACTCAGACTGACGGTGGTGGTCATGATTGCTTCCTTCCGATGGGTTGATTCATGGACGACCGCGCTCGATGCACGGCACCGCCCGGTGCTCTACTGACTTAAAGCGTTAACTGACAGTACCTTAATATCACTTCACGATGCAAGTCATCAGAGTGCTAGATCACTTCAACATTTAAGTTATCCTGTCCTCATGGACGCCCCGCAGGAACCCCGCTGGCTCGACTCCGAGGAAAGCCAGGCCTGGCGCGCCCTGGCCAGCACGCTGGCCAGGCTGCCGGCCGCGCTCGATGCGCAGCTGCGCCGCGACGCCGGGATCAGCCACTTCGAGTACCAGGTGCTGGCCCTGCTGTCGGAGGCGCCCGGCCGCACCCTGCGGATGAGCGCGCTCGCGACGCTCGCTGGGGGCTCGCTGCCGCGCCTGTCCCAGGTCGTCGCCCGGCTGGAGCAGCGCGGCTGGGTGCGCCGTACCCCCGATCCGGCCGACGGCCGCTACACCCTGGCGACCCTGACCGGCCAGGGCCGGGCGAAGGTGACCCAGGCCGCGCCCGGCCATGTCCAGGAGGTCCGCCGCCTGGTCTTCGACCCGCTGACCAAGACCCAGTCCCGGCAGCTGCGCGAGATCGGCCGGCGCATCATCCGCGCCATCGACCCCAACGACCACCGCCCCGACGACCAGCCGCTGCCCGTCGCGCTCCGCAGCGGTGAATAATACGGCTGAAAGCATGTGGATTCCAACCATCGTCGGAGCCGTCATTGAATATTGGCCCGCACACCAGCGGCTGCGATCGCGATAATGAACTGCCGCCATTCGTTCCGGACGACAACACGCTGCCGTACTTTGCGTACGGCCTGTTCAAACCGGGCGAGCCGCTATACAGATTTATCCGGGATCTGGTCGACGGCACGCCCAGCCCAGCGACGACCAGCGGGTCTCTGCCGGTCCGCGACGGCCTGCCGTTGCTAAAGACGGACTCGCATGGGGCTGTCAGCGGCAAGGTGATCTGTTTCGCGCCCGGCCTGGGTGATTCGGGTTACGCAGAGATAGGGAGGCGGGAGCCTCGAAAGCACTACAGGTGGGAAGTTGCCAGCCTGGCCGATCCGCCCAACCTGCGGGTGAACCTTCTGGTCGGACGAAGGCCGGACAAGGGCTCTGTGGACTGTGAGACCGGCGAGTGGCGCAGCGGCCACGACGCCCTGCTGCGGGATGGACTAGCGCTGGTAAGCAACATGACCGAGAAACACTCGTCAGCGCCGTTCAGAAGCGCGCCGCCGACAGTCCCGCCTCCGACCGATGCCGCCGCACCTGTACGCTCAGCTCGCGCAACCCGTCCATAGCGCACGGTTCTACACCACGAGCCAGAGTCTCGCATTGCCGAATTGAGCCGTACTAGATCAAGGCGGCGCTTCCGGCGCCGCGCTCAGCCTTGGTGGCCCGCTCGCGCGGGCGCGCCGCCCGGCTGACGACGGGCCGTCTGCTCTATGCCGATCTAGCAATGCCCGGCGGTGGGGGCTCGTCTTTCTCGGCCCGATATTGTCCAGCTCGCGGCACCGCGTCCATGCCGCCTGCGGCGCCGCTTCGCGGTCGGCTGTCGCCGAGCATTGACCCAGCGGCCGCTCCCGCTCCCCCCAGGGATTTTGGCGCCTGCGAGAACGACGGACAGGACCAGCAATTGCTCGCTTGACACCATACGGCTCCGGACTACCCCCGACCTCTACTGGTGGAGCGTTCTAGATCGCGTGCAATGTTCTGCGGTGTTCAGTCGTACAAGTAATGTGGGCGCACCCTGAGGAGGCTGTGCAGGTCGTGGACACACGCGAGGCGTTCGAGGAGTTCGCGCGTGATCGTTCTGCGCATCTATTCAGGCTGGCGCTGATGCTCAGTGGCTGGAATGAGGCAGCGGCGCAGGACCTGCTGCAGATCGCGCTTGAGCGGGCCTACGGCCGCCGGTGGCTGCTGTTCCGCGACGGAGCCTCTGCAGAGCCTTATGTCCGGCGGGTGCTGGTCAACGCGGCGATCGATTGGCGGCGGGGGGTGTGGCGGAGGCAGGAGCAGCCGCTCGATGCGGCGGACGGTCTGGGCCTCCAGGACGCGACTGCCGTGGTCGATGACCGCGACCTGCTGCTCCGGGCGCTTTCAGCCCTGCCGCCGAGGCAGCGGGCGGTCCTGGTCCTGCGTTACTGGGAGGGGCTGTCTGACGCGGAGATCGCGGCGGCCATGAACTGCGCAGTCGGGACGGTTAGGAGCCAGGCCTCGCGGGCGCTGGTCCGGTTGCGGCAGCAGGCGGGGCGGCACGCAGCCGATGGGGTCAAGCATTCGAAGATGGGTGAGCCGCGTGAGTGATCTTGAAAGCCAGCTCCAGGAGGTCCTCGACGCCTCGGTGGCTCACGTCCTGCCGCCATTTGACGTGATAGAGGCAGTGCAGCGCCGCCATCGCAGGCGACTGGTGCGTGCGGCAGTAGCGAGCGTGACGGTAGCCGCGGCAATCGGCGTCGCGGCAGCGCTGACAGGACTGCCGGGCTGGTCCGGGCCGGCGGCCAGCCGGGGGAACTCGAACGCCACTCACCGGGCGCCGGTCTTTCCCGGTGGAGGGCGGCTGCTATTCGCGGACTCCCGCGGCCTGAAGTGGCTCTACCCCGATGGCAAGGCCGTCCGGATAGCCAGTGGTTTCTCGTCGGCGGAGGTAAATGGCCCGGAACTGGTGGCATGGAACACCACGGGCGTCTACACCATGGCCCTGGACGGTTCACGGCGGCACCTGGCCATCGCCTTCAAACCCGGCCCCGCCGCTGGCGTTCCGCAGTCAGAGGCGCTGTCGCCGGGCGGATCGAGGATCGCCTACTACGTCGGGAAGATGCTGTGGGCGGCGGATCTGGCGACAGGGCGCCGGGTCCAGCTGGGCCGGGTGTCCTTCGACGGATGGCGGAACAACGCGGCGATCCTGGCATCGGCAAACGAAGGCAGCGCCCTCCTGGTAGTCAAGGCGGCGACCGGAAGCAGGTCAGCGTACCTGTCGGTCACCGATCCGGCTCTGGTACGCGCATACCAGAACGCCTGGCCACGCGCAGGCCGCCCGGCCGGGCTGACGAGCGAGGGTTTCAGCACCGTCGGCACATCCGCGGCCCTCGCGATCACACTCGCCGCTCGGGGGCCGTTCGGGGGAGCCAGGCCCGCCGAGGTGATCAGGACCGGGGCAGGCCGCCTAGTCACCTACGCGCCAGCAACGCCGCAGCAATTCGAGTTCAGCTGGGGGCCCCACGGCTTGTTCCGGATCGAGACCGGCGCCGGGGACAATCCAGGCAGCTGGAATGCATACATAGGATCAGTGCAAAGCGACCGGCTCTCCGCGGCGATAACCTACGGCGCCGACGGCGCGGCCTTCAACCCGGCAGGCACTGTGATCGCGCTACAGGACAGCAACCAGGTGACCTTTCTTCCCACTCCCGTGCCCGCTTGCCAAAGCACTGCCTGCCTGCACTTCCAGCTCAAATACCTCGTGAACAAGGGAAAGCTCATCACCTGGGCACCGTAACGCGCGTTGCGACGAGAAGCGGGCAGGCCACCTATCCGCAACCAACGGCGAAACAGCAGCATCGATCAGCCAGGCCCCAATCGGGCAGGCGCAGGTCAATGGCGATAAGGACAGTGCGGCGCCGACTCCCTGTAAAACCGTCGGCTGGTCTGGAATGCCCGACGGAGCTGGGCGCGCAGTCCTCGGCGCATAACCACTCGATTAAGTGCGCTTCGCCCATTACGCTTCGGGCATGTCCAACTGGGAAATCCCGCCAGCGGACCCAAGCGAGGTTTACCTGAAGCGTGTCAGTGAGCTGGAGCCCGAGGCTGACAGGCGGATCAAGAACCAGCATGTCGTCTCGAAGGTCATCCTGAAGGGTTTCGCGGCCCCAGGCCCCGGAAGCGCCAGTTGGCAGCTCACCCCGTTTGATCTGCGTCTCGGCCGGGAGCTGAAGCCACGCGGGCTCGGTGGCTGTGGCAAGGTGCCTGACTTCCTGACATTCGCTTCGGAATCGGCCGAGCAGCTCTGGAAGAGCGTGGAAGACCAACTCCACACAGCCATTGGGGCCGCCCGGGCCGGGCACCTGCATGATCAGGATGCACATGTTGAAGCCATCAAGGACGGCATCGCCCTGCACCTGGTGCGGAGCCTGCGCTACCTAGAGATGCATCGTGCCATCGTGGCGCAGAGCATCGAGGACGTGCGCCGGGAAGCGGTGCACTCCAGGAGGGCAATGTTGCAGGCCGAGTTCCATCGCCGCTACGGGCTGCTGGCAGTAGGGCCACGGACCCTGGGCGCCGTGTTGGACGAGCCTATCTCGAAATGGCGTGCCTTGGACACGCGCGGTGCCACTGCACGGGTGAGCATGGAGGCGATGTTTCGCCGTGTACGAGCGGCTCTCCACCCCCAAGCCGTCGAGGTCTGGCATGTCCCAATTGGCTATGAGCTGCTGATCTCGGACTCGCCCGCCTTCACCCTTCGATATCTCGAGGAAGGCACTGGCGTAAAGCTAAACGTCGCTATCGGTGACTCCCATGTCATCGCCCTTCCCCTGGCTAGGGATTGCCTGGTGGCAATCGGTCCGAGGGACAAGGATGACGAACTGTTGCCAGACCAGGTCTCTTTCTTCAATCAACTGCAGATCTCAATAGGCCATTGGCATGTCTACTACCGCCCCGGAAGTGGGCTGAAGGGGTTCGTACATGCGGTGCGGTGACCACCCGGACGGGGAAGAACCAGGATGCCGCAGGTCAGGTGCCGGTTCCGCTAACGGATTTGCTAACGAGACCATGCGGGACGGGGGAGACGCAGTGGCTACGAGTACACGTACGAACCGGTGGGAAGATCAGGCAAGTAGCGGCGGCATCTATGGTCATGGCTGGCTCGCTTGCGCAGTGGCGGGAATGGACCGGACTGCCATTCGACCGTACCGGCGACGTGATCGTGCCAGAGGCGCTGGTCCCCGTGCACTGCGATGCTGAACACGACCATGCTGTCTACGTAGAGCCCAACATCTGGGTTGAACATGCGCTAAGCGACGCCGGACCAGGACTAAATCGAGCGTGACCGAACCTGCTGGTCAACGAGCACCAGAACCAGGACGACGAGCACGGCCAGGTCCGCACGTGATCGCCGTGCCATTAGAGCTTGCAGAAAAATAATCCGTAGCTTCCGGAAATGCGGCATGCTGATGTGGTATGGGCGACGTGGAGGACGCGGGGCGGATGCTGGCAGCCAAATTCGCGGCGATCTTCCCGCATCTGGATGAGCGGCAGCGGCGGCTGCTGATGGGGGCGGAGGCGCGGGCCGTGGGGCATGGCGGGATCCGGCTGGTCGCGCGGGCGGCCGGGGTCCGCGAGGCTACGGTGTCGGCCGGGGCTGATGAGCTGGATTCGGGTGGCGAGCCGTTGGGCCGGGCCCGCAGGCCGGGCGGAGGGCGCAAGCGGGCTGCGAACCTGGACCGGGGGCTGCGCCCGGCGCTGCTGGCCCTGGTCGAGCCGGAGGAGCGGGGCGACCCGATGTCGCCGCTGCGGTGGACGACCAAGTCGACCCGCAAGCTGGCCGCGGAGCTGACCCGCCAGGGCCACCGGGTGGGCGCCGACACCGTCGGTGACCTGCTGCGGGAGGAGGGGTTCAGCCTGCAGGGCAACGCCAAGACCATCGAGGGCAGCCAGCACTCGGACCGGGACGCGCAGTTCCGCTACATCAGCGAGCAGGCCGAGGATCACCAGGGCACCGCCGATCCGGTGGTCAGCGTGGATACCAAGAAGAAAGAACTGGTCGGGGAGTATGAGAACGGCGGCCGGGAATGGCGGCCGAAGGGCGAGCCGGCCACGGTCAGCACCCACGATTTCCCCGACGAGCAGCTCGGCAAGGCCATTCCGTACGGGGTCTACGACGTGACGGCCGATGCCGGCTGGGTCAGCGTCGGCACCGACCATGACACCGCCGCGTTCGCCGTGGAGTCGATCCGCCGCTGGTGGAACGCGGCCGGGCGGGCGGCCTACCCGGCCGCGCAGCGGCTGCTGATCACCGCTGACGCGGGCGGGTCCAACAGCTACCGCACCCGCGCCTGGAAGGCCGAGCTCGCCGCATTCGCGCTGGAGGCCAGGCTGGCGGTCACGGTTTGCCACTTCCCGCCCGGTACCTCCAAGTGGAACAAGATCGAGCACCGGCTGTTCTCGCACATCACCATGAACTGGCGCGGCCGGCCGCTGACCAGCCATGAGGTCATCGTCAACACGATCGCCGCCACCACGACACGGACCGGGCTGACCGTCCGCGCCGAGCTGGACCCCGGCAGCTACCCGGCCGGGGCCAAGGTCAGCGACGAGCAGATGGCCTGCCTTCCGCTGGAACGGCACGACTGGCACGGCGACTGGAACTACACCCTGCGACCCGAGCCGCCCGCGACCCCGGCACCGCCGCCGCCCCTGGCTCGCGAACCCGAGCGTGCCGGCTGGGCGCACCCGGCCCTGACCGGCGTGCCAGCCGCCGACTGGGACCAGCTGGTCAGCACGCTGACCATCGCACGCCAGGCCCAGCGCCACACCGACCTGTACATCCGCCGGGGCGGCCCGCCGACCCGCAAGCCAGCCGGCGGGCACCCGCCCGCCCTCAGCCTCACCGAGCAGACCCTCGTGACCGTCCTGCGCCTGCGCTTCCAGACCACCCAGCCGGCGCTCGCCCAGCTCTTCGGAGTCGTCACCGGCACCATCGGCACGGCAGAACGCCAGACGCGATCCCTGCTAGATCAGCACGGCTACCTCATCAAGCCCGCAGGAACACGCCTCAGAACACTGGCCGAACTGACCTCATATGCCCGGCTTCACGGCATTGCCCTGATCCCGAAAGCCAAACCAGCGCGTTAATTCTCTGCACGCTCTTAGCGTGCACAAGTCAGGAGTCAGATTGTGCACGGATTTGTGCACGAGACGCGGCGGGCAGGCTGAGACGGAGGAGATGCGGCAACGCCGCTGCGAACGGTGGCTACACGCTCGCCGAGGTCAGCGCGACGGTCTGAGACCAGCTACTACGTCGGAGACGCGCGTCGTACGGTTCATAACCCAGAGGTCGCGGGTTCAAATCCCGCCCCCGCTACCAGGAAGTACCAGGTCAGAGGCCTGATCGCCGGAGACGACGGTCGGGCCTCCAGGCTGTTTGTTGGCGATTCGTTGGCGATTCGTTGGCGGGACAGACCCCCGGCGCTCGGCAACTGGCGGTCGGGACTGGCCCGGAATGGCATCGCGGGAGCCTGGGTTGTTCCCGTTCGCCGAGGATGTTCCGTTGATGCCACTGGCCCGTGGCGTCAAGCGTCTGCAGGTGCGGGCTGCGCTCGCGAATGGCGAGATGGCTCGGCCAGCGCGACTCTCTCAAGGGCGGTAGCGCCGGTTCAAATCCGGTCGGGGCTACTGGAGTAGCAGCAGGTCATGGGCCTGGTCTCCGGTGACGGAGGCTGCGGCCTTGGTCATTTGTCATCGGCTTGTCATTGGGTTCTGGCGTCATCGAACCACCGCGAATGTCAGTAGAAGGTTGCCTCCGACACCATGGCGCCGGGCTCGCTGTCGACCTTTGAACTCGCGATGTGGTACCTCCGCTCGCCCTGCACTCGTCCGGGTGCGGGATGTCCGGCACGCACGGCCAATGCACCTCCGCGTCCCGCACGTGACCGGACCTGGCCTGGCCGACAGCAACTGCGACGCGGATTCATCCGCTGATCATGCACCAGAGCTCATCGTTAGATGCCAGTCAACATGCGGATACCGAGCTAGCGCGCGGCCCGCGAAGATGGCGAAGCGACTGCTGTCACCTATGGGAGGGACCGCAGATATGGATGCTCAGCCCAACATCGTCCTGGTGCACGGAGCGTGGGCCGACGGATCGTGCTGGAGCGGGGTCATCGAGCGCCTGCAAGGCGACGGGTACCACGTCACCGCTCCGCAGTTCCCCATGACCTCGTTGGCCGATGACGTCGCCAGACTGCGCCTGGTGCTGGATTTGCAAGATGGCCCCACGATCGTGGCCGGGCATTCGTACGGCGGCCAGATCGTCACGGCACTCGGCACCGACGCGCCGAACGCGGCCGGCCTGGTATACATCGCAGCCTTCGGGCTCGACGAGGGCGAATCTCTCGGTGCGCTCCTGTCGCAGGGTCCCACTTCCCCGGCGCTCGAGCACTTGTTCACGGACAAGCTGGGCTTCGGCTGGCTACCGGAAGACGACTTCGTCAATCACTTCGCGGCCGACGTCGACCCGGTCCGGGCCAAGGTGATGCACGCCGTGCAGCAAGCGCTCGCCGGCTCCACGTTCGCGGATGTGATGGGCATCCCGGCCTGGAAATCACTGCCGTCCTGGTACCTGGTCGCCACCGAAGACCAGGCGATCCCGCCGGACGCCGAGCGCCATTTCGCGAGCCGCATGGGCGCTACCACTGTCGAGGTCCCATCCAGCCATGTGGCGATGGTCTCGCACCCAGACGAAGTCGCCCAGCTCATCAAGACGGCAGCCGAAACCTGCGCCCTGTCCACCGTCTGACCACGCCGGATCACCGCGAACCACAGCCCTGACATTCCGCAGGCGCATCGCAATGCCCATGATTGACGTCTACGCGACCGCTGGGACATTCCCTGACAAGCATCAGCTCGCCGCCGATCTTGCCAGCGCGGTCATGACCATCGAGCAAGTCCCAGACATCCCTATGTTCCGGCAGAACACCGCAGCGTTCATCCACGACCTGCCGGTCGGCAGTCTGTCCAACGTCGACGGTGATGACAACTACGTGCGGATCCAGGTGCTCACGAACTCAGGCGCGCTCGATCGCGACAAGCAGCTAGCCGTGGTGGAGCAGCTGACGAACATCGCCGCCAACGCCGCCGGCGACCCGGTGGTGGCCAGCCGACATGGGTGCTACTCACCGAAGCGCCCGACGGAGGATGGGGCCTGGGCGGTCACGCCAGCACCAACGAAGAACTTGTGGCCGCCGCCCGCGCAGATAGCCGAACTTAGCCGCAAACCCGAAGAATGAGCCAACCGCCGGTCGTAAGGTCACGCCAGCCACCCGGACTTGGCGCTGCTCATCGCCGAGCAGGGTGATCAGCTGGGCGAGCAGGGCGTCGAGTTCCCTGCCGACCTCGGAGATGTGCGGGTTGTCGTAGCTGGCGAACAGCAGGCTCGGCTGGTCGATGGCCAGCTTGGTGTCGCCGTCGGGGTCGGCGTAGAGCAGGGTCCGCAGAGGTGCGTGCAGCATGACCGAGGGGTCGTGCCGGAACATGCGTTCGGCGATGGTGTGGTTGCCCATCAGGTACTGGGTGGCCCTCCAGAGTGACGGTGATCCGGCCATGACGGCGGTGATGTCGCTGCGGTAGTAGCGCATGAACCCGTGGGGGGCGTTGATCTCGGCCAGCTCGAGCGTGGCCTGCCAAGTGGCCATCTGGAAGAACCGGGCGGAATCGACCTCCGGGACGAGGGTTTCGTAGTGCTCGCGGGCTTGGTCCTAGGGGCTGGGAAGCGCCAGAACGAGCCGCCGGGCGGGGTGGTCGATAGCAGTCATGGCTGTGTCTCTTCGTCGGCGGACCGGATCAGCTCGACGTCGTGGATGTCGAGGGTAATGGACAGCAGGTTCAGGTTGACGGTGTTGTCGGGGTTGCGGCGGAAGACCCGGCGGCGGGTCGCTACGAGCAGGCCATCGAAAGACTTGTAGCGGCTGGTGTAGTGGCCGACGAGGGTGCTGCCGTTGACTTCGGCGATGTAGTCCAGCCGACGTTGCAGTCCGAGGGTGTCGAAATAGAACACCTGGTCGGGATTGTGCGTGGCGATCTGGGGCGGGAAGCGCACCTGCAGGCGCCGCCAGTGCTGGCCGGCTTCGCGCCAAGGCTCGTCTTCGCGGACATGCACGCCCGGGTAGGCGAACAGGAACGGGGTGGTGAAGTAGTTCCAGCAGGCATAGCCCAGGAAGTAGCCCAGGTGCAGCGCGTCCCAGGCGCTGTTGCGCAGCATTCCCTTGAACGCCGCCCGTGCGGGGGCGAGGGTTTCGACCAGTTCGCCGCCGAGCGTCTGCATGGCGACGCTGTCGGCCGCGGCGTCGAACACCATCTGCTGGTCGGGGCGGGTGAACGGGCTGAACACGATGTGCTCTCTGGCCCTGTCCAGGGTCACGACCTGATCAAACGTCTTGTCCGGCGGCCAGCCCTTCAGGGCCCAGATCGGGCCGCCGATGGATACCTCGATCCTCAAGCCACGGAGGGTGCTCCAGAGTTCATGTCCGCCGGTCGTGGCGACGGCGAGGTCTAGAAGTTCCTCGCTCACGGATTGCCCCCGAAGCGCTCGAGGTCGCTGGAGGCATGATCGACCGCTGCGTGGTCGGCATAGACGGCTTGTTCAAGCCGCTCAATGACGGCTGGAAGGCTTTCGCCGGGCAGCGCGCAGGTCATCTCGTCATCCGGTAGGCGGGTGCGGAGACGGCTGATGGCACATCCGGGACTGACCGCGATCTGGCCGCTGTAGGCCAGCGGAATGATCTGGCACTGTGGCCTGGTGGCGAGCCGCAGATCCGGGCATGCGCCCTGGAGTGTCATGAGCGAGGATGGGGACAGCCGGACGAGCACGACGTCTGGGCTGGCCGCGGCGGTGAGCGGTTCGTAGCGGATCGACGCCGGCTGGACTGGCAGGTGCGCGACTGCGGCCAGGTCCATCAGGCCGTGTGTGTAACTTCCTGTGCTGCAGTTGGCGTGGTCCGCAGCGTGTCCAAGGAATGCCGCTGGGCGGGTTCCCAGAAGCAGCAGCCTGCGGGCTGGGCGGGGAAATTTTCCCCGCCCGAGCTGGCGGGCTCCGCATTGAAGGTGATCGCGACAGGCGGGTACGCCAGGCCGAGGAGTTCGGTGAGCGGGGCGGCCAGAGCGGCCGCAGACGTCATGGTGCGGCACCTTTAATTTGCGTGGACTGCTTTCCCGGGAGCTGCCGCCCGGGAAAGCGACCCGGATCTGGTGGTCGCCGATGTCCAGGTCGAGCCGGATGGAATTGCCGACAGTGACGTGCCAGCCGGCCGAGTCCTGACCGTCGACGGTGACCGATACGTCAGCAGGGCTGAGCAGCTGGTCGATCGTGAAGCTGGTGGGATCTCCTCGCCGCGAGGGTGTCGCGGCCGTGGTCTCGATGGTGAGCACGCGCTTGGTCATGTCGTTCTGGGCTCGGCGGATGCCGATGCTGGGGTAGTCGACGCTGCGGAGACACGGTTCCGGAGCCAGTGCAAGTTGGGGCTCGTTGAAGACCCGCCACCACGCTCCCGGGCTGGCGCACTCGGTGAGCATCATGGTGGCGTTGAGCTGTCCGCGGGGCCAGGTGGAGTCGTAGCCGAACCAGAATGCGAACCGGTCGTTCTCGTCGCCGAAGAACCGGGGCTGGTATTCAGTCTCGGCGAAGTCGCGGATGCGGTCTTCGGTGGCGGTGTCCTTTACCTCATGTGCCATCCACACGGCCGTGCTGAGGTGGTTGGGGTCGGGGTGGAGCTTGCTCAGCGGTAGATCCGGGTTGTTCCAGCCGAGCCTGCGCATCGCCAGGTCATAGATCCACAAAGCGAACTCGCGGTCCTGCGGGTACAGGTACAGCAGGCAGGGGAACACCCCGTGGGCAACCAGTGGCCCGGGCAGGGTCATGAGGCGTTGTTCTATCGGGTCGTAGTAGAGCGCGAAGGTGGCCAGCTCCCCGGTGCGGGTCAGGCTCATGTAGTGCTGGCGGGTGTATTCGACCCAGCGCGGGAACGGCTCGTGCAGGGTAGCTCCGAGCAGCGCGTCGTAGAGCTTCAGCCCGAGCCCGGCTGCGCTGACGCAGAATGGCCAGATCTTGGTGTTCTCGCAGTGCGGGCCCTGCGGGCGGGCCCGGAACTGGGCGGAGATGAACTCCGCGATCCGCGCGTGGGTCCAGGTGAAGTGGCGGTTCTGGTACCCGGTGATGTCGATTGGCTGGTGCTCGCTGGCCTCGGTGGAGACGTAGCGGCGGATCCCGAGCAGCAGGTTCAGCCAGCCCCGGTAGAACACGTTGCCGTCGGCGCCGCACGGGTCCGGTTGCAGCCCCCATGGCTCGACCCCGTTTCCGGTCCATCCCGGTGGCGCGTAGCGGCCGCGAAGCGGCTCGGGGATAAAGACGAGCCACTCAGGCGGGTACCGGTCGACACCGGGATCGGGCCCGATAAGAGTGCACCAGTCGACCGCGCCCCAGAACGAGGTATAGCGGCGGATGAGCTCGTCCGCGATCCGGGTGTAGGCCTCCCGCCACGCCGGGGTCGCTTCGAGCATGACCGGAAGGACGTACGACATGTAATGGAGGTCGAACCGGGGGAAGGAGCACATCGGCGGCGCGGTGTAGCGATCCCACCACGGGCGGGGTTCGCCCACGTCGCTCCAGTCGTCAGGGGTGGTCGCCTTGTCCCACATGAACCGCAGCCAGCCCAGCGCGCGGTCGCTCAACCCAACCGCAGGTATCGCCGTCTGGCTCATCACGGCTCCCGCAGCGGCTCGCCGCAGGCTCCGCGCACGATCCACAGTTTGGCCCGCGCGTTCCAGGCGGCGGTCCAGCGCGGATCCAGCTGCCGCACAGCCGGCTCGATCGTGATCTTCTCGGCGCCGTTCGCGGCCGGGTCGTGCGCCAGGCACGCGCCCGGCAGCGCCCGCCGGGACGAACCGGCCCGGCCGATGGCCGTCAGCTGCCGCGTCAGGCCGTGGAACCACAGCAGGATCAGCGGATTGCCCTCGAGCCGGACGGCGCCATGACTCAGGCCGCCCATGACGCGGTCGACCGCGTGCGGGGATGTCAGGGCGCGGAGCGCCTGGCCGCTGCTGGTGAACCGGACCGCGAAGTCAGGTGCCCCGGCCCGCCCAGCCGAGCTGGACACGCGGCGCCGCTGGGCGTCAAAATCCCAGTGCCGCGCCACGCCGTAGTCGGCGGAGATCTCCACCGTGAGACTGCGCGTGATCTGCGATCGGACCGGCGCGCTGAACCGGGACGCCAGCACCAGCCCATAGCCCAGCCCGCACAGCAGCGCCCGCAGCCCGGTCGCAGCGCCGGACCTGACCCCCGCCGCCCGTGGCCAAGCCGGCGGGTGATGTCGATCACGCCGCGCGGTCCTCGCCCACGCCGGCCAGGAAGCTGTGCATCAGCGCGGCGAACTGCTCGGGCCACTGGAACAAGAACCCATGGCCCGAGTCGGGGTAGATCCGGACCCGGGCGTCGGGCAGGTGCCGGGCCATCAGCCAGGCGTTCTCGGTCGGGATCATGATGTCGTTGTCGCCCGCGGCGATCAGAACCGGCTGGGTGATCCCCGCCAGGCGGCCCAGCCGGGACGCGTCAGCGATGCCCCACTCGGTGATGGCATCGAACTGGGCGTCGCGGACCTCCACCCCAGGTCGCTGGTCGCGATCATCCTCGCGCGCGGCGCACCGCTGCAGGAACTCCCGTCCCTTCTCCTGGCTGGTCGGCGTGATCTCGAAAAACAAGGTCAGCTGGTCCTCCGCATGCGTCTCCGCGGCATTCGCGAGATACTCCACGTCGCTGATCCAGCCGTGCATCAGCAGGCCGCCTTGCGGACCGGTGCCGGTCAGCACCAGCCGGCGGACCAGCTGCGGGCGCAGCAAGGTCACTTCCTGCGCGATCATCCCGCCGATCGAGAACCCCAGCAGGTCGACCCGGGGCAAGCGGAGCGCGTCGGTGAACGCGATGACGTCGCGGGCCATCTCGGTGATGGTGCGCGGAACGGTCCCCGACGACAAGCCCACCCCGGCGTTATCCACAACGATGACCTCGCGGTCCGATGCGAGAGCGCCGAGCAGCAGCGGATCCCAGTCATCCAGGTTGCCGCGAAAGTGCTGCAGCATCACCAGCGGCAGCACCCCCGCCGAGGCAGCGCCGAACCGCCGGTACGCGTACGTCACCCCATTACCCGCGTCAACTGACTGGTTCGGGGCTTTCAATGCGATATCGCTAGCCGACATGATCATCTCGTCCCTGCTGGCCGCTAGGAGATATTGCGGAGAACTCGGCGACGGATCGCTGCCCTATGCTGCTCACACGTACCCGCAGGTAGCTGGGCTCACCCATGCGGCTTCCTGGCACCCGCTGCGACCAGCCGGCAAGGTCGCGACGACGATCGCCGCATGGCTGTCGCTCATTAGCGATTCGCGCTGAATGTTCATACGAAGAAGCTGATAGTTGATGAGAACCCCGTGAAGATCAGGTGCAAGTATCAAGAACTGCTGGCGGCTGACCCAGCCTGGGTAGGGGCTGATCGTGGCGTCGAACAACTCATGATCGGGCACGCTGCATGCAGTAGCGAGGCTGCAGCCACGGGTTCACGAATCCGTCGGGCGAGCCGCCCCGGATCGGCGGCGGCCCTGTATGCGCAATCCGGCAGTGCGACTGCGAATCCAGGAGCCATCGGGTACTTTGAGCCACACCTCTGACCCGCACCAGCGGAAGGCACTCGCCCCGCCCCTGGCGTCTTATCCCCGGATCCACCTGCCAGGCATCACCTATCGCGCTGATTCCCGGTGTGCTGGTCGCCGACGGTGCGGGGTGGTGGCTGAGGATTCCTCGCCGGGCGCTTCTGCTGGCCGCTGCGGCCCGGTGATGTCCCAGTCCGGCGCGGTGGAGATGAACTCGAGGTCGCCCTCGCGGACGCGCTCGCCGCAGGTTGCGCAGGCGACGTACGGGCGGATCGGGTGGCCGTGGTGTTCGGCCCGCAGGGGTGGTTCGCCGACGGCCCACGTGTCGCCCCAGGCGCGCAGCGCGTGCATCACGGGTACGAGTTCCCGGCCTGCGGCGGTGAGGTGGTAGTCGTGCCGCGGCGGGCTGGACTGGTACTGGCGGCGGGCGAGGATTCCCGCGTCGACGAGGGCCTTCAGCCGCGCAGCGAGGCGGTCCCGGGGGGCTGCGGTGTTGCGGGCGATCTCGCTGAAGCGGTGGTTGCCGAACATCACCTCGCGGACCGCCAGCAGCGCCCAGCGGTCTCCGACCAGCCCCAGCGCCGCGGCGAGCGAGCAGGGGCGGCCGTGCTGAGTGTCCATGCCTGCAGTGTACGCGCAACGGTTTGCATATCAAACCGACATGGTCTAGCGTGGCACAGTGTAGATGGTTTGGAAGTCAGACCTTATGGACGGCGCTTCACCGCCCGCGGCACCGGGCGGATGCGTCGACGAGAACGAGAAGGAGGGGACTGCCATGATCCCCGCCACCAGGGCCAGCCAGGAGCGGGTCACCGTCACCGCGCACAGCGTCGAGCGCCTTACCGTCCGGCTCGGGCTGCCGTACGCCGAGGCGCTGACCCGCTTCGAGCAGCTCGTCCCGGCCGCACCGCTGGAGAAGTTCCTGGCCGCGGACAGCTGGGACGCCGTCAAGGCGCTGCTCGACGCAACGCCCCTCGGCTTCGCGTGCTACGCCAAGCTCGACTCCTTCGCCTTGTTCGCCCCGTCCGGCATCACCCGGCAAAGCGTCGAGTACTTGGCGGGCAACCACGCGATCGCCGAGACCATGTTCCGCCGCGAGCCGGGGGTCGTCCTGTATGCCCCGTTGCGCCTGCTCTTCCACGCCGACGACGACGGGAAGGCAGTGTTGTCGATCGACCGGCCCAGCGACCTGTTCGGCAGCTTCGGCGACCCGCACGTGACTGAGGTCGGTCGCCTGCTCGACGGCAAGGTCGCTGCGATCCTCGAGGGCCTGGGCGTACGCCCGCCGACCACGCTCACGCACATGGACGCGGCCTGACGCCGTATCCGAAACGCGGACGCCGCCTGGCCATGGTCACTCAAGGCGAGACTCCACGGCACCTTCGATCCCGACTCCAAGTCCAGCGCGATCGCCAAGATCGACGCTGTCTTCGACCGCCCGGCAAACCGCGCATTGGTGACGCCAGTCCCTTGATCGGAACCGGACTCTGACCTGCGTGGGCGGTACTGGGATCGAACCAGTGACCTCCTCCCTGTGAACCCAGCTTGTACCCCTGTGAACGGTCTGGTTGGGGGTATAACCCCAGCTCAGGGCTGGATACTTCAGGCCGCATCGGCGCTGGCAGCGGCCATCGCGGTCACGGCGATGCACCCACAGCGAGCGGAAGCGGGCATGAGCATTCTGATCGTCGGCGCCGGAGCAACCGGCGGATATTTCGGCGGCCGCCTCACCCAGGCGGGAAACGACGCGACGTTCCTGGTCACCCGGCGGCGCGCGGAGGTTCTCAGCCAGCGCGGTCTGCGGATCGTCGGCCCCGGCGGGACGGAGATCATCACGCCGAGATTCATCACCCCCGAGCGCCTCAACGCAGTGGCCGATACGGTCTTCATCGCGGTCAAGGCAGCAGGACTCGAGGCGGTCCTAAAGGAGATCGGGCCGTCGGGCCCGAGACCATGATCGTCCCCATCCTCAACGGCATGCGGCATATGAGCCTGCTCAACCAGGCCTTTGGCAGCAGGCGTGTGCTGGGCGGTGTCGCGGTGCTGGTTACCCAGCTTGACGACAACGGCGACGTCAGGCAGCTCAACGACGATGTCAGCCTGCTCATCGGCGCGCAGGACCTGCAGCGGACAGCGGCTGCCGAGCGGTCCGCAAGCGAGCTGTCAGGAGCGGGGTTCCCGGTCGACATCAGCGACGACATCCTGGCCGCCATGTGGTGCAAGTAGGCGTTCATCGAGGCGGGCGGCGCGCTGACCTGCCTGCTGCGCGGTGCGGTCGGAAAGATCATGGCCGTCGGCGGCGATGACATGGCGCGCGCCATCATCGAGGAGACGAACTCGATCGCCGAGGCCGCTGGCTACCCCAGCCCGGACGGCCAGGCGCGGCAGACAACCCAGATCCTGACCGCAGCCGGGTCGCCCTTCACCTCATCGATGTACCGCGACCTCCAGCAGGGCAGGCCCGTCGAAGTCGAGACCATCCTCGGTGACCTGATCGCCGAAGGACGCAAGGCAAACCTGCACACCCCGCTTCTTGAAGCGGCCACCGTCGCGCTGCGGGTCTACGCCGCCCCCAGGCTCCCATGATCGTGAAGCTTTTTGGCCCGAATGAATGGAGATACAAGCCTTCGTGATTCCTGAACCAGGATCATCTCGAAGGAGGGGAGCAGGAGGGTATGGGCACGTTGACGCAGAGCCCGGTGGTGGCGACACTCGGCGGATCAGGCACGGTCGCCGACCAGGCCACCGGTGCCCTCCTGGCCCGGATGCCCGAGCTTGGCCCGGTTGAGATCTGGGCAGCGGTGTCTGCGCGAACCGTGGATTCCGCCGTGCTCACCAGTGAGACCAGCAACACCGGCCTGGAGGCAATGGCTAAGCGCCTGCTTGCCGCTGGGCATTAGCGGGCGAATCGGACAGAAGGGATGCACCCGGAGAGTCGTGCCCGTGACCGTCGGCTCCCATGAGACGACGATGGCTGGTCGCCGCGGCAGCCACGCCTCAGGCCGGCTTCGCCTCGCGGCGTGATGCTCAGGCCGGGACCCCGAGCGCGGCGTTGGTCACCATTGCGTCGGGACAGTCCGGTGTCGAACAGCACGGAAGTCGTAGTGCTACCCCGACGCACGGTTACCATCGCGGAGAAGCCGTGCTCGGCTATCAGCCCGACCTGGGTGGCTCCCGATTCGAACTGCGGTGCCTGTGCCGTTCCGGCCGTGAACGGGGCCCGGGTGACCGTCTCGTCCGCGCCGAGGAGCGCGTCGTAGACGTTGTCGACCAGGGTGGTGACCACGACCTCATCCACCGGCGCCAGCGCGATCGGGTCATGGCATTTCTGTCGCCCGGGCGCGGCGTGCCCACACGAATGTCTTCCGCGTTGGCCGACTGCTTACACGATGCGCTACTCCGTCGTGGGCGGGACGGCGACCTCGATGAGCCCCGTGTTCACGTCGTAGACCAGACCGGACACCAGGAGGCCAGCCGGCAGCGTTTGCCGGGCGATGCCGACGTCGACCCGGACGGCGGCGTACGGGTCGCCGACCGCCTTGCCGTCCAGGTCCGCTACCGGGATCTCGAAGTACTCCGCAAGTTGCTCGGGGTAGTCCGCGAGGCGCCGGATCCCGCAGTCGGTGTGGTGCAGGATCACCATGTACGCGCCGGTCGGTGGCTGCCCCCGGCCCAGGCGGCCCAGCAGAGCCCAAGAGCGCAGCGTTGCCGGAGTGACCCGGCCGCCGATGTTGCGCATCACGACGGCCTCGCCGAGCTCGAGACCTAGCACGTGACTCGGGTCGACCCGGGAATCGACGCAACCGACCACCCGCAGGGTCTGGTTGGTCGGGAAGGGCAGACCGGCGGACGCTCCGCTGGCGGCGAACCTCGCGTTCCGCTGGACCAGTTCATCGGTGGAGATGCTCATGCCTGAAGTGTACGCGTGACAGTTTGCATATCAAACCGACGAGGTCTAGCGTGGGCGTTGATGGTTTGGAAGCCAAACCCATCAGGTTCCGACCCAGGAGGTCGGCATGGCATCCGTACTGATCACAGGAGCATCTAAGGGCATCGGCCGCGCGACGGCGGCGGAGTTCGCCCGCCGCGGCCACCGGGTGATCGCCACTGCACGAGATCCGCGCACGCTCGCCGGCCTCCGGGTGGACCGGCGGCTCGCGCTCGAAGTCACCGACCCGGACACCACTGCCCAAGCGGTCCGGGAGGCCGGACAGGTCGACGTTCTGGTCTCCAACGCCGGGGGATCTTCTTCGCCGCCGTGGAGGCGACGCCTCCCTCGGTGCCTGCCGTGCTGGCGATCTAGCCTGCTTGCTGGGTGAGGCGCTGGTGGACGTCCAGGGTGAGTTCCAGCGAGGGCCCGGCGCTGGCGTGTTCGATGAGGTTTGCTCGCGGCGTCCAAGCAGCCCACACCGCACGTCGGCCACCCCTAGAGGCCGACGGTGATTGGTGCAGAAACTAGCGCCGCCTCCTGTCTCATCTGACGTTTGTTACGCGATACATGAGACACGGGCCGATGGGCGCTGACACTTCAGGCCAGCGACCTGCCTCAAAAGCCGGATAGCGATTGATGACGTTTCTTGAGACAGCGCCGCCGCAACAACTGGTGCCGAATGTCAATTCTGAGCCATCCGGAGGATCTTGCTAGATTTCTCGCTGCCGCGCAGATCGAGCCGCATGAGCGCGCCTTTCCGGTCGGTCCCCGAAGTCCGCTGCCGCTCAGATCTACGGGGAGCGCGCCGTCGTCGGGTAGACCGCCGCACGATCATTGTGAGCCGGAGTACCGGCGCTGCGGGTCCCCCGTCCAGCTCTTGCGTCGCGTATGGCCATGTGATGCCGATCGTGCGCGCCCAGTGGGCTCGGCAGGTGCTGCTGAGCGAAGATAAGGGCATGGGAGTGATCCGGGTCAGGGCGCAGTTGCAGCCGCGTGGCCCGGCGGCCGCGATAGTGCTCAACGATGCCCAGGTCGCGACCGTGGGCGAGGGCGCTAAGCGATTCCCGGTCAAGGCGACGGTCAACGGCTACACCTGGCGGACGAGCGTGGCCCGGATGGGATGTGAGTTCCTGCTGGGGCTGAGCCGGGTGGTGCGCGAGGGTGCGGGCGTGCAGGCCAGCGACGAAGTCGAGGTGACCATCGAGCTTGATGCCGCGCCGCGCGACGTCGAGGTGCCCGGGGCGCTGGCGGCGGCCCTGGCGGCCGACCCGCACGCCAGGGCAGCCTTCGAGCGCATGGCCTTCACCCACCGCAAGGAGTACGCGCGCTGGATCGCTGAAGCCCAACGGGAGGAGACCCGGCAGCGGCGCGTGCAAGGAGTGCTCGAGATGATCCGGGCGGGCAAGGCCCGCACCTGACTGCCTGGTCGGCGGCTCCTGTCGAAGATGAATGTCTACTTATTTCGGTAGGCTCTTGCGTTTCTCGGGTGCAGATCTGCCAGTTCGGCGCGGTTGGCTTAGGTAGCCGGATCTGCCGGCCTGCGCGCGGTCAGCCGGCGGGTGCGCCGTCCATGAGGGTGCGCGCCGTCCAGAGAAGTTGCCGGGCTGCTTGCTGCCTGGAGAGCCCGGCGACGTCGGTGAGCCATACGAATGCCTCGACGCCGACGGATGCTGCGAGTGCCGCGCTGAGCCGCTTGATGGTGGCGGGCTTCCGGTGGCCGCGCAGCGGTTGCAGCGCGTCCTCGAACCAGGCGAGACGCCGGCCGGTGCGCAGCGGAAGGCCGTCGCTGTGGCCGGGCTCGAGCGACAGCCTCAGTGACATTCTGAACTCCGCCTCGGAAGCGAGGATCAGCTCGATGATCCGCCCGGCGACGATCAGGACCCGGTCGGTCGGGTCACCGGGGGGATCGGCGGGCAGCAGGCTGGCCATGTCCAGCATCGGATGGGTGGCTACGAGGAGCTCGCGCTGGTTGACGAAGTACCGGTATGCCGTGGCTCTGGACACGCCGGCGTGTGCCGCCGCGGCCTCCACCGTCGGCGTCGTGCGCGCCGCGAGCAGCGTGCGGGCAGCCTCGATCATCCGGATCGAAAACGTGCGGGAAGTGAGTCTCTGTACTCATGGCCGTGGCAGCACACCCCTCGCCTGGTTCTCAGCTACCTTGCGAGCCCCTCGCGTGAACACGACCGCATCGCTCTTCGGCTTCGCCTGGCAAGGCCAGCCGGATAGGTCCCGAGC
>WNFD01007250.1_pt1 | contig 21892 bp, 26 predicted proteins | sample 5400491 | NCBI WGS metagenome assembly WNFD01 (sample SAMN13153343, study PRJNA577476) | soil metagenome | isolation source: 120 cm saprolite under Douglas fir tree site 2 hole 2 replicate 2 | place: USA:California | collected 2015-04-18
CCCGAGGGCAGCATTGCCCGGATCCGATGTGAGGAGGATAGCCGACGTGGGCATGGTCACGGTGCGCTACTGGGCGGCGGCGAAGCAGGCCGCCGGGGTGGCCGAGGAGAAAGTGAGCGCCGTCACCCTCGCAGAAGCGTTGGCCGAGGCGCTGACCGCGCGCGGGCCGGGGTCGGCCGCGGATGCCTTCGCAGCAGTGCTGGCCAGGTCGTCTTTCCTGGTCGATGGCGCGCCGGTGGGCTCCCGCGCGCCGGATTCCGTCCCGCTGACGGACGCGGCCGTCGTCGAGGTGCTGCCCCCGTTCGCTGGCGGCTAATGGGCTCCCAGGCCCCCTTCACAAACCACCACTAGCGCTGTGGCGCGTGGTGCTCGTTTGGCGTTTCCGCTTACTGCGCCTGCCCGGGCGGGCCGACCCGTGAACCAGTTGGCGCCTGCGTGCGTTACACAGAACGTGGCGCGGCACCGCGAGACCGACGGCAGGGGATCGAAGAGCAGCAAGGTCTCCGACGAGGCGCTCGTCCGCGCGCTTTACGCCGAGCACGCGGGGCCACTGCTGCGCTACGCGCTGCGACTGACCACCGGCGACCGGCAGCGCGCGGAGGACATCGTGCAGGAAACTTTGCTGCGGGCGTGGCTGCACCCCGAGGCGATCGCGCAGCGCCCGGCGCGCCCATGGCTGTTCGCCGTGGCGAGGAACCTGGCGGTGGATGCCCACCGGGCGAGAAACGCCCGGCCGCGCGAGGTCGGCGAGGGGGCGCTGGAACTCGTGCCCGTCGCCGACGAGGCAGACCGGGCGCTCGAGTCGTGGGCGGTGGCCGATGCGCTCCGCGCGCTGCGGCGGGAGCACCGGCAGGTACTGGTGGAGACGTATTACCTGGGCCGGTCGGTGGCCGAGGCCGCATCAAGCCTCGGCATACCCGGAGGAACCGTGAAGTCCCGGACGTTCTACGCACTTAAGGCGCTTAAGCTCGCCCTGGAGGAACGGGGGCTCGCGCCATGACCGGCTCAGCGGACTGCCGTGACATCAGGCAGGCTCTCGGCGTGTACGTGCTAGGTGCCATCGATCCCGCCGAACGCGCCCTCGTGGACGCTCACCTGAGCACATGCCCGGACTGCCGGGAGGAACTGGCGGGCCTGGCCGGGCTGCCGGCCCTGCTGCGCAGGGTGCCTATCGCCGAGGCGGAGCGGCTGGCGGCCGATGAAATCGACGAGGTGCCCGCGGACCTGCCCGCGGACGACCAGATGTTGCGGACGCTGCTGACGAGGACCGCCAGGCACCGCCGGGAACGGCTGTGGCGCGGCCTGGCGGCCGCCGCGGCCATCGTCCTGGTGGCCGGGTCGGCCGGGGCAGCCGGCTGGGACCTGCTGCGCCCGGCAGGCGGCACCGGGCAGGTGGCGGTGGGCGCCCCGGCGCTGCACTGGCGCAGCGTCTCCGGCACTGACCGGGCGACACTGACCAGCCTCAGGGTGCGGCTCGCGCCAAAACCCTGGGGGACCGCGCTGGACGCGCAGGTCCGCGGGGTTCAGGTGGGAACCGACTGCCAGTTCGAGATCATTGATTCGGCCGGGAACCACTTCATCGTCGGCGGGTGGACCGCGACCTACGGCGACAGCTCGATCTGGTACCCAGGGGCAACGTCGATCCCGATCAGTAACATGCGCAGTTTCCAGATCACATCGGGCGGGAAGGTGCTGGTCAGCGTTCCGGTGCAGTGACAGCGGCCGGTCGAGGGAATGGGAAGCCAGCTGGCTGCGCTGTAGGGAGGCGTGACCGCAGGGGTGCTCGCAGGAATCGTCGTGCTGATCGGCGCGACGGCGTTCGGGCTGGCCCGACGCCGCAGCGACGGGAAGTGGCGCGCGTCCCGCGAGCAGGGACAGGCTACCCGCGAGCAGGGACAGGCCACCCGCCAGCGGCTGGCCACCCGCCAGCGGCGGATTACCCGCCAGCGGCAGGCCCAGCAGGAGCGGCTGATTACCGAGGCTGATCTTGGCCATCCGCTCGGGGACCGCGCCACCCTGCTGCAGTTTTCCTCGTCCTTCTGCGCTCCGTGCCGCGCGACCAGGCAGGTGCTCGCGGACGTCGCCAGATCCACCGAGGGCATCGCCCATGTCGAGATCGATGTGGCTGACCGGGCCGACCTGGTGCGTGTGCTGGATGTCCGGAGGACTCCGACCACATTCCTGCTCGGCCCTGATGGCCGGATCGCGTCGCGGGCCAGCGGCCCACCCCGCAAGGCAGATGTGCTCGCGGCGCTTGGCGATGTGGCGTGAGCAGCGCTAATATCCTACCGGGTAGGTCGGAAGGGCCAGTAATCCGGGCCGTGCATGACATCGCAAGCGTGCAAGCGTCCGGTACCGAGGGTGGTCGCATGGCAGAGCAGGGCGCAATGCGGCCACTGCTGACCCGGCGGCGCGCGGTGGACTACTGCCGCGTGGCCACCGCGCTGTGTCCGGCCATGCCGCGTCAGGGCGTCCCCGCCTGAAGCTCTCCCGTGGAGCAGAACGCTCCGGAGAGGTCCGGGTCGCCCATTTGGGTGCGCCGCGGGATGAGCGGAACCCTGACGCCTGATTCCGGTCCAGCCAATACCGCGCGAAGGAGCACGGCAGATGAAAATCGACCCCCGGGGACAGCGCTTCAGCGCGGCGCTGTCCGCCATCGTGCTGGTGCTCGTGCTGATCACGGGCAGTTGGTGGCTGCTGGCCGCGCAGGCCGTCGTGTTCGGCATCGGCGCGATAGCCGGCCTGCGCTTCGCGCCGTATGGTCTGATCTACCGGTGGCTCGTCAGGCCGCGGCTTGGCCCGCCGAGCGAACTGGAGGCCGAGGCGCCACCGCGGTTCGCCCAGGGGGTGGGCCTGGTAGTGAGCCTGATCGGGGTGGGCGGCTACGCGTCCGGCCTGACACCGCTGGGCATTGCCGGCGCCGGGCTGGCCCTCGCCGCCGCTTTCCTCAACGCAGCCTTCGGCTACTGCCTGGGCTGCGAGATGTATGTCCTTATCCGCAGAATCTGGCCTGGTCACCAGGGAACGGTGCGGCCAGAATCCGACAAGGAGGTTGCCGCATGAGCCGTCCTGACGTCCTCGTGGACGCAGATTGGGTGGAAGAGCACAAGGCTGACCCTGGAGTGGTCCTCGTGGAGGTGGACGAGGACACCAGCGCCTACGACACGGGCCACATCCCGGGCGCAGTCAAGATCGACTGGAAGAAGGACCTGCAGGACCCGGTCCGCCGCGACTTCGTGGACAAGGCCGGCTTCGAGGCCCTGTTCTCCGAGCGCGGGATCTCGAATGATGACACCGTGATCCTCTACGGCGGGAACAACAACTGGTTCGCCGCCTACGCGTACTGGTACTTCCGGCTGTACGGGCACCAGAACGTGAAGCTGCTCGATGGTGGCCGCAAGAAGTGGGAACTCGACTCCCGCGAACTGGTGAAGGACGTCCCCGACCGGCCTGCCACCTCGTACGTGGCCAGTGAGCAGGACCAGGCGATCAGGGCCTTCCGCGACGAGGTCCTGGCCGCGATCGGCAAGCGGAACCTGGTCGACGTCCGCTCACCGGACGAGTTCGCCGGCCGGCTTCTCGCGCCCGCGCACCTGCCGCAGGAGCAGGCCCAGCGGGGCGGCCACATCCCGACCGCGAAGAACGTCCCCTGGTCCAAGGCGGCCAACGACGACGGCACGTTCAAGTCCGATGACCAACTGCGCACGCTCTACGGCGACGAGGCTGGCGTGGACTTCAGCAAGGACACGATCGCCTACTGCAGGATCGGCGAGCGTTCCGCGCACACCTGGTTCGTACTGCATGAACTGCTCGACCAGCCGAACGTAAAGAACTACGACGGATCATGGACCGAGTACGGGTCGCTGGTAGGGGTCCCGATCGAGGTCGGAGACGCCTCATGAGCAACGAAGGCTGCGGGGCCCCGGCGGGCGGGGCGCCAGTCCCCCAGGATGTGGGCGGCCAGGCGATCGTGGAAGGCCGCGTCACCCAGGACGGCATAGGCCTGCCCGTGGGCTATGCGCGACTGCTCGACGAAGGCGGGGAGTTCGTGGCCGAGGTGCCGCTAGGCCAGGACGGCGGATTCCGGTTTTTCGCCGCCCCGGGGACCTGGACGGTGCGGGTGCTCGCCCCGGGCGGGGTGACCGCCGACGAGACGGTGACCGCCGACTATGGCCACGTCACGGCCCTGGAGGTCAGCGTCTGAGGCGCAGGTTGCTCATCGGCAACTGAGGGGCGGGTGACTGCGGTCACCCGCCCCTCAGCGTCGCTGGCACGAGTCGCGTTTCTTGGCGAATTCCCCGCCTTGTTCATCTGCCTGTCATGTTTCTTTTACCTAGACGTACACCTGCGTGTCATCTCGCTCCCTATGAATGGGGGGTGGCCAGGCGGGCGGTGGGGCATCCTGGCCCGCGACCATCTCTGCGACGAGGGCGGGCCTCACTAGTGTCTCTTCAGGCTGATCCGGCGCGATGAGCACGATCGTCAACGAACCCGGCTTTGCGTTCGGTGACCTGGTCATCGCATACTCCCGGCGAAATGCGGAATGACCGACGTCCGCGGGGAGAGGCACGGCCAGGCACCGGCGCCAGGCCGTTCTCCTTCCGCGAACCTGCTCGCGGAGCGACTGGCGGCTGCGTTGCTGCACCACGAGCCTGGCTGGCGGCTGCCCCGGCACACCGCACTGGCCCGCCGCTACAACGTGACCACCGCCGAGATCGACGCCGCGATCGAACTCCTGGCGGCGCGGCACCTGCTTACCCGGCTGCCTGACGGACAGGTGTTCCGGGCCAGCCCCGCCGAGTACCGGCTCGCCCTCGAGGGCCTGCCCGGTTTCGCCACGCAGGTCGACCCGATGGGTGGCGAGATGGTCTGCAAGAGCCGGAAGGTTTCCAGGCGGCGGCCCGCGGAAGACATCGCGCGGGCGCTCGGCGTGCCGCCCGACCACGAACTCCTCACCCTCCGCTGCCTGTGGACGGTGGGCGGCGAGCCCGCCGCATGCTCGGCCAGCTATCTGCCACCGCAGATGGAAGGACTGGCCGGGGAGTTCGCCGACGCGTCATCGCCTGCCGGGCCCGCAGCGCGGCATGGCCGCCCCTGTGCCGTCCAGGTGGACTTCCAGCCGCCCGCCCCGTCGGTGGGCCGCAGCCTGCGGCTGGCCGCTGGCGAGCCCGCCGTCACGGTCACGGTCAGGCTTGAGGACACCGCGCAGCCTGGGGTGATCGCGCTGACCGTAGCGGTTCTCCGGCCGGATCTGTTCCGCATCGTCGTGGAGTCGCCGGGCATCCCGGCCCCCGAGGTCGGCCCGGGTGGTCCGCCAGGCGGCTGGACACGTGCCCTGGAGGGCTGGGAACCTTGACTGGAGATGCGCGCCTCAGCGACGAACACGGCGGAGCGCGCGCCGTGGCGAGCCCGCCACCTCATTCCGGGACACCCCGCAACGCGGTGGTGGTCGCTGCCCTGGCCTGCCCAGAGTGCTCGCGTGGACTCAGTAGGCTTTGAGCATGGTTGAGCATCGGCAGGAATTTCAGCTTGCGTTGGAGGCCATCGAAGCCAAGGTCATCGAACTGTTCGCCTTGGTCGCCGGGGACCTGGCGAGTGCGACCGATGCCCTCCTGACCGGCAACAACGAGATAGTCAAAGTGCTGATCGAACGTGAACAAGTTATCGACGCTCTCTACCCGGAGATCGAGGAACTGGTCAACCGGCAGATCGCACTACAGGCGCCCGTCGCCTCAGACCTGCGCTTCTTGCTCTCCGTGCTCCGGATCGTGCCCGAACTCGAGCGCTCCCACGACCTCCTCGTAGGCATCGCCTGCCGGGCCGACCACGTTCTCGGCGAGGATCTCTCGCCACGCAGCCGAGGGCTTGTCGAGCGAATGGGGAACCTCGTATCCGACATGTGGCGCCAGGCGGCGGACTCCTGGTACCAGCGCGACCGTTCCGCCGCGGCTGTGCTCGAGGAACGTGACGACGAGATGGACGAGCTTCACGCTAGCTTGATGGCCGAGCTTGCCTCAGGACGAATGACAGTGCCGGTGACGATGGAGATGACGCTGGTGGCGCGCTTCTACGAGCGTCTCGGCGACCACGCCGTCAACATCGCCCGCCGGGTGATCTATCTCGCAGGATCCCAGCCGCCGCAGTAGTTCTCACCGCCGGGCAGTTGCGCCGCGCGCTGGCCCCGCCCTGCCGGGACGCCCGCTTTGCCCTGCCGGGACGCCCACTTTACCGTGCGTCTTCACATTGTTCACCTCTTGGCCAGCATCCCTTAACGCGCGAGTACGGCCGGCACGACAGACTCACGGCGTTGTCATATCTGGCAGGCTGACCAACTGGCCGCGGGGGCTGGGTGTCCCACGCGCCCGAGAATTGACCGGGGAATACCGGAGAATGGGGTATCAGAAATGCAACGTCGGCGCATCCAACGCGCAACGACGGTGGGGCTCGCCACCGCGGCGGTGGTTTCCTTTGTCGCCGCCTGCGGGTCCTCGGGCAGCAGCGGATCCTCGTCGAGCAGCAGCGCATCCTCATCGAGCAGCGCCGCCGCCCTCACGGGTACGCTCAACGGGAGCGGATCGACGTTCCAGCTCACCTTCCAGCAAACGGCCATCTCCAGCTTCAAGACAGTCCAGTCCGGCATGACGGTCAACTACGGCGGCGGCGGCTCGGGCAAGGGGCGCACGGACCTGGCCTCGGGGGTGGTCAACTACGCGGGCTCGGACTCGACGATCCCGCCCACCGAGACGGCGAACTTCAAGGGCAAGACGGTGCTCTACTTCCCCGTCGCGATCGGCCCGATCACGCTGTCGTACAACCTGTCCGGCCTCAGCAAGCCGCTCCAGCTGTCGGCACCGGTGATCGCGGGTATCTTCCAGGGCAAGATCACGGCCTGGAACAACTCGCAGATCGCGGCGGACAACCCTGGTGTCACCCTGCCCGGCACCCCGATCGCCCTCGCCGTCCGCTCCGACTCGTCCGGCACCACCTCCAACTTCTCCAAGTTCCTGGTGAAGGCGGCGGGGAGCGCATGGGCCCTCGGCAGCAGCTCGACTATCAAGTGGCCGGCCAACAGCCACGCCGGCAACGGCAACGGCGGGGTGGCGCAGATCGTCAAGTCCACCGCCGGGGCCATCGGGTACGTGGACTACGCCACCGCTAAGGCCTCCGGTCTGACCTTCGCTTCAATCAAGAACAAGGACGGCAGCTACGTCGCACCCTCGACGACGTCGGCCTCGGCGGCCGCCAGCCAGGTCACCGTCGCGCCCGACCTGACGTTCAGTGCGGTCTGGGCCGCGGGCGCGACCTCGTACCCGATCACCTACCAGTCGTGGGATCTGGTCTACCAAACTCAGCCGAACACGAATGATACGAAGATGCTCCAGGCGTACATCGGCTACCTGCTCGGAGCCGGCCAGCAACTGCTCCCCACTCTGAGCTACGCGCCGCTGCCCGCCAACATCGACCAGATGGCCAAGGCGCAGCTCAGCAAGATCGGCATGTAGGTGTGACCATTGTGACGCAGGCGGATCAGATCGGCTCGTCGCGGTGAGCACTGTGGCGCGGGCGGATCCGGCCGGCCCGGCCGGATCCGCCGGCGCCCTGTCGGAGCGGCGGCCGCTCGGCGACCGCGGCTTCCAGGTCCTCGCGCTCGCGGCCGGCCTGCTGGTACTGGTGATCCTCGTCCTGATCGCCGTCTCGACCAGCCAGCAGGCCTCGTCGTGGTTCAGCGCCGAGGGCCTGAAGATCTTTTCGAATAACTGGAACCCCGCGGCCAACCAGTTCGGCGCGCTGGCCTTCATATACGGCACGGCCATCACGGGGGTGATCGCGCTCGTGATCGCCGTCCCGGTCAGCGTGGGCATCGCCCTGCTCCTGACCGAGGTCGTGCCGTACCGGTGGTCGCGGCCGATCGTGTACGTGATCGACCTCCTGGCGGTGGTCCCGTCGGTGGTCTGGGGCCTGTGGGGGATCCTGGTGTTCGCCCCCTGGATCCAGCACATCTACGCCTCGATAGCGTCGGGCGTCAACGGCGTCCCGGTGCTCGGCTCCCTGTTCGGGCCGCCCACGAGCGGGGCCTCGTTCTTCACCGCCGGCATCATCCTGGCCTTCATGATCACGCCGATCGTGACCTCGCTGTCGCGCGAGGTCATCGCGACGGTGCCGGCGATCGACAAGGAGGGCGCGTACGCGCTGGGCGCCACCCGCCTGGAGATGATCCGCGGTGCCGTCTGGCCGCACAGCCAGGGCGGCGTCGTCGGGGCGGTGCTGCTCGGGCTGGGCCGGGCGATGGGCGAGACGATCGCGGCCGCCCTGGTGATCGGCTCGTCGGCCACGATCACGCCGCACCTGTTCGCTACCGGCTACAACATGCCATCGGTCATCGCGAACCAGTTCGGCGAGGCCTCCGGCGTGTTCCGCGCCGGGCTGATAGGGATCGGCGTGCTCCTGTTCGTCATTACGATCATCATCAACATCATCGCCCGGGGGATCGTGGAGCGCTCCGCCCGGCGGAAGCGGGGTGCCTGATGGCCGTCGCCGAGCCGCAGCAGAGGCCCGACCTGCGCGAGCCGGCGGGCTGGCGGCGCACAAGCAACCGCATCGCGACCGCCCTGATGGTAGTCGCGTTCGTGCTCGTGATCATCCCGCTGGGGTTCGTCCTGTACACGGTGATCGCCAGGGGCGCCTCGATCATCAGCTGGTCCTTCCTGACCGGCGGCCCGATCCCACCGAACGTGCTGCCCGCGGGTGTGGGCGGAATGGGGCCGGCGGTACTCGGCACGATCGAGATCACGGCCCTGGCCACGGTCATATCCGTGCCGCTCGGCGTACTGGGCGCCGTCTACATCAACGAGTACGGCGGCAAGGGCCTGCTGGCGCGGCTTATAGGGTTCATGGCCGACGTGATGACGGGCGTGCCATCGATCGTGATGGGCCTGTTCATCTTCTCGATCTGGGTGCTGCACTTCGGCTATTCGGGCCTGGCCGGCGCCTTCGCCCTGGGCTGCCTGATGCTGCCGATCGTGATCCGCTCCAGCGATGAGATGCTGAAGCTGGTGCCAGACCCGCTGCGCGAGGCGAGCTACGCCCTCGGTGCCACCAAGGCCCGCGTGACGCTCACCGTGGTGTTGCCGGCCGCCATCGGCGGCATCGTCAGCGGCGCGCTGCTCGCCGTCGCCCGGGCCGCGGGCGAGACGGCACCGCTGCTGTTCACCATCCTCACGGTGACCGCAGCCAATAGGAACGTGTTCAGCGGCGCCAACACCGCGCTGTCCACGCAGATCTTCGCGAACGCGTCACAGCCGTTTGTCGGCGCGCAGGCCCGCGCCTGGGGCGCGGCGCTCACGCTCATCGCCATAGCCTTCATCCTCATGATCGCCGCCCGCACCGTCACCGCCCGATTCACCAGATATTCGCGCTAGGAATGTCTCATCAGAAAGTAGCGCTAGAAAGATTATGGAAGAGCCTGAGCAGAACGTCGTCACTACCTCGCTGCCCAAGCCCGCGGCCCTGCAGCAGTCGACGGATGCATCTGTCTCCGACACCCCGAGCGCAGCTATTTTCGATACGGACACCGTATCGATCTACTACGGCTCCTTCCGCGCCGTCACGGACGTATCACTGACCGTCCACGAGAACGAGATCACGGCGTTCATCGGCCCGTCCGGGTGCGGCAAGACGACGGTGCTGCGGACGCTGAACCGCATGAACGACCTCATACCGACTGCCCGCGTCGAGGGTGACGTGCATTACCGAGGGGCATCGCTGTACCACAAGGACGTCTCTGCGACGGCCGTGCGGCGGCGAATCGGCATGGTCTTCCAGAAGCCGAACCCGTTCCCGAAGTCGATCTACGACAACGTCGCCTACGGGCCGCGCATCAACGGCGAGCGCAACAAGGACAAGCTGAACGTGATCGTCGAGCACTCGCTGCGCCAGGCCGCGCTGTGGGACGAGGTGAAGGACCGCCTGAAGAATTCGGCCCTGGGCCTGTCCGGCGGGCAGCAGCAGCGGCTGTGCATCGCCCGCACGCTCGCCGTCGAGCCGGACGTCGTGCTCATGGACGAGCCCTGCTCGGCGCTCGACCCGATCGCGACGGCCGCCATCGAGGACCTGATGCATGAGATCAAGTCGCAGTACACCATCGTCATCGTCACGCACAACATGCAGCAGGCCACTCGGGTAAGTGACCGCACCGCCTTCTTCTCCGTGCTCCGCAATGAGGAGAGCGATACCCGCACGGGCGTGCTCGTCGAGTACGGCCGGACCGAGCAGATCTTCCAGGACCCGGTCGACAGCCGCACCAGGGCCTACGTGACCGGCCGGATGGGCTGAGCCGCGCTTCGTGCCCAGTCCACGGGGGTGCTCGCGGACCGGATTGCCGCCGCCCTGCTGCACCACGAGCCGGGCTGGCGGCTGCCCCGGCACACGGCGCTGGCCCGCCGCTACAACGTGAGCGCGGCCGAGGTCGAGTCCGCCATTGCCGACCGGCATCTGCTGCGCAGGCTGCCGGACGGACAGGTGTACCGGGCCAGCCCGGCCGAGTACCGCCTGTCCCTCGAGGGCATGTCCGGGCTCACCTCGCACGTGGACCCTATGGGCGAACTGGCGGCGAAGACGCGGTATGTGTCCCGGCGCCGCGCGCCCGAGGACATCGGGCGGGTGCTCGGGCTGGCTCCCGGCGACTCCGTGATCGTCATCCGGTGCCTGTGGACCGTGGGTGGCGAGCCGGCCGCCTTCTCCAGCACCTACCTGCCCGAACGGCTAGCCGGGCTGCTTCCTGAGTTCGCCGCCGCGTCGTCGCCGATGCGGGCCTCGCCGCGGGTCGGCCAGGCCCGCGCCCTGCAGATGGAGATGCAGCCGCCCTCGCCTTCGGTGGCCCGGAGCTTGCGGCTGGCCGTCGGCCAGCCCGCCACCACGATCACTATCAGGTTCGAGGATGAGCCGGTCGGCCGGCCGCTCGCCCTGATCGCGGTGGTACTGCGCCCGGATCTGTTCCGCATCGTGGTGGAGTCACAGCCGTCCCCGCTTCCCCCATTAAGCGCGGACGCTTCGCCAGTCGCCTGGACACAGCCTGCGGAGGACTGGGAACCTTGACCCGATATGCCTGCCGCCCGGATGGCCGTGGCGGAGCGCGAACCGCGGCGCGCCCGCTACCTCATCCCGAGAGACGCCCCGCAACGCGGTGAGGTCATCGCTGCGCTGACCATCCTGGCGCTCGTCGGCCACTTATTGTTCGCCCAGCTCACGTTGCTGCTGGCGATCGTGTTCCACATCATCAGCCGGACCAGCCGGTGGCGGCCGCAATGGCTGACGGTGCCCGCAGGAGTCGGCCTGCTCTGGGTGCTGGCCATCGGGCCACCAGCCGCGCTGGCCGGTTTCACCGCAGGCCCAAGCCGGGTGGCGGGCTACCTGGCGAGGACCGCGCACCACCCTTCGAACGTCTTCCATCTCGGTGAGGTGTTCGGCGGGCTGGGCAACTGGCTGCCACGGCAGTTGCCGCTCGCCCTGATCGCGGCCGCCGGCGAGGCAGCAGCCGCTTGGTGGCTGCGCTGGCTGCACACCGCCGAGCCGGACCTGCCGCCGCCGCGCCCTGGGCTCATGATCCTGGCCGGACGGCAGCTGCGGATCTCTTCCGTTCGGGCTGGCGGGGTTGTTACCAGGGAAGGGGCCTGCCTGGGAATCGTGCGCGGGACCGGGCAGCGGGCGGCGATTTCCTGGCCGGAGGCGGAGGGGGGCGTGCTCTGCACGGGGTCGTCGGAGGCCGCGGTCGCGGCGACCAGCTTCCAGGTGGTGCACGCTGCGATCCGCCGCCGCAAGCCGGTCATCGCGGTCGATCTGGCCGGTACACCGGGACTGGCCGAGTCGCTGAAGGTCGTGTGCGAGGCCGTCGGCGCGCCGCTGCATATCTTCGGGTCGTCCGGGCCGGGGTTCTACGAGCCGCTGCGCGGCGGCGATCCGGCCCGTAAGGCCGCGCTGGTGATGGGCATGATCGACTGGGGTGCTGTCGCGGATTACGCCCGGCGCACCTGCGGCGGCTACCTGAACGACCTGTTCGCGGTGGCTGCCGCGGCGCCTGGTGATCCGGGAATCCCGGTCCTCGATGACGTCGTCCACCTGCTCAGCCCGGCGGCGCTGCGGGCCCGGGTGGAGCGGGTGCCCGCCTACCATCCGCGCCGTGGGCCGCTGGCCGAGCGGGTCAGGGTGTCCGCGAGCCTGCTGCAGGCGGATCCTGCCCCTGCCGCCGTCCTCGCCGAGCAGTTGACCGGGCTGCGTGCGTCCCCGCTGGGCCGGTGGCTGCGCCCGGAGCCTTCCTCGGGCCGGGCGGCCGGGTCCGCGCGGATCACCCTGAGCGGGATCGTCAGGGACCGGGCCGTGGTGTTCTTCGCGCTGGATCAGGCGGCTGGTGGCCGGTCCGCAGCTATGATCGCGAACCTGGTCGCGCTGGACACTACTGCGGTCTTCGCGGAAGCGCGCCGGCGTGAGGTCGGCGGCGACGGGCTTGCCTGGCTCGGTCACTGCGATGCGGTCGACCATCCGGCGCTCACCGCGCTCATCGGCACCGGCGCGCAGGCGGGGCTCGCCTCGCTGCTCGGCACGGTGTCGCCGGAGGCTGCGGCGCGGATCGCCGGGCTCGTGAACGTCCTGGTCATCCACCGGCTGGACGATCCGGGGCTGGCCGCCAGGCTGGCGTCGCTGGCTAGCGCCGCGCCGCACCCTGGTAGGCCCGGCCCGGTCGCGGCAGGTGGCCCGGCCGGTCATGGTGCGCTGGGTGTCCCGCCTGCTCCGGGTGCACTGGCTGTCCCGGGTGCACTGGCTGTCCCGGGCGCGCTGCATGCGCCGACGGCTTTCTCGACTCAGGTCCCCGCCGTGGACCCCCCGCCTGGGCAGGATCCTTGGATGACAGGTCCGGGGGAGGGCCCGGCCGGGCCCTCCTTGGCCGGCACCCCCGTGGTGTCCGCGGCTGCGCTGTGCGATCTGCGCCAGGATGAGTTCGCCCTGGCCGTCAAGCGGCCGGTCCGGCGGGTCGTGCCGGTCGGCCGGTTCATCTCTGGGGGACCCCGGTGACTGCGGCGCCCTTCCGGGCCGACCGGGTCTACCTGGGCTGGCAGTACGCACTCGTGCACCCGGATCCGGGCCCGCCGCCGCGCCGCCCTGTCCCGCCCGAGCAGGAGCAGCTCAACCAGGGCTGGCTGGCCGCGCAGCGCCGGGAGGAGAACCTGCTCAGCCGGCCGCTGAGGCTGGCCGTCGGCTGCTGTCTCGCGCTTGCCGCCCTCGTCGTGGCGCTGGCTGTGGCCGGGATCCTGAATGCGGCGCTCACCAGCCTCGGGCTAGCCGTGTTCCTGGCCCTGGCGGCGGTCAGCGGGCGCGCTATCTGGCGGGGCGAGAAGGAACTCCGCGGCACTGTCGAGCAGGAGAAGCGGCGGGTGGCCAGGGCCCGTGCCGCGGCAGAGAGCCGGCTGTTCGGCTGGCAGGATGAGCACGCCAGGATGTTCCGTGACTGGCAGGCGCGGGAACGTGCTTTCGGCGGGCAGTTGCAGTGGTACGCCGTGGCCCTGCCCGACGAGATCGACCGGGTGGATGTGGCCGGGGGCACCCTGTCCGGCTGGTCCGCGATGCTGACTATGGTCGCGGGCCCCCGGCTGGCCGCCGGGGGTCAGGTGACAGTCCTCGATCTGTCCGAGGGTGCGGTGGCGCAGGACCTGCTGGCCGTCGCCCGCGGATCGGGCATCGACCCGCTGGTCTGGGTGCTTCCCGCCGACCTGCCCGGCTTCGACCTCGGGGCCGGCCTGCCCCGTGAGGCCCTGGCCGACGTGCTGGCGATGAGCGTGGCCACGAGTGGCGACCGGGCTGGCCCGCTCGATACCTCGCACGACTGCGCGATTCTCGACCGGATTCTCGAGGCGATCGGCGGCGAGGCGAGTATCGCCCAGGTCACGGCGGGGCTGCGGGCTCTCGCCCAGGTAGGTGATCCGCGGGAGGACATCAGCCACGGGCTGATCACGGCGGCGCAACTCGAGCAGATCACCGGGCTTTACGGCCGCGGTGCCGCCGACCGGGTGGTCACCGAGCGCGCCTGGGCGCTGGAGGCCAAGCTGCGCAAGCTGGAGACCCTCGGGTCGGCCCCGGTCCCGTTGCCCCAGAGCCGGCTGCGCGTGATCGCCATGGACCGGACCGGGGGCGTTGCGGGCAACACGGTGCTCGGAACCTATGTGACCGTGGCCCTGACCCACGTTCTCCGCGGGGCGCCGCCCGGGCAGCCGTGGCAGCACACGCTGTGCCTGGCCGGCGCGGAGAAGCTCCGCGGTGACGTGCTTGACCGGCTCTGTGATGCGTGCGAGGTGACGAGGACGGGGCTGGTCCTCGCCTACCGCTCGCTGCCCGGCCACGTCAAGGAGCGGCTCGGCCGGGGCAATGCCGCCGTCGCCTTCATGCGCTTGGGAAACGCCGAGGATGCCAAGGCCGCCAGCGAGCAGATCGGGACGGAGCACCGTTTCGTGCTCACCCAGCTCACCGACACCGTGGGTACCTCGGTCACCGACACCGCAGGGGATTCCTACACCAGCACTGTGGCCGACGCTGACTCCCTCTCGATGTCCGCCTCGACCAGCGAGACGAGGGGGCGGAGCCGGGGAAGCGGCCACAGCCGGGCCGGGTCCGGCCCGTTCGGGCAGTCCACCAGGTCCGGCAGCAGGGACAGCAGCCATTCGTGGGGCACCAGCGACACCGAATCGATCACCGAGGGAATGACCCTGAGCACGGCGTGGGGGGTGAACACGTCGAAGGCGATCGGCGCCAACTCCTCTCTCGCGCGCACCACCCAGCGCTCCCGCGAGTTCCTCATCGAGCAGCATGAGCTACAGCAACTTCCGCCGAGCGCGCTGATCGTCAGCTACGCCTCGCGCAGCGGGCGCCGCGTGGTGCTGGCCGATGCCAACCCGGGCCTCCTGGCGTTGCCGACCGCCACCCTGCACACCCTGGAGGAGGTGCGGGATGCCGCGCCGATGGCCCCCGGGCCGATGCTGGCCGGTGGCGCCGGCCGCCCGACGGCGGCCTGGGAGTCGGCCGCCGCTGATGGCGCGGGTGCCACCGGCGTCCCGGCCGGTTTTGGCGCCAGTGGCGGCCGGGGTGGCGCCGGTGCCGAGAATGCCGCCGGTGGTCCAGCCGGCGGTGGTGGTGGGGCCGAGGCTGGCGGCCCGGGCCCGGCCGGTCAGCCCGCCCCGGCGGCGCCCCGGCGCGGTGCCCCAGGCGGCCCGAGGGTGCCAGCCGGGACAGGTCCGGTGCCGCCGCCCACGCGCGACCCAGCCGCGGCCCCGATCAGCTGGCGGGACGCGGAGGAAAAGCCGCCACCAAACCTCGGCCCACCCCCCGAGCCCCTGGACTGGCGCAAACGCCGCAAGTGACACCGGGCACACAGCCGACACTGTTCGAGGCTGAGGAGAGCTGGCGTAACACCCGGTGAGCGTCGAACGTCCGCGCTCCGCTGCGAGCTGGCGCGCCCCAGCCGGGTTATGCCGACGCGGCGCCTCGGGATTGCGCTACTCGTCGACGGCGAGGTGTGCGTTCACCGCCCGCGCTTCGTCCGCGAACTCTGGCAGTTCGAGAACTTCCACGCCCGCTTCGGTGAGCAGTTCGTAGCCTTGGCAGTCGGCTACGAACAGCGATGGCTCGCGCCAAGACATCACGACTCGCGGGATGCCAGCGCCGAGGATGAGTTGAGTGCACGTGAGCGGTCGCGACTTGCGTTGCGAGCAGGGCTCCAGAGTGCTGTAGATTGTGGCTCTTTTCAGGCGCGGATCGTCATGTGCCACTTTTGCCAGCGCCGCTTCCTCAGCATGAACGCTCGCATCGGTCTCTCGTGAGTATCCGCGAGCGATTTCCTGCCCGTGCTCGTCTACGATGACCGCGCCGACTGAGTAGGCGCTCTCCTTTGGGGGGCACTCCCGGGCCAGTTGGATAGCCAACTCCATCCACTTCTGGTCCTCGGTCGTCGTCTCGGCCATCTCTGTCACTCTCCTTCAGGATCCTCACACTGGTTTCGTTGGGCTAGCGTGGGTTTGAAGTCGTGGATTGCATTCTTGAACTCGCCAACGCTGGCCAGCCGATGCCACGGGTCCAGCCTGCGGTCTAGACGTGATAGCCCGGCAAGGATTCGTCCTGAATGTGTTTCGGTTCCGATGGCCAGCGCTTCAAGTCCTGCCTTGGCAGCCTCGGCGGCATCTTCGTCCGCGTTGTCCTTATCAGCGCCGGCGCCCCCAGCATGAGCGAGTGCCTTCCTGGCCAGGTAGACGCCACGATCGCGATAATAACTGTCAGGCAATGCGTTGAGTGCTACCTGGAATGCTTTCGCTGCAGGGCGGTAGTCACCGATGACCGAAAGGCTATGCGCCCGTTGGATCTGCACGTATGCAGTATTTAGGAACTTGCCGTACCAACTGATTGGGTCGTCCTCTAGGTCTGCAAGTAGCTCGTGAGCCCGATCGTATGCTCGCAGGCAAGAAGTCTTGTCTCTCTGCAAGGCATGGCCGTGAGCCGCATAGGTTGTGGCGATGACAGCGGACCGGTTATTCGGCGGAACCTGTCTCATGGCCGCCTCGGCAACGTCAACGGCCTCTGTCCCGTCGTTGATCTGGCCCGCTAGCTGACTTTTGCGTGCCAGGATAAACGCGACCGTTCCCGGGTCGCCAGATATGTGGGACCAATCGAGCGCCCGGCCAAGCCAGTATTGAGCGTCACGATGACTCCCTGAATCCTGGTAGAGCCATGCTAGCAAGTCCGCAAACTGAACTTCCATGCGCAGCAGCCGTTGATAATCTGCGCCTCGTGTGCTCTTACGCAAATGTGACATGATGTTGAGCTGTTCATAGACGACCCGCATGACCTGTGCGGGGCCAAAGAGATTGTCGCAATCTCTCAGTACTTTCCGCATTGCCTCGAAACGCTCGAAAGAGCTACCATCTGCGGAGCGCAAATTAGCGATCAACTTCGTTGGCGATGGATTCCCCGCTATCGGTGCGTCTGAAATGACGGAAGCGGCGGCCCCAATCCCGCCCAGCAGGAATGTGCGCCGAGGCACAGACACCCAGATGATCCTTCCGTCTTCGATGCGGCAGGGGATGATAACCCTATCGGCTGCGTAGGCTTCATCTGGTGACCCGCCTTCTCCTGCCGCGCCGCCAAGCGCTACGGAGATTTCCTCCCCGGCCAGGCTGACAGCAGGCAGAACCATTCTCCCTGATGTCGGCTGCGTCGTGACCCGGGACCCCCGGTTGTCGGTATCGGCCGGGGAGGTGTCGGTATCGTCAGCCTCACCAGCCCGCCTGGACTCGGCGTCGAACTCCTCCCAGGCCTGGAGCAGCGCACCGCCCGCGTCGAGTGCTTCGTCGCACCGGCTGGCCAGATGTCGTGACGGACGGCGCTCACCTACTTCCACGCGCTGGATGAGGTCGCCGCTGACGTGGATCAATGAGCCGAGCCGGTCCTGTGAAAGACCACGATTCTTACGCCAGTGGCGCAACTCAAATCCAAACCGGTCCAAGGCTGACCGGTCGGGCCGTAACCTGCGCTCCGGCCGACTCACGCCCTTACCCTTCCTGGTTCATAACGACAGTGCGCGTTGTCACTATTATGTCGGTGCCATGCCTATTCACTAGCTCACCAATTTCAGGCTTAATGGATACCGGCAGCCCTTGCGGGTTGATCCTCCTTGCACACGAGGGATGCTCTGTGGCTTCGGCGGTGGCTCCTGCCAGGCCAGCGAGGCATGCCTCAGCCGGTAGCAACCTCATGCCCCAGCGTAACCGACAAAGGCCACCGCAGGGCACAGCAACCCCGAGTCTGAGAGCAGAGGAGGCGATGACATGACACAGCATGCCGTGGAGCACGCGGACGCACTCGACTGGCCGGGAGCAGCGGTCCGCGCTAGGCGGTCGCCGCCTGCCTTGCCTGCGCGATGGGACCGGGAGGAGGTCCTGCCGGCCGCTCCATACAGCCCGGAATACCGGAGGTTGATAGACGTGCGGGAATATCCGCAGCCAGCTGCGCCAGGAGAGGTGGTGTCAAGCCTGCAACTAGCGGCGTTGCCGAGCGCGGCATTCTGGGCACGCCGTCACACAGAGGCTGCGTTGCGGGCATGGCGGCTGGAGCCGGAAGACATTGAGACTGCCCAGCTCCTGGTTAGCGAGCTTGTCACCAATTCGGTAAAATTCACCGGACCGTCATCAGCCGAAGCGGCCTATTGCGAGCTAGTCAACGTGAAAGCGATATCGCTCATACTGCGGTACTGCACCGGCCGCCTGATAATTGAGGTCTGCGACCCGGATCCAACGCCCCCAGTCCTAACGGAGGTAGGCCATGACGCAGAGAGTGGACGCGGCCTTATGCTCGTCCAGGCGCTCAGCAAGGAATGGAATTACTATCTCCCATCCACGGGTGGGAAAACAGTGTATTGCGTGATCAGCTCAGGAAGGCGGCCCTCAAATGGCCCCTATGACTGACGATCCCGCCACTGTGGCCGAGCGTCTGGGCGTGCGGGAAGCTGCGCTCCTTGCCGCTGAGCGCTTCCTGGCTCGCACATCTGAAGCCGTCAACCCGGACACACCCGCGCCCGTCCTACTCACTTACGCGGCGCGCTACCGCGCTCACCTTGCCGCCGTTGTCGCTGCCAGCCGTCCAGACGGCTCGCAAGCAGTGCAGCGACGCTCCCACTCAAGCTGGTAGTGAGGACACGTGAATTCCTTGCCAAGCCAGATGGCTAACCGCTGGGAGTGTCGCGCGGAGTCTGCACCGAGGCAAGGCAAACTCCATTGGCACATCCTGTTCAGAGATCATCCACAAGTGCAAGCTCTCGCTTCCATCGCACAAGACAGACTGGCGCATTTTTCGGGCCTTCATTTCACGCCGAGGCAGTGGCTGCATGTAACTACATTGATAGTTGGTTTCGCTGAGGACTTCACTGCGACCGAGATCGATGACATGATCGCACGTGCGCGTCAACTGCTCTCTGAAATTCCCTCAATAAAGATCGTGTTTGGCAAAGTTCTCTACCATCCCGAAGGGATCGTGCTAGGAATACGGCCTGATAACGCTCTCAGCCCGGTGTTTGAGGCGGTACGGTCCGCAACTCGTATCGCCACAGGCGGGGACGGGATCACGGAACGTCAGCCATGGACTCCGCATGTCACTCTGGCCTACAGCACATCTGTCCAGCCAGCCAGCCCGATTATCGCCGCTCTCGGGCGTGAGCTTCCAAGCTGTCAAGTCACCATCAATCGCATCAATCTTATTGTTCAAGAAGGCGCCGAACGCCTATGGAACTGGCGCTCTATCGCAGAAGTTCCGTTCGGCGCTTGATAAAGCTCATGGATGATCGTTACTGCAACTGCTGTCACGCCACATCGGGCTTCAGCCGGCGTCGGCCAGCACCGGCCCGAAGATCCGCGTTCCAAGCTGGAGGGCGCGGGCCTGCTTCAGCACATGCCCAGTGACCTCGGGATGGGCGCGCGCCCAGTCAGTGGCGCTGGCCCGGCTAGTGAAGAAGCTGATGTACCCGCAGCACACATCCGCCGCGGCTGGGACCGGTCCAGTGCCTGGGCCGGAACATGGCTCGCCCGGGGCTTGCTGGCCAGCGAACACCACTGTCGTGGCCGGCTCCCACACGGCCTTCCGCCCATCGGCGGCAACCGCAACTGCGGTCGGCTCGCCGGTACGCGGGTCGGCCGAGGTGATTGTTATGCCGGTGCCGAGCATGGCCGCGATTCCCAGCGCGTCGATCGCGCACATCGCATGCACCCGCGGTCCATCGTCGATCTGCACCACGTGCGATGTCGGGACGGCCGAGAACGGGTAGGCGGCCCGGACCTGGCCAGTGGCGTCCAGGCGCAGGAAGTCCCCGATATGCAGCTCGGCCAGTACCACATCAGCCGGTTTGCCGTAGGGGGCGGCCGCCTCACCCAGCTCGGCAGCCGTCGGCGGGCGGCCGACCGTGGCGAACGAGCGCAGCACCCGCTGGTGCACCGCCCGCAGCCCGCCTTCGGCCGGTGCCCTCCGCCCGCGGCCGGCGCGGCCGAACGGATCAGTCCAGGCGCCCACCAGGGCGGCCCTTTCAGCCGCGGGCACAGGCCTGCTCCAGCGCCTGGCGCAGCGCCGTCACCGACGGCGCGCCCGCCAGGCGGCCGTTCTCGCCCTGGTACATCCGGCACGCCAGGGCTGGTGGCGTGCCCGGCGCGGCAAACGGGTCCACTCCATTGACCAGGAGCGTGGGCGACCCGTGCATCCCCCATCTGGCTGCCTGGGCAGCGTCGGTGATCACCTGGCGCGCCACCGGCACAGCTGGCCGGTCGGCCAGCGCCTCAGCCAGCCGCTCCTCCAGCGCCGGGGCGTTCGGGCAGTCCGGCACGGCCAGCACCGTCAGCTCCATCATCCGTATCCGTAATCCTTCATTGACCTACCGGGCGCCCGCGGGTACCAAGCCGGGGGCGAAGAGCCCGGCCAGGGATTCCAGGGCCGCCGGGACGATGCGGTAGTAGATCCAGGTGCCGCGCCGTTCGGCCTGGATCAGCCCGGCCTCGCGCAGGACCTTGAGGTGATGGGAGATCGTCGGCCCGGTAAGGTCGAAGCCGACGGTCAGGTCACAGACGCACGCCTCACCGCCGTCATGCGCGCCGATCAGGGACAGCAGTCGCAGCCGGACCGGGTCCGCGAGCGCCTTCAGCACCTGCGCCACCTCGATGGCCTCACCCTCGCCGATCGGCGCCCGGGTCAGCGGCGTGCAGCATGCCCGCGGGTCCTGGCCGTCCACCGGCTCCGCCTGATTCGACATAGCTCTAATTTGACATACATCTAAGCAGAGTGCCAAACTCAGAGCCTGATTAGACGGCGGTCGAATCAGGGGAGACCGTCAGCGCGGCCGCCTGTGGCGGGCCGCCGAGGTGAAGGAGAACCTGATGTCTCGTGTCCAGCTCGCGCTGAGGGTCGCTGACCTGGAAGCTTCGATCGACTTCTACTCCAAGCTGTTCGGCGCCGAGCCGGCCAAGCGCCGCCCGGGCTATGCCAACTTCGCCGTCGGCGAGCCCCCGCTGAAGCTGGTCCTGCTCGAAGGCGAGCCGGGAAAGCCGACGGTAATGGATCATCTCGGCGTCGAGGTCGAGTCCACCGGGCAGGTCACTGAGGCGACGAGCCGGCTGGCCGGGGCGGGGCTGGCCACCGAGGTCGAGGAGGACACCACCTGCTGCTATGCGGTCCAGGACAAGGTGTGGGTGCGCGGGCCGGGCAGCGAGCCGTGGGAGGTGTACGTCGTCAAGGCAGACGCCGACGTCCTCGCCCAGGAGCCCGACAGCACGTGCTGCGCGGCGCCGAGCCGGTCTCAGCCTGCTGCTGACGGCCGCGCGCCTACCGGAGGCCGGCTTGCCTGGCCCACGCCTGGGCGCCGATCTGGATCGCCTCCCAGGGACTGCCGAGGGGAGGCGTGTAGGAAAGGTCGAGGTCGCTGACGTCCTCGACGGTCATGCCGTGGAAGATTGCCGTCGCGGCGATGTCGATGCGCTTGGCCACCTCGGCGTGGCGGTGCCCGAAAAGCTGGACGCCGAGAAGTCGGCCGCCGCGGCGGTCACCGGTGAACCGCATCGCTATGCGGTGGCTGCCCGGGTAATAGGCCTTGTGGTCATCGGCCTCGGACTCGACGGTGAGCGGGTCGAAATCGCCCGCGGCGGCCTCGTGGTCGTCCAGCCCGGTCCGCGCGGCGACCTCGTCGAAGATCTTCACGACCTGGGTGCCTAGGCTCCCGGCGAATTCCCGGCTCCCGCCGAGCGCGTTCTCGCCCGCCACCCGGCCCTGCTTGTGGGCGGTTGTCCCCAGCGGGAGGTAGCTCTCGCCGAGCAGCCGGTGATGCGTGATG
>WNFD01005691.1_pt1 | contig 21871 bp, 17 predicted proteins | sample 5400491 | NCBI WGS metagenome assembly WNFD01 (sample SAMN13153343, study PRJNA577476) | soil metagenome | isolation source: 120 cm saprolite under Douglas fir tree site 2 hole 2 replicate 2 | place: USA:California | collected 2015-04-18
GGCAGCAATTCTCCGCCGACGCTGGCACGCTGCGCGACTGCGACGTGGTCTATATCTCGCCGGACGTGCCGACCGACGCCGCCGGGAAAAGCGAGCTTGCTGGTATCCTTCGGCTGATTACTGATGTCGCTTCCGTGCTCAATCGTGGTGCCGTGATGGTGATGCTGGCCCAGGTGCCACCCGGGTTTACGCGCGCGCTCACGGCCATGCCGCATGAGCGGCTCTACTATCAGGTCGAGACGCTGGTGTTCGGCCGCGCCGTCGAGCGCGCGATGACGCCGGAGCGCTACATCGTCGGCTGTGCCGATCCGCAAAGGCCGCTAGAACCGCGCTTGGCCGCGGTGCTCTCCGCTTTCGGCTGCCCGATTTTGACCATGCGCTACGAGAGCGCGGAGCTTGCGAAGATCGCCATCAACTTCTGTCTCGTGGCTTCGATCGGCGTGGCCAATACGCTCTCCGAGATCTGCGAGCGGATCGGCGCCGACTGGTCGGAAATCGTGCCGGCGCTGAAGCTCGACCGGCGCATCGGCCCGCACGCCTATCTCGCGCCGGGACTGGGCATCGCGGGCGGCAACCTCGAGCGCGATCTCATGACCATCATCGGGCTTTCCGAGCGATACGGCACCGACGCCGAAATCGTGCAGGCGTGTTTCGGCAACAGCCGCCACCGCGCCCGATGGGCGACGCGCACGCTCCGCGACGTGCTGCTCGCCCGCTCGCCGCGGGCGAAAGTCGCGGTCTGGGGCCTCGCCTACAAGGAGAATACCCATTCGATCAAAAACTCGCCCGCGCTTGCGATGCTCGCAGGATTGCCGGGTATATCCTTCGTGCTCCATGATCCGGTGGTTCCGGCAAGCGCGTTGCCCGATGCGCAGCCCGTCTCGGCGGGGGATCCGGTGGCGATGCTGGGAGGGGCCGATGGACTGATGATCCTGACGGCATGGCCGCAATATCGCGCCATTGCGCCCGCAGATATAGCGCGCGCGATGCACGGCCGCATCGTGATCGATCCATATCGCGTGCTCGATAAGGATCGAGCGATGGAGGCCGGGCTCGAATACTACACGCTGGGGCTGCAATCGCGACCCGTCGGGGAGCGACCGTGATGCTGCAGCACACGCATGCCGAACGTGCACCGCAACGGGTCGTCGTCATCGGCGCCAAGGGCTTCGTCGGCGGCGCCGTTTGTCGCAGGCTCACGGCTGCCGGAATCGACCATCTCGGGCTCAGCCGCCGCGACGTCGATCTCAAGGCGGCCGATGCGGCGGAAGAGCTCGCGGCGCACTTGCGGCCGGGAGATGCGGTCGTCGTCGCGGCCGCCCGGGCTCCGTGCAAGAGCACGGCAATGCTCGCCGAGAACATGACGATGCTCAAGGCGATCGTCGACGCGCTCGGCCGGATTCCCGTTTCACACGCCGTTCACGTGAGCTCGGATGCCGTCTATGCCGATGAGCCGGTGCCGCTGACCGAGCGCTCGGCCACCGCCCCGGGGACCCTGCACGGTGCGATGCATGTTGCCCGCGACGTTGCACTGGCGAGCGAGCTGAAGGTGCCGCTGGCGATCGTGCGGCCCAGTGCGATCTACGGCCTCGCCGATCCGCACGACAGCTATGGACCCAACCGCTTCCGCCGCCTGGCCGCGCAAGGCACGGACATCGTGCTGTTCGGCGAAGGCGAAGAGCGCCGCGACCATGTGCTGATCGACGACGTGGCCGAGCTGATCTTCCGCATCCTGCTGCGTGGCTCGACCGGCAAGCTGAATATCGCTACCGGGGCGGTCCACTCGTTTCGGTCGATCGCCGAGATGGTGGTCGCCGCTGCAGCGAGCAAAGTCGCCATCACCAGCACTCCCCGCAGCGGCCCGATGCCCCACAACGGCTACCGTCCCTTCGATCCGGCGGCCTGCCGCGCCGCATTTCCCGACTTTTCCTATGTGGGCCTGCCGGAAGGCATTCGGCGGGTGCAGCGAGAGATGGAGCAGGCGGGTGGCTGAAGTCGACCTGCTGGCCGCATTGCCACGCACGAAGCGCAACGTCGAGAAACGGGTCCATGGCAAGGACCCTCGCGTGATCGAGGTCTCGCGCCGCTACGGCGAGATGTATTTCGACGGGCCGCGCGAATACGGCTATGGCGGCTATCATTACGACGGGCGTTGGGTTCCGGTTGCGCGGGATATCGTGGCGCATTTCAGGCTTGGGGCCGGCATGCGCGTGCTCGACATCGGCTGCGCAAAAGGGTTCCTGGTCAAGGACCTGATGCAGGTTTGCCCTGGTCTTGAAGCGTTCGGCCTCGACGTCTCCGAATACGCCTTGAGCCGCTGCCCGCCGGAAGCGGCGGGGCGGCTGTGCCGCGGCAATTGCGTGAATCTGCCGTTCCACGGCGGGAGCTTCGACGCGGTGCTGTCGATCAACACCGTCCACAATCTGGACCGGGCGAAGGTCATCCGGGCGCTGCAGGAGATCATGCGGGTGGCGCGCGGGGGAAGGCATTCGTGCAGGTGGATAGCTACCACACGCCCGAGCAACGCGCCCTGTTCCTGGACTGGGTGCTGACCGCCCAGTTCCACGATTACCCGCAGGGGTGGCTTCAGGTCTTCGCGGAAGCAGGCTATACGGGCGATTGGGCTTGGACTTTGGTCTGAGAATGTGCAGAAGAGGCGGGGCCGATCGACCTGGGACACGACGGGGGCCTCGCCAGGCGCGCGAGGCAGTCAGCGAACAAGGAACAGAAGGTCTCATTCGAGAGCGCACATGAAGCCACATGACGGTCATTCCTCGCTGAACGCGCCGCCACTGCGCCTGGAGCTGCATCGGCAGCTGCTGCGCGTACGGCACGGCGAGCACCTGCTGGCTCGGCTGTACAAGGACCAGGAAATGCGGACTCCGACGCATTTCGGGTTGGGGCAGGAAGCGGTCGCAGTCGGCGTCTGCTCGGCCCTCAATTCCGACGATGTCGTCTATAGCCATCACCGCTGCCACAATCATTATCTCGCGAAGGGCGGCGACTTCGAAGCGCTCGTGGCCGAGCTCTATGGCCGCGAGTCCGGATGCTCGGCGGGCCGCGGTGGCTCGGTGCATCTCACTGCTCGCGACGTAGGCTTCATCGTATCGAGTGCGATCCTGGGCGAGACGGTGGCGGTCGCGACCGGATCGGCGCTGGCCTTCAAGATGGATGGGCAGCGGCGCGTCGCGGTCAGCTTTTTCGGCGAAGCGGCATGCGAGGAGGGCGTCTTCTACGAAAGCATCAATTACGCCGCGGTCCACGCGCTGCCGATCCTCTACGTATGCGAGAACAACCTCTATTCGACCGAGAGCCCGCTCGCCGTTCGCCAGCCGGCGGGAACCGATCTGTGCGAGCGGGTCCGCGCGTTCAAGATCGCCAGCGAGCGCGTCGACGGCAACGATGTGCTGGCCGTCCACGAGGCGACGGCGCGCCGGCTCGCCGAGTTGCGGGCGGGGCGGGGGCCGGTGTTCCTCGAGTGCATGACCTATCGATGGCTTGAGCATGTGGGGCCGAATTTCGATCACGAGCTCGGGCGCACGTATCGGACGGAGAGAGAGCTGCGCGAGTGGATGGAGCGCTGCCCGGTCAAGCGCAGCGCGGCCGCGCTTATGGCCGGCGGCATCGCCAGCGAGGCGGAACTCGAGCGGCTCGATGCCGAGATCCTCGCCGAAACCGAAGCCGCGGCGAAGCGCGCACGCCAGGCGCCGTTTCCCCCGGCCGAGCAGCTGTTCGAAAACGTGTGGTGATCGACGTGCAAGTGATGACCAAGCTACGGACGCTCAAGTATCGCGAAGCGCTGTCCGAAGGCCTGGTCCAGGCCATGGAGCGCGATCCTTCGATCTTCGTGACGGGAATCGCCGTCGACTATCCGTCGGGCATTTTCGGATCGACGGTAGAGGCGCTTCGACGGTTTGGGCCGTCGCGGGTGTTCGATGCGCCGGCGATGGAGAACGCGCTCACCGGAATTGCCATCGGCGCGGCGGCGATGGGCAAGCGGCCGGTCATCGTCCACCCACGCAACGATTTCATGTTTTTGGCGTTCGACCAGCTCATCAATCTCGCCGCGAAATGGAAGTACATGTACGGCGGCCGCGCCGGCTCCGTGCCGGTCGTGGTGCGCGCGGTCATCGGCCGCGGCTGGGGGCAGGGAGCCACGCATTCGCAGAGCCTGCAGTCGGTCCTCGGGCATTTTCCCGGGCTTGCCGTGGTGATGCCGGCGACGCCGACGGATGCCAAAGGGCTGACGACCGCGGCGCTTGCCGCTGAGCATCCGACGGTCATTCTCGAATACCGCTCGCTCTATGAGGTGAGCGGCGCGGTCGCCGAGAACTATTATCGCGACGAGATCGGTCGGGCGCGGATCGCGCGGGAGGGGACGGACCTGACGATCGTCGCCACTTCGTTCATGGTTCAGGAGGCGATGGTCGCCGCCGATGCTCTCGCGCGCGAAGGCGTAGAGGTGGAAGTCGTCGACCCGCGCTCGATCCGCCCGCTCGACGAGGACGCGATTCTTCGCTCGATACGCAAGACCGGACGGCTGATGGTCGCCGATACCAGCTGGGAGCTCTGCGGGTTCGCGAGCGAAATTGCCGCGCTCGCCGCCGAGAAGGCGTTTGCCGACCTGCGCGCACCGGTGCGGCGCGTTGCGCTTCCCAATTGTCCGGCGCCCGCCTCCGCGAAGCTGGAGGAGGCATTCTATCCGAAGGCCTCGACCCTGGCGGAGCTCGCATTGACGATGATCGGACGTGACGTGCCGTCCCGGCTTGCCGGCATCGACGCTGTCGATTCGTTCAAGGGACCTTATTGAAGGCCCCCGGCTTGAAGCTCGTCAGCGAAATGATCAGCCGGATCCTTGTATGAGGCCTGACACCCGCGTTTTCCGTCGTCGAACTAGCCCGGACCTGACCGGACGTGCGGCGATCATCACGGGAGCCAGTCGGGGTCTTGGAGCCGCGATCGCCGAGCGGTTTCTCGCCGCCAATGCCTCGGTGATGTTGTGCGCGCAAGACGCCGCCGAGCTCGAGGCGCGGCGGGCGCAGCTCGCGGCCGCGCACTCGGCGGGTCGGGTAGCGGTGCAAAGGGCGGACATCGCCAGCGAAACCGACGTGGATGCGCTATTCGATGCCGCGACCCGCGCCTTCGGGCGCATCCACGTTCTCGTGAACAACGCTGCGGTCACCGGGCCGATCGGACCCTTCGACGCCGTCGAGTGGACCGAGTGGCTCGCCGCGATCTCGGTCAATCTCGCGGGAACGGCATACTGCGCCCGCAAGGCGCTGTTGCTGTTCAAGCCGCACGGCTACGGCAAGATCATCAACATATCCGGAGGCGGTGCCGCAGACCCCTTGCCTCGGATGACGTCCTATGCGGTGTGCAAGGCTGCGATCATACGCTTCACCGAAACGCTTGCGCTCGAAGTAAGAGATTATGGGATCGACGTGAATGCTATAGCGCCGGGTCCGCTTGCCACGCGGATGTTCGACCAGCTGATTGCGGCAGGACCCGAGCGAATCGGCGCGGAGCTTCACGCATCGATCAAGAAGCAAAAGTCGGAGGGTGCGACGCCGCTTGAGCTTGGCGCCGGCCTATGCGCATACCTCGCATCCGCAGAGAGCGACGGGCTGACCGGGCGCATGCTCGCAGCTCGCTGGGATCCATGGCCGTTTACCGAGGCGGTCAAGGCAGAGATCGCGGAAAGCGACATTTACACACTGCGCCGCATCACCCCGCAGGATCGCGGCAAGGACTGGAGCGAGCCGTGAGGGCGAGCTCTCTCAAAACAGAAAGGGCGGCCTCCGCTCTAGTGCAGGCATGCGCGACACTACAGCAGATGCGCATACTCGCGCAGAAAGGCCGCGCCGATCCGTGAGCGCGTGCCGTATGCATGGTGGCGTGGCGTCAACAGGCGCCGGAATGTCTCTTGCCTCGCCTCGTCCTCCGCGGTTCGCTGCGCCTTTCCGTCGAGCACGTCGAGCATTTCGGTTGCCAGATCGCGGATCTGTTGCGGCGTGTTCTCCAGCAAGATCACGCCCGCGTCCTTGAATTGCCAGCTTTCGTGATATCGTGAGATGTCGGACGCGAAGATCTCCGCAAAATGCGGCATCGTGCCGTCCTTGAGACGCAGGAGCTTGGGGATCGAGATATCGCCCGGCAAGAACCCGAAAGCACAATCGTGGGGAGTCATGTTGGCGGCCGCGCAGGGTACCCCTGAAATCGTGGACACCATCTTGAGTCCCGACGTGTTGCCGAGGAAGAAACGCGCCTGGTTGCAGAGGAAGAGATCCATCCAGTCGCTCTTGAACGGCGTATCGGGATAGTTGATGACGCCCTGCCGCTCGGGAATCGGCGGGGTTCCTTTTTCGCCCATGCGGATGCACCAGCCGCCGCGCGCAATGATGGCGTCCACCGCCGCGCTGTAATTCGAGATGTGGCAATTGCGATAATCGTAGCGATTTTCGACGGTGGGCGCGAAGATCCCGTCGCGTGTATGAACGGGCACGAACCAGGCGCCGTCCGGCACCCCCATCTCACTCAGCACGCCATAGCCTTTCGCGAGGACCTCGTTCGGCAGCCGGAAAACCGGCGGGCGTTCTCCCCATTGACTCACGATCGTTTGGTATTGTGAAGGCCGATCGACCGGACCAAGGACCTCTGCGAAGTCGATGCGAAGGAACGCGAAATATTCGAAAGGGCGGATCAGGTCATAGGCGATTCGGTTGGTCGTTATTTTGACGTGTTGGCCCCATACATCGAGCAGCGCCACGTTCAAGCCGTAACCGCGCTTGTTGAAAAAGACTGGCGTGATGTTCGGATAGCCTCCGAGCGCGCGTTTCTTGAGGAAATAATCCGGCTCGGCCGCGAGCTGCCCGATCGCCCGCATCCCCGGTCTGCCGACGCGATAGGGCGTGAGCCACATCACGAGGGCGGGAACGGCCCAAACGGCCATCTGCACGAATCGCCAGATTTGCGAGGCGACCCGAGAGGGGATGGATTTCTTGCGGATCAATTTCTTTTGGATCATATGCGCTGTCGGGCCGCTCGGCTGCTTTGCCGGCTCATTAGCGTATCGCAGTCGTCGGGGCAATTGCGATCGCTGCGAGCGCACGTGCGGTTCGAAAGCGCGCCATCGTGCCGAAAGCCTGCCTGTACTTTGATTGAGGTGGCTTCGTGCCGGCTCTCGCGGCCTTTGAAGCGCCGCTATATCAATGCTGGAGATCGGGTGCGCACACGGGTTGACGTCGAGGTGCCGAGGTGTTCAATTCTGCGGTGATGCAACAGCAGCGCAAGGTTCAAGCCGGAAGCCCGGCCTTTGAAGCCGGATCTTCGGCAATATCCGTGACGCGGCTCGGGAATCCGTCGTTGCTCGAGGAAATGCAGTCGGTCGTTGGCTTCTATTTTGGGCGTTCGCCGGACCATTACGTCCAGATGGAAACCCCGAAATATATGGCGCTGGTTGCCGATGCTCAAGACGAGCTGAACAAGCGGATCCTCGTGCGGCGGCTCGCCGGCGACCGGCGCGACGCCCTGAGTGGCATCCTTGGCTCCCAACGGATCATGGTTCAGAGCCATCTCTATCTGCGTGCCACGCGCCCCATGCGCGGCGGTCAAGAGAGCGTGGGCTGGCATCGCGAGAGCTTTTATGGATCGAGCGTCGAGACTGCGGTGAATTTCTGGCTCCCGATCCTCAACGTGACGATCGAAAACACGCTGCTATACGTGCCGGACAGCCACCTGATTCCGGATGAGGCGATCGTAACCGAAAACGAAGAAGATCCGACCGTACAACGCGGCTCCGCCGCCCATCGAATCGGCCTGCTGTACTCGCCGAAGCGGATCGTCAGTGGCGTCGATTCTTCGACGCATCGTCCGTTCATCGTGCTGCCTGGTGAAGCGGCCATTTTTTCCGGGCAGTTGATCCACGGGGCGGCCGTTAACAAATCGGACAAAATTCGTTTCAGCGCTGATTTCCGTCTGATTGCGGCGGAAAACCTGAAGGCCAACAAGTGGCACTTTGCAAGCGGCAAGGAATATTTTGAAGAGCTATGAGGAAGTCGCGCGGCCTCGCTTCCGAGCAATTCGATTTTATGGCGAGATCCAATCTCCTTGATCTGATCGAAAGCCCTCACAACAGTTCGGGTACCTGGACAGGAAGGCACGGGCGATCCTCACGGGGTAGAACTGGTGAGCTGCCGCCAACTCGGCGAAGCGTGCCTGCGATTCACGTTCCTGCTCCGTATCCGCGTACCGACCGTCTAACCGGTCCATCATCTCGATCACCAGGTCGCGAAGCTCCTCCGGGCTGTTATCGATGACGCGGATCCCGATAGCCGCAAAGGCGCTGATGGACTCGGCAGAACGGTACTCCGAGCGCAGTCGCTCCCGCATCGTGAGGTAGCTTTCCTCCTTGTCGCGCAAGTACGGCTTGGGTAGCAGGATGTCATTCTTTCCAAAGACGAGCAGGGCCATCGGCCCATGGTTGGCGATCGCAACGGGCTTGCCAAAGGTCATGGGGATGACCTGCGGCCCCGACCCGGTGCCGATGAAGAAACGCCCCTCGGCCCAGAGGAAGACATCCATCCAGTCTTCGCGCTTGCCGCTATGTGCGTAATCGATCGTGTGGGGCCAGGACGGCAGCGCACGCATACTGCGGTCGCCCATGCGCAGCACCCAGCCGCCGCGCTTGGCGATCTCCTCGATGGCTAGGCGATAGGTTGTGATGTCGGCATTGCGTAGGTCGCGCATCCGCTCCTTCCCCTCGCGCACGTGCAGCCCGACGAACCACGCGCCTTCGGGCACGCCGAGCTCGCGCAGCAGCCGATAGCCCCGTTCGCGGTGCTCCGTGCTCAGCTCCAGGAGGGGGCCTCGTTCTTCCGCCTCCCATTGCAATTGCACGCCGCGAGCGAACGCGCCAAAACTGCGCGCCCCTGCCCGGGTCCGCACCACGCTGATGTGTTCCTGCAGATACTCGGACAGCGGGGCCAGGAGCGAGATCGTCGTTGGGTTCGTCAGCAAAGAAAAATACTTGCCCCAGTACCGGACGTAGGCCGGATTGGAGTAATTTTCCGGAGCGCCGAGAATGACATTCGTTTGTTTGGGGATGAGCCCCAGCATCTCGCCTTTAACGTATGTGTCGAGCATGCCAAGATGGCCGATCGCCAAAAAACCACCTGTTGAAAAAAACCGAAGCCCCAAGCGGTCGTACTGCAGTTCACGCGCGATCCGATACCGCCGCTCCTCCATGCGCTCGAACAAGCGATGAGCCTCATCATAGCGCCCCTGCAGCCAATAGATCGAAGCGAGCCGAAGAAGATTGTCGTCACCCAGAGCGAGTTCGGGCTCGCGGGCCAGCACGTCGTCGGCGATGGCGATCGCCTTCTGCACCTGGCCCTCGACGGCGTAGCGATAGGCCAGCCGGCATCGCGGCGCGGTCCACATCGGGAAGGCGAGATCAATGCCCGTCGCAAGCGACCTTTTTACCGCCAGCGCGGGCCGAGAGCGCGTGAAAACCCACGATATCGCCTCGTATAGGCGGAGTGCGGGCGGGTAGCGCTTGAGCCGCGGCTTCACGAATCTTCGCAACTGCCGGAAAACCATATTTCCGCAACCCTCCTTACGCCGCAGCAAATCCCGGTAATTTGATCAAGCTTTAGGGGCCTTGCGCGGCACTTGCGTGAAACAGGTCAGGATATCTGGACATGAAAGCACGTGCCATCTTGGCTGGATACGCTTCGTGACTTGCCGCCAGCTCCGCAAAGCGCGCGTGCATTGCGCGCTCCTGTTCCGTATCCACGTGCCGTCCTTCCACCCGGTCCATCATCTCAGCAACCAGTTCGCGAAGCTCCTCGGGCGTGTTATCGACGACGCGGATGCCCATTGACGCAAGGGCACCGATGGACTCTAGGAACCCATAATCGGGGCTCATTCGCTCCGCAAGCGTGAGGTAGCGCCCCTCCTTCTCGTGCCAATAGTGCTTCGGCAGCAGGATATCATCCTTCCCGCAAACAATGGTCGCAATCGGCCCATAATTCGCGATGGCAACAGGCTTGCCGAAGGTCGTCGGAATCATTTGCGGTCCCGACCCGGTGCCGATGAGGAAACGTCCCTCGGCCCACAGGAAGACATCCATCCAGTCCTCGCGTTTGGTGCTCTGTGCATAGTCGATCGTGTTGGGGTAGGATGGTAGAGGACGCATGTTGCGATCGCCCATGCGCAGGATCCAGCCGCCGCGCTTGGCGATCTCCTCGATGGCGAGCCGGTAGGTGATGATATCGGAACTGCGCACGTCCCGCATGCGATCCTTGCCCTCGCGCACGTGCAGTCCGACGAACCACGACCCTTCGGGCACACCAAGCTCGCGCAGCAGCCCGTAGCCTCGTTCACGGTGCTCGGCGCTCTGCTCGAGCAGGGGGCCGCGGCCGCCCGCCTCCCACCGCGACTGCACCTCCGCGCCAAAGGCCACAAAGCTGCGCGTGCGTTCGCCGAGGCGTACCATGATCAAATCTTCTTGGAGGGAGTAAGATAACGGAGCGAGAAGCGAGATCGTGCGCGGGTCCATGATCCACGAGAAATACTTCTCCCAACACCGGATATAGGCCGGATTTGAAAAATCCTTCAGAGCCCCGAGAATAACGTTCGTGCGTCGAGGAATCATCCCAAGGATCTCGGCTTTGATATATTTGTCGAGCATGCCGAGATGGCCTATGGGTGTAAAGTGACCGATTGGAAAAAAGCGAAGACCCAAGCGGTCGTGCTGCAACTCCCGCGCGACCTGGAAACGCCGCTCCTCCATACTCTTAAAGAGGCAATGGGCGTCTTCGTACCGACCTTGCAGCCACAAGATAGAGCCAATCCAATAAAGCCTGGACTCACAAAGGTCAGGTTTGCGGGCCAACACGTCGTCGGCAATGCGCATAGCCTTGTCCAGCTCGCCCTCTACAGCGTAGCGGCGGGCCAGCTTATATCGCGGCCCTAGCCACATTGGGAAAACGATGTTTCCCATCCTCGGGAAGAATCGCTTTACTTCCAAGGCAACATGAGAGCGCGTAAACGTCCACGATATCACCTCGTACATACGGAAAGCGATCGGGTAACGCTTGAGCCTGGGCTTCAGGAATTTCCTCAGCCGCCGGAAAATCATGTTTGTGCAACCTCCCGTATGCCGCAGCAAATCCAGATAATTTTATGAAGCTTGACGCGCTACACTTGCCTGAAACAGATCAGGATATCCGGACATGAACGCACGTGCGATCTTCACAGGGTAGAACTCCTGAGTCGCCGCTAACTCAGCAAACTGCACCTGCGTCGCGCGTTCCTTCTCGGTTTCCACATGCCGACCTTCCAGCCGGTCGATCATCTCGACCACCAGCCCGCGAATCTCCTCTGGAGTGTTGTCCAAGACCCGGATACCGAATTTTGCAAAAGCTCCGATGGACTCTTGGAAGGCATACTCCGGCTGCATTCGCTCGGCTAGCATGAGATAGCGTCCTTCCTTCTCGAACCAGTAGTGCTTCGGCAGCAGGATATCGTCCTTCCCGCAAACTATGGTCGCAATCGGACCAAAGTTGGCAATGGCAACGGGCTTACCGAAGGTGGTCGGAATAATCTGCGGTCCTGATCCGGTGCCGATGAAGAAACGTCCCTCGGCCCACAGGAAGACATCCATCCAGTCCGCGCGCTTGCCGGTATGCACATAGTCGATCGTGTTGGGCCAAGACGGCAGCGGACGCATGGTGTGGTCGCCCATGCGCAGCACCCAACCGCCGCGCCTAGCGGTCTCCTCGATCGCGAGGTGATAGGTGCCGATATCGGCATTGCGCAGGTTGAGGCGACTCTTGTCGTCGCGCACGTGCAATCCGACGAACCAGGCCCCTTCGGGCACGCCGAGCTCGCGCAGCAGCCGGTAGCCCCGTTCGCGGTGCTCGGCGCTCAGCTCGAGAAGGGGACCTCGGCCCTCCGACTCCCATTGCAGCTGCGCCGCACGGCCGATCGTCGCAACGTTGCGCATTCCTGTGGCCCCGCACCACACTTGGTTTGATCTTTCTTGAAGACAGCAAGCTAAAGGGGCGAGAAGCTCGATGGTCCGCGGGTGGGTGATCAAAGGATAATATTTCTCCCAGTACTGGAGGTAGGCCGGATTGGCAAATTCTTCCCGAGCACCGAGGATGACATTCGTACGCGGGGGTGTGATCCCCAGAATCTGGGCTTTGAGGTATGTATCGAGCAGGCCGAGAGGACCGATATTGGAAAAACTAACTCTCGGGAAAAACCAAAGACCTAACCCATCGTACTGGAGTTCGCGAGCTATCTCGGAGCGCCGATCCTCCGTCCTGTCAAAAAGTTGGCGGAGATCTTCAGAGCGCCCCTCCAAACTGTACGCCACGGCCAAGGTGGCATCGGGCAAATAGGCGTCGGTTTTGCGCGCCAACACGTCTTCGGCAATAGCGATGACCTCGTCCAGCTTTCGGTTATACCGAAATCAATTCCAGTTAAGTTTGATTCCTGGTGGATCTGCATCATTTTTGTCTAAAATAAATCAGGATGTCCGGACATGAACGCACGTGCGATCTTCAATGGATAAAACTGCTGAGTTGCCGCCAACTCGGCGAACCGCACCTGCATCGCGCGCCCCTCCTGCGTGTCCGCCTGCCGACCTTCCAGTTGGTCGAACATCTCGACAACAAGCTCGCGAAGCTCCTCTTGGGTGTTGTCAGCGACACGGATGCCGTACTTCGCGAACGCGCCGATGGACTCGTTGAAGGCATACTCCGGCTGCATTCGCTCGGCGAGCATGAGATAGCGTCCTTTCTTCTCGGACCAGTAGTGCTTCGGCAGCAGGATGTCGTCCTTCCCGCAAACGATCGTCGCGATCGGACCAAAGTTGGCAATGGCAACGGGTTTGCCGAAGGTCGGCGGGATGAGCTGTGGTCCCGATCCAGTGCCGATGAAGAAACGCCCCTCAGCCCACAAGAAGACGTCCATCCAGTCCTCGCGTTTGCCGCTATGCACATAATCGATCGTGTTGGGCCAGGACGGCATCGGACGCATGCTCGAATCGCCCATGCGCAGCACCCAGCCGCCGCGCTTCGCGATCTCCTCGACGGCGTGGCGATAGGTGCGGATATCCGAATTGCGAAGGTTGTCGCTATCGCTGCCCTCGCGTACGTGCAATCCGACGAACCACGCCCCTTCGGGCACGCCCAGCTCGCGCAGCAGCCGGTAGCCGCGTTCACGATGTTCGGCGCTCAGCTCGAGGAGAGGGCCACGACTCTCCGCGTCCCATTGCAACTGCGCCGCACGGCCGATCATCGCAACGTTGCGCATGCCTCTGGGTCCGCACCACAGCTGGTTTGACCTTTCTTCAAGACAGCAGGACAGCGGGGCAAGAACCGCGATTGCCCGTGGGTGAGTGATCAACGAGAAATATTTCTCCCAATACCGGAGGTAGGCCGGATTGGGGAAATTCTCCGGAGGGGCGAGAATGACATTCGTGCGCCGAGGGATGATCCCCAGAATATCCGCTTTCATGTATTTGTCGAGCAGACCGAGAGGACCGATACCCGAAAAATGTTTCGGAAAAAATCGCAGACCCAAGCGGTCGTACTGCAGTTCGCGAGCCATCTCCGACCGCCGATCCTCCGTCCTGTCAAAAACTTGCCGGAGCTCTTCAGAGCGCCCATCCAGATGGTACGCCACGGCCAGCCAGAGAAAGGTGTCGTCGTCCAAGTAGGCTTCAGGTTTGCGTGCCAACACGTCCCCGGCGATGGCGATGGCCTTGTCCAGCTTGCCTTCGCCAACGTAGTGTCGGGCTAGCCGGCACCGCGGCGCTATCCACATCGGAAAAATAATAGCTGCGATGGTCGGCAAAAAGTGCTTCGGGCTAAAAGCAGAGCGCGTGAAGGCCCAGGATATTGCCTCATATAAGCGGAATGCGGCCGGGTAATGCTTGAGCCTCGGCTTCAGGAATTTTCTGAGCTTCCGGAAAATCATCTCTCTATAACTCTGCGATTTGATGGCCGCACATCTGCGGACCTCGACCAGGCTTGATTGGGAGTTGCCGCGTGGCTCACCATTGCCGGCTGATGCCTCGCATCAATCGGGTGAGCGAACCAATATCGGGCACTCGGCGAGATCCGCTGCTTGGCCCCCGGGGCCTTATACGGGAGAGTACGTCCCAATGCCAGGGAAAATGGGCAAATCATCTCCTCGATCAACGTTCGGGCTGCCCAAGATGCTGGTAAGGTACGCTCGATCGTGAGCGCGGTGCGAGTCTGGCGTAGCCGCGTTTGAATTTTTCGATTGATTTTCAGTTTGCGAAGGAGCGGAATCTACGCGACACAGGGGTTTCGGCAGCTTTCGGCAAGAAAATATCAAAGACCGGCCCAGAAGCTCCGCACACGCCAGTACCTGGGGCCGACACCAAGGCTGGGATCCGCGTCTTCCTGGTTGCGGCGTGGTTGCGCGGCTTTGAATGGGCCCGCAGCACGCGGGGGTTTTCCGGGCGTTCGCACCGTTTGCGGCGGGGCAACGCGGACATGGCGGGGAAAGCGAGCATCGCGGGGTCGCGGCGGACACCGGCTCCTCACTGAAATGAGAATTCTCCAAATTCATTCCGGGTACAGCTTCAACGGAGCTATCCGCTACGCGGCGGTGGTGTCTCGCCTGTTGGCGTCGCGCGGGCATGAGATCGTCATCTTGCAGCGGCCGGGACTCGATCTCGGCTCAATGCTGCCGATGCCGGGCAACATCGAGGTCCATACTTCCTCGCTGCGCCGCGTGCCCGGCGAGATTCGCCGCATCGGAGAGTTCTGCCGCAGGCGCGGCATCGATGCCATTCACACGCACAAAAGCAGCGCGCATGCCTTCGGCGCGTTGCTGCGCCTGTTCTATCGCGTGCCCTGCGTCGCGACCGCCCACAGTCTGAATTATCAGCTGCATTGGTTCATGAATGATCGGGTGATCTGCCACAACGAAGAATCCATGCAGTTCATGCACGATTGGAACCGCGTGCCGCGCCGCAAGCTGCGTCAGGTCCCGGCCTTCGTCGACGATTCGTATCTCAACGCCGCCACGGATGAACCCATGGCAACGCGGCGCGCCCTCGGCATTGCCGATGGCCGCCTGATGCTGGTCACGATCGGCAATGTCGAGCGCCGCAAGGGCATCCTCGACCTCGTCGAAGCGCTGCCGCGCGTGCTGCAGGCCGGGCTCGACGCATGCCTCGTGGTCGCCGGCTGGTTTCACAGCACCGGTTACCGCGTCGAAGTAGAGGGGCGCGCGCGGGCGCTGGGCGTTGCCGAGAGGGTCACCTGGCTGGCGCGGATATCGGACGCCGACGTCGGTTATCTGCTTCGCGCTGCCGACCTCTACGTACAGGCTTCGCACGTCGAGACCGGGCCACTCGTGGTGCTGGAGGCTATGGCGGTTGGGTTGCCGGTGGTCGGAACGATTTGCGGATCCATGCCGGATTTCATCGTGCCGGGCGTGACCGGCGAACTGGTGCCGCCCGAAAAGCCGCAAGCCCTCGGCGATGCCGTCGCCGGGGTGCTGCGCGACGCTGAGCGCCGGCGCGAAATGGGGGTTCAAGGCCGCAAGCGCTTTGCATTGCAGTTCAGTGCCGACGTGAACATTCCCAAGATCGAGGCGATCCTTGCCGAGGCCGCCGGGCGAGCCTGAAATCGCAGAGGCTCGGCAGCTTACCTCCGGTATTATTGCCTAACCCGTTCCCTACGGCTAAGACGGCCTCCCGCTGGGCAATCGATTGATCCCGTTCCCCATGCACTTGGCCTTTGTCATCGTCAGTCTCTTCCCCTGGGGCGGCCTCCAGCGCGATTGTCTACGGCTCGCGCGCGCCGCCAAACAGGCTGGCCATGACGTGACAATTTTAGCAGCGCGAATCAAAGGCGAGTTGCCCCGTGACCTCAAGGTGAAAGTCTTGTCGGTCCGCGCGTTCACCAATCACGGCCGTAACCGCCGGTTCAGCACGGCTGTACGAGGAATTGCAGGCTGTTTCGATCGCGTCGTCGGGTTCAACAAACTGCCATGGCTAGACGTGCTCTATTGCGGAGACGTCTGTTTTGCGGATCGGAAGCGAAAATTCTGGGACGCGCTCAATCCGCGCGTTGGCGGCATGCTCGCGCTGGAGGAGGCCTGCTTCGCCCCAGGTTCGCGCACCCGTGTGCTGGCCCTCACCGAAGCGCAGATCGCAGCTTACCGTCGCACTTGGCAGACGCCAGCCGACCGAATCACTTTGCTGCCACCGTCAGTCGACGCCGCCCGCCGGCATCCCGAGTTTCGCACAGACGGAACACGCGAACGCGTGCGTTCCGAGCTCGGGCTGGAGGGATCGACCCTGGCCCTGTTGTCGATCGGGACATCGGCTCGTACGAAGGGGTTCGACCGCAGCATTTCGGCGTTGCCCGAGATCCCGAATGCGACGTTTCTGGTCTGCGGCGTAGCACCGGAAGGTCGGGAGGCGACTGCGCTGCTAAATCAGGCCCGCGGTTTAGGTGTTGCCGACCGCATTCGGCTGCTGGGACCCCGCGCTGAGGTCCCCGAGCTGATGGCGGCAGCGGATCTTTTCGTGCACCCGGCGAGGACGGAAACGGCGGGCATCGTGATTCTCGAGGCCCTCATCAACGGTCTTCCGGTCGTGACTACGCAAGTATGCGGATTTTCCTTCCATGTGCGAAGCGCCGAGGCGGGAATGGTTATCCCCGAGCCGTTCACGGTTGTCAAATTGATCGATGCGCTCCGACATGCGACAGACTCTTCCTGCAGAGAAACGTGGTCGGTGAACGCGGCTTCCTATGGGGCTGATCAGCAGCTTTATTTCGGTGCCGATCGGGCGCTTCAGGTAATTCTGGAGGTTGACTGATATCGGATTGTAGAAGCAATCATCTCTCTGTCGTGATTGCCGGTTTTGATCCGGCAATCCCTAGAACCGTGTTGCAAGCGGGAAGCTCGCTTAGGCTATGCGGATAAAGTCCGCGCACGATGAGTCAAAAACTTGACGCCATGCCAATTGACCAAACCAGCTTCAGTCCCAGGGTCCTTGAAATCGGGCACCGTTCCCGCATGCGGCATGCGTTTCCCGATACGACGGAATTTTATTCAACCGCCGAAGAGAAGGAGGACATCGGCCCGGTACGCGAACGACACAGCGTATCGCTCGGCGCCCTCCCGGGACTGGCGCGGCGGCTTGCTGACCCGTCATTCGATTTGGTGGTCGTATACCCGCCGTCTAACGCGCCGTGGAGCCTGCGGGGTCTCACGCGGTCCCTATTGAGGCGCAGCGTTCTGCGTGGAAACATTCCGTTCTTTCGCATGTTCGGACAGCAAATGCTCCGCGGCCGCGTCGCAGCGCCGATCGCAGTGGTGGACGAGGACGATCCGCCCGTTATTTTTCGTCACCATGTTTACTTGCTCGATAAGGCGATGCTGTATTTCAAGCGGGAGCTGCCGACCGATCTGTGGCGGGTGTTCATGGGCACGCTGCATTCGCGAGTTCCGACGCCACGGTTCCGGGCGAGACTGCGCAATCGCCGTCGCATCGAAAAGCTGCGGCCCATCTCGGTCGGGGTTCCGTCTGACGCGCTGGACCGGTGGAACGCGCAGCCGGTTCCGGCATCGGAAAAAAAAGTCGATGTGTTCTTTGCCGGCCGCGTGATCAATTCCACGGTGCGCGAACGCGGACTCCAGGAGATGCAGGCACTTGCCGCGAAAGGCATCATCGTCGACGTCCCGGATCGCCCGTTGCCGATGCAGGAATACCTCGCCCGTTGCGCGCGTTCGTGGCTCGTCTGGTGCCCCGAAGGACTCGGCTGGGATACCTTCCGCACCTACGAGGCCGCCCTCTGCGGATCGGTTCCGGTCATCAGCCGGCAGAGCATCGTCAGGTATGAGCCGTTGCTGGACGGCACGCACGCGTTCTATCACGACATCGAACCTGGCGAGCTCACTCGGACGATTGAAGCTGTCCTCAAGGATCGCGCCCGCCTGCTGGCGATAGGCGAGCAGGCTCGAACGCACGTGCTCGCACATCACACGCTGGCCGCGAGTGCACGATACATCGCCGAGACGACTCTTGCGCAAGCAAATAACATATCCTCAAGTTTCAGTTCTGATACGGGACTAAACGGATGGCCAGCATAATCATTGCCGACAAAACGAAACACTATGACGGCACATATCTCGAGACTCGACCCTTGGGGGGTACGGAGTCCTCAGTCATCCAGTTGGCCCGAGAGCTGGCTCGACGCCAGCACGAAGTGACGGTCTACACGAATTGCGATGGGCCAATCGAGCATGAAGGCGTCCATTGGAAGCCGCTCTCCGAAACGCCTCCTGCGAGTTGTGATCTCTTTATCGCCGTTCACCAGCCGGAGCTCCTAGGGTTCGTGAAGAGGCCGAAGCGCCGCGCGATCTGGGTGGTTTGGCCGGTCAATCAGCTGAAACACTACAAGAAAATATGGCGTTCGTGGTGGTACCGCCCGGTTCCGGTGCTCATCAGCCTCTATCAGGCGCGCATGTACTCGTCCTTCCTGCCGCGCCGGGACCCCCATATCGTAATTGCCCACGGCTTGCCGAACGACGTGCGTGGACATTTACCGCTGCAAAATGTTCCACCGCCGCGCGCAATCTTCACGTCCCGCCCGACGTTGCGTCTCCGCGAGCTCGTCGAGATCTGGGCTGCTCGCGTGTTGCCGCGCGTGCCGGACGCGGTACTCCATGTCTACGGGGTGCACGACCTGCAGCCCGACCAGGACGCATGGCAGACCTGGGAGGGCTCGCATCTTCCGGCAGGCCTCCCGCCCCAGGTGAAGCGATCGGTGCAAGTGCATCCGAGCGCGGGCCGTAAGGCGCTAATCCAGGCCATTCGGTCGTCTCGCGTGCTGCTCTATCTGGGCCACGAGGCGGAGGCGTTCTGCCTGGCGGTGGCCGAGGCCCAGGCGCTGGGCGTTCCTGCCGTGGTCGGCCCTGTCGCGGCCGTGCCGGAACGGGTGATCGATGGCGTCACTGGGTTTCATCGCGCAGATCCGCAGCAGTTCGCCGACGCCGCGGTAGCCATTCTCACCGACGACGGGCTGTGGCGCCGCCAACACGAAGCCGCTCTGCGCCAGCGGCAGGGGATCAGCTGGTCGGAAGCGGCCGGGCGTTTTGAAGCGGCGCTCCTGGGCGACCGCATTCCACTCTATCGTTCTGTCCTGCAATGCCCATAGATACTAGCCTAGAACGCGTTCCATTGCTGCAGCGGATTCCGTGATTGAAATTGTCCCGGCCGTGCTCCTGCCCTCCCAGCAAGCGAAGCTGGGAAGGGGCGTCAAAGACGGTGAGCACGCCATGCCTCAGAGACCCAACACGCCTCTCGCCGTGGATCGGCATCGAAGGGGGGCTGTGCAGGCGAAGAAAGCTAGCGCAACTGGCACAGCGGCTTTGCAGCACCCCGGAGGAGGTCAAGGCGTGGTCACAAAATTTCGGTCACGACGATGTTATGACGACTTTCCGGAGGCGAGGTTCCATCCTCGCGACAGGCCGAGATCATCAAGAACCTAAATCGTCCTGAAGATGCGATGAGCACCGCAGGCAAAAGTAAAGACGGCTAAGAAATATAATGACGATTAGGCGGCGAACAAGGCGAGCATCCAAGTGAGCGAGAAGGCGAAAAAGGAGTTCATCGCCGAGTGCCGTACGCACCAGCCGTAGCTTCCACGACTACCGCTGTGCCGTTGCAATTCTCTCACCCGTCCCGAATCCGCCCTCAATGCTTTCCTCCAGGCGCAACGCTGGTGAGGGCGGCGGGCCGCTGGCGCATTCAATCGAGGTGACTTTTGTCTCGCCTAAGCCACGAGGCGACCGTTGCTGAAGCTCGGATGCGACGACTCAGCTACATCACCCGCGGGAAACCGGAGCGAGAGGCCCCCGCGCCATATTCGGCCAACGATACAGCGGCGACTCGGGCGGCGGCGTCAGGTCCGGCGTCCATCCGGTAACTTTTCGGAACACGATCGTGTCGACGGTGACACCGCGGAAGATCCGATCGGCCGTGCCCACCTTCTCGCGAACCGCTCCGGTGCTACTCCACGCCCATTTGTGCGACTTTCGAGTGTCTACTTCCAGTCCCGGCAACCCCGTAATGCGGCGCAGATCCGGCGGACGAAGGCCCAGGAAGCGGCTGCGCTCGTTGATCTGCACGACTGGCACTCGATCGCGCAACTCCCAGCGCAGCATCGCGTAGGTGCGATAGTCCGTCGTCGCGATCCAGGTGGCGCCGATGTCTTGCATCGTCGCGACCGCCTTGGCTGCGACCTCGCCATATCCGGATTCCTGAACGATGGGATCCATCTTTCCGAACAATGCCCGCGTCCCAAATACGTTGTAGCCGAACGCCAGCAACACGAGTCCCACCCCGATTGTCATGCCGGCGAGGGTCCAGCCCAATGCGAATTGCGCGAACCTTGCGTCCTGCTTGAGAAAATAATGGACGTTTATGGCGGTCGCTGCAATCGCGAAGGGCCACACCAGCATCGGCCAATGTGCTCCGATGCGCAGTGAGGTAGAGCGCCACAGCAAATACGCAAACGGCACGCCGGCAGCCAAGCCCAGCAACAGGGAGATACCCTCTCGCTCCCTATAGCCGCGAACGGCGAGAATCAGCGTCCCGCAGACCAGGAGCGGGAATAGAACCGGGCCGACCAGCGCGAATTGCAGGCCGATGAACTGCGCCAGCAGCAACAACGAAAATGGATTCTCGCCGCTCATCCGAGCGAACTGGTACTTGAAGGACGCCCAATCGTGCTGCGCATTCCAGATCAGCACCGGCGAAAACAGAGCGAACGCGATGAGCAGCGCCAGCCAGGGCCAGATCGTGAGCACCCACTTGCGATTCCGCGGCGGCCACAGCACGAACGCCAGAATTGCGGGGATCACCAGCACGCAAACGTATTTCGACAGAAGCATCGATCCGCCGAAGACGCCTGCCGGGAGCCACCAGCGCGCATCCCGGGATTGATCCAGCCTAGCCAGTGTCCACAACAAAGCGGTCAGGAAGAACACCAGCGCAACATCCGGCAGCATCAGCGCGGACATCTGGCCGAACAGCAGCGTTGCTTCCGGCGCGAGCAGCGCGAAGGCCACCGGCAGGATGCCGTCCGTCCTTCGGCGCACAAGGTCTGCGAGCAGCAATTGCATGCCGAGAATCGCCAAGAGTCCCGCAGCGCGGACGCCGAACGGCGTGTCCCCGAACAACGCCGTCCCCAGCCGGATGAACCAGGCGACCATAGGGGGATGATCGAAGAACGAGAGCGCGTTCTCCTTCGACCATGTCCAATAATACGCCTCGTCCGGCCGCAGATCAACGACCGCTGCAAAGACGGCGCGTAAGCTCGTCAGGACCGCTACAGCCGCGATCGTGATGACAAGGGTGGACAGTTGGTGTTCGCGCGTCGCTGCAACAAACTGGATCGTTCGACTCCGTGAATCGAGTTCGGAACGCATCCATACGATCTCGGTGGAAATCAGAAGCGCAAGCCCGCAGAGGAGCTTTTAGCGCATTTTCCGCCTTGCTAGCAAGGTGGGATCGTCGCCGCCGTATTGCGCGGTCCGTTGCGTCCGCAGTCACCCGTCTTTGGTCAGGGCACCCTGACACTCCAAGCTCGCCCAAAACGAGGAGCGCGGTCGAAGTTTCTTCCGACTGGAACGAGGGATTTACGTGCGCTAGGACTCTTCACAATCTGTTCCGGTTTCTGGCCGGGCGACCATTGGGCCAACCGACCCCACCACGGTCACTGACCAGGCCGGCCGCTCGGGCATCCGTGAATACGCCCGAAACTTGCGTCGAGGTTGGGTCACCGGTCTGCAACGTTTCGTGAGC
>WNFD01002245.1_pt1 | contig 21862 bp, 22 predicted proteins | sample 5400491 | NCBI WGS metagenome assembly WNFD01 (sample SAMN13153343, study PRJNA577476) | soil metagenome | isolation source: 120 cm saprolite under Douglas fir tree site 2 hole 2 replicate 2 | place: USA:California | collected 2015-04-18
CGCATCGGGTGCAACTTGCGCCCAAGCGGCCGTCGGCAGGAACAGGGCTGCGGCAAGAGCAATCCTTATGTTTTTCATTTGAAATTCCCCTTTGTGAAGTCCAAAGAGCGCCATACACTCTACACTAACTCGCCCCCAGCAGGGGGCATTCTGCGCAGGTGCCAGCAACCTCATCCCCGCGACCAAGTTCAAGCGAATTAGCCATCCACATCGGCTACTTGCGTGCCGGTTGGGCTTGGCTCTTGATAGCGAGTGTCTGCTTCATTCTTCCGGCAGCGTGTATGGTTACAGCCCTCGCCTGGGCCTATGTGCATTTTGGCAGGCTGCCTGCGGCTTCAGCGCTGCTATATGGAGTCAAGCCTGTTGTCTGACGTGACCGGGGATTAATTCACTCTGGAGGGACGCTGGTATGCCGATGAAGAAATACAAGCCGGAGCAGATCGTGACGCTACTGCGGCAGGTTGCAGGCTGTGGAAGTGCTAGCGTTCGAGGCCGCGTTCGGCAGCAAAATAGCACACCGCTTCATGGGTTTGAAACAGGATAGACGTTGCGAGCGGGCGAACTCAAAAAATTCGTGCGTTCTCCAAGGCATTTTTTGCGCCATAGGCGTTCTTGTCGTGAGAACCACCGTATCCTAAACGCTAGCTGGCGTACGAATCTTGTTGGACACCCGCGGGTGATAGTGGGGTTCTTCGATGCCTGAAGTAAGCTACGCCCAATGCAGCCGCGTCGAATATACTCATCCGGTAGTCCTCGCTCTTCCAGATTTTGGGTACACCCGGCAGTCTCGGAGCCAGTTCCGGGAGTTGTTTAACGAGAGCAGCGGCGACCGCGTACTTATTGCGGTTCGATCCGACGAAGGCGCTTCTCACTGCGCGGCGCGTGAGGAATCGCATCGGAATGCGATGTTTGTCTGCTTGTTTCACGAGCGCATTCCACATTGTTGCTTTCTTCTTGCTCTCCACGAATTCTTTCTGGACAACAACCGCGCTTGGGGAAAAGTCATCCATTAATGCAGCGAACTTTTTACCGGCGGGAATTTTCGGCTCGTTTACTCCTTGTCGGAAGCTTTTTTGCGCCCCAATCGAGGAGTCGTGTCGGACCTTCAAAAACAGCGAAACCGAAACTGCGTGAGCGCAGATCAACTGCCAGAATTCTTTTCTCGTTCGCGTGAAGCATGGAATTTAGTTTTTTCGAAGAGCTTGAGGTATGCAGTGTTCGGCCAGCCACTGCAGTTTGTACGGAATGAGATGCTTACCGCGCTTTGGCGTTCTCGTTTGCAGCTCAACGGTGAGTGTTCGAGCGCGCTGCTGCGCGTGCATTGCCACACATTAGGCGAAACTCTCTCGTGAGGTCAACAGAAGACACTCGGGTGATGATAGACCTCTGTGATTTCTTCGATTCTGCGGGCAGCGTCACGGGCAGCATTGCCAGTTTGCGGAAGCCGAGAAGTACGCCGTGCGCGTGCGCGAGAAATGCCGCATCGCCCACTTAGCGCTAGAGCAGCACCGGTTAGAACATAGCTGACGTGCTTCAGCTACCGGGATGCGCTCGTCACTCACGACCAGCGCCCGCATCAAGCAAATAGTTGTCCACCGGTCTGATCTTATTCACCTATTTCCTCCTCGCTGAGCTTCGCGGGCTGTTCGTGATCGTGATCTTGACGGTACTCGCACGCGCGAAATTTACGAAGAAATGACAATTCCCCGACAATTCCGGTCGCTCCGATGTATATTCGTCGGGCCTATTCCGGGGATCGAGGCGACGGTCAAATTCGCGGCGAACAAGGTGTCCGCAACCGTGTCCCCGCGGAACGGGGAGCCGCTGCGCTGGCCGTCACGCCTTCAGACACCCTTCTTAGGCCACATACAGGGAATCCAGGTCCCGGGAAATCGGTAAGAGGGGAGGCAAAGGATATGAGAATCGTAAGAGGAAGTTTCCTGGCGATTGCCGTCCTTTCATTGCCCGTCTTGACCCTCGCCAATGACGGAGCTTCGGCCGACCTATCTCTCACCAACACAACACAGCCCAACCCGGCGACCGTAGGTAGAAACCTGACCTACAACATGAATATCATCAACAACGGCCCCGACCCGGCAACCAATGTCCGGGTGACAGACACGTTGCCGACCGGAGTGACACTGGTATCTGCGACCTTCCAATTCATTAAGATTAACGAGCCACTGAACCCGGTGCCATGCACCGGTACAACGACAATCACGTGTAACCTCGGCTTGGTGGACGTGGGTAATCTTGCAGGCGCCGCCGTTTTCATCATCGTGAGGCCGCAGAGCGTCGGCGTGATCTCTAACACCGCGACAGTCACGGCGGACCAGGCCGATCCAAACGCGGCCACGGTGGACACGATGGTCGAGCCCCAGGTCTCCCCACCGGCCGTGCTGGACGACAGTCTAATGGTCAGGACCGTGATATCCGGCTTGACGACCCCAACGAGCATGGCGTTCCTCGGCGACAACGATTTCCTCGTGCTCGAACAAGTTACCGGGAGAGTGAAACGCGTGGTGAACGGCACGGTACAGTCCATAGTTCTTGATCTCGGTGTGAACTTTTTCTCCGAGCGCGGGCTGCTGGGGATTGCGCTGCATCCGGAGCGGCCAGCCCGGCGGGCCCCTGCCTAGGCTTGACATCATCGCAGGACTCGACCGTGCCCTCCGAGGTGCCGCTGCTGGGCAACCGCGTGGATCGCTTCATCTGGAACGGAGACTCGCCTAATCCAACGCTCACCTTCGACACGAACCTCATCGAACTACACGCTTTCCAGGATGATGCCACGAACCAGGTTCAGCGAGGCAACCACAATGGTGGCAAGATTGCCTTCGGCCCCGACGGCAAGCTCTACATCTTCATTGGCGATAACGGCCGCCGCGGCTGGATGCAGAACATCACGACCGGGTTCGGCCCCAACGGAAACGACGACCAGTTCGGCGGACCTGAACCTGACAGTGCCCACCTTACCGGCGTCGTCCTGCGCCTCAATGACGACGGCACAACCCCGGACGACAATCCTTTCTTTAACATTCAACCTTCGGATTTCCCGGAGGACCTCCAGCCCAGGGTCACTCCGGACGTCATCGCCAGTATTCAGAAAGTGTTCTCCTACGGCCACCGCAATGGCTTTGGCATGGCCTTCGACCCTGCCACCGGTATTCTCTGGGAATCCGAGAACGGCGACGACTCCGGCAGTGAGATCAACCGCATCGACGTCGGCACGAACGGCGGCTGGGTGCAGATTATGGGGCGCCTCGATCACATCGCCGACTACAAGGCCATCGAGACAAGTCCCGTGTATTTCGGGCTGCAACAGATTCGCTGGCCGCCGACACTGATCGCTGATTCCCCAGAAGAGGCCCTCGACCGCCTGTTCAAACTGCCGGGTTCACAGTACGCCGATCCTCTGTTGAGTTGGAAATTCGAGGTTGCACCAGCAGGTCTCGGCTTCATTGAGGGCCCAGGACTTGGACCAGAGTTTGACGGAGACATGATTATTGGCGGCGCCAGGAACTTCCTGTTTGACGGGCACTTATACCGTTTCAAGCTGACGCCCGACAGGATGGATCTGGACCTCAGCGTTGATCCGGAACTCAACGACAGCCGAGTAATCGAGGACATCGACAAGTGGGACATCACCGGCAGCGAGAACTTCCTGTTCGGCAAAGGCTTTGGTATTACGACCGACATCCTGACCGGGCCGAACGGGAATCTCTTTGTTGTGTCGCTGACCAACGGTGCGGTCTACGAGATATTCCGGAGGCCGCCAGCGGCCAGCCACTGAGCCGTGCGCGGCAAGGTGTGATGGGCAGCAGAGCGGTGTTGTCAGCCGGCCGGGCTGCGGAACAACAGCCATCATTCGATTCAAGGACGCGGTAAAAAGTCGGAAAGGAGGGCGGCAATGTCCGCTGTTCAAGCGAGAAGAGTGTGTCTGATTCTGTGTCTCTGCCTGACAAGCGTAGAGGCTGCGCGAGCGGCAACACTGTGCGCAACGGATAGCCTCAACGGGACGATCCTGCTCAAGACGGATGCCGACCCTGCCGCCAACGCTGTTATCGGCTTGCACGGGTGGCTATCCAGCGGAACACTGATATCTGTGTACGGGACGGCGGTAGTGGACGCAGCGGGAGCGAGCATGAAAATTGCGATTCAAGGCATCGACAATGCGCGGCACCAGTATGTCGGGATCGTCACCACGACGGATCTGACGCTGAACGGAAGCGGGACGTTTGAAAATATAAATTCTACGCGACCGTTCACTTACGATGTCATCCCGGTGACCTGGACGGCTCTAAGTCCGTGCCCTGCCGGACCGCCCAGCAGTTTGCCGACCGAGGCGGGAAAACTCTCTTCAGAGGCGGGGAGAAGACCACGCCTTCCGGCAGTGCTGCTCCCATGTCGGTCGAGACGCAACGGAAAACGCCGAACGTCGGTTCCTTCGGGGCGATCGGCCCATTCGCCCGCTTACATTGCGATCGGCGTGTTCTGTGTCGAGACCGCAACCCACTTGCCCTTGTCTTTCACATACACGCGGGAGAACCGCACTTGCGGGCTCATGCTTTTCCCGTTCTGCGTCCCTTTCTCGACTACGCGTCCGATCACCACCGCGGTATTTCCATGCACGCGTATGTTTAAGTCTGACTGTTCGCGCGATTCAAATTTGAGGGTGCCAGATTTGAAACCCTCCAGTATCTGTGCTTTCGTCAACAATTGGCCCCATTCGTTGACGACCGTGTAGTCGGCCGAGTTCATACGGTCGAGCTCCGCCACATCTCCGTGAACGAGCGCTTCGTTGCGCTCCTGCTCCAATTTCTTGATTTCATCTTCAGCGTTTCCATACATCTGTCCGGGCACAGCGGATTTGGAACTCATACCGAACGAAACTGCGAGAAAGGCTATCGCAAGGGTCAGAAGACAGAATGAGAGGATTCGCTTCATCGGTTTTGCCTCCAAAGACAAACGTTTTGGGTCGTGAGGGTTACTACCTTCCGGTAGGGTTGATGGCAGGAATCTACGCCCGCGCCCTGCAGATGTCAATTAATAGAGCGGCCCCGAGTTCCAGGCGCTTCTTGTCACGCAGGACGCACACTTCCAAGGTAAGCCTGGAGTCAGAATTATTTAATGTCGTTCCAACTGATTTTGCCTATGCACCCCGTACCCTCGCGGTACGGCGCGCATTAACGCCCGCCAGCGAAAAACCGAATGGGCAGCGGGCGCCGATGTTTTGGGACGGCCCTGCTCCCGCTCGAAGCTACTGATTGATGGCGGCCTTATTCAGCGGGCCGAAGCTCCACTGCACACCAACCGCCTCGCCGGAGCCATACTGCACGCTGATTGGATCACCATCGTTGATGGAGGCGAATTGCTCGACGGTAAGCGTGAAGATCAGCGTATTGTTCTCACCGGTGTCTGGATACCGGCTGATGTTGAACTCTGCGTTGCCGATCTTCAATACGGCCAGTTCGTCCCGCACGGGAAAGGGCACGGCACTGTAGACCACCACTTCAATGCCGGACTCATTTCTCAATGCAACAGAGGCGACAACAATTCGAATGCTCATGGTATTTCCTTCAGTTATATTGCCTCTCGCCAGGATGCCTCCTGCGCCTACGGGCCCTTGAGCGCCCGAAAAAGAAGCCGCGGCCCGACTGGACGCCGGCTGATTCGACGGTAAGCCGCCTTTCGTGAGCCTAATGTTACCCAGGTATATGGCACCGCCCGGCGTATCATCGAAGGTAAACCGGATGCCACGAACCCGACTCAGGTCCGCGCTAAAATTTCCCAGAGGGATCCGCGCTGTCTGCAGAATTGGATGTAGCACTGAACCAAAACCAACAATGAAAACGCCGATCGGCCCGGTGAGGTCCATGGTCGGAGCAAGGGCATCATTGAGCTGCGCAGGGTCGGACAACGTTTCGTCATCCAAGACCAGCCGGATTGAGAAATTTGCGGTCGCGCCAGGATCGTTCAAAAGAGAGGTTCTGCGGCAGTTGGCATCGTCAGGCACACCGCACTGCCGCGAGACTCGAAAATCGAGCGTGTCAAAACCGCTTGCATCCCGGCCCGTTCCAACAGCCGCCCAGTTGGCCTGGAAAAACCCGCCAGGCACAACCCAGGAGATGAACGCGGTTCGCTGGCTGGGATCGTGCTGCGGGATTCCCGTCGCGTGTTGGATGCTGATCCCATTTGCGTTATTGGGCACTCCGGAGCTGTTCGTTCCGGTCGGCCGGTCGAAATCTTCGAAGACGGCGGTGAAATTCGAGTTGGGCGAGGGGATGAACCCACGGTCCACCCGCGTCACCGACTTGACCACGTCCGGCAGGTCCGCCAAGGGGTTGAAGTTGTCATTGAAGGTGGGATCGGCGGCGGCGCCGACGTTCCCTCGGAAAAAAGCCATTAGACTGGCCAGCGAAGTCTGTCGTTGCTCCGGCGATCCGACGAAGAAATCAAACAGTGCTGGATTGCCGTTGCCCACGCAGCCGTCGGAGTCGGTCACTTGCCATTCTGTGTTGTAGAAATTGTGATTCGCCCCCCAGACGGCGTAGGTAGATTTCTGTGTAGCGGGATTGTCGGTAAAAATTCGCAGCATGCGGTCGAAGGGCTTCACGCCCTGCAGGTTGAAAACGTCGCCGTCGCACATCGGCAGCAGGACGTTCCAAGCAGTGCCGTCTGCATTCAGCACGCGAGATGTCTGGCCGTCAACCGGGCCGATCTCGAATATCGCCCGAAACGTGGTGGGCCCGATACGCGCTGGCCACGGGCTGCCCGCATCTCGAAACTGGTTGTAAGCGGCGCGGACGCCTTCGCCGCCGCGTGAGTGCCCCATCATTCCGACTTGGCTGAAGTCCAACTTCCCCTTGAGACCGTCAGGACCCACGCCGAGCGAGGCCGGGGCGCCGCCAATCGTGTTCCACTCGCTCAGCCTCTGCAGGTGCCGGAGAATCAGCCGGCCCCGGGCGAGGTTGAGGCCGGCGTCCCCGGCGACGCCAGGAGCCGCGTTGATCCCACGATTGGCGTTGATCGAGACGATGATGTAGCCGTGCGAGGCCAGCTGATCGGCGAGATAGGTGTACCCATCGTGGTTCGGCGTCACGATTGGCGAGGTGGGGGGACAAGTGCCCGTAAACGTGTACTGGTTGTTGTCATCAATACGCAGGCCGGGCGGAAAGGGCGGCGTAGAGTCGATGCGCCCGCACGTGTTGTGGTTTCCGTGCAGAAAAATCACCAAGGGAAACGGTCCTTTGGAGAGATCCACAGGCCGGTACATGCGCGCCCAAATCTGCGTCGCCAGCACGGTGATCTCCGGATCGTTTACTGCGTCAAACTTGTATTCAGCGTCGGTTGTCTCAAAAGGGCCGCGGTCCGTGGCGTCCGGCGCAGTTTGCGCCGATACCCGGACGGCAAGAACGACCCAAAGAGTCATCGCCAACGCGGAAATCACTACCTTGTTGGTGCTTTCCTTGGCTTTCATGGAAGCAAACCTCCTTGGTTTCGTCTGTGCGGCTGAAATTGAATATTGATTTTTGCGAGAAAGGAGCCTGTGAAAAACACGCTACCGGGGCCGCCCTGACGGCCTCGGCTTGTACAGTGATCGGGACAGTCGCGAACCCTATCCGAATCCCTTCCCATTGTCAATTACTTGCCTGTCTCCTGTATTAGTAGAGGAGCGCCGACTCCGCAAACGAAAAGTCGGCCCACGAAACACGACTGAGTTGGCGAACCAAACGAGGACCGAATCGGCGAACGAAACCCAGTATTTTCCAACCTCAGTCTCGATTCTCGTACGTCTGTAGGCCGTCTGTAGACAGTCCGTAGCCACGAACCCCGCCAATTTCCGAGGCTTGCGGTGCCTCCAACACGTAGGATAGAATTGCCGCTATGTGCCTCCACGACCCCGAACTCGTCTACATCTCGCCAAAAGAACTGATTACCGTCTGCGGCTTCTGCGGTCTTGAACTCAAAACCGAGGAGTACGAGCCTGCCACCGCTCCCGTATATATGAGTTCGACGTCAGGGTTGGCGCGTCATCGTTCCGACGATGACCCGGTTACTATCCACACCGACAAGGAGCGCAGTATTCTGATTAACGACGTAGGCGGTGAAGTGGAATGTAGCTGCCGGCGTGCTCTGCAAATTGACGGTGAAGGTGTTGGCCTGCGTACCGTCACCACTGAGGGTGAGGTTGCCGCTGAGGGGAACATCGAGGAACTGCTTGCCAGTCGCAAATTCGTTGAAGTCTATTTTGCCGCTAAGGCTACTGGAGGACGTCAGGGTGAACTGACCAACGAAGTCCTCCGCGTCCTTGCTGACGCCACTCCAACCGAAAGCATAGTCTCCAGCCAGCGCGGCTGCGGAAATAGGAGTGGTGGTTTGTGCAGAAAAGGTGCCGTCACTGACGATCTTCGAGTCGGTTTCCTGAAAGACAGCCTGCGTCGGCGAAATCAGATAGAAGATGAACGAGAAGGCCCCCGACTTGGTGTCCGTCCATGTCAACGTTCCGCCACCCAGCTGATTACCATCCACAGTGTAGGAGCCGGTTACCGTCCCGTTTGGCAACAGGGTTATCCCCCCGTTGTTGTTCTCGTCGATGACGACGTTTGTGATTTTGCCGCCACCGTCCGCCGTGAAGCGCCCGGCATCGGTGATCGACCCGCTCGAACTCGAGCCGCCGATCAAAAACGCAAAGCTGCCGCCGAGAGAGGGAGTGTTGAATGCGATGTTCTGCTGTGCGAGGGCATCTCCAATGAGAGCGGAAGGAAAACCCGTGCCAATGAATTTCACGTGGGTCGCATCCACAACATAGAAGGCAAAAACCTGTCCGGCGATGTTTGCCGTGCCGCGCCCGAAGGCGCTGCCGTCGCCATTTGTATCGACTCGATAGAACGCACCGGTGGGAAAAGGCTGTTGCCCAGAGAGCGTGCCGGCAATGTTGGAATCGAACACCCCGTTACTGATCCTACCGCCACCGTCCGCATCGAAGCGGCCAACGAAGGAGGCGGCACTTACAACAGTCCCGGTGACCTCGACACCATTGAAATCAAAGACGTAGCCGCCCGCGATCGCCGGATTAGAGAACGCCGCGGAGTTCTGGCGCTGAAACGAACCGCTGGCCGTAAAGTTCACATCAGTCTGCGCGATAAAGCCCTGGGTGGTAGAAAAGAGCGTGATGCTGTAATTCGTGGTGCCAGTACTGTTCACTAGGCTCAGGGTGCCGCGGCCGTCTGAGCCGATGGAATACTTGCCGCCCGTGAATCGCAACGTCGCAACGCCGGTGCATACGTTGATGTCCTCGAGACCGCCCATGATGTTGCCTTTGCCGTCAGCGGTAAAAGTGCCAGCGCGCGTGAAGAAACTGCCAAGCCCGGCGCAGAGTTCGCTGCCGCTCATGGAGAAGGCGTACTGCCCCGCTAAACTCGCGTTGGAGAACTTTGGGGCGGGTGGGGGAGGCGTCGGCCCCGAGCCGGACCCGCATGCGGCGGCGAAGAAGGCAAGAGGAACCAAGACGACCGAGGCAAGACGCTGCGTCAGAATATTCATCGAGCGCTTCCCCCAGTAGCTTGCGCACGCTGAGCTTGAGGTAGCGTCCGGGCGGCGGCAGTCGTCTGCAGGTATCCGCGGAGTGATCGTATAACAATGAATTGATCACCTTTCTGCACCACGCGAGCCAGAAAGACGTCGCCGTTGTTTACCCGGACGCTCGCACCGACAAACGTGACCGAGTCACCCACGGAGAGAGAAAAATGATTGGCCCGGAGGTATGAAGCCGGACCAAGATGCACCTCCACGGTGCCGCCCGAGGTTCGGACGGTGACGTGTGCGCCGATCGGCGGTAGCGGTGAGTCTTCTGTGTAGCTCAGAACCGTTCCCTGGAGACGCGTCTCAAGCGTCGTGTCATAGGCGGTCGGGCGCGGCGAAACCGGTGAGCTCCTCTGTTGGGCAGCGGCGGTCGAGAGCAGCACCGCCGCGGCGACGGCGCTACCAATAACCAGGCAGGCTTTGAGTTTCATGCACCCTCCCCCGCTCGAGAGACCGTCGGCGAGCCTCCATGCATTTTTTTACAGCCCAGATCTCACTAGGCAGGCCTCTCACAAACCACAAAACACGTTGGTGGAAAGAGGCCTCGGCCCGTATCTCTGCACCCGGAATTCGCGAGTTCGACTTTGATTCCCCTCCCCAATGTAGACCCTGGGAGAGACAGCCAGTGATTTGTCGTACGGTTGGATTACTGCTGCACGGTGTTTTGTTGCCCGACGATTCCTGCATTTTCCGCGTGCGCAATCGATACAAAGACCACGCGGAGCTATATTATGTCAAATCGGGCATAAAATATTTCTAAAGAAAAGTTAAAGAAAAAATGTGCTGTCAGGCCGCAAGCACAAGAAACCCTCAATATTCAGTGGCTCACCACGAGGTGCACGATGTGAGTATGAGTAATGAGCCACGCTCGGGATCGCGATCCGGCTGCAGTTGCAACCCAAAAGATGTCAGTCAATCACCGCCATTGCAATGCCGAGGTCTTGCTGCAGATAATCGCGTGTCGCTGCATCGAACCGTGCTATTCAATGGAACTGTGTATACTGCCCTTGAAGATATCTTTACAAATGATTACTCTTAAAAGAGGACAAGCGAAAGAAAGTTACATATTTTTCTGACTGCGTCTGAATTGTAGTGGGGGAGCTAAAAGCGCTTTTACACTCGGGGTTCTCCTTGACGTCTGCTGGAAGCAGCGTAGGTGGCAGAGTACGCCCGTTTCCTTGTTAGAGTTAACAATTGGTACTCAGTTGGTTTGATCTTCAACCAACTCAGTTGTGAGTTGTTTAAGGGACAGCCCGCTTCTGAGGCATAATTAGATGTACACTGTAGCGCCTTTTAGGGGCTTACATGGCTGATGCCAATACAACTGCGAAAGCTCAGGCTGAGATTCCGTACGGAATTATCGAATACACAGCCACTTTCAAAAATCCGATCTTGGAAGCTTGGGACAACCCAGCAGGTCTGATTCGTGCTGTCCTATCATCATTGGAGTCATTCGGGTTCAAGTTGGAAGGCGTCGAATACAAAATGCAGGCCGAAAAGATCAATGAACGCGCTATCGTCTTTCGACGAACTCCGCCGGGTACAGTTCTTACAGTGGGGCTTGGAAAACTGCTCATCTCTGCGGAGAACCTCGATTGGTCAGAAGCAGAGCGATTCATCTCAGGCATGAATGCTGCGATGTCGGCAGTCCGTGAAGTGTCGAAATACGAAATTGCATCGCAACAGTTGGCTCTTGGCATGCACGTTCAATTCAAAGCTAAAACCCAAACAGATGTTTCGGCACCGCTGCTGAGCCCAATGGCACTAAAGCTGATGGATGGTGAGGTGAAGTCCTACGGCATCATCCTGAATCGAGATAAATCTAGCATTCTGATCGACGGTTCAGCCGCGTTTGCCAACGCGCTTTTTGTGAGAATGGTCAGAGAACATGCGGGAGAAATACCGCTTCAAGAAGTGGCGGGAAGGCTCCACAAAGACGAGGAAACGTTGTTTGACGTGTTGGGCATCGAAGGTGTTTTATGAGCGGAATTACTTGCCTTGAACAGCCCGGCGCAGGTCCGTCGGATGTTCGTTTGACATCCGACTTGTGGCAACTCCACCAACCGTATCGTAAAGCACGACATACGATGGACCAAAGGCTTGTTGAAGTTGAGTGGAAAGCAGCATCTAACATAGAAATCAGCCAGCCATCTGTGCTGCCCTCTCTTGAAGAGGATTATTTCATTGGGAAGCTTAACGAACCTACTACGCTGTTTGCAGCTAACACCCTAAAGTTTTTTGAGACTGACTGGAAAATATCTATTGTCGCGATCAATCAGCCATCTGTGCTGGCCCCTCTTGAACAGGATTATTTCATTGGGAAGCTTAACGAACCTACTACGCTGTTTGCAGCTAACACCCTAAAGTTTCTTGGGACTGACTGGAAAACATCTATTGTCACGATCAATCGGCCCTCTGTGCTGGCTCTTCTTGAAGGTACCTACGTGATTGAGAACCGCCGTGAAGTTGCACAGTTCGTTGAAGACAATCAACTCGGTGGACTCTTGAAGCAGGCACGCGACCCGATTAACAAAGCGTTTGGGCGAAAGGCAGTCAAGACGCTGACGGTTGTTGAGGACGATGAAGGTTTCCGTACGCTTTTTTGTCTGGTGATGATTCCCGGCGATATGCAAGAAGCGAGAAACGCGTTGAAGGCTTTTGATGAAGAGTGGTGGCTTCAGCACTCACCAAAGGTGGGTGGAAAATTGAATTTCGATTTTGAGCTTATCTAAATGCCGTTTGATTGGCTTGACTTTCTCACACTGGCGCAGGAACTCGGTGCAAGAGGGGATGCTGCATCAAAGCGGACAGCAATCAGCAGAGCCTATTATTTCATGTTCAACTTGTCTTACACTCGCGCTGTGAGCAATTGTGGACCGAAACCCCCAGGCGTTACGACTCACGCGTGGTGTTGGGATAAGTTTTCAAACACGCCAGACCCTGCATGTTCTGCACTGGGTACTGAAGGTGATCGCCTAAAGCGGGTGCGCACTAGAGCGGACTATAACAACAGAGACATAGTGCGACTCGATGAGGTTTGGCAGCGGATGCTTACTGACGTGCAGCACTTTCATGCGAATTTGTCGGCTCTAAATGCTCAGTTTCCGTCTCCCTAGTCCTAAAGGAGACGAAAACACCTCCTAACCACGTTGTGTTATGTCTGTCGGCTCAAACGTGTTATAACTCAGTTCTGGCGTGCGCTCAATGTTCTTCCGCAACTCCGAAAAGGTCGGAACCTCGGACAAATCTAAACCCCTTGCACCCTCTGCGCCAAAGAATTTCTCAACCGCTTCGCTGATGATCTTTGATGGAAGCGCGATAGTTATGTTTGTCGCGCCCACGACATTAGCATGCAAAATACCGACCACCGTTGGTGATTCGGCAAGAAAGATGGGCGAACCACTTGCGCCACCTTGCGTCATCACGTCGATTGTGAATCCGTGCGGATGCGGACACGGAAACGGAAAAACACTACTAATTATTCCACGGCGGAGCATCGGGGTAAGTTGAGTGATCTTGTTGAAGACTGTGAGTGGCCCATTGCCCAACGGGAATCCTGCCGTCGCTATTTCGCGGCCAATGGTTAGAACGTTCGGCTCTGTTGCCAGCGTCACGGCGGGTACGTCCTTAACATCAAGATGGAGGAATGCCAGGTCCGGCATTGACGCGCCAAAGTACGCGCCGTGGGTTGAAAATTCGTCAAGCAACCAGTGTCCCCGAATGCCTCTCAAGATCGTACCCATACCGTGCTGACCGTCTCCAACTTCAACTTCCGTGAAGAGGATGGCAAGGGCGGTATTAGCGCCGGTGTAGGGATGAGGGGGTAACTTGGAAATCTCTTCAACCACGTGCCTGTTTGTTGCAACAATTCCGCGAGGGTCAACAATAAAACCTGTGCCCAGTATTTCAGGAAAGAGCGGCTTTGTACCGGCTCGCGTGATAGAGATGCGCGAACCCAAAGCCACGATTGAAGGTCGGATGCTCTGGAAGATTTCGGGCAAACCCATAGACACCAGGATGTTAACACTCGCAGTGTTCAGGTGCCAGATTAGCGCCAGGTGAAGTCAAAGAATGTCACGCGGGTTGGAAAAAGGCCACAGCGATCTGACACCAATTGGATGAAGGGCAGCGGCGCTACGCCTTTGACAACTCAGGACTTGTGAAAGTAGATGCAATTTTCGATCCCCACCGCCTTCTTCTCTTCAAGAAGTTGCCCCCCCCCCAAAGTTGCCCAACTGAGGGTCGGGATTTAAGGTGCTCCGTCGTAAACGACACCGAATAAGGCATTTAGAGTTTGCACTCCTCGGCTGTTAATCGAAGGGCTGCTAGTTCGAATCTAGCCGAGGGGTTTCTCCGATGTCTGTTAATTTTATGGCCTCGGGCCGGAACAAAGACGCTGACCGTCAACGGCACGGCAAATGACACTGGGCCGATTGCGGTGAATTATTCGGCTGGGTCTACCCTCACCTTAAAAGTGAGCACCGCTGCCTCCGGCTGCAGCAGAGCTCCACTGGCGGTCAATGCCGTGGTGCAATACAAAGCGCAGTGAAGTTGGTTGCGGCAGACTACTGCTTGAGAGCCGGGAACAGGTTCTTCTGTTCTCGGCTCTTTTTCCTTCACCTGACAGGTCCGAATCGCGTCGGCGGCCATCTGCATAACCCCCGCTATGCCTTAGTATGTGGCATGAGCGATCGGCCGACCGTTGAGGGCTCGACTGACTCACCTGGACTGAAAATACGCAACACCCAACGCTGCCGCATCGAATATGCTCATCCGATAGTCTTCGCTCTTCCAGATTTTGCGGACGCCTGGCAGCCTTGGGCCGAGTTCTGGCACTTGTTTGGCGATAGCGGCGGCGATCGTGTACTTGTTGCGGTTCGATCCGACAAAGGCGCTCCTCACTGCGCGGCGAGTGAGGAATCGTATCGGAATCCGATGGCCCTCCGCTTGTTTCAGCAGCGCATCGCGCATGCCCGTTTTCTTTTTGCTTTCGAAAAAATCCTTCTGAATCACGATCGCGCCCGGGGAAAGCTCGTCCAACAATCCAGCAAACTTGTCGCTCGCGGGAATTTTGACAGCATTTACCCCTTGACGAAAACTTCTCACGCCCCAATCGAGGAGTCGTGTGGGGCCTTCAAAAACAGCGAAACCGAAACCGCGCGAGCGTAGATCAATGGCGATGATTCTCTTATCGTGGTTCACGTAATGGCGGGAATCTACGCCAGCGCCCTGCAGATGTCAATTAATTGAACTGGGTGTGCCCTCGAAGGATTGCGAATCGCCTGTTTCGATTTTGGGCAGAGCTACGAAACTGCGTTTAGGAACTGCGTAGAGCCATCAATTGATCGTAATACTCAGGGGGACGGTAACGCCTGCCCCTCCCTCAACGTAGTCGCGGACACGTACAGTGAAGCTGAATGTTCCGCTTGCACTAGGTGTACCGGAAATCTCTCCTGTAAAAGAATTGAAAGATAATCCATCAGGCAGAGGTCCGGAGTCTACAGCCCAGTTATAGAAGGGAATCCCTCCTATCGCCCGCACTGTGTCAGTATACGGCTGGCCCACACCCTGCGCCAAGCCTGTCGTCAAAATCGAGAGCGGAACAAATGCGGAGGTTTGGCGGATTTTGTACAACATGGAGGTGCGTTTGTATATACATAAGAGATAGCGAATGTATGTTAGCGTTGTTGCAAATGACTTCTCTTGACAGACAACGAGCAAATCGATACAAGCTCTCTCCATCGTCCCCTCTGGGCCTGTTGTAAACCACGGGCCTGACGGCCCCGTGGAATCCAGCCACACGGAGGTCCCATGCGAGTGCGTCGTTCTCTTATTGTTAGTTTGGGTGTGTTCTTGTTCTCATCATCAAGCGCGATGCTTCTGCACGCACAAGAATTCCGCGCAACGCTTTCCGGCGTTGTGAGGGATCAAAGCGGAGCGGTGGTTGCCAAAGCCGAAGTGAAAGCGGTCAAGAAAGATTCCGGTCAGGCGTACTCCACTATAAGTAATGAGCAAGGCTTCTACACAATCCCTTATCTCATTCCGGGAGTCTACCAAGTCGAAGCCCTGGCCCCCGGCTTCCGTCGATCAGTCCACGCTAATGTCCCACTGACTGTCGCAGAGCAACAGGAATTGGACTTCAAGCTGGAATTGGGGAGCGCGATGCAGGAGGTTGTAGTGACGGCTGCGCCCGAAATCGTCAATACCGCCGACGCTTCCGGTGGCACGACGCTTGGTGAGCAGCAGGTCCAGAATTTGCCTCTGAACGGGCGGCAAGTCTACATGTTGATGGAGCTAACGCCCGGAGTGATGTTCCTACAAACGCAGTTCGGTTCAAGCGGTTATTCGGGCACGCGGGGATGGGACGCAAACAACAATTACTCAATGTGCGGCGGATGGACGGGCTACAACCAGTTTTTGCTGAATGGTTCTCCGGTGGTTACGGATGAAGCAAACGGTTGGGCTGGCGGTTGGTTCGTTTCACCCAATCAAGACGCGGTGCAGGAATTCAAGATCATTTGTCCCGCACTGGACGCAGAATTTGGGCGCACGGGCGGGGGCATCGTAAATACGACTCTCAAAGCGGGCACCAACAATTATCACGGCAGTGTCTTTGAGTATTACGGGAACTCGGCCTTTAACGCCAACACGTTCACCAATAATATGGTGGGCGCACGAAAAGGGTTGCTAATCGCCAACCAGTTCGGCGGCACGGTCGGTGGACCTCTCTTCCACAACAAAGCATTTTTCTTCGGTAGCTTTGAGGGCTATCGCCAGATCGTACCCTTTCCCGTCGTTACAAGTACGTTGCCCAACTCGGTCAAGATTTTGCCGAGTGGTGCCGTGGATTTTTCTGGAACGGGCTATCAGGTTTACGATCCACTGACTACGCATGCTTGCACGGCTGCTGACAACTGCGTAAAAGGCCAGCAATATGCACGCAATCCTTTCCCCGGCGATATTATTCCCGGCCCGAACGATCCACTTCCACCTGGAATCCAAAGCAGAGTGAATCCGATAGGGCTGGCGATCATGAAGCTCTATCCCGCTCCAACGAATTCCGGGTTGCTGAGTAACTACATCCAGACTGGTGGACTCGCGCAGGGCCGTTACCGTTACTACCAGCCAATGGTCAGGGTAGATTACGACCTTACGCAAAAAACCCGTCTGTATGGACTTTGGGCTTGGCAACGTGGCCATGAGCATCGCAACTCATCGGGATTTCCTTATCCAATTGCTGTTGGGAACATCGATTCCGAGCGCGACTTCATCACTACGATCCTCGACTTGACGCATGTATTTTCATCGAAGTGGTTTCTCGACGTGCAGGGTTCTTTTGGCAGATTCCATCAATATTTTCCAGAAGGGCCGATGGCAGCGGGGCTAGCCAAACCGATTACTGCCGCATCGCTCGGCTTGCAGATGCCAAAGATTCCCACCACCAGCCTTGACATTGCCCCACAGATTCAGGTCAATGGGTATCAAACCATCATCGGAAACAATTTCAGTGAACAAGCCACCAATGCTTACGACTTCCGGCCCGTTGCCTCCCATATCGTGGGCAGACACGACATCCGCTTTGGCGGCGAAATCGAGGACATCCAATACGCCGATCAAGGAGTGGGCAGGCCGCTCGGGCAGTTTGGATTCAATCCGGTGTTCACACAAGACGATCCTTTCACACGCGGTCATTGCCCCGGCTGTGGAACGACCTCTGGACCGACAAGCGATGGGTTTCCTTTTGCCAGTCTTGCGTTGGGCTATGCAAACTCCGGTAACGTCGAATGGAATCAAACTCAGTTTGAGACTTGGCATTATTACGCGCTGTTTCTTCAAGACAACTTCCGGGTGGCTCGTAAGCTGACGCTGAACTTGGGATTGCGTTGGGACGTTCAGACTTCGCCAAGCGAGCGTTACAACCGGATCAATGCGGGCTTCTGCTGGACCTGCACGAACCCGATCACCAATGATCCGACGTATCAGGCAAACATCTCGAAGCCGTCCAATCTTGCGGCGTGGACTGCGGCAGGCGTTATTCCACCATCGCAGGTAAATGGTGGACTCCTGTTTGCCGGAGTGAGTGGGCCGCGTGCTCCGTACGACAATTATGCGCATCAGTGGCAACCGCGCTTGGGCATTGCGTATGCTGTGCGACCGCGCACCGTCATTCGGATAGGTTATGGGCAATATTACGCGATCCAAAATCAACACGACACACGAACGGGATTCACGCAGAGCACCGGATACATTAACTCGCTTGATGGTGGACTCACTCCCACGAACTCTTTTGGCACAGGCACACCTTATCCGAACGGCGTTCTTTCTCCCACTGGAGCATCGTTAGGTCTGCTGACCAATATCGGCAATGGAGTTGGCTACGATTGGCGCACACGCCGAATTCCGCATTCGCAGCAGTGGATCATTGGCTTCCAGCAGCAGTTGCCCGGTCGCGTGCTTCTCGATGTGGCCTACAGTGGAAATTACACCAACAGAATGACCATGTCGGAACAATGGGACGTGATAAGCAACGCGCAGCAAGCCGCATGTCAGGCCAATAACAATCTCTGCAATCAGTTGGTCCCTAATCCGTTCTTTGGGGTCCTACCGAAAAACACTACGCTCGGCTCGTCCTCGAAAATTCAGGCATGGCAGTTGATGCGAGGGCCGTTTCCTGAGTTCAACGGCGTGACGGAATTCACCAACCCCGGCGCAAGTTCCCGTTGGGATGCGCTGCTGGTTAAAGCGGAGAGGCGTGTGGGCGATAGCCTGACGTTCTTGAACGCCTTTACTTATCAAAAGCAGTTCGAGCGGAATCATTGGCTGAACAACGATCGCTTCCGCGACGTGACGCCCATCCGCGAAGTTGCGTACTTCGACCGCACCTTAGTCTGGCGTTTTAGCGGTGTGTGGGACCTGCCTTTTGGTGCCAAGCGGTATTTTCTACAGAGCGCGAAGGGTGCCCTTGGGCAGATCATAAATGGTTGGGGCCTGCATTGGATTTTCTCCATGGCGTCTGGCTCACCTACCAGCGTTCCAGACGCTTACTTCACTTGCTCGGGTCAAAGCATTTCTGTGCCGAATCGAACTTTCGGCCAGTGGTTCAACAATGACCCATCTTGCTGGCAGGCGCGGCCACAATGGAGCAGGCGTGTCATGCCAGACCGCGTAAGCTGGATACGCAACCCCTACGAACCGCAATTGAGCATGGCGCTACAAAAACGTTTCCATCTATCGGAGCGGTTCACTTTGCAATTTCGGGCGGAAGCTTTCAACGTGACTAATACGCCCATCTTCCCGTCCCCGAGCACCGATATTTTCACGCCGCCGCACCAACTTTCAAACGGCTCGTGGATCGGCCTGGGCACGGTGCCTTATAACCAGCAAAACTTTCCACGGAACATCCAGTTTTCGTTGAAGTTCATGTACTGACGGTGGCCTTTTAAGGACAGGAGACGGGTACGACCGGAGCGTAAGAAGCATTGTGTTCCGGGAGGCCCCGGTAGTAACCACGTCTCCGTTTTCTGAACGGTCCCGTAGAATCCAGCCACACGGAGATTCCCAATGTGGGTTGGTCGTTTTTCTCTTATGAGTCTGGGTGTGTTGTTGTTCTGGCTCTCATCAAGCGCCAGCCTTGCGCAGTTTGACTCCGGCCAGATCGCGGGCTTTATTTATGAGCGCCGCACGAGCACCGACGAGAGCGGGCATTACACTTTTCCAAACTTTCACGCAGGAATCTACGCCCTATCGGTGGCGGGGTGTTCAAGAGCACCAACGGAGGAGCAAGCTGGACCGCCATCAATTCCGGCCTGACCGGTCTCGGCAGCAATTATGTAAAAGCTTTGGGGATTGACCCAGTTACGCCGACCACCCTCTATGCGGGCACCGACGGCGGCGGTGTGTTCGGGAGTATTGATGGAGGGGCCAGCTGGACCGCCATCAATTCCGGCCTGACTAACAATTGGGTAAACGCTTTGGCCATTGACGCGTTGAGTCCTAACAACGTCTATTTGGGCACCAACGGCGGCGTGTTCAAGAGCAGAACTGGCGGCTGGAGTTCCATCAATGATGCTGGCATAGTCGACGCCGCCGTACACGCTTTGGCTATTGACCGAGTTGCCAGGCCACAGTCTATGCGGGCACGTACGGCGGTGGTGTGTTTGTGCTCCAGTGAAGTGGAGAAAAATCGGCGCGTGAAATGGCAAGGTCGAGCAGCGTGCTGGGCGCAAACTCATACTCGGCAGTGATTCGCAGTGCATAATCGACGATCTGTCCCTACCGAGAACTCTATGCAGCCCATGGCGGGTGTCATTCCTCCAAACGAACAGCAAAGCTCGAGCCGTTTGTGGCCCTGCTTGAATCTGGTGACCGAAATTTGCCGCTGCGCGTCTGTGCAGAGGAGCGCAGTTCGGACTGGCGAGAAGAAAGACGACAAGAAGAATCTGGCTGTGCTGGAGAAGCTAGATGGCCGTGTATTTGTTGGATTCCAGTCGCTCAGAGGAAGATCAGCGAGATGCAGAACGAGCGCTCCGGACGTCTCTGTCCACGCATCGAGACCTCCTCCTCGAGAATCTTGCCTTGCGCCACCAGACTGAGCGTGCTCGCTCGTTCGGATCGACGCTGCCGCCCCGTAACGAGACACCTGAGCTCCGTTTTTGCACCCAAGCAAATACGCAACCTCGCTCTGACTGAGCCCGGATCGTTTTCTGTAAGCTCGCAGATAATTCGCAAGTTTGTGAGACGTCATGTGGTAAGTGATGGTGCACTAAGAACCGTAACGTGCTCAGCGTAGTCGGGAATCGCTCTGTTCGCTAAACGGGATATGTTGCCGGAAGTGGCAAAGATAAGCGTTTGAGGCCGGAAAATACTATCTTCGATGCCTAAGTCAAAGGCGGAGGCAGGAACCGCCATATTATGCCAAATCGGGGATAAAGTTTTGATAAAGAATTGTTGAAGAAAAAATGTGCTATCAGGCCGAAAGGCTACAACCCTGCAATTCTAACCGGTAGTTGACTTGCGCTGATTGTGAGCTAGTGCCGCGTTACCGAAGAAGGTGACACGCGAATACGTCTTCTTGGGTTGCGGTAAGTCCAGTGGAACGGCTGCGCGTTACGGTTATAAAGCCGGATGTAGGTCATGATTTTGTGCGCCAAATCCGACACCGAGTGAAACACGCCACGCCGGATGCAATCTCGTGTGATCATCCCCAACCAGATCTCGATCTGGTTCAGCCAGGAGGCATAGGTGGGGGTGAAATGAAATGTCACCTTGGGGTGCTGTTTGGCCCAGGCCTGAACGGCGGGAGCTTTGTGAACCGCGAGGTTATCCAGGATCACATGGATGGCCTTGCGTCGATGAGTGGCTACCGCTTCATCCAGGAAGTTCACGAACTCCTCGCTGGTGTGGCGTGGCACGCACCGTCCTACCACCTTCCCACTGTGCACTTCCAGAGCGGCCAACAGCGAGACCGTTCCGTGCCGCACGTACTCGACGGTCTGCCGTTCCGGCCGTTTGGGTCGCAGCGGCAACGCCGGTTGGGTGCGATCCAGAGCCTGGATCGCGGTCTTCTCGTCGATGCAAAAAACGGCTGTGTTCTCCGGAGGATGCAAGTACAAACCCAGGATGTCCTTGGCCTTGGCTTCAAAGTTCGGGTCCGGGCTGGCCATGTACCGCCGCAGCCGGTGAGGTTGCAGCCCGGCCTTGTGCCACACCCGCATGACCGTGACGTTGCTCACGCCCAATCGTCGAGCCAGCCGGCGCGTGGACCAATGCGTGGTGGATCCCGGGGGATGCTCTTCCGTAGCCGCCAGGATGGCAGCCTCCTTCGCCACCGTCAGCTTCTTCGGTCGCCCCACTCGGGGGGCATCCAGCAGACCGTCCAGCCCCTTCTTCTGCCAACTCCTCTTCCAATGCTGAATGCGGCGCGGGCTCATCCCGGTCTGCGCTTGGATCTGTCGCAAGGAGACTCCCTCCGCCAACAGCAACAGCACACGTGCCCGCCGGACAAGCCCGGCAGAGAGCGTGGTGGTTCGCACGATCTGTTGCAGGCGATCCCGTTCCTGGGGTGGCAGTTGAAAGGGTTCGTGGGCAGTGAACATGAGCCCGTATAACATAAATCAGTCTATGTGTCATTTATTTATGTAACACTACACTAGTCCTCTCACACTGTGTGTCTCGGGAGGCCACCCATGCGCGAAACACGGCGCAGGTTTGTCGTCGCTTTGGCCGCGTTGTGCACCTTTGCCGCTCAGGCTCTGCCACTCTTTGCTCAGAGGCGCAG
>WNFD01004675.1_pt1 | contig 21861 bp, 23 predicted proteins | sample 5400491 | NCBI WGS metagenome assembly WNFD01 (sample SAMN13153343, study PRJNA577476) | soil metagenome | isolation source: 120 cm saprolite under Douglas fir tree site 2 hole 2 replicate 2 | place: USA:California | collected 2015-04-18
ATTCTTCATCCTGGAGGGCGTCGGGGACGAGCAGCGGTTTGCGGGTACTCATCACGGTCTCGCAATAGAGCCCGGTATTGAGACACGCGATTTCGTGCGGGTGGTAAGGATTCCCTTTGGACTCGCTGGATACGAAGACCTCGATGTTCGGAGGTTCGACACGCATGATCAATGCGGATGGGACTTCCATGATCTCGCCAAGGAGATCCACGATTTCTTGCCACTTCTCGACGATCTCCGAAGGTACCTGGACACCGTGTGGCATGGCACTCCCCAACGATGCGGAGGGCGGCCTCAGCCCAGCGGATTCCGCCGTTGAGCGGTAGCAGAAATGCAAACGTCGCGCCAGGCCCGCTGTTTGGCGTCGCCCACAGTCGGCCGCCGTGCGCCTCGATGATCGAGCGGCTGACGGCCCGCAGATCACTTCGTATAAGGCGAGCGAGCGTAGCGAACCGAGAGTGGCAGCTCATTGCGCGGAATCTCGACAGGCCGTTGCGTGGGCGAACACATGCCGAGTGCCGCCTGTCACGCTGATAGACTGTGTCTCCGTGCCGGTCGCGCGGGAGCGGTGACGAAGTTCTTGTCGATCACCGCCTTGTCGATGGAAATCGCTCTCTAGAGTGGAACGAGTACCTCTTCGCGCTCGCTCAATGGCTAGTAAGGCCACCCCCATGGACACGGGGCGATATGGCGCTCGCCTTGCAAGGGCCTTGGCGCGAGAAGGAGGAAATCATGGCCTGTCAGCAGCATCCTGGTCATCAGCACACGCACGGCCCCGGCTGCGGCCACATAGCGGTCGAGCACGAGAGCCATACCGACTATCTGCACAACGGACACCTGCACAGCGTTCATGCAGGTCACGCCGACGAGCATGCGATCGGCGTGGCCGGCGCCAATCCGGCCGCGTGCACGCCGCAGCACGTGTGCGCCGACCACGTCAAAGACCACCAGCACAATGCGAAGTGCGGCCACGCTGAGATACCGCACGGCAACCACGTCGACTTCGTGGTGGGCGGGCACTTGCATCATCCGCATGGCGACCACTGCGACGATCACGGACCGATCCGGGCGGCGTGACGAATCGTGCGGCGACTGCTTCGTGATGCCTGGGCCCTGGCTCGCCCGTATTGGCGATCGGACGACCGCTGGGTAGGCCTGGGGTTGCTCGTCGCCGTCGTCGCGCTCAACCTCGGAATCGTCTACGTCAATGTTCTGATCAACAAATGGAACGCCACCTTCTACAACGCGCTGCAAAAGGATTCGTGCTCGCCTGCCCAGTGTGCAGCGGCCGGATGAAGCTCATCGCGTACATCGCCAGCGCGGACTTGGCGCGGCGGATCCTGGCGCACCTCGGTCTTCCGACGACCGGGCCACCGCTGGCGAAGGCGCGACTCCCGGAGAGCGAGGGTTGCGACCCAACTCCGGACTACGAACAGGCTGACCAAAGCTGGGACGAGTAGGAAGCGACTGGCCCGCAAGAGCCGCGGATGGCGGTGCTGTGCGTTGCCAGCGACCCGAGTGCGCCGAGACGGATCTCCCAAGTCGCCTCGAGCCCCCCTTGCGACGCTCCGACCAGCGTGGCAGTGTTGACGCAGATGAAGGAGGCTCCGTCGAGGTTGACGGAAGGTGGCTTATCGGATTCAAAAAGCCGTTTGTTCCGCGTATCCCCGAACCTGCGAACGAAGTACCCAAGGCTCTGGTCGTCGGAGCGGATGGTCGCCTCGCTGTAGTTGCGGACGCGCAGCGCCTCCAGGTACGCGGCGATGAGCGAGTGGAAGCTGCGCGGGTCGCCGTCCGGCTCGATGAACAGCCGCCGGCGATATCGCCCTCGGCCGACGACCTTCTGCTTGCGCGCAGATCTCTCCTGTGAACCTCCCTTGCTGCTCGACATGTCTCCTCCGAATTTCGGGCACACCTCGCTCCTTGATTTCCCGCTCGCTCTTCAAGAAATGGCTCCGCGCCCTACGACTACGACGAAGACCTACGACACGATTCTGCTGCTCATCCAGATGTGCATTTTCGAGGGACTCTTCGCCGGAAAAACGCTTCCGACTGCACCACCCTCAACCCACCCTCGAACTGCCCTTTTCGACCCTCAAACTTTTCCCCGCCGCTCCACCTCCACCGTCCCGTTCCTTTTCTCCACTCCGTTCCTTTTCTCCACTACTCCCCACCCAACTCCCTCAACCCCAGACTTCCTCGACCAGATCACTTCCGCCCGCCCTTGACCCAACCCTCAGCCGCCGCCAACTGCCACCCCACCAACTCCACCTGAATCGCTGCCCTCCCTCCAACTGCTGTGGACTCCGACCTCTCTCTACCGATGGTGGGAGAGAGAGGTCGGAGTCCGCAACAGCGCTTTGCCACCGTCTCCCTCGACGGCAGCGAGCCCGCGATCGTGCTACTCGTTCCGGCAACTTGGCGGCGGCGCCCTCCGAATGGTCTCCCGAATCGACCTCCGTTTCGACCCTCGAAGGCGCTCCGGGAGTCGCCGGACAGGTCGCCGATCACCCAGCGACAACGCTGACGCTGGCTCTGGAGATCGATCCGCATGCCTCGCCTGACTGACCGCGATCACTTGCTCATCGGCTTTCTCGCCCTGGCCCGTTACCTGACGAGCAAGCAGCTCGCCCGCCTGGTCTTCCCTGGCAAAGCCGAGTCCACCGCCTCCGGTCGTCTCAACCAACTCGCCGAAGCCTCCGACCCGTACGCTCCGCTGCGCCGCCTTTCGTACCGGACGTACGAGGGCAAGATCGTGGTCGTCTGGACGCTCACCAAGGTCGGCTACCGCATCGCTGAGGAGCTGGTCGGCGAGGTCAAGGTGCCGCGCCAGGACATCGGCTCCGATTTCCTCGAACACTCGACGACGTGCAGCCAGCTCTTCGTCTACCTCGCACAGAAGCAGAGCCGCACCGATGCCGCCGAGCTGCCGACGCGCTTTCGCTGGCTCGCAAGTGAAGGACAGGGCTACCCGTACGGCGAGTACGACCAGGTGCACGGCAAGCGCCGGGACCGCCTCCTCCAACCCGATGCGGTACTCGAAGTCCCGCTCGCGCGCCGCCGCTTTTTCATCGAGCTGGAGATGGGCACCCACCCGATCACTTCGGCCAACGAGGAGAAGGCCGGCGCCACGCTCGCCAAGGTCGATCGATACGACCAGTTCCTCCACGGCTTCGCCGACGTCGCCGGCAAGGAGACCTGGTACGCGAAGAGCTTTTCCGATCGCTTTACCGCCGAGCTGCTCTTCGTGGTCAAGTCGCCCAAGCGGCGCGACAACGTGAACGAAGCGCTCGCCGAGTCGCGCAAGGGCCGCGTAGGTCCGCAGCTCGCCGTCCGCGCCCTCACGCTTTCCGACGCGAGCCGCGAGCTGCGCGAGCTCGTTGGCGCACCGCCGCGCACCACCGAGGAGCGGCCCTTCCCGCCACCACCGCCGACTGCACCGCCACCACCATCGCCGCCCTTGATCACTGAACGGGAGCTCCACGTCCTGCTCAACGCCCACACCGGCTTTCTCGACATCGTGCACCGCCAGCACGAACTCCACCGCTCGATCACCAAGGACGGCAAGGCGCCGCCGTTTCCCTTCGAGCCGTACCCGAAGGAGACCAACGAGGCCGCCGAGGTCCTCGACGCGATCTACCAGCGCCTCGTCGCAGCCAAGAAGAAGGGCAACTAAGGAAGAAAGCATCACGCCCTCGCTGCCGCGAGAAGCGGTAGTCGCTGCGCGCGAGCTGCTGCGCATCGCACGCCTTCGTCACCATCTGGTCGAGCAGCATCAAGATCCGACGCGTCTGTGTGGCGGCAGCTCATCGAGTGAGCGCCCGAGCACCTTGGTGCGAGAGGCGATTCGCAACCTCCAGGTCCTGCTGCACCTCGATGTACTCGACCTCTTCCCTCCGGTAGATGACTTCTTCCTCGACCGGTGGTGCTGGTGCAGAGCGCGCTTGCGCGAATCAGCGCCGGGTACTTGAGGTGCTCGCGCCGCGTCCGCGTCCGGTCGTCGAGAAACGTCAGCTCGCGCGCGAACGGATTCACCACCATCAGCGGCTTCAAGAGCCGCTGTGCATCACGAGGCAAGCGTCCGTTCCCGATCGACGCGCGCGAGCAGCCCTTCCAAGGTCTGCCGCTCCCGCTGCAGCCGGTGGATCGCCCGCGTCTGCTCCCGCTCCTCGTCCACGGTGAGCACCACGCAGCGGTTCATCAGCTCTTCGTCGATCTCGATCGCTGTCGTCGTCAGGAAGATCACGAAGGCCAGCTCGGCGCTCAGTGCCTGCAGGACGCCATGGCATGAAACTATGAGTCGAAGGCGGCCCGCTTGGGCTACCTGCTGCGGCCGGCCCTGCTCAACCAGTAGCCGGGCCGCCGCTTCGCGTGCGCGACCGCCAGCACGATCACGCGGTCGGTCTCCAATGTGTACGCCAGAGCGAACGGAAAGCGAGACAAGAGGAAACGACGAATCTGGAGTTCCTCTGAAGCATCCGGCCATTCCGACCATGCCGTGGGGTTCTCGCCGATGACGGCTAGCGCCCGCTCAACCTCCTGCGCGAAATCAGAACCCAATCCGGGGCGCCTCGCCTCGTACCAGTCACCAGCAGCAGTGAGGTCGGCCACGGCACCGGTGTGAAGGACGACCTCCACGCCCTACCGCTTGCTCCAGCGTTTCGCCAAGCGGTCCCGAACGGCGCTCCACTCCTCCAGGCCCGCGGTTCCCGCCTTGACCTCTCGTGCACGACGCTCGATCTCGGCGAGCCAAGTCTCGGCCGCGTCGGGATCCTCGGACTCGTCGAGGCTCCGAAGCAGCTCATGCGCCAGCCGGGCACGCTCGGGCGCTGAGAGGGAGAGCGCGCCGGAGAAGACGTCCTTTTTCGACTCGGAGCCCATTCATCAAAAGTATACACCGCCACGCTCGGTCGCGCAGTTAGAGCGTGCCGCAGATCGTTGAGGAGCTTTCACCGCCATGGCAGTGGTGGATTCCCCACGCCACCTCGGACATGTTGGCGAGCCACGGCCAGGTACTCAGTCAGCGCGGCAGGCGAGACGCGGATCGCGTTCGAGATGCGGACGTGCGGCAGCTCACCTCGCTCGCACAGGCGGTAGGCGACTGCGCGGCAGACGCCCAGTCGGGCTGCGACTTCCTTGATCGAGAGAAGCGGTTCGCTCGACAACTCGGGAGCCTGGGCGCCGTCGCTGGCGACACGGGGGCGACAAATCTTGCCTCGCAAGTCGTCACAAGTCGTGGATTGAGTAGCTTGGCATGCCGATCGCCCTTCCGGATTTCCAGGGCTTGCGATGCCGTGACCAGGCGTCTCACAAGAGGAAAACGGTGCCTCAGCGGTTCGGGACCAGGGGGTCGCAGGTTCAAATCCTGTCTCCCCGACCAATACTCAAAAACTAGATTCACTTCAGATTCATCTGGAGCGGATCTGGCTTTTCTCTTGCTTCTGCGATAGCGACCCAGAGCGCCCCGCACCACCGGCGCACCATTTGGCCGCGCAATCCGGGTAGTGACACTGGAACTCTGCGTTACTGCCACGCCGCCGCGATTGCCAAGCGTTCGAGCGATGGCTGCGGGCAAGAATCGGGGGCACGGGCTGATCGCCTTGGGATTGCCCTTGACGAGCGTACCGAAATAAGTACACGCTCTCGGTGTCGCCTGCGCCCAGGCTCGGCTGCCGGTTCTTTCGGACCGAGCAGGGTTACGAGCCGGTGCGCAAGTGGCTCAAGTCCTTGCCCGTGGAGGCGACAAAGGAAATCGGTGCGGACATAGAGCGCGTTCAATGGCAGTGGCCGGTCTCCAAGCCGCTGGTCGACGGTCTTGGTGGAGGCCTCTACGAAGTCCGGACGAAGGTGGACCGGATCCAGTACCGCATCCTGTTCTGCATCGCGGGAGGCACGATGGTCCTGCTTCATGGATTCGTGAAAAAGGCCCGCACCGAGCCTGACGACATCGCGCTCGGCAGGCGGCGGCAGAGGCAAATCGCTCAGGAGGACATCCCATGAAGAGCAGGCACATCGGCTCCACTCTCTCCTCGTTCCTCGACGAGGAGGGCATTCGCGAGGAGGTCGACCTCCGAGCGAAGAAGAAGATCCTCGCGGACCAGATTCTCGCGAAGATGGAACGCGATCGCGTGACCAGGACCGAGCTCGCGGAGCGGATGCGCACGAGCCGAACCGTGGTCAACAGGCTACTCGATCCCAAGGACACCAGCTTCACCTTCGGAACGCTGGCGAGAGCATCCCGTGCGCTCGACTTGAATCTCCTCGTCTCGTTGGCGAGAAAGCGACGGTCGGTCCCACGCCATCGTCATGGTTGAGTTGCAAGCCAGGAGGACGACCCCGTCGCGCTTCACAAGAGCCTCGAGCGATCGAGGTACTCGTCGAAGGCGGCCGCAGCGCGAATTCGATGACGGGGAAGCTTCCACCACCGTCCAGGTGACCGAGGAGGAGTGCCTGAGCGCCGAGGGTGCGGCCGTCCTCGTCGATCAGCAGGACCGGACCTTGATCGTCCGCACTCTCGACTCGCCCGCCGGCGACGTCCCTTCAGGCCATTAACGGTCCGGGTGGTCGGCCGCCTCGTCCACGAACTGGTTCATCGTTTCGGAGCGCGAGCCGTCAATCGTCCCCTTTGTCAGCAGGCGTCAGTTTGCGCACCGCACCGCTCGTGTTGTTCGGATCCGTGATACCGACGTTGCCAGGCACGGCGCCAGTCTTACCGAGCACGTACAGTTCGCCGCGGGCATCCTGGCCGATGCCGAGGACGCTGGAACCGAGCTCTGACATGCCAGTGAGACGGAACTCCTTAATCTGGTGCTGATCGTCGAGGTAGAACAGCCGCCCAGCACTCTTGAAGAAGTTCGTCGAATAGTCACCGAACACGTAATGACCGCGGAGCTCCTCGATCTCCTTGCCCCGATAGACGAACCCACCGATGATCGCGATCCCCTCCGCTCGTGGGCACGGACCGACTAGATTGGGGGCCACGGGGCCAATGCAGTGGTCGTACTCGGCGATCGGATCCACGAACGGTCCCGTCACCTGGTCGCCGGTCACGAATCCAGGGAGATTTTGCCGGCTGAAGGCAAAGGTGCCTTCCTTGATCGGCCAGCCGTAGTTCATGCCACGAGTGACGATGTCGATCTCTTCGATGTCGTTCTGCCCGACGTCCGCCACGTACAGCTGGCCGGTTTCGGAGTCGAACGACATCTTGAACGGGTTGCGAAGACCGAACGCCCAGATCTCACCCCGGGCGCCGGGCGTGTCGACGAACGGATTGCTTGCCGGGATCTTGTATCCCGGCGTCTTCGAACCGGCCATCGGATCGATCCTGAGGATCTTGCCGAGAAGGGTCGTGAGATTCTGCGCGTTGCCGCCCGGCTCGATGTGCCCCGGACCTCGATCGTTGGCGGCGCCGCCATCGCCGATCGGGACGTAGAGGAAGCCGTCGGGACCGAAACGGAGATCGCCACCATTGTGGTTGAACTGTGGGTGGGCGACCCTGAGAACCTCCCGCCCGCTGGTTGGGTCGATCACCGCGTCATCGGAGCGGGGGTCGTTCACACGCCACTCGGTGACCACGTTATCGTGATCGGGGAACGTACTGTTGCACTTGTTCGCACCCAGCTTGGGCGTGCCCTCATGGGGTTGCGACTGGTAGGTGTAGACCAAGCCGGTCTTCCGGTAGTCGGGGTGGAACGCGAGCCCGAAGAAGCCTCGCTCGTCGTAGTTGATGAAGAAACAACCGAGGTTCAGCCCTTGGGCACCCAGGTCCGCGAAGAGCCGAGGGGTGCTGGCGCCGTCGTTCTCGCCACCGCTACCACCTTCGTGACCATCGTCGTCGCCGATCGAGACCGACCAGATCTTGCCGTTCTGCTCGGCGACGAAGAGATGGTCCTTGTCGTTCGGAGCGAAGGTCGCCTTTACCGGCGTGCCGAATCCGCTGGCCACGGTGTGGAGGCCGATAGTCACGTCACCCCGCTGGATCAGGGGTGGGATCGGATCAGGTATCCGTGGTCCCAGCGCGACGGCTGGTGAGGTAGCGAAGGTCGCCGCGATCAACGCGGAGAGGCCGAGGAAGGGAAGACACTTGTCACGCTTCATGGGGACTCCTTCAGGCGGAACCGGAAAGCCCCGCCGCGGATACCGCACAGTTCACCGTGGCACCATTCAGCACGAGCGTCGCCGTCCCGCTCGCGCTCGTCGAGACCGGCGGCGTTTCATGGGCGCCGCAGTTGTTAGACGGGCCATTGCTTCCGCCCAGAACAACATTCTTTCGCGGAGACGGCGGCGAGGGCTGGGGACAGTTGGCTGGGCCTCATGTCTCTCCGTTCAAGGTTGGGGCTTCTGCGGGTGCGTTCGGCGCTGACGCCGACTCGCTGCGGACGCTCCGCCGACCAGAACGAAGCGGAGGCGCGAATTGTTCCACTCCTCGGCGATGGAACCTTCCGATCCGTCCGGCGTAGCTAGAGCCTGCCCTCGGAATCGAAGGGGGGCGGGGCGTCGAATCGCCGGGTGGACGCCGATCGCATGGCCTACGAAAAGGAAGCGCTGGCCGTGCTCGACAGCACCGTACCGTTTCCCGCTCTGGCTCCGATCTGACGGCGTCACGCGCGCCTTTCTGCTGCGGCGAGGTTGCTCGAGGTGAAGAATACCAAGCTAATCAACGGCAAGGACGAGCAGCCGCGGTCACCGGTCTCGAGCCCAGGAAGCCCTACGTGCTCGCGCTCTCCTCCGACGCGGCGGGCGCCGGGCCCTCGAACCGCTCGCCGCCTTGATGGCCAATCCGGCTGGAGCTGCCATCGTCAACGCCGTCGGGCCGATCCGCCAGCTCGTCCAGGGCGAGGGCGCGGCACCGAGGCGCTACCTCGTGATCGCCGCCGGCACGCCTGCCAGCATCGGCGCGCTGGCGCAGGTCCAGCAATGAATTCGACGTCGGAAGGCGTACTGCTGCGCGCGCAACGCGGCGGATGCGCCTTGTCGGATCTCAGCTCGTTGGTCTTCATCATAGGTGCGCTGGGGAAAGGGTGAGGCCCGCGAAGATGCTCAGGCTGCGCTCGCGCAGGAGCCCGAAGTCGGCACCGCCGTCGAGCACGAGCCATCTCGCCACGTTGTACGAGAGGGCGAGCAGAACGCCCGCGTCGCGCGCAGAGACAGGTTGCGCTCCCTCGAATCGGTAGACCTCCGCCATGGCGGTGAAACCGGCCGGCAGCTCCCGGTCGAGCGCGAGGGAGACCCATGGCTGCGCGATCGGAGAGCCGTCGATGCGCCACAGATCCAGGCCGACGTTGAAATCCGCGCTCACGCCGAGCGGCAAGTTCTGCGAGAGATAGCCGACGAAGAACGCATCCCAGGTCCGCAGATAGCCGGGCTGTGCCGGCAGCGGTGCGCTCAGCGTCGCCGACACCGAGATCGCCGTCGATTCGCGCCGGAACAGCCGCGCCTTGATACCGGCGGTCACGTCGTCGTGGAAGCGCGCGGGCAGCTTGCCGTCGGTGACGGTCGGTCCGTTGCTTCCGAGCTGACCTTGCAGCCAGTCGTTGAAGCTGAGCTTGAGCAGGAACGGCACCGAGTGCTGCGTGACTTGCTTGTCCAGCTTTCGCAGGAGATAGCCCGCCTCGAGGATGAACAGGCCCGCAGTCTCGATCTGCGCCGTGCAGGCAATGGTCGGTCTGCAGGGCAGCACGGACCCTTCCTTCGCGCGCGCGGCTGCCGCGAGCCCAGCGAGCGCAACGACGAAGCGCTTCACATGGCCGGCCCCGCCCTGGCCGGGACGCACGGAGGGGAATTGCACACGACGTCGTCGATGACGAGGACGCTCCTATCGCGAAGCGGCGGCGCCGGCCCGCAAGAAGCCGTCGATCTCCTCGAAGAAGCGGAACCGCTGCTTCTCGAAGAGGACGAAGTGCGTCGCGTGCGGCAGCGTGACGTGCTTCTTCCCCGGCGCGTTGACCAGGTCACGCATCAGGCCCTCGCGATCCTGCGGGAAGCTCCAGGTGTCGTCCTCTCCGGCGATCACCAAGGTCGGCACGTAGATGTTGGCACCATGCCACAGCCGCCGGCCGGTGGCCTGGTAGAACGAATCCTCGAGCACTCCGTTGGGAGCGCGCAGGCTGGGAGGATTGCGCGAATTGCTGGTCGGGTCGGTGGCGAGGGCCGCTGCGTTGAACGCGTCTTGCACCGCCTGCTCGCGATACTCGGTCTTGTCCGGCACCGGGATCTCGCCGTCCCAGCGCTTGTTGTTCGACTCCGCCGAGCCCAACCGATACGCGCCCATGCTGTAGTTGAACTCCCAGGGGATGCGCTTGTTCTGCAGCCCTGAGCTCGCGCCCAGATTCGTGTGCAGCGGGTTGTCGTAGAGCGGAGCGTAGAGAACCAGCTTCTTCACCTTTTCGCTGTGAAGCGACGCGTAGTAGCCGGCGGTCATAGCTCCCCACGACCAGCCGATGAGCGTGACGCGCTGGACCCGCTCCTTGCTGCGAATGAGATCGACGACGGCCCCGATGTCGCGGATGACGAGGAACGAGCGCGACACTGGTCGGTTGGCCGCCGCCGGCTCGTCCATCGCTTTCTCGCGGGTGGAGAAGCCGTAGTTGCGCTTGTCGAACATGTAGACGACGTATCCGCGCCGGACCATCCAGTCCGCCCAGGAGTAGTCCTTGTACTGGAGATCGAAATCCGGCGTGGAGGGGAAGGTAGCGCCGTGGATGAAGAGCACGACGTTGTCGTCGGTGCTCTTGGCTCCCTCGGCCCGCTTCTCGCGAACGAACAGCTTGATACCCGGGTCAACCGCGTCTATCGAATAGTCGTTCTTCACGATCTTCACATCCGGCGCAGCGAGCAATACCGCGCAGAGCAGCGTGAGCATGATGACGACCTCCCCAGCTTGAGAATATCAAGTCCGCGCGTCTTCTGCGCATCATGCCTCCTCTTTCCGCGGGAGTGCCATCATGGCTACCGTCAAGACGCCGGGCTTCAGACTGGGCATCTATCTCTTCAAGGACGCCGAGATCGTCGACTTCGCGGCGCCGCACGGAGTTTTCTCCGTCGCGCGCCGCTTCGATCCGGAGTTGGAGGCATTCACCATCGCCGACGCGATGCGGCCCGTGCAGACCCAGGCTGGGTTCACCGTGCTGCCCAACTACTCATTCGCCGATCGGCCCGCGATGGACGCGTTCCTCATCCCCGGCGGATTCGGCACCCGGCAGGAGCTGCACAACCGCCGTCTGCACGAGTTCGTCCGCTCGCTGCCCGAAGCGTGCCTGCTGACCAGCGTCTGCACCGGCTCATGGATTTACGGGAAGATGGGTTTGCTCGACGGACTGCCTGCGACGAATCGGAAGGAGCCCGATCGCGTCGAAGCGAAGCCACCGGGGATGGTGCCGATCGATCGACTCGCGCAGATCGCGCCCGCGTGCCGCATCAGCCGGGCGCGCGTGGTGGACGCGGGCCGCATCATCACCGCCGGCGGCATCACCTCCGGAATGGAGATGGGCTTTCACCTGCTCCGGAGAGCAGGTTACGAAGAGGCGTTCATCGCGGAGGTGGCGCGGGTCATGGAATACAGCGCCGCCTACGAGCTGTACCGGGCCGACCGCGAGCCGCCGATCTGATCGCCTCGCGAACTCCGGCTCTAGAGGGAGAGCAGGTACTGCGCCAGATCGGACTTCTGCGCAGCGGTCAGGCCCAGCGCGAAGGTGGAGTCGTAGTGCGCAATGACGTCGCCGAGCGTGGCGAACCGCCCATCGTGGTAGAAGCCGCCCTTGGTGTGCGTGAAAAGCCCGCTTAGAGGCGAGGTGCGGTAGCGGCCGTCCGGCGCCCGGCTGGCCTGGAGCGCCTTCTGCGCGAGCTGCACGCAGTCGGCAGACGCGAGGGCACGGTGGATCTCGTTGACAGTGCCTTGTCTGCCCGCCATATCTCCCCCTCGCAAGGGGAGTAGTTCGCGCCGCGAGACAGCGGCGCCGGGGAGATCGACACACCGGCTTCGGCCCGGTCCCGGCCATACCGGCCAAGGCCACGGAGGCGGCGAGCGCCGCAAGGGCGGCGGACGTCCAACGCCGCGCCGCACGGCGCGAGCCGAGGGCACGGACAGCGACCGCAAATCGCGCCAGGAACGGCATACGTGAATTCCCTCCTTCTGCGTTCTCCGCCGCGGGCACGCCCGCGGTGGCAAGGCCCTTGCACCCGCGGTGCCACGTCTAACTGCGCGTCAACCTTGCGGATGGCGATCCAGCGGCTCGTCCAAGATTTGAACTCGGCGCCGGGCCGGATGCTTCGCTCGCGTGCGCCGCGCGGCGATTTCGGACGGCACCGTCTCCACTTGGTCCCGCGTTCCGATCGTGCACGGGCCAGTTCAATTCCTGCACGCAGGACCTGGAGCGGATCGCGTGATTTTCAACTTTGAGAGCGGGTTCGGATTCGTCGCCGCGCCGATATCGTAATCGCGCGAGGCGATGCCCTCATTCCGGCGCGCGACGCGGCAGCGCGCCCAGGCTGCTCAGCTCGGCGAGCGCGGCCTGGACCGGGTCGCGCGCATCGTCGCCGGCCCGCAGCTCGACGAGGGGGACGCCGCTCGCGCGCAACTCGGCGCGCAGCCGCGCCCGCGACAGCTCCGGCCCCGCCGCCACGCACACCGCCACCAGGCCCGCTCCCGCGCAGGCCAGCGCCGCCTCCGCGCTGCGCACCACCACCGTGGCGCAGCCGCTCCCGAACAGGGCCCGCTCCAACTCGCCGGCGAGCGCAAGGGCCGCCCTCTCGCTTTCGCGCTCGACCAGCACTACCGCGGCGCCGTGTCCCAGCCGCGCCCGCCGCTCCTCCGCGCCCACGGCCCGGATCTCGCCGCTCAGCTCGGAAGTCTGGTCGCGTCCTGCTCCGTCCAGGACGATGGCGCCGCCCGCCACCGTGAAGTTGCTGAGCGCGTCGACGAGGATGAACGCGCCGGTGACACGGTTGTCGCGGTAGGAGTCGCAGGCGATGGGGCGCGCGCAACGGATCGCGATTCGACCGACGTCGTTGAGCTCGAGCCGCTCCGCCTCGAGCTGCGCCAGCGTCTCCGGGTCGAGCCGCCAGCGCACCGCCTCGACGCGCGCGGGAACCAGCCGGGTGGTGTGCTTGAGCAGGTAAGCGCGCCCGGGATCGAGCGGCCGCTCGGAGAGCCACACCGCCATCGCCTCGAACCGGGTGCGCACCGAAGGCGGCGACTGCGGCGCAGCGATCAGATCGCCGCGAGCCACGTCGACCGCGTCGGCGAGCCGCAGCGCGACCGACAGGGGCGCGCCGGCGTCGCGCCGGCCCCCCTCGAAGGTGTCGATGGCCCTGACGCGCGTCCGCGCGCCCGAGGGCAAGACCACCACCTCGTCGCCGACGGCGACGGAGCCCGAGGCGATCTGCCCTGCGTACCCGCGGTAGTCCTTTGCCCGCAGCACGCTCTGCACGGGAAAGCGCAGAGGGCCCAGCGCCCTTTCGCGCGCGACCTCCACCGTCTCGAGGAATTCGAGGAGGGTGCCGCCGCGGTGCCAGGGCGTGCGCGGGCTGCGCAGCGCCACGTTGTCGCCGTCGCGGGCGCTCAGAGGGATGAACCGCAGCTCCGTGAATCCCAGCCGCGCGGCGAAGTCGCGCACCTCGTCGGCGATGCGCTCGAAGACCGCCCGCTCGAACCCGACCAGGTCCATCTTGTTGACCGCCACCGCGAGGCGCCGGATGCCGAGCAGCGCCGCGATGGCGAGGTGGCAAGACGCCGAGCCGCGCGTCGAGCAGCACCACGCCCGCGTCGGCCGTCGAGGCGCCGGTGGCCATGTTGCGGGTGTACTGCGCGTGCCCGGGCGCATCGGCGAGGATGAACTTGCGCCGCGCGGTGGCGAAGTAGCGATAGGCGACGTCGATGGTGATGCCCTGCTCGCGCTCAGCCTTGAGGCCGTCGGTGAAGAGCGAGAAATCGATCTCGCCGCCGAGGCGCGAGGCGCGCTTGACCGCCGCCACTTGGTCATCGTAGAGCGCTCCGGTCTCGTAGAGCAGCCGGCCGATGAGCGTCGACTTGCCGTCGTCGACCGAGCCGAGCGCGACGACGCGGACCAGCTCCTTGACTTCGTCGGGTGCCACCTCGATGCGCGGCGCAACGCTTCCGTGCGGATCCATCAGAAATACCCCTCGCGCTTCTTCAGCTCCATCGAGCCCTCCTCGTCGTGGTCGATGACGCGGCCCTGCCGCTCGGAGTGGCGGCTGCGCAGCATCTCCTCGATGATCTCCGGCACGCTGGCGGCGTCCGACTCGATGGCGCCGCTGAGCGGGTAGCAGCCCAGGGTGCGGAAGCGCACGCGGCGCAGCGAGGGCTTCTCGCCGGGCGCAAGCCGGAAGCGCTGGTCGTCGACGACGATGAGGTTCCCCTCGCGCACCGCCACCGGCCGTTCGGCGGCGAAGTAGAGCGGTACCACCGGGATGCCTTCCTGGCGCACGTATTCCCAGACGTCCAGCTCGCTCCAGTCGGAGAGCGGGAAGGCGCGGATGCCCTCGCCCCGCTCGATGCGGCCGTTGTAGAGGTTCCACAGCTCGGGGCGCTGGCTGCGCGGCTCCCACTGGCCATGCCGGTCGCGGAAAGAATAGACGCGCTCCTTGGCGCGCGATTTCTCCTCGTCGCGCCGCGCGCCGCCGAAGGCCGCGTCGAAGCCGTGCAGCGCCAGCGCGTCGAGGAGCGCCTGTGTCTTGAGGGCCTGCGTGTACTTCGCCGGGCTGGAATCGAAAGGATTCATGCCCGCGTCGAGCGCTCGCTGGTTCTTGTGCACGATGAGGCGCAGCCCGTGCTCCGCAACGAAGCGGTCGCGAAACTCGTACATGGCGCGGAACTTCCAGGTGGTGTCGACGTGCAGGAGCGGGAACGGCAAGGGCGCCGGATGAAAGGCCTTGCGCGCAAGGTGCAGTAGAACCTGCGAGTCCTTGCCGATGCTGTAGAGCAAGACGGGCCGGGCGAACTCGGCCGCCACCTCGCGGATGATGTGGATGCTCCCTGCCTCCAGTTCGCGCAGATGGGAGATGTTCATGTCGCCGCCTCCGCGCCGACCCGGCCGCGCAGATAGGAAGCGACGAACGCGGCCTCGATGCAGAACACGACGGCGAAGCCAGCCCAGGCCAGCGCCGGCGACGCGACGTCTTGCGCGATGGCGCTGCGGGCGAGCCCGAAGCCGACCAGGAGCGCGTCCACCGCCATGCAGGTGCGCCGGAACGTCTCCGCGGGAAGCTTGCGCAGGAGCGCGTAGCCAAGCGGGAGGCCGACCAGGACGGCGGGCGCGAGCTGACCCGAGAGGCGCAGCGAGTCGGTGGAGAAGAGGCCGAGCGCGAGGTAGGCCAGCGCGGTGCAACTCGACTCGACGATGCGGAAGAGGCTCAGCGCGGCGCGGAACTCGTCGCGCGCGAGGCCCTGATTGTTGAAGAGCAGGGCCAGCGGCGGCCCGGCGATGGTGGTCGCGCCGTAGAGGACACCCAGCGCCGCGCCGGCGGGGACGGCCGCCGCGCGCTCGCGGCGGATGGGTCGCCGCAGCCCGGCCGACTGTATGAGAATCAGCGGAAGCAGCGCGGCGAAGGTGAAGAGTTGGAGGTGCCCCGGAGCGGCCGTGGCGAGGACGAGGCTCCCCACCACGACACCGGGCACGGCGCCGACCAGCAGCGGCCACACCCGCGAGAGAACCGCGGGGAGGCCACGCCTGTTGGCGACGAGCGCGAGCGCGTTGATGAACAGCTCGAGCAAGACCAGCGCGGGGTTGAGCGCGCGGCTCGAGCGGAAGAGCAGCGCGACGGGCACGGTGATGGAGGAGAAGCCGTAACCGAGCCCGCCGTTGACGGCGGCCGCGATCAGCGCAGTCCCCACCAGCAAAAGATCGCCGGTGCTCATTTCCTCCCTCCCGCGGCGCGCAGGTGCAGCCCGCACTCCTTGTGCTCGGGCGCTTCCCACCACCAGCGGCCCGCGCGCGGGTCTTCGCCGGGGGCGATCGCGCGCGTGCAGGGCGCGCAGCCGATGGAAGGGAAGCCACGGGCGTGCAGCACGTTGGTGGGGACGCGGTGCGCGCGCGCGTACTCCCAGACCTGTGCCTCGCTCCACGCCGCGAGCGGGTTCAACTTGGCGATGCCGCCGTGCGCCTCGTCCATTTCCAGCACCTCGACGTCAGCGCGGGTCACCGACTGCTCGCGGCGCAGGCCGGTGACCCAGGCGGCGCGGCCCTGGAGCGCGCGCCGCAGCGGCTCGACCTTGCGGATCGCGCAGCACTCCTTGCGCTCCGCGACGGAGAGGCGGAACGAGAAGAGCCCCTTTTCCCGCACCAGCGCCTCCACCGACTCTCGCTCGGGAAAGTAGCTCTCGATGCGCACCCCGTAGCGGCGCCGTACTTCCTCCATCACCTCGTACGTCTCGGGATGGAGGCGGCCGGTGTCGAGCGCGAAGACGCGCATCCCCGGCGCGTGCCGCACGGCCAGGTCGATGAGCACCACGTCCTCGACGCCGAAGCTCGAGGCGATGGCCGCGGCGGCGCCGAAGCGCGACTCGGCCCAGGCGAGCACGGCCTCGGGCGGCGCGCCGGCGAGACGGGCGCGCGCCTCGGCCAGCTCCTCTGGCGAGAGCGGGTTCAAGTCGCGCATTCGCCCTCCGATAGTTTGACCTCAAACTGTTTCTCCTCGCCCAGGTCGACGAAGTCGTCCGGCACGGCGTCGGCCGCGTCGAGCTTCTCCAGATCGGCGAGCAGCGACCTGACGCTCGCGGGTTCGACGCGGGCCAGGAACGCTTCCGGCGCCTCGCCCGGCCTGCGCTCGCGGTGGTACAGCTCGATGAGGCGCTCCACCGCCTGGGGTACCCGCCGAGCCGGCAGCTTGGCCGCGAGCCAGCCGAACGTGGCCTCCTCGGCGCCGAGCCCGCCGCCCAGGTAGAGGTGGTACTGCGGCACCGCACGGCCGCCCACCTTGCGCACCGATCCCTGCAGGCCGATGCCCGCGACGTAGTGCTGCCCGCAGCCGTTGGGGCAGCCGGAGATCTTGATCGAGAGCGATTCGGCCAGGCCGACCACTGCGGGCCGCGCTTCCAGCGCGCGCGTCACCTCGGCGGCCATTCCCCGCGAAGCGGTGACGGCGAGGCGGCAGGAGAACGCGCCGGGGCAGCTCGTCACGTCGGAAACCGTGCCCGCGCCGGGCTGCGCGAGACCCACCGCGTCCAGCGCGGCGTGCAGCGAGTCGAGATGCGCGCGCCCGATGAAGCGCAGCACCACGTTCTGCTCCACGGTGGTGCGCAGCTCACGCTCCTCGCTGAACTCCTCGGCCATCTCCGCCAGCGCGCGGAGCTGGGCGGCGCTCAGATCGCCGAGCGCCACGCGCACCGTGACGGCGACGTGGCCCGGCTCGCGCTGCGGGCGGACGTTGGTGCGCGCGAACTCGGCGAGCCCGGGCCGGTCGGGCCTGAAGCGGGGCGAGCGCGGCACGCGCGGCGCGGATTCGACCTCGGCGCGCAGGGCCCTCCCGCCCTCGGCGCGGATCGTCTCGCGCTCCCGCAGGTACTCGGCGAGGAACCGCTCTGGCCCCAGCGCCGCGACCACGAACTTGAGCCGCGCCTTGTGCTTGTTCTTGCGGTCGCCAGTCCGGTGGAAGACCCGCACCACTGCCTCGGCGATCTCCAGGACCTCGTCGGCGGGCGCGAACTCGTGCGCCAGGATGCCTCTGCGCCGCAGCGTCGACAGTCCGCCTCCCAGCGTGACCCGGAATCCGGGCCGGCCCTCGCGCAGGCGGGCGAGAAAGCCGATGTCGCCGAACGAGGCGCCGACGCAGTCGTAGCCGCAGCAGCCGCCGAAGGCGATCTTGAACTTGCGCGGCAGCGTCGCGGAGAAGGGCCCGCGCAACAGATGCCGCGTGACCGCTTCGGCCCAGGGCGTCGAGTCGAACGGCTCCAGCGCCGAGGCACCCGCGAACGGGCAGGTCGTCACGTTGCGGACCGAGTTGCCGCAAGCCTCGCGCGTGGTGAGCCCGGCGTCGGCCAGGACGCGCAGCGCCCGCTCGGTATCGGCCAGGTGGACGAAGTGAAACTGCATGTTCTGCCGGGTGGTGAGGTGGCCGCGGCCGGTCGAGAAACGCTCGGCCACCTCTGCCAGCGCGCGCACCTGCGGCGGCGTCAGGACCCCTTGCGGGATCTTCACGCGCATCATCATCGCGTCGCCCTCCTGGCGCTGGCTGTAGACGCCGTTGACGAGGCGGAACGCCTTCCACCCGTCGGGCGCAAGCTCGCCGCGCTCGAAGCGCTCGAGGTTCTCGACGAAGGCGTCGAGGTCTTTCTCATCGGCGAAGCCGAGCCGCGCGGGCCCGAGCGTGCTGGAGTCGAGGAGCGTCACATCAACCTCCACTTGAAGCGATGCGCGGCGTGGCCGCTTGGGTTAGGGCTTCGAGCTGTGCAGCGACGGAGACGGCGGAGCCGATCACGAGCAGCCCCGGCGCCTCGGGGTGGAGATCGGGAAGCGCACAGGCGCCCAGCTCGCCGAGCGAGCCGCGCCAAGCGCAGGCGTCGCGCCGCGAGGCGGAGAGCACGACCGCGGCCGGCGTGGCTCGGGGCCAGCCGCGCGCGAGCAGGAGCGCCGCCACCGAGTCGCGCGTGGCGAGGCCCATCAGCACGACGACCGTAGCGGCGCCGGGCGCGAGCGAGTCGAGCGCGGGCGCATAGGCGGCCTCTGCGTGTCCCGAGACGACCAGGAACGCCGAGGCCAGCCCGCGGTGCGTGACGGGAATGCCGGAGAGCGCCGGTCCGGCCACCGCCGCCGAGACGCCGGGGACCACCTCGCAGGGAACGCCGGCCGCGGCCAACGCCAGTGCCTCCTCGCCACCGCGGCCGAAGACGAACGGGTCGCCGCTCTTCAGGCGCACCACGCGCTCTCCGCGGCGCGCGTGGCGGATGAGAAGGCGCTCGATGGTCCCTTGCTCGATGGAGTGGCGCCCGGCGCGCTTGCCGACGTAGGCCCAGCGCGCCTGCGGCGCGTGCTCGAGCGCGGCGCGATCGACGAGCGCGTCGTAGAGCACCAGGTCGGCCTCGCGCAGCCGCTTGACCGCGCGCAGCGTGAGAAGCTCCGGATCGCCCGGGCCCGCACCGACCAACGAGACCAGTCCCGGCGCGCTCACGACGCACCTCGCGTGGTGTACAGCTCGTCGAGCGCGCGCAGCAGCAGCGGCCGCCTCCGGTCGATGGGCACCCCCTCCGCGCGCCAGCGCGCGCGTAGCCGCTCGGCCGCGCCCACCCAGTCCCCCAACTCGTCGGGCAAGAGCGACTCGAGCGACTCGCGCAGGAGGCCCGCGAGCGCCGGGGCGCGTCCGTCGGTGGAGATGGCGAGCGTGACGCCGCCCTTGCGCAAGACGCCGCCGAGGTAAGCGCTGGCGGCGCCCGCGTCATCGACGGCGTTGACGAAGACGCGCCGCTCCTCGGCGGCGGCGGCGACCTGCCGGTTGACCTCGGGAGTCGCGGCGGCAACCGCGAACCACTTGCCGTCGAGGTCCTCTGGCGTGAAGGCGCGCTGCTCGAGCAGCACGCCCGGCCGTGAGAGCTCGGGCCGGATGTGGGGCGCGACCACGGTGACGCGGGAGCCCACGTCGAGGAGGCCGGCCAGCTTGCTCCCCGCCAGGAAGCCGCCGCCGACGAGCAGCACCGGCCGGCCGCGCAGCTGCAGGAAAACGGGGAAGAGTCGATCGCGGGAAGGGCTGCTACTCGAACTGGACACGGCTGCTGGCTCCTTGCGCCACGCGGGCGCCGAACTGGAAATGGGGACGAAAGTCCACCACACCGGCCGGTCGGGGCGACTGGGAGCTCAGGCGATTTGGATCAAGTCGCCCTCACGCTCGCGCGCGCGCCGGCTCGAGGCCGGGGCGACAACAGATGCAAGCGCGCAAGGACGACATGATGGGCGAGTAACAGGCGGCGCCAGCGGTGTCAAGCCGGACGAGGCCCCTTCACGCCGAGGATTGATCAGGCGTGCGGCGCCGTGGTCACCACCACCGTGCTCCCGTCGAACTCCGCCGTGTAGCGCAGCAAGCTCGTGGTCGCGGGCCCGGCAGTGACGGTACCGTCGAGGCTGAAGCTCGAGCCGTGGCAAGGGCACCGCAGCCCGATCTCCACCGGTCCGCAGGCGGGCGAGGGCGTGCATGGCTGCGGCAGCACCGTGCAGCCGAGGTGGGTGCACAGCGACGAGAGCGCGGCGATGGCGCTCGCGTCAGTGGCCGCACCGAGCCGCGTGACGATGAGGGAAGTCGGGAACCCGTCGGGGCGGCCGGCGATCGCACCTCCGGTGCTGCGCAGGGCGGGAAAATCGGCGAGCGAGAAGCTGAAGCGGCCGTTCACCACCGGGTTCTTGAAGGTGCCGTCGCCAGCGAAGAGGTGGACGACCACGTCGCCCTGCGCGTCCAGGCCGGCTGGGTACGCCGACAGGTCGCTGCGCGCGGGCGGGTTGAGGAGGGTGCCGTCCCCAGCGAAGCGAGAGCCGTGGCAGGGGCATTCTGCTTGGCGATCTTCAGGGATCCAGGCGAGTTCGCACCCGGCGTGCGGGCACTCTGCCTGGAGCGCCAAGTATCCGCTGCCGGTGTTCGCGACCAAGTACGCGTGGCCCGCGCCGGCGGGGTGCGCGACCACGGCGCCGCCCGGCCGGGCCAACTCGGGGGCGCTCGCGCGCTCGATACGCAGGTCTCCGTCGATCGGCGCGGCGATCGCGATCGAGCGATCGGTCGCGACCCGCCGTGCGCAGCCCGCCGCGACCCTGCCCAGCGCAGGCAGGCACGCGAGAAGCGCCGCCTTGCGGACCATCTGCCGACGGCTCACGTCATCTGGCATCGGTTGCTCCCGCACGCTTCAAGGGAAGGTGAGGACCAGAAAGCCCGCGGTGGTCGCAGCCAGCGTCGTGTAGCCGATGATCTGGTGGGCGAGGGCGAAATCGCGCTGCGAGATCTTCCCTTCGCTGCGGGAGGTGATGATGCCGAGAATGACCTGCGACGCCATGCCGGCAGTGGCAACCAACATCGACACCTTGTGCAGCGTGGCGGTGTCCATGCGCAGCGGCTTCTCGAAGGGGCTGGGCGCGAGGAGGGCCAGGATCCCCGTGGCGGCAAAGATTCCGCTTGTTCCGTAGGCGAGGACCTGGTGCGCGGTCCGGTACTTGCCGGTGTCGCCGCCGCCGCCGTACTTGTCGGCGTAATTGAGCTGGCCGACGACGACCGTCGCCGCCAGGGTCGCGATGGTGGCGAAGCCGCCCAGCTGGTGCAGCCGCAGGAGGTCGCGGCGCCGCGAGAGCGAGCGCGAGAGATCTGCCTGACGGGCGAGCGCCGCCGCGTCGGGTGGCTTTTCCCGAGGCAGCAGATCGAAGTCGTCGCCCTGGTCCGGCTTCGCCTGCGGGGCGGCCGGAGGAGCCTCCTGGGCGGCAGCGGGGCCCGCGGCGATGCAGATGAGGAGCGCCAGGCGGAGGGCCATCAATTGTCCTGCGCTCCTTGTGCGATCCAGAGGGCGATGACGTCCTGCGCGGCGGCGCAGATCGAGCCGGGTGCCGAGGCGGGCTGCCCGCTGCCATAGAGGGGGTTCGCCGGATCGGTAAGCCGCAGCTTGGTCAAGAGGAAGCTGTTCGCGGGGTCGCCAGGCTTGACCAGGATGAGGCCACGGACCGTGCCCAACACGTTGGCGGCGGGGGCCCCGACCAGCGTGCTGTAGAGGTTGCCCGAGAAGCTCGGTCCGCTCGCGATCCCTGTCGAGCCGGTCGCGTGGCAGTTGTTCTGCTTCACGCCGCAGCCCACCTGGAGGAGGTTCTGGTTGATGCTCGAGAAGGTGGGCTGCAACGCCGGACAGGCGCGGGTGCCGGCGTGGCAGGTCCCCGCGGTGCAGAATCC
>WNFD01002799.1_pt1 | contig 21856 bp, 26 predicted proteins | sample 5400491 | NCBI WGS metagenome assembly WNFD01 (sample SAMN13153343, study PRJNA577476) | soil metagenome | isolation source: 120 cm saprolite under Douglas fir tree site 2 hole 2 replicate 2 | place: USA:California | collected 2015-04-18
CACGGCTTCGGCGACAACCACGGCTGGATGTACCCGCTGCTCTGGTCCTACGGCGGCCGCGAGGTCGACAAGGACGGCAAGACCGTCCTCATCGACTCGGCGGAGACGGCCAAGGCGGTCGACTTCTGCCGGAAGTTCTACCAGGAGACGATGCTGGAGGACGTGCTGGGGTGGACCGACGTGAGCAACAACAAGGCGTTCTTCGGCGAGCAGATCTCCTGCACCAACAACGCGATGTCGATCCTGATCGTCGCCAAGCGGGACTTCCCGGAGATCGCCAAGGTCACCGACCACGGGCTCAATCCCCAGGGCCCCAAGGGCCGCTTCCACCTCTACAACCCGCAGTCCCACGCGATCGCCTCGCACGCCTCCGACCCCGCGGCGGCCAAGGCGTTCCTGCGCTGGCTCTACGACGACAAGCAGCTCTCGCGGTGGCTCGTGGCGGGCGACGCCTACTACGCGCCCTACCTCCAGGGCTACGACAACCACCCGATGTGGAACGCGGACCCGCGCTACCTGCCGTTCAAGGAGTCGCTCAAGACCTCGCACCTGCACGGGTGGCCCGGTCCCGCCGGCCACGCGTTGTCGGAGAGCAACGCGAAGTACGTGCTGGTCGACATGTTCGCCAAGGCGTGCCGGGGTGATGCGACCAAGGACGTCATCGCCACCGCGGCCGGGCAGCTCAAGCAGATCTACAAGGCGAAGTGATCTCATGGCGGTAAGGCCGGAGCCGCTGGCCCGTCCGGCCTCGGCCGCCGCGCGGCCCCTGTCCCTGCGCGGCGTGCTCGAGCGGGAAGGGGCGTTCAGCTGGCTGATGCTGGCGCCGGGCGTCCTCTTCCTGCTCGCGTTCGTCGCGTACCCGTTCTTCTACGGCATCTGGCTGAGCCTCCAGGATCGGCCGGTGGCCAAGCCGGGGGTGTTCGTCGGGCTCGCCAACTTCATCACCCTTGCCCACGACGGGGTCTTCTGGCAGGTCAGCCGCAACACCTTCGTCTACACCGCGGTCACCACCGCCCTGAAGCTCCTGGGCGGCCTCGCGATGGCCCTGGTGATCAACCAGTCCTTCCGGGGGCGCGGCCTCGTCCGCGCCTTCCTCCTCCTGCCGTTCATCGTCCCCACCATCCTCAGCGTGGTGGCCTGGATGTGGATCTTCGATCCGACGTTCAGCGTCATCAACTGGGTGCTGGTCCACACCGGGATGATCGGCAGCGGCTTCTCCTGGCTCGGCAACGCGACCCTCTCCATGGTGTCGATCATCATCGTGAACACCTGGCGGGGCATCCCGTTCTACGGCATCACCATCCTGGCCGGGCTCCAGACCATCTCGCCCGATCTCTACGAGGCGGCCGCCATCGACGGGGCGACGATTCGACAGCGGTTTCTTCACGTGACGCTGCCGATCATCAAGCCGATCCTGATCATCGTGACCATGTTCTCGGTGATCTTCACGTTCTCCGACTTCCAGATCGTCTACGCCCTGACCCACGGCGGGCCGGCCAACGCCACCCAGGTCTTCGTCACCTACGCGTTCGATCTCGGGATGTCGGGAGGCCAGCTCGGGATGGGGGCGGCGGCCGCGCTCGCGATGCTGCCCGCCCTCGCGGTCATGATCGTGGCCCTCACTCTCTACATGAGGCGCGAGACGTGATCGAAGGGCGCGGGCTCGGGTCCCGGATCCTCCGGCTCTACCTGCCGCTCGCGGTCTGCCTGGTCGCGATGCTTTTCCCGTTCTACTGGATGCTGGTCACGTCCATCAAGCCCAACTCGGAGCTCTACAACGCGCGGATCATGCCGCTCGTCGTCTACCACCCGACCCTGAAGCACTACGTCGACCTCCTGACCCAGACCAACTTCCTCACCTGGACCTACAACACGATGCTGGTCGCGGTCGTCACCACCGTGGTCTCCCTGGTGCTGGGCACGATGATGGCCTATCCGCTCGCCCGCATGAACTTCCCCGGGGCCGCGATCGTCGCGATCGGAGTCGCCGCCACCTACCTGGTACCCCAGCCGCTGCTGTTCATCCCGATGGCCGACATCATCAACAAGCTCGAGCTGGGCGACACCCTGCGCGCGGTGATGCTCACCTACCCCACGCTCCTGATCCCGTTCTGCGCGTGGCTCCTGATGGGCTACTTCAAGAGCGTGCCGCGCGAGCTGGAGGAGGCGGCCCGCATCGACGGCGCCAGCCGCTTCCAGGCGATGTGGCGTGTGGTGCTGCCGTTGACCACCCCCGGCCTGCTCTCCGCCGGGATCTTCGCCTTCACGCTGGCCCAGAACGAGTTCCTCTACGCGCTGATCTTCCTCTCCAAGAGCGACGTGCGCACCGTGCCGGTGGGCGCGATCACCGAGCTGATCCGCGGCGACGTCTTCTACTGGGGGCAGCTGATGGCCGCGGCTCTGCTCGGCTCGATCCCGGTCGCGGTCATCTACTCGTTCTTCGTCGACTACTACGTGGCGGGTTTGACCGCCGGGTCGGTGAAGAGCTAGCCCGCGCTCCGGTTCCGGCGGAAGGCGGGAGGGGGGTGGGCCGGGGGCGGGGGGTCTTCCCGGACCCGTGTCTTCTGCGGGTCGTCGAAGCCGCCGCCCGATCCATCTCGTGGCTCGATCGAGACGGCGGAGGCGGGTTGCGAGTCAGCGGGTCCGGGAAGACCCCCCGCCCCCGGCCCACCCCCGCCCGGCGAACCGCGAGCGCCGCTACTTGACCGACCCCGCGGTGAGGCCGCCGACGAGGTAGGGCTCGATGAGGGCGAAGAGGACGACGACCGGGACGATGGCGATGGTGGAGGCGGCGAAGAGGAGGTCCCAGTGCTGGACGTAGGCGGTCACGTAGGAGGTGATGCCGACGGTGAGGGGGCGCATCGAGGCGTCGGTCATCAGGGTGAGGGCGACGATGTATTCGTTCCAGGCCGCGATGAAGGCGAAGATGGCGGCGGTGACGATGCCGGGAAGCGCGACCGGCAGGACGACGCGAAGCAGGGTCCCGGCGCGACCGCAGCCGTCGACCGCGGCGGCCTCCTCGATCTCGCGCGGGATCGAGGCGAAGAAGGCGCGCAGGATCCAGATCGCGAACGCGAGATTGAAGGCGGCGTTGACCAGGATCAGCGCCGCGTAGGTGTTGATCAGGCCCAGCTCGAAGAACTCGCGGTAGAGGCCCACCACCAGCGCGGTCGGCGCGAACATCTGGGTCACCAGGACCAGGAACAGGAACGCGCCGCGGCCCGCGAACCGGTGGCGCGCGGTGTGGTAGGCCGCGGGCACCGCGGCCGCGATCACGATGGCGGTCGAGGCCACCGCCACCACCAGCGAGACCCGCAGCCAGGACTGGAACTCGGGATCGCGCAGCACCGTCCAGAAGTTCTGCGGCCGCCACGCGACCGGCAGCAGGCGCGGCGGGGTGACCCGCAGCTCGACCTCGGGCTTGAGCGCGGTGAGCAGCATCACCGCGTACGGGGCGAGGAGCGCCGCGGCCACCAGCACGCCGAGGCCGCCCAGGGCCGCCCGGCGACTCAGACCGGCTCCTCCCGCCACTGCGACACCCGCAGATACGCCAGGACCGCGAGCAAGATGAGGCCCACGTTGACGACCCCGAGCGCCGCCGCGAGGCCCACGTCCCGCAGCGCGCTCTTGAAGGCGATCTTGTACATGTAGGTGATCATGGTGTCGTGCGCCATCCCGGGATTGCGGTCGTTGAGCGTCCACACGATCGGGAAGGAGTTGAAGACGTAGATGAGGTTCAGGACCGCGGCCACCAGCAGGGCCGGACGGAGGAGCGGCAGGGTGACCGCGCGGTAGGCCCGCCAGCCGGAGGCACCGTCCACCCGCGCCGCCTCGTAGACCTCGCCCGGAATGGTCGAGAGCCCGGCGAGCAAGACGTAGGTGGTGAACGGCAGCGAGACGAAGACCCCCACCGCGATCATCGCCCCCATCACGGTGGCGTCGTCGCCCAGCCAGTCGACCGGCGCCCGCACGAGACCGGCCGCCACGAGGGCGCGATTGATCAGGCCGAAGTAGTAGTCGTAGAGCCACGCGAAGAGCTTCGAGGTCATGATGAGCGAGGCGGCCCACGGCACGATGAGGGCCCCGCGCACGAGGCGGCGCCCCGGGAAGGACGCGTCGAGGAGCTGGGCCAGCCCGAGCGAGATCACGATCGTGATCCCGACCACCAGGGCCACCCACGTCACGGTGTTGCCGATCACGGTGGGCAGCGCGTCCTGCTCGAGGAGGCGCCCGTAGTTGCGCAGGCCGACCGCTCCCTGGTAGAGGCCGGTGATCGAGTAGCGCCCGAGGGAAGCCCGCGCGAGCTGCACCGCCGGGTAGACCACCACCGCGGCGATGAGGAGCAGGCTCGGGCCGAGCCAGAGGAGCGCCCGCCCCACGCCCGCGCCCGCGGGGCGGCGGCCGCGCGCGGGCGGGAGACCCGTCAGCGACCGCTCTCCGCCGCGTTCTTCTGGATCCGGTCGAGGACCTGGCGCGGATCGCCGCCCGGCTGCACGGCCAGCCCGATGCTCTGCTGGACGTCGAGCTTCACCTTGTCCCACACCGGATCGGTGGTGGGGGCGAGGCGCGCGCTCGGCAGCGCGTCGAGATACGGCTTGAGCTTCTCGTTGCCGCCCATGCGCTCCCGCCCGGACTTGGTGACGGGCAGGAACCCCTCCGCGGTGATCCAGCGCGTGATCTGCTCCGGCTGGTAGTAGAGGTCGAGGAACTGCCGCACCGCCTCCTGGTTGCCCTTCTTCTTGAAGGCCATCAGGTAGTCCTCGACTCCGAGGGTGACCGGGGCGCCGACGTTGGTCGGCATCTGGGCCACCCCGTAGCGGACCTTGCCTTCCGCGTCGAGCTGGGCCGCGAGCGGACCGAAGCCCATCACCATCCCGACCTTGCCGTCCTTGAAGAGCTGGAAGGCGCCGTCGGTGCGGTTGGTCTTGCCCGGATTGACCTGGGTCACCTTGTGGGTGTTGGCGAGCCCGGCCAGGAACTGGAGCGTCTGCACGTTCTTGTCGCTGTTGATCGTCCAGGCGTCTCCCGACTTCCAGTCGCCGCCGTTGTTCCACATCCAGATCGACCACTCGGCCTGCGCCTCCTCGGGGCCGAGCGGCAGCGCGTAGCCGATCACCCCGCCGCCGAGCGCCTGCACCTTCCGCGCGGCCTGGACCAGCTCGTCCCAGGTGCGCGGCGGCGCGGTCACCTTCGCGCGCTCGAGCAGATCGCGGTTGTAGAAGAAGGCGCGCGCGCTGGCCAGGATCGGGAACCCGTAGAGCTTGTCCCGGTACGTTCCGCCGCGCGCGAAGGCCTCGAGGAAGTCGTCGCGCGTCTTGGGGGAGAGCGCCTCGTCCGCCGAGTAGAGCAGCCCGTCCTTGGCGTAGCTCGAAAACGAGTTGAGGTTGAGCACGTCGGGCGGCTGGTTGTTCTGGATCATGGTGCTGACCTGCTGGTCGATGGAGTTCCAGTCGATCACCTGGAGATCCACCTTGACGCCGGTCTGCTTGGTGTACTGCTCGGCGAGGCTCTGCCAGAAGGGCCGGGTGTGATCGCGACTGTACTCCGCGATGACCACCTTGATCGTGGCCGGCTTGCCGTCCCCGCGCCCGCACCCGGACACGACGACCGCGGTCACGCAAAGCAGCGCCAGGACCAGGAGGCGGCGGCTCGTCATCGAGCCCATACTACAAAAGTTCCCGGCGAGGGTGTAAGTCTTACTCGGGCCCTGGACCCCTCGGGGGAGGCGTGATTAGATGATGCACCGTTACCGGCCGCTCCCGGCGCGGCACACTACTTGCTGACCCCACAAGGAGGTTCTTCCCATGGCGCGGGTCTTGATCCTCTGCACGCTCGTCCTCACCCTGGCCTCGTGTGCCTCCTCGTCCGGGCCCGCGAAGCCGCAGCGGAGCGAGTTCGAGGACGTCCCGGTGCCCTCGGGTCTGACCCTGGACTCGAGCCGGACCACCATCATCGAGTCGCCCACCCTGAAGGCGGCGCGTCTCTTCTACAAGAGCCGGATCAAGCCCGAAAGCCTCGCGGTGGCCTACCGCACGTCGCTCGAGGCCAACGGGTGGCGCCACATCTCCTCCACCACCTCGGCGGGCAAGGGCACGACCCAGGTCTACGAGAAGCAGGACAGCTCGCTGCAGGTGCTCATCTACGAGGGTTGGTACTACACATGGACCGAGGTCTCGACCACCCGCGTCATCGCTCGCCCGGCCCCCGCCACCCGGTAGCCGGCATCGCATCGCGTCTGGCCTGCCTCCTGCTCCTCGGCGGGTGCGCGGCGACCCAGTCCGCCTACGCTCCGGTCCCGGCGCGGGACGCGAGCGTGGACGATCGCGTCACCGCCGTCGAGGGGCGGCTGGGCGAGATGAACCAGCGCCTCGACCAGGTCGGCGGCCAGGTCAAGCGCCTCGAGGGCGGGGTGGCCACCGCCCAGGGCCGCGCCGACGAGGCCGCCAAGAAGGCCGAGGGCGTGGACGGCCGTCTCACCCGTCTGTGGACGAACCGCTTCAACCAGAAGCAGGCGGACAGCCTCGAGGTCTACTTCTCGCCGGACAGCATCGATCTGACCGACGCGGCCCAGACCGCGCTCCTCGGGGTGGTCCGCGAGATGGAGGCCCACCCCACGCTCACGGTGGAGCTGGGCGGCTACACCGATCCGCGCGGGGCGCTCGACTACAACTACGGCCTGAGCCAGCGACGGGTGGATGCGGTGCGGCGCTTCCTCATGGACAAGGGCATCCAGCTCGCGCGCATCCAGGCCGCGAGCCTCGGCCCGATCGCCACCGCCGGCATCCCGGACGTGAAGAAGCGCCGCGTGACCGTCCGCCTGATGGCCGACCCGGAGTAGGGTCAGGCGTCCTGCGAAATCAGCGCGCGGCAGGCGACACCGCCTGCCGGTACGCGCCGAGCAGGGCCGGATCCTCGATCGAGCCGTGGTGGTGGACCTGGCGCCAGCGCCCGCCCACGCGGTGGAAGATGCGCGTGGTGCGGATGGCCAGGTCGAGTGCGACCGGGCCGCGCTCGAACCGCCCTCGCTCGCGGCCCACCGCGTAGAAGATCGAGTCCGACCGGTGAATGGTGTAGTCGTGGAACTCGACGGAGAGGCGACCCGAGCCCGCGAAGAGACGCTCGTAGATCGCGCGGATGGCTTCCCAGCCGCGCGCGATGCCGCCCAGCGGGTTGTCCATCACCGCGCCATCGGACTGGGCCCAGTTCTCCGCCAATAACGCGAGGTCGCGCCCGTTCAGCCCACGGTAGAATTGCGCGAGCGCCTGCTCGGGGCGGCTCAGGTCACCCAGGTCCTCGCGGCCGGTGATGGGCTCTTCGATTGGCCGGGCGGTCACGGTCAGCGGTTCGGTCATCTCTCGCCTCCCCCGAGGATTGGGATGCCGAGGTGTCGGCGCGGGATTCCCGATCGCGGGGAGGAAAAGACGCGGCGACGGGCCCTGGTAAACGGTTCCCGCGCTCCCTCCGTCCAATCGCCATGACCACCTACCGGATGCTGGCCACCTCGGCCGTCGCGCTGCTCATGGCCGGCTGCGTCGTCGCGCAGCCGGTGGTCGTGCGGCGGCCGCCGCCGCCCCCGCCGGTCCGCGTGGAGATCGCGCCGGTGGCGCCCACCCCGGCCCACGTGTGGATTGCCGGGCACTGGGGATGGCACCGCGACCACTACGTGTGGGTCCCCGGCCACTGGGAAGTGCCGGCCTCCCCCGGCTACGTGTGGGTGCCGGGCGGCTGGATGCCGCGCGAGGGTGGCTACGTCTGGGTCGAGGGCCACTGGCGCGCGCGCTGAGCGCGCGTCGCCGGTGAATCATCCCTACATCGGAGGAACGAGCCCGTCCTTCCCCACGAGCACGCGCCCGGCGGTCACGGTGCCGTCGGGGTGCTGCTGGGCCGGGATGAACACGTGAGCGCCGGGCTGGAGCATCGCCTTGTCCCCGGGCGCGAACGTCACGATCGGCACGTCGGTGGGCACCGCCACGGTGATGCTGCCGCCCTTGTGCTTGAGCGTCAGGATCGGGCCCTCCACCCGCTCGACCATCGCGTCCACCGTGGCATTGGTCATGGTGCTGCCGGGCGAGAGATCCCACGGATAGTGGCCCTCTCCGGTGCCGCGCCCCGACTCGGGAAGGATCAGCACTTCCTGGGCGCGGAAGATCCCGTCCGGCTGGGGCAGCGCGGCCGCGCCGACGAAGGCGCCGGGCTTGATGTCGGAGAGCGCCGCCTTCACCACCTCGGTCACCCCGACGGTGTCGACCAGGCGCACCTCGACGGTCGAGTTGTCGCGCGAGGCGATCGTCAGGGTCTGACCGGACACCTTGGAGATCGCGCCCCGGATGCGGATGGGCACCTGGGCGCTCGCGATCGCGACCGTGGTGACCACCACGACCGTCGTCAGCATCAGCGTCTTGACCGTCTCGAGTCTCATGGCAAGAGGACCTTCCCTTCCGCAGAGGGTAGCGAGAGGTCCAGGCGCCGCGCGAGGGTCGTCGCGATGTCACGCATGTCGATGAGGCCGAGCGAGCGGCCCGCGGGTATCCCGGGGCCGACCAGAAAGAACGACGCCCGCATGTCGGGCAGATCGGGCAGGTGACCGTGCGTGCCGCCGACCGAGGCCTTGGTGGTCAGCGGGCCGTTCAGGCTCGAGCCGGCGTGCCACTCGGGCTTGAGGCCGACGAGGAACGCGGCGCCCGGGAATCCGCCCCGCTCCCGCAGGGCCGCCGCGTCGAGGACGCGGTCGATCCCGTTGGCCGGATCCGCCGCGAGGCGATCGAGCAGCGCGCGCACCTTCTCGAGGGTGGCCGAATCCGCCGGGTCCTTCAGCATCACCGCGATGGAGGCCCCCGCGATCCACGGCATCGCCTGCCACTCGGAGACCTTGCCCTGGGCGTTCACGGTGAAGAGCCCCGCGCGGCGGAACTCCCCGGTGAGGTTGAGCTGCATCGTGGTCCGCGCGAAGCCGTGATCGGAGACGATGGCCACGTAGGCGCGCCCGGGCGCCACCGTCTCCGCGGCGGTGCGCAGGGTGCCGACGATCGCGTCGAGGCGCTCCAGCACCGCCAGGCTCTCCGGACTGCCGGGGCCGCTCTCGTGCTCGGTGTGATCGAGGGCGATGAGGTGCAGGGTGAGCAGGTTGGGCCGCTTCCTCTCGAGGATCCGCGCCGCGAAGCGCCCGCGCTGCTCGTCCGACTCCGGCGTGAGCGCGCGCGGGTACGGGCCCAGATCCGTCTCGAGCTCGGCGAGGAGCCCCGGGGTGGAGACCGCGCGCAGCAGCTTCGCGTCGTCCGCGGTGCTCGCCCGCCAGTACTCCGGGATGTTCCAGGTCACGCGGGCGCCCACGCTGACCGGCCACTGCACGCTCGCGGTGCTGAGCCCGGCCCGCGCCGCGGCGTCCCAGAGGGTGGGGACCCGGATGTCCTCCGTGTACCAGTACCAGCCGCTCTGGTTCTCGCGCAGCGGGTCGAAGACCCCGTTGGCAAGAATGCCGTGCCGCGACGGCCACGCCCCGGTGATCAGCGTGGTGTGGCTCGGGTAGGTCACGGTCGGAATGACGCCCTGCACCCCCTCGGCGTAGGTGCCCTCGGCGAGGAAGCGGCGCAGGTTCGGGATCTTGAGACCCAGTTTGTCGGCCGCGGTCACGTGGTCGGGACGGAGTCCGTCGATGGAGATCAGCAGCAGCAGGGGGCTCTGCACCGGCTGCTGCGCGGCCGCGCCGCCCACCACCACGAGCACCGCCAGCGCCAGGGCCAGCCGGAACGTGAGCCGGACCGGGCGACGGCGGTCGGGTATCATGGCGAAGACAGCATATAGCACGATCCGGGAGATGGCCATGAAGACGCGGGCGGCGATGGGGCTGGCGGGAGTGCTGCTGACGATGAGCGCGCCGATCGTATCCGGGGCGCGCGCGCAGGACCTCGAGAAGCTCGCGATGGCACGCGTCCGGCTCACGACCGACGCCGGGCTGACCCACGGCTGCGGGCGCATCGGCTCCGTGCACGACGACTCGGTCAAGGATCTGCGGCGGAAGATCGTGAAGATGGGCGGCAACACCGGGCTCCTGTCCTTCGGCGGGTCGGAGGACCTGTCGACCGCCTACGCCGAGGTGTTCCGCTGCGTCGGGCCTCCCGCGAGCGCGCCCGGCAGCGCCCCGGCGCGGATCCCGGCGCCCCCGACCGGGCCACCTCCGCCCCCGCCTCCCGCACCTCCCGCGCCGCCCGGGCCGCCGCCTCCCGCGCCGACGCGCTGACCGGCGCGCCGACGCCGGGCCGCGCTAGTCCTGGACGAGCTTCAGGAACTGCTGGGTGCGGGCCTCGCGCGGGTGCTCGAGGACCTGCTCGGGCGTGCCCTCCTCGACGATGCGGCCGTCGGCCATGAACACGATGCGGTCGGCCACCTCGCGGGCGAAGCGCAGCTCGTGGGTGACCACGATCATGGTCATGCCCGCCTCCGCGAGGCGCCGGATCACCGAGAGCACCTCCGACACCAGCTCCGGGTCGAGCGCGGAGGTGGGCTCGTCGAAGAGCATGACCCGCGGCGAGATCGCGAGCGCGCGCGCGATGGCGACCCGCTGCTGCTGCCCGCCGGAGAGCCGCGACGGCAGGTGATCGGCGTGATGGGCGAGCCCCACGCTCGACAGCAGCGTGGTGGCCCGCGCGCGGGCGAGCTCCGGCCGCTCCCCGTGCACCCGCACCGGCGCCTCGCAGATGTTCTCGAGCGCGGTCAGGTGCTCGAAGAGGTTGAACTGCTGGAACACCATGCCGATGCGCGCGCGGGCCCGCTCACGCGCGACGTGGTGGGAGGGCCGGAGCACGCCGTCCACGCGCTCGTAGCCGACGTGCGCACCGTCCACCGTGATCTCGCCGCGGTCCATCGGCTCGAGGTGGGCGATGAGCCGGAGCAGCGTGCTCTTGCCCGAGCCGCTCGGCCCCATCAGGGTGACCACGTCGCCGCGGTGCACCGTGAAGTTCACCCCCTGCAGGATGGCCCGGTGCCCGTACGACTTCCAGACGTCGGCGCAGCGCACGAACGGCCCCGCGGCATCGGCGCCGGTGCGCGCGGCCCGCCCGCCCACCAGCTCGACCAGGTCGACGCGCGCGGCCGGGGCCGCCGCGCGGACCGCGGGCGCCTCGCCCACCGCGGGCGCCGGCGCCGCCGCCGGGAGCCGCCAGCGGAACCCGAAGAGCCGGCCCAGGGCGGTCTCGCTCCGGGGCCCCCGGCTTCGGTCCACGTCGGGACTCACCCGCCGCTCCAGGAGGAACTGGATCCCCGTGATCAGGGTGGTGACGGTCAGGTACATCACGCCGGCCGCCGCGAAGACCGGGAAGAACTTGAAGTTCTGGGCCACGATCTGCTGGCTACGGAGGGTCAGCTCGTTGACCGCGATGACCGACGCGAGCGAGGTGCCCTTGAGCACGCTGATCGCGTCGTTGCCCACCGCGGGCAGGATCGCCCGCATCGCCTGGGGGAGCACGATGCGCCGCAGCGTGAGCAGGGAACTCATGCCGAGGGAGGCGGCGGCCAGGGTCTGGTTGCGGCTGACCGACAGGATGCCGCCGCGGATGATCTCCCCCGCGAAGGCGGCCTCGTTGAGCGAGAAGCCGATGATCGCGGTGGTCACCGGGGGCATCACGATGCCGATGAACGGCAGCGCGTCGAACAGGAACACGAGCTGGAGCAGGACCGGCGTGCCCCGGATCAGCCACACGTAGGTCCAGGCGAGCCCCGCGAGCAGCCGGTAGGGGGACAGACGCATCAGCGCGATCAGCAGGCCGAGCGCGAGCCCTCCCGCCATCGAGGCGAGGAAGATCCGCAGCGTGAGCCACATCCCCTCCAGCAGGAAGGGGAAGGTCAGGTACTGGAGGAACGCCTCCATGTCCCCGGAGCTCGCGCTCGGCCGGCCGCTCGCTAGCTCCGCGCTAGCGGCCGATCTCGACCGGGATCGCCAGCGTCGGATCGATCCCGTTCTTCTGCATCAGCGCCTTCTGGGTGCCGTTGGCCTGCAGCTCGGTGATCGCGTCCTTGACCGCGGTGACGAGCTCCTCGTTGCCCTTCTTCACCGCCACCCCGACCTTGATGTTGCTGCGGAAGTAGTACGCGCGCTCGAACTTGTCGGGGTTGCTCCTCACCACCTGGTCGACCAGCACCACGTCGTACATCGAGAGATCGGCCCGGTCGTTCTCGATGGCGCGCGAGGTCGCGGGCGCGTTCGGATAGGGGGTGATCTCGATGGCGGGCTTGCCCGCGGCCACGCACTTGGCGCTCGCGTCCTGGAAGCCCTTGTCCTCGACGGTGCCCAGGATAGGCGCGGCCCGCTTGCCGCAGACGTCGTCGATGGTCTTGATGCCCTTCGGGTTGCCCTTCTTGACGATCCCGGCGGTACCGGTGGTCGCGTAGTTCACGAAGTCGGCGGCCTGGGCCCGCGCCGGCGTGTAGTAGATGTTCGACCAGATCAGCTGGATCTGCCCCGCCTGGAGAGTCGGGACTAGCGTCCCGAAGTCCAGGCCCACCAGCTCGTACTTGAGCCCGAGACACTTCATGGCCGCCTCGATCATGTCGGGGTCCTGCCCGATGATCTTGCTCGGGTTGTTCGGATCGCGATACATGATCGGCGGCAGGGTCGGGTCGAGCCCGACCTTGAGCGTCTTGCCGGCCAGCCCCGGATACTTCGTCGCCACCTTGTCGGGCTCACAGGCCGCCTGCGCGGGTCTCGCCGTCCCGAAGCCCACCGTCGCCGCCACCAGTCCCGCCAGAACCGCCCCCGCCCAGTACCTCATCCTCCGGCCTCCATTCCTCACGCGAAGCAGTGCACTGCAGTGGCGGGCGCTCTCAGGCGCCCGTGCTCGTCCGATGGCGGAGCAGGTGCCGCCCGCGCCCGGCCTGGCTCACGAGCTGGCCCTTCCGCGCCACGACCTCGCCGCGGGAGAGGGTCAGCACCGGCATCCCGCGCAGCTCGAAGCCGTTGAACGGATCGTAGCCGGCCCGCGAGTGGAGCTGCCGCTCGTCGACCACGCCCTTGCCCGCCGGATCGAAGAGAACCATGTCCGCGTCACTGCCCACCGCGATCGTGCCCTTCTGGGGATAGAGCCCGAAGATGCGCGCCGGGTTGGTCGAGAACGCGCCCACGAAGGTCTGCACCGAGATGCGGTCGTGGCCGACACCTTCCGAGTAGATCACCGGCATCTCGGTCTCGAGCCCGGGCACCCCGTAGGGCACCCGGGTGAAGTCCTGGGCCCCCGCCGCCTTCTGCTCGACGGTCCACGAGGTGTTGTCGCTGCCGATGGCCTGGATGTCGCCGGAGCGCAAGCCCTCCCAGAGGGCGGCCTGGTCGCGCGCGGTGCGCAGCGGCGGCGCGCCCACGAACTTGGCCGCCTCGGCCCCGCCGACCGCGTAGCGCTCCTCGGTCAGCGCCAGGTAGATCGGGCGCGTCTCCGCCCACACCCGCACCCCACGCCGCCGGGCCGCGCTCACCGCCTCGAGCGCGTCGGCGCACGAGAGATGCACGATGTAGATCTCGGCGTCGACCAGCGCCGCGTAGTCGATGGCCCGGCGGGTGGCCTCGGCCTCCGCGAGCGGGGGCCGGCTCGCCGCGTAGTAGCGCGGGTCGCGGTGCCCGGCCGCGAGCAGGTTGCGCGTGCAGTGATCGAGCATGTCGCCGTTCTCGGCGTGCACGTTGACCACGACTCCCACCTTCCGCGCCGCGTCCAGCACCCGCATCATCGCCTGGTCGCCGATCCCGAACTCGTTGATCATGAACACCTTGATGCTCGGGTAGCCGATGTCGACCAGGCGCGGGATCTCGGCGAGGGTCCGGTCGCTCGCGTCGGACACGATGACGTGGAACCCGTAGTCGATGTGGGCGCGCCCCACCGCCTTGGTCTTCCACCCCTCCAGCGCCGCGGTCAGCGACTGGCCGCGGACCTGCCAGGCGTAGTCGCAGATGGTGGTGACGCCGCCGCACGCGGCGGCCGCGGTGCCCGACTCGAAGTCGTCGACGCTTCGCACGCCGCCCACCTCCGCGTCGAGATGGGTGTGCACGTCCACCCCGCCGGGCAGGACGAGCAGCCCGGCCGCGTCGACCTCGCGCCGGCCGGGGGGCAGCGACGGGGCCAGCGCGGTGACGCACCCGCCGTCGACGCCCACGTCGGCCCGGATCGACTCGGTGGCGGTCACCACGGTCCCGCCGCGCACCACCAGCTCGTGGCTCATCGCGGCTCGGGATCGGGCGCCGCGTCCACCGGCAGGAGTGGCGCGAGATAGTCGTGGAAGCGCAGGAGGTGGGCGCGGATCTTCTGCTCGACCCCGACCAGGTCGCGCGCGCGGAGCGCGGCCACCATCTCGGCGTGCTCGTCGAGGGCGCGCACGTCGCGGCCGAGCCGGGCGAACGCGAAGTGCTGGTAGCGGGTCTGGTGGCGCTTGAGGTTCTCGTGCAGCTGGACCACCTTGCGGTTGCCGCAGGCCCCGACGAGCAGGTCGTGGAACTCGAGCCCCAGGTCGAAGTTCGCCTGCAGATCGACCTGGTATCCCGGCGCGCGCGCCCGCTCCACCTGCCGCTCCATCGCCTGGAGCGCCGCTTCATCGAGTCGCTCGATGAACAGCCGCGCCGCGAAGCTCTCCAGCATGATCCGCACGTGCAGCATGTCGCGCAGATCGGTCGCGCTCAGCTCGCTGACCCGAGCCCCCCGATACGCGAGCGACGTGATCAGCCCCTCGGTCTCGAGGATGCGGATGGCCTCCCGCAGGGGCGAGCGGCTGACTCCCAGCATGGCCACCAGGTCTCGCTCCCGGATCCGCTCGCCCGGCTTGAGCCGGCCGGCGATGATCGCGTCCCGTAGCGCGTCGACCACCCGATCTCGGATGAGACCCGGGTCGGTGAAGCGGATGCGAGAATCGGCGTCCTGGCTCAAGGCTGGTCGATTGTATACCAGACGATGACCGAGAGGGTCAAGACAGCCTCGGAGAGGCCTATTGCGGTATTCTCTCGGGCATGGCGTGGGATCCCGCCCAGTACCTGAAGTTCGCCGACCACCGGCTCCGGCCGGCCGTCGACCTTCTGAACCGCGTCGATCTCGATGATCCGGGGGACATCTACGACCTGGGGGCGGGGGCCGGTAACGTCACCCGGCTCATCAAGGAGCGCTGGCCGGACGCCCGGGTGACCGGCGTGGACGACTCGCAAGCCATGCTGGCCAAAGCCGCGGCCACCGCGCCCTCGATCACCTGGCGGCAGGCGGACCTGGCCACCTGGCGCCCGGCCCAGCCCGCCGACCTGATCTACTCCAACGCCGCGCTCCACTGGCTGCCCGGCCACGAGCGCCTCTTCCCGCCCTTGCTGGCCGGGCTGGCGCCAGGCGGCGTGCTCGCGGTCCAGATGCCGCGGAACTTCGGGGCCCGCTCCCACACTGCGATCGCGGAGGCCGCGCTGGCCGGTCCCTGGCGCGCCACGCTCGAGCCGCTGCTGCGGCCGGCGCCGGTGGCCGATCCCGACTTCTACTACGGCGTGCTCGCTCCCCACGCGGCCGCGCTCGACATCTGGGAGACCGAGTACCTCCAGGTGCTCGAGGGGACGGACCCGGTCAAGGAATGGACCAAGGGGACCTGGCTCAAGCCGCTACTGGACGCGCTCGCCGAGCCCGAGCGCGGGCGCTTCGAGGCGGCCTACGCCGCGCTGGTGGCGCGGGCGTACCCGCGGCGATCGGACGGGCGCACCCTGTTTCCGTTCCGCCGCCTCTTCATCGTGGCCCGGGCGCGCTAGGGCCCGCGGGACATGAAGATCGACCGGATCGACGTCTACTGGCTGAAGGTGCCGCTGGCCTTCGTCTGGAAGACCTCCTACGCCGACCAGTCCTTCACCGACACCATCCTGGTGCGCATGGAAGGCGGCGGCCACCACGCGTGGGGCGAGAGCTGCCCGCCGTACATCCCGGCCTACTCCGCCGACCACACCCTCGCCGTCTTCCACACCCTGCGCGAGCACATGGCCCCCCGGATCGTGGGGCAGGACATCGAGACCGCGCAGGATCTCCTGGACCGGCTGGCCTTCATCAAGGGCAACCAGTTCGCGCGGGCCGCGCTCGACATCACCTGGTGGGTGCTCGACGCCAAGCGCCGCGGGCTTCCGCTGCACCGTGCCCTGGGCGGCACCGCCGACCGCGTGGCGGTCGGGGCCGACTTCGGGATCCAGGACTCGCTCGACCTCCTCCTGGCGAAGGTCCAGGGCGCGGTCGACGCGGGCTTCCCGCGGGTGAAGCTCAAGTTCCGCCCGGGGTGGGACCTCTTCATGGTGGAGGCGGTGCGCGGGACCTTCCCGGACCTGACCATCCACATCGACTGCAACGCGGCCTACTCGCCGGCCGACACCCCGCTCTTCCGCTCGCTCGACCGCTTCAAGCTCGCCATGATCGAGCAGCCGCTGGCCGACGACGGCATGAGCCTGGTCAACCACGCGGCCCTGCAGCGGCAGATCGGGACGTCGGTCTGTCTCGACGAGAGCGTCCAGAGCCTGACCCACGTGGAGGCGGCCATCGCGCTCAAGAGCTGCCGGGTGGTGAACATCAAGATGGCCCGCGTCGGCGGGCTCACCGAGTCCCGGCTGATCCAGTCGCGGTGCGCCGAGGACGGCATCCCGTGCTGGGTGGGCGGCATGCTCGAGAGCGCGGTGGGCGGAGCCATCTGCGCCGAGCTGGCCACCCTGGCCAACTTCACGTACCCGGGCGACATCTTCCCCTCGTCCTACTTCTACGCCGACGATCTGGGCAAGCCCGAGATCGTGCTGAGCGGCCCCGGTGAGGTGGCCACCTCCCGGGTCCCCGGCATCGCGCAGGAGCCCGACCCTGCGCTGCTCGCGCGGTGGACCGCCGCGCACGCCACGTTCGGCAGCACCCCCGCCCGGTAAGCGGCCCTCCCCCGCCCCGTCACACACTCTTCACGCCCGTGCCATCCAGGCGTCGCGCGCCGGGACTATGGTTTCGTCAACGACTGGAGGCCGGTCATGAACCTACGCGCGAGGGCGGTAGCGATCGCCAATCAGTTCGAGGGCCGGTGCACCTGCTCGACGATGGACGGCGGCGTGGAGTGCCGCTGGTGCCAGGTCTTTCGCGAGCTGCTCCGGACCCACCCGCTGGAGCCGCGGGCGACCCGGTCCGCGGCGACGCCCGCGGCCAGCCTGTCGGCGCCCTGACCGCCCTGGCCTAGGCGAGCCGCTGGCGCGGCTGGCGGCTCGACTGCAGGTGCCGCTGCAGGAACGGGATGAGCTTCTGCCACGCGTCGCGGGCGGGCCCCTCCCGGTAGGTGACCGAGTTGCTGAAGTTGAGGAAGGCGTGCCCGGCGCCGTCGTAGCGGTGGAACTCGTGGGCCTTGCGGTACTTGTCGAGCTGGGTCGAGATCCGGTCCACGTCGGCCGGCGCGGGATTGGTGTCCTCGTTGCCGAAGAACCCCGCGATCGGGCAGTGCACGTAGGGCGTGAGATCGAAGGGCGTCGGCCCGTCGCCCCACGCCTTCATGATGTTGCCGCCGTAGAACACGCCCGCCGCCTTGAAGACCGGCTTGGAGGCAGGCGCCGCGCGTAGTTGACCGCGGCGCTGACGTCGGTGACCACCTCGGGATCCCGCAGCCGGCCGATGCGGGTCATCACGTCGCCGTCCTCGGGCTGCCGGTGGTAGAGGTCGGGCGCGATGGCCAGGTAGCCGTGCTGCTCCGACAGGGTCTCGACGCGGTCCTGGATGAACCGGTCGACCCCGGGGCCGTGCTGGATGACGATGACCGCCGGGAATGCCCGTCCGAGGCTCGGCATACCCACGTACAGGCGCATCGGCGAGCCATCGACGTCGATCTGATCCCACTGCGCCATGCCGCGCCTCCTCCGACGAACGCCCGTGAGAAAAACGGCCCGGAGGCGGAACCGGTGAACCGCCTGCCGGGCCTCGGTTTCTCCCGTACGAGCCGGGTGGCGTGTTATCCATCCTGATCCCTCCTGTCTGGTTCACGGCACGACGGGAGGCGGCGCCTCACCTTCCGTCGCCCTCCAGCAAACCGCTCCCCGCCCCTCGTTGTCAAGCGGCAGTGCGTCGTGCGCTGGCGGAGCGCCCTCGCCGGGCGTACACTCCGGCCATGCGTCGCTTGGTCGTCGCCACGCTGGTCGCGATCTTGGTCGCCGCGCTCGCCCCGATGGGCGCCGCGGCCCAGGAGGTCCGCGTCGGGATCCGGACGGAGGACCCCTCCACACCGGCCACCGGCGGCCCCCCGGCGCCTCGACCCCGGCCGCATCGGCCCCGGTCCTTCTTCTTCCCCTGCTGCGTGGACACGGCGTACCTTCCAGCGCAGCCGCCGGAGCCCGCCCCGCCACCAATCCTGTACGTGCTTCCGTCTCCTCCGGCCCTGATCTACATCGCCCCACCGCGAGTCGAGCCCGCTCCCGAGGTCCAGCTGCCGACCGGCCGCTGGGAGCGGCACGGCAACGGCAAGGAATACCCGTATACGTGGGTGTGGGTGGGGATCACGGGCAGCCCGCCGCTCGCCGCCGGGCTCAGCCGCTGACCACGTAGCCGTAGCGCCGGTTGCTCCGCCCGATCCCGCTCCGCTCGTACTGCGCCTTGAGCTCGGCAAGCCGGCGCGAGCCGCCCAGCTCGGCCCGCCGGTCGTAGCGGTAGCGCCGGCCGAGCTCGTCGCCGAGGGCCCGGAGGCGGGCCTCGACCTCGCGCTGCGGCCCGCCCTGCGGCAGCGGGAAGTACTCCTCGCTCGACACGATCTGGGTGGGCACGGGCCCGGGGAAGGCGTGGGTCTCGGCGGGGCGCAGCCGATGCATCTCGTCCCGGCTCAGCAGTCTCATGTCAGGGAGCCGGCAGGCGACCGACCAGCGTCTCGAGCGCTAGGCCGATGCCGAGCAGGCGCCGGTCGCTGCCCGCGGGGCCGTCGAGCGCGAGCCCGATCGGCAGGCCGTCCGGGGTGCGTCCGATCGGCACGCTCAGACCGGGGATGCCCGCGTTGCTGCCCGGATCGGTGTTCTGGATGAAGGTGGGGAAGGTCGGGACCTGGGTCCCGTTGAGCAGGGTCGTGGCGTCGTCTCCGACCGGCGCGGCGGGCAGCGGGGTGGTGGGAAACACGAGCGCCGCGATGTTCTGCTTGCGGAAGACCTCCGCGTAGAGCTGCTGGAGCAGCGGCCGCGCGGCGAGCGCTTCCAGGTAGGTCTTCTCGGGGATCGCGTCCTTGGCGCCGGGAGCGATCGCGCTCGCGAAAAGGCCCTTCACGTCCGGGCTCGCGATGCGGTCCGCCAGCCCCTTGAGGTCGAGGGCGGGGCGGAACCGCTTGAGGTAGCGGGTGAGATCCGCCCGGGCCTCGTAGAGCGCGACCGGGAAGCTGATCTTGCCGTTGAGGTCGACGAGGCCCGGCATGTCGACCTCGACGATCTCCACTCCCGCGGCCTGCAGCCGGTCGAGGGTCGCCTCGGTGATCCGCTCGGTCTCGGGGTCGAGGCTTCGGAAGAAGAGGGCCCGGCAGACGCCCAGGCGGAGGCCCTTGAGCGGCGCGGCGGCGACGCGATCGCGTGCGCCGGTGATGATGGTGTCGAGCAGCACCAGGTCGGCGACCTCGCGGGCCATCGGGCCCGCGGTGTCACGCGTGTGGGCGATCGGGGTGATGCCCTCCTGGGAGTAGCGCCCGAGCGTCGGCCGGAGGCCCGCGATGCCGTTGAGGGCGGCCGGAATGCGCACCGAGCCGCCGGTGTCGCTGCCGAGGCCCGCCGCGGCCATGCGCGCCGCGATGGCGTTGGCGGTGCCGCCCGAGGAGCCGCCCGCGATCCGGCTCGGATCGTAGGCGTTGCGCGCCGGCCCGAAGGTCGCGTTGTTGCTCGTGACGCCGAAGGCCAGCTCGTGCATGTTGGTCTTGCCGAGCACGATGGCGCCGGCCCGGATCAGCTTCTCGGCCACCGGGGCATTGCGGGTCGGGACGAAGTCGCGCAGCGCCGGGGTGCCCGCCGAGTTCGGCAGGCCGGCCACGTGGATGTTGTCCTTCACCACGATCGGCACGCCGTGCAGCGGGCCCGCGAACGTCTTGCGGGCCGCGAGGGTGTCCGCCTTGTGCGCGGAGGCAATCGCCCGATCGCGATCGAAGGAGATGAAGGCGTTGAGGTCGCGCTTCCGCTCGATCACGTCGATGAGGGCTCGCACCAGGTCCTCGCTCTTGAGCGTGCCGGCCCGGATGCGCGCGGCCGCCTCGGAGGCCGACAGCTCGGTCAGATCCTGGGCCGCCGCCCCCGCGGGCACCGCCAGCAGCATGAGGCCCGTGACCCACCGCCATCCCCACCGCCAGCTGATGGTGTGCATGGCGCGATTCTGGCATACTCGGGCGCGATGACGCGAGCCAGTCTGAACGGCATCGAGATCGACTACCAGGCGAGCGGTGCCGGCCCGGCCGTGCTGCTGAGCCACGGCTACTCGGCGACCCGCCACATGTGGGACGCGCAGCACGCGGCCCTGGGCGAGCAGCACCGGGTCATCTCCTGGAGCATGCGCGGCCACGGCGAGACCGAGAGCCCGGCGGATCCGGCCCAGTATTCCGCGGACCTCACGGTGCGCGACATGCGTGCGCTGCTGGGCCACCTGGGCGTCGAGCGCGCGGTGATCGGCGGCCTCTCCCTGGGCGGCTACGTCTCGCTCGCCTTCTACCTGGCGCATCCCGAGATGGTCCGCGCGCTCGTCATCTGCGACTCCGGCCCCGGGTACCGCAGCGCGGACGCGCGGGCGGCCTGGAACCAGCGCGCCCAGGAGCGCGCCGCCTCGCTCGAGGCCCGCGGCCTCGAGGCGCTCGGCAAGAGCCCCGAGGTGCGCGAGTCGGTGAGCCTGCACCGCTCGGCCCAGGGGCTGGCGCACGCCGCGCGGGGGATGCTCGCCCAGGAGGGCTCGCGGGTGATCGACGGCCTCACCGGAGTCGCGGTGCCGACGCTGGTCATCGTGGGCGATCAGGACCAGCCCTTCCTGGCCCCCTGCGAGTACATGGCCAAGAAGATCCCCGGGGCGAGGCTCGAGATCATCCGGGGCGCCGGACACTCCTCGAACCTCGACCAGCCGGAGGCCTTCAACCGCGTCCTGCTCGACTTCCTGGGCGGCCTTCCGACCGCCTAGCTCTTCCCCGCCCTTCGCGCCGGTTACTGGACCGGAGAGAAGGCGGACGGCATCATGATCTTGTTGGCCATGGTGAGCAGGGTGTCGCTCCCGCCCGGGGGCGGCCACACCCCCATCTCGCGCGCCTTGTTCCGGATCGCGGCCCGCTCGTCGAGGCTCTTGTAGGCCCAGATGTGGATGAAGCGGTTGGCCTCGCCGTGCTCGACGTGGCCGGCCAGCGCGACCGGCGACATCTTGACCCGCTCCTCGATCTTCGACTCCCAGCGCTTGATCAGGTCCGGCAGTGTGCCCGCCTTCATCGCGTAGTAGCGCATCTCGAAGTAGGGGCCCATCTTGCCGGGCTTGAGGTCGGGCAGGAACGCAAACGGCACCACGATCTCCGACTGCATGGTCTCGATGAACTCCGCGATCTTGGGCGGCCAGGTGCCCGCCTTGACCGCGTCCGCCCGGAGACGGTTGCGCTCGCTGATGTTCTCGTACGGCCACACGTGGATGATCTCGTTGAGCGGCCCGATCTCGGTGTGCCAGAAGGCGGCCAGCGGGGAGATCTTCTTGCGGTTCTCGTAAGCCTCCCCGAAGCGCTTCTCGACCTCGGGCAGGCTGCCGACCTTGACGCGGTACGTCCGGATCTCGTAGATCATGCGCGACTCCTTTGGGTTGGTGCAGTTGGTCGGTTGGTGCTACTGGGCCGTCCAGCCTCCGTCGATGACCAGCTCGCTGCCCGTCACGAACGCGGCCTCGTCGGAGGCGAG
>WNFD01006600.1_pt1 | contig 21855 bp, 20 predicted proteins | sample 5400491 | NCBI WGS metagenome assembly WNFD01 (sample SAMN13153343, study PRJNA577476) | soil metagenome | isolation source: 120 cm saprolite under Douglas fir tree site 2 hole 2 replicate 2 | place: USA:California | collected 2015-04-18
TCACGGTTGCCGCTGCCGGGATCGAGCATCCCCTTGATCAGGCGCAGCTCGGCGAAGATCTCGACCATCTTCGCGCCGGCGAGAGCCTTGGGATCGAGCTCGACGAAAGCCTGGCGATAGAAATCGGGGCCGCCCAGCCCGAGGGCGACCGCGCTGAAGACGATGACCTGCTGCCAGCCTTGACCGCCGAGCGCCAGGGGGATGAAGCCGGCATCCCGGATCTTGGCCGCCGCCGCATTGAACTCCGGCCAGCTGCGCGGCGCCGCGACGCCGGCCGCCGCGAGTACCTTTTTGCTCGTCCACAACCAGTTCTCGCCATGGATGTCGACCGGGATGGCAACGTAGTGGCCGGCGAATTTGGCGTTGGCGACGAGCAGCGGCGGCAATACCTCGTCCCATTTGCCGGCAGCGGCCACCGCATCGACATTGCCGAGCAGCCCGGATTCGGCCAATTGCCGGAGCGAAAGGCCGAGATGCCATTGCATGATGGTCGGCGGCTGGCCGCCAAGCATGCGCGTCTTCGCCACCGTGCGCGCCGCATCGCCGCCACCGCCGGCGATCGGATTGTCGATCCACCGCCCGCCCGAGGCGGTGAAGCGGTCCGCGATGACTTTGAGCGCCCGCGCCTCGCCGCCGGAGGTCCACCAGTGGAGGACTTCGGCGGTCGGCTCGGGCTCGTTCTTACTACCGTTTAGGACATTATCATATCCGTTTCAGAAAAAACAGGCAATAGGCCAATCGTCCTTGGACGCAGAGCCGGTTTTGCGCCGGCCCTGGGCGGCGGCGACCCCCGCCTCTACAATTAGCATTTGGCGCTCGCACGGAGAGATCGAGCATGGCGGAACACTTCCCGGACGGCTTCTTGTGGGGCGCCTCGACGGCCGCTTATCAGATCGAGGGGGCGGTCAGCGAGGACGGGCGCGGGCCCAGCATCTGGGACAAATTCAGCCACCTTCCCGGCAAGATCGTCGGCGGCGATACCGGCGATATCGCCTGCGGCCACTATCATCGCTATCCCGCGGACGTCGCACTGATGCGAGAGCTCGGCCTCAATGCCTACCGCTTCTCGACGAGCTGGTCGCGCATCCTGCCGGAAGGGCGCGGCGCGGTGAACGGCAAGGGGCTCGAATTCTACGATCGCCTGACCGACGCCGTGCTCGCCGCCGGGATCGAGCCCTGGCTCTGCCTCTATCACTGGGACCTGCCGCAGGCCCTCGAGGATCGCGGCGGCTGGCAGAATCGCGACTGCGCGCATTGGTATGCCGATTACGCGCTGCTCGTGGCGCGCCGCTTCGGCGATCGCATCCGCCACCTCGCCACCTTCAACGAGCCCAACGTCGCGACCTTCAAGGGTTATGGCGACGGCGAGCACGCGCCGGGTATCCGCGGCCGCGCTTCGGCGCTCAAGGCGCTGCATACGATGAACCTCGCACATGGTCTCGGCATGCAGGCGCTGCGCTCGGAGCGTGCCGATCTCGTTCTCGGCAACATCTACAACCTCCATCCGATGGAGCCGGCGAGCGGGCGCGACGAGGACCGCATCGCCGCCGAGATGCTCGACGCGATGTGGAGCCGCGCCTTTCCCGATCCGCAGATTCTCGGCCGCTACCCGGCGCCGCTCGCACCCGAGATGGAGGCGCTGATCCGCCCCGGGGATTTCGAGATCATCCGCCAGAGGCAGGATTATTTCGCCTTCAACCACTATACGCGGCTGCGCGTGCGGCATGATGCCGATCATCCCTTTCACGTCGCCGAGGTGCCGCCAGAGCCCGACCGCAAGGTCACCGAGATGGGCTGGGAGGTTGCGCCCGACGCGTTGCTCGCAACGATGATCGACGCCAAGGAGCGCTATGCCGGCGACCTGCCCATCTACATCACCGAGAACGGCGCTGCCTTTGCCGACGAGGTGACACGCGACGGCAAGATCCACGATCGCGAGCGCATCGAATATCTGCGCGGCTATCTCGGCGCCATCCTCGACGCGATCGCCGCTGGAATCGATGTCCGCGGCTATTTCGTCTGGTCGCTTCTCGACAATTTCGAATGGGGCCTCGGCTTCAGCAAACGCTTCGGCCTTGTCCACGTCGATTACGCAACGCTCGAGCGTCGGCCCAAGGACTCGTTCGAATTCTACGGCGAGCTCGCCAGGGGCGCGGCGTTGGTGCGGCGCTGAGGCTGTTTTCGAGACCCCTATCGACGGAGTCTGCCTCGACGAACGTTTCCCCGGGGAATCCCGTCATTGCGAACCGAAGGCGAAGCAATCCATCGTGGGCGCGGCCGCCCTGGGTCGCTTCGTCGCTCCGCTCCGCGCGATGACATGTGTTGCACGGTCGAGCCGACGGCTTTTCAGCCTGTTCGTGCTGACGGCGACGCTGGTAAGCTACGCTCTCGCAGATCGCAGCCGGCGGTTTGTGTCGGGATCCAACGTCAGCTCTGTGCCGAGATCGGCCGATGGCCTCTTCCGGAGGACTTTTGATGGCAGAAGCCGATGAACAATGGCCTTTTTGCACGCTCAGCCGGAACGCTTTTAGCGAGCGCATGGCGGAAATCCGCGCCATGGTCGCGCAGTTCGACGGGCAGGCACAGGCAACGGTGGACGGGGCGGTGCTGAGCTTCCCACCGCGGGAGGGCCTTCAACTCGCCCTCGCCGCGCTCGTCGAGAAGGAGCGACAGTGCTGCGCGATGCTGCGCCTCAGCATCGAGGCCGATCACGGATCGGTTCGGTTCATCATCAAAGCAGACGGTGACGAGCGAGCCGCGATCCAGGCTTTCGCTGGCGCTGTGGCCACGGGTCTTCCGACGTTGTTCGCCGCGCATCCGGGATCGGTTCGGGTGCGCAAGGGCGTCGATCTCACTGTACCAACTTTCGATGAGCCCCTCGACGCAGAAAGCGACAAAGAGTGAAATCGGAGAGCAGAGGCAATTCATGGAGGAGCATAGCCGCGGCAATTACGTGATCGCCGGCCGCGAGACGGTCGCCGAAGGCGCCGATCTGCGCGTCGTGGTGCTGACCTTGGCCGAAGAGCAATGCGTGCCCTGGCACTATCATAGCACCATCACCGACAGTTTCGTCTGCCTCGAGGGGCCGATGGTGGTGGAGACGCGGGCGCCGCACGCGGTTCACTTGCTGCAACCCGGCGAGCGCTGCGCCGTCGCGCCGAAGACGGCGCATTTCGTCCGCGGCAAGGATGACGGCCCCTGCAAATTCATGCTCGTGCAGGGCGTCGGCGTCTATGACTTCATGCCGGTCGGGGGATGAGTGGTCGCGCAGCCGCTAAACGAAATATCCCCGGTTCAAGCACACATATTCCTCTCCCCACCGGGGAGAGGTTAGGTGAGGGGGTGGCGCTACAGGCACGATGAAACGGCTGAGGTTCGCGCCGCCGCACCACCCCCTCACCCTCCCCATGCTGCGCATGGGTCCCCTCCCTCTCCCCGGGGGGCGAGGGAGATTTTTTGGTGCTCTTCTTGCGCGATAGCTGGAGGCGCCTCCAGCTTCTCCTCATGGCGCCCCGCCAGGCGTTGCTCCTTGTCGTCTTCGTCGTCACGACGGGCATGGGGATGGTGTGGTCGATCCTCGCCGTCTACGCGACCAGCCTCGGCGCCAGCACCGCGATGGTCGGGCTGATCTTCGCGATGTTCGGCGGCTCGCGGCTGGCCGTCAGCCTGCCTGCCGGGATCGCTTCCGAACGCTTCGGCCGGCGCAAGCTGATGCTGACCGGGCTGGTCTTCCTGGGCGCCTCGTCCTTCGTCGCCATGTCCGTCACCAGCGTGCCGCTGCTCGTCCTGACGCTGGTCGTCCAGGGGATCGGACAGGCCGTCTACGTCACCACCGCGATGGCGGCGATCGCCGATCTCAGCACGCCGGAAGGCCGCGTGCGGGATATGGCGGCCTTCCAGGGTGCGTCGACCATCGGCATCGCCATCGGGCCCGGCATCGGCGGGCTCGCCGCCGGCGCCTGGGGCTATGCCGCGCCCTTTCTGCTGCAGGGCGCGCTCTCGCTGGTTGCGCTGATCCTGCTCCTGCGCATCGTGAAGCCGGCCGGCGGACGGGCGAGCACGACGCCGCGCGCCGTCACCGCCGCGAGCCACCTGCGTCCGAGCCTGCGCTCGATGGCGGTGCTGGCCTTCCTCACCTACGGCATCTTCTTCACCCGCATCGGCGCCAATTGGGTGCTGCTGCCGCTGATCGCCCAGCAGAAGCTCGGCATGAGCCTGACCGGCATCGGCGTCGTGCTGACGGTCGGCGCGCTTGCCAATCTCCTGGTGCTGCCGGCCGCCAACAAGGTGGCAAAGCGATTCGGTCGGCTCTCCGCCATCGTCGTTTCCACAGTGATGACGCTGGCCGGACTGTTCCTGCTCGGCGACGCATCGGGGGTCGTGCTCGCCTGGCTCGGCGCCATCCTGCTCGGCCTCGCGACCGGGCTCGCGGCGCCGATCCTGTCGGCCTATGCGATCGACCTCGGCATGCTGCGCACGGTGATCGACCTCGCCATCATCACCGGACCGGCGGTGATCGGCGCGATCGTCGACCAGCTGGCGATGGGCTATTCGGCCGGGCTGTGGTTCTGCGGCGTGCTGCTCAGCGCCGCGACGCTGATCTTCCGGCTCCTGCACCGCGCCGCACCGCCGCACCCACCGGAATCCTGAACGCGTCTCAACGGCTCGCCCAGCGGTCGCGCAGCCCGTAATACTTCATCACCGCAGGAACGAACCATGGGTTGCCGGAATAAAGCGGTATGGTCGGGAAACCGCGATCGGCAAAGACCGTGGCGCCCTCCTTGCGGCCGAGGATGCGGTAGCCGGCCTTGGTGCCGAGATAGGTCCCCATCGGCACGCCGGCGAAGCAATAGCCGCCGGCGAAATGGACGCCGCCCTGCGTCGCGATATGCGGCCAGAGATCGAACGTGCCGGCACAACGGCCGGTCCAGGAATGGGTGATCTTCAGACCGGCAATCTTGGGCACGATGCGCGCCGCATCGGCGCGGAGCTGCGCGCCCTTGGCTCGCGCGCCGGTCGGTCGCGTGCCGGTCCGCCAGAGGAAGAGAATGCGCGTGCCGTCGGGCGAGCGCCGCATCGAGATGATATCGTGGACATGGTCGATATAGGTACGGTCGGTCGGCAGGAGCCGGTTCATCACATCCGGTGCCAGGGGCTCGGTGGCGATCATATAGGCGTCGAACGGGATGAGACGGCGCTGCAGCCATGGCCACAGGCTGCCGCTATAGCCGTTCGTCGCCACCAACACCTCGCGGGCACGGACCGTGCCCTGCGGCGTCGTCACGTCGAAGCCGCCGCCATCGATCGGGGCGATGCGCTCGACCGGTGTGCGGCCGATGAGATCCGCCCCCGTCGAGCGCACGCGATCGAGGAGGCCGCGATGATAGAGACCGGGATGGATGGCGCCGAGATCGGGGATCAGCGCGGCGCCGCAATAGAGATCGCTGGCGATCTCGTCGCGTACCGCCGATCGCGGCAGCATCATGAAATCCGTGCCGAGATGCTTTTTGCGCAGTTCGAGCTCGGAGGCGAGGTCGTCGTATTGCCGCTTCGCCTTGGTCAGGACGAGGCGACCGCAGATCTTGAAGCCGCAATCGATCTGCTCGTCGCGCACGCGCTCGGCTACCGCATCGAAGGCCGCCTGCATCTCGCGATAGACGGCGACGGCGTAAGGCGTGCCGGAATGCCGCATGAGATTGGCGAAACTATGCTTGAGCGAGCGGCCGACATAGCCGGCGTTGCGCGTCGAGGCGCCGTGGCCGAGATCGCCGGCATCGAAGACGACGACGCTGCGCCCGGCGCGCGCGAGGACGAGCGCCGCGTTGAGACCGGTAATACCGGCGCCGATTATCGCGACGTCGGCCCGCGGCGGCGGCACTCGCGGCACGGCTTCGGCCGGCGGCGCCGCATCCCACCAATACGGTGTTTCCTTGAAATCGGCGGCGAAGATGTCCTCGCTCACTTGCCTTTCGCCTTGTTGCGAGACGCTGCGCGATCCGCCTTGAGCCAGCGGAAGAGCTCCGCCTTGCGCCCGTCGAGCAAGGCGGCGCCGTCGCGCTTGGACCAGTCATAGACGCCGCGACCGCTCGCCAGGCCGCGATGGCCGGCGGCGACCAGGTTTTCGAGGGCCGGCGGCGGCAGCGGCGAGGCATCGAGATGCGGCTGCAGGAAGCGGGCGAAGGCGACCATGGTGTCGAGCCCACCGAGATCGGCCGATTCGATCGGGCCGGTCACGCCAAGGCGCCGGCCGATCGAATTGCGCACGACGGCGTCGATCGCCTCGGCCGAGGCGATGCCGGCGGCGTAGAGCGCCCAGGCCTCGCGCAAGGCGGCGAATTGGATGCGATTGCCGATGAAGCCGGGGACCTCCTTGTCGATGATGACGGGCTCCTTGCCGACGGCGCGCAGGATGGCGCAGACGCGCGGCACGATATCTGCTGCGGTTTCCGGCCCGGCGCAGATTTCGACGAGCGGGATGAGCTGCGGCGGATACCAGAAATGGGTAGCGACGACGCGCGCGCGATGGCTGACCTCGTCGACCAGCTCGCTGACGAGATGGCCGCTCGACGAGGCGAGGATCGCATCGGCGGCACAGATGCGGTCGAGCCGGCCGAAGATCGCGCGCTTCAACGCCATGTCCTCGGGCACCGCCTCGATGACCAGCTCGGCATTCTTGGCGTCGTCGAGCATGGTCGTCGTCTTGAGGCGCGCGAGCGCCCCCTTGCGACCGGATTCGCTGATCAATCTATTGGCGACGAAGAGCTTCAAGCTGGCGGCGATCCTGCGCCGTGCCGCGCTCAGGCTCGCGGGGTTCCGGCCGATCAACTGGACCCGCCAGCCGGCGCCGGCGAAGATCTCGGCGATGCCGTGGCCGATGATGCCGTTGCCGATGACGGCGATGGTTCTAGCTGCGCGGGCCATCCTGTACCTCCTGACCAAGATAGTAGCTCTTGACGAGCGCGTTGTTGCGCAGCGCCTCGGGCGTGTGTCCCTCGAAGACGATCTCGCCGTGCACGATGAGATAGCCGCGGTCGGCGATCTTGATCGCCTGGTTAAAATTCTGTTCGGCCATCAGGACGGTGAGATCGTAGCGCTCCTTGAGCTCGCGGATCTTGGCGATCATGCGGCTGACCAGGTTGGGCGCGAGACCGACCGAGGGCTCGTCGATCAGAAGGATGCGCGGTGCCGACATCAGCGCGCGCCCAAGCGCCAGCATCTGCTGCTCCCCGCCGCTCATCGTGCCGGCGAGCTGCCGGCGGCGCTGCGTGAGCGCCGGGAAGGCCTCGAAGCAGTGTGCGAGATTGCGCGCGATGTGGCGCCGCGCCGCCGGGCGATAGGCGCCAAGCAGCAGGTTCTCCTCGACGGTGAGCTTGGGGAAGAGGCGCCTGCCCTCCGGCACCAGCGCGATGCCGAGATCGACGATTTCCTCGGTTGTCCGGCCGACGAGATCGACGCGGCCGTCATCGCCCTCGAGAAAGATCTCGCCGGCGCTCGGTGGCACGATCCCCATGATGCTGTTGATCAGCGTCGTCTTGCCGTTGCCGTTGGTGCCGAGCAGGGCGACCGTCTCGCCGGCGGCGACGGTGAGCGAAACGCCGTGCAGAACGCGGATTGCGCCATAGCCGGAAGCGAGGTTGCGGATGACGAGGCTACTCGCCAAGGTAGGCACGCTCCACCGCCGGGTCGCGGACAATGTCGTCCGGGCGGCCGTCGGCGATCTTCCGTCCCGCGTCGAGCACGACGATGCGCTCGGAGAACTGCATCACCGCGCGCATGATATGCTCGATCATGATGATCGAAATGCCGCGCTCGCTGAGGGCGAGGAGCAGCACCAGCACATCGTCGACCTCGGCGTTCGACAACCCGGCCATCACCTCATCGGCGATGAGGAGGCGTGGACGCGCCGCCATGGCGCGCGCCAGCTCGAGCTTTCTCAGCTCGATCTGCGTCAGTGCGGCCGGACGTTCGTCGGCCTTGGCGCCGAGCCCGCCGAGAGCGAGGATCTCGCGCGCCTCGGCGACGACGTCGCGGCGCGGCCGCCAGCCATCGGCGGCGTATTCGAGCGGGATGCAGAGATTCTCGAGCACCGTCATGCTGGCGAAGGGCTGCGGGATCTGAAAGCTGCGGGCAATGCCGCGCCGCGTGCGCAGATGCGGCAGCAGGCCCGTGATGTCGGCACCGGCGAAGACGATGCTGCCGCTATCGGGACGCAGCACCCCCGAGATGCAGTTGACCAGCGTGCTCTTGCCCGAGCCGTTGGGTCCGATGAGGCCGAGGCGCTCGCCCTGCCCGACGGTAAGATCGACGCGGTCGAGGGCGATGAAGCCGCCGAAGCTCTTGGTCATCGCGCGGACCGAGAGAATCGCCGCCTCCGTCATGCTCGTTTCCGCCGCGCCAGCTTGCGGACGAGGCCGACGATGCCCTCGGGCGCCAGAATGACGAATCCAACCAGCAGGATACCGACGATCAGCAGATTGGTCGCCGAGGAGATGGTGACCGTGGCTACCTGCTGCGCGGTGCCGAGGAGAACGGCGCCGATCACCGGCCCGAGCCAGCTCGTCGTGCCGCCGATCATCGGCATGGCGATGCTGTTGATCGCATAGGCGAGGCTGAACCCGGAATTGGGATCGAGATAGGTGACGTAATAGGGAAAGGGCGCCCCCGCCGCCCCCATCAGCGCGCCGCTCGTCGTCGTGGCGAAGAGCTTGAGGCGCAGGGTCGGGACGCCCGAGCAGGAAGCCGCCTGCTCGTTGTCGCGGATGGCGGCGAGGCCGCGGCCGATCCACGAGCGTTCGATGAAGCGCGCCGTCGAGATCGCGATGACGACGAGCACCAGCATGGCGATGAAGAGCACCTCGATATAGTTGTGAAAATACGTCGTCTGCGGCCGCATGGTGTAAACGCCGCGCGCGCCGCCTACGAAATCCCAGTTGATGACGAAGGTCTGCAGCACGATCGACAGCGCCAGGGTGGCGATGGCGAAGAAGACGCCGCGCAGGCGTAGCGTCAGGTACCCGGTGGCGAGACCGACGAGGCCGGAGACCACCCCGCCGGCAACGATCAGCACGGCGAGCGGCAGCGCGAAAAGCTTGACGAGGACGACCGAGCTGTAGGCGCCGAGGGCGAAGAACCCGGCGCTGCCGAAATTCACGTAGCCGGTATAGCCGCCGAGGATGTTCCAGGCGGTGGCGAGGACGACGTATTGCAGCACGACATAGGCGGCGAAGTAATAGTACTGGTTGGCGAAGAGGCGGGTCAGCACGATGCCGACTAGAATGGTGCCGATCGCCAACAACCAGAAGCGGAGCGGGCGCAACCGCCTAGCGCCCGAAGAGTCCCGACGGGCGCACCGCCAGGACGAGGAGGAGGAACCCGAAGGCGACGGCCGGCGACCAGGACGGGCCGTAGAATGTCGCAGTGATGCTTTCGGCGACGCCGAGAATGAGACCGGCGAGCAGCGTTCCCGGCAGGCTGGCCATGCCGCCGAGCACGGTGATCGCGAAGACGCGGCCGATATAGTCGCGGCCGAGCGATGGCTCGACCGGCGCTATGACGATGAGCAGCGCACCGGCGATGCCGGCGGTGGCGATCGAGATGGCGAAGGCGATCCGCTTGATGCGCACCGGGTCGGCCGCCATCAGGCGGAGCGCCAGCGGATCCTGTGCAACCGCCTTGATCGCGCGACCGAGAAAACTGCGGTCGAGGACGAGCTGCAGCCCGAGGATCATGACGAGCGAGACGATGAACGGGACGAGGAGCCGGGTCGGCACGCCGATGAAGCCGATCGCAAGGCTAGCCCCCGAATAGGGCGTCTCGACCAGCCGGTAGTCGACGCCGAAGATCAAGATGAGCGCGACCTCGGCGATGAACATGATGCCGAAGAAGAAGACCAGCCCGCGCAGCGAATCCTGGCCGTGCTGCTCGAAGCTCAGATGGTAGATGCGGTAGAGGACGGCGCCGAGCGCATAGAAGAGCGGCGCCGCGGCGATGCCGGCGAGAATTGGATCGAGGCCCCAGGCGAGGTTGGCGGCGTAGGCGACGAAGGAGCCGAGCATGACGAAAGTGGGGTGGGCGATGTTGACGATCTCGAGCATGCCGAAGGCGATCGACAAGCCGACCGTCACCGCCGCGTAGAAGCCGCCGAGCAACAGGCCCGAGACGATCGCATTCGCCAGCAGATCGACCACAGCTGCGCGGGGTCGATCAGCGCTTGATGTCGGCGTAGGGATACTGCAGCGCGCCCGACTTGAACGCGGGCGGATGGACGATCACCTGCGTGCCGGGCTTCTTGAACTGCTCGAGGTCGTTGCCCTTGATGTTCTGGTACTGGATCTGCAGGACCCGCGGCTGCGCCCACTCGCCGTTCTCAGCAAAATGGATGTCGCCGACGATAGTTTGCAAGGTGTTCTTGCGGATGTAGTCGCCCAGCTTCGCCTGATCGAGCCCGCCGGTCGCCTCGACCGCCTGGGCGAGGATCTGTCCCTCGGCATAAGCGAAAGGCGGCAGGTAATAGCCGAGCGGATCGACGCCGGCGCCGGCCGCCTTGGCCTGGTAGCGTTTGACGAACTCGTCGATACCCGGGAAGTTGATCGTCGGCTCGGCGACGTAATAGTCGAAATCAATGATGCCGTTGAGCAGCGGGCCGAGCTGCGTCTTGAGCCCGGCAAATTGCAGCCCGACCATGGCGCCGCCGAATTGCTTGACCTTGAGGCCGACCTCATTCGCCGCGCGCACCAGCCCGGCCGTATCGGGCGGATAGGAGGCGGCGAATACGATGTCGGGATTGGTCGCCATCAGCGCCCGCACCACCGGGGAGTAGTCGACCGTCGCCGGCGGATAGGTCTTGTCGTAGACGATCTTCAGCCCGGCCTTCTTGATATTCTCGCGCGCGCCGTCGGCAGCGGCCTTGGCGAACTCGGCATCGGCGGCGACAATGGCGACGGTCTGCGGCTTCGGCTGCTGCGCCATGGCGAGCTCGAAGAAGCCGCGGCTCAGCTCGACCTTGCCGTCGGGACCGACCGGCTGGATGCTGAAATAGTTGGGATAGTGGAACTGCTCATTGATGGCGAGGGCGAAGAGCCCCATGAAGACCATGCCGCGCTGCATGACGACGGGCATCGCCGGCGCGATCTGGTTGGTGGCGTAGCCGGAGACGACGAGGTCGACCTTGTCGACCTCGAGCAGCTTCGTATAGATGCCCGGCACCGCGGAGGGGCTGCTCTGATCGTCGTAATAGACGAGCTCGACCTTGCGGCCGAGCAGCCCGCCTTTGGCATTGACGTCCTCGGCCCAGATCTGCAGCGCGAGGAGGGCCGCCTTGCCGTTGCCGGCGAGGCCGCCGGTCAGCGCCATGCCGAAGCCGAGCTTGATCGGATCCGCCGCTCCTGCGGGGGGCGTCGGCAGCAGAACCGCCGCGACAAGCATCGCCATAACGGCTGGCGCGGATCTCACGAACCTCAGGATACGGTGCATCGGCGGTCCCTCCCTCTCCCATTCCTTGTTGGTTGCGTCATCCTAGACCGGCCGGGCAATATCCTCCACCCTGTCGTGGAAGCGCACAACGGGCCGCGCGGTGGCCAGCGCAATGATGGGGCCGAAAGACAGGAGGAACGCCATGCACGACCTCGACGAACACAATATTACCGAGGCGGTGACCGCAACCTTCACCGCAGCGCCGAACCCGCGGCTCAAGGCGGTCATGACGAGCCTCGTGCGGCACCTCCACGCGTTCGCGCGCGAGGTGGCGTTGACCCCCGATGAATGGATCCAGGCGGTGCAGTTCCTCACCGCCGTCGGCCAGACCTGCTCGCCGACGCGACAGGAATTCATCCTGCTTTCCGACACGCTGGGGCTGAGCGCCTTGGTCAACGCGCTCAACAGCCAGGCTGCGCGGGACGCCACAAGGTCGAGCCTGCTGGGCCCGTTCTTTCGCGAGAACGCGCCCGAGTTCCCCCTCGGCGGCAATATTGCGGTCGATATGCCCGGCGAGATCGTTGTGCTGCACGGCCGGGTGTCCGACCCCACGGGCCAGCCGATCGCCCGCACCTCGATCGATGTCTGGCAGACCTCGTCGAGCGGCCTCTACGATATCCAGGGACCAAACCCGTCCGAGATGAATCTGCGCGGGCGCTTCCGCACCGACGCCGAAGGGCGCTATCACTTCCGCAGCGTCGTTCCGCTCGGCTATTCGATCCCGGTCGATGGGCCGGTCGGACGGCTGATGGACGGGCTCGGACGCCATGGCTTCCGCCCGGCGCATATCCACTTCCTCCTCGGCGCCGAGGGCTACCGCGAGCTGGCGACGGCGCTCTACATCGCCGGCGATCCGCATATCGATTCCGATGCGGTATTCGGCGTCTCGAGCTCGCTCGTCGTCGCGGTCCAACCGCCTGCCGCCGACAGCCCGGCACCGGAGCTGCGCCGCATCGCCTTCGACTTCACCCTGTCGCGCGCCGGCGAGGAGAGCGGCTCGCACCGGGTCGGCGCTGATCCCGCGCGGGTCGCCACAGCGGCCGAGTGAACGGAAAGCGCACGGCGGGCGCCGTCACACCGATCGCGTGACGCCACCGTCGACGCGGATGTTCTGCCCGGTGATGTAGCCGGCGCCGTCGGAGATCAGGAAAGCCACCGTCTTGGCCATCTCGGCGACGCGGCCGTAGCGTTTCATCGGGATCGTCTGTCGCCGCGCCTCGTTCTCCGGCAGGCTGTCGAAGAAGCCGGGCAGCACGTTGTTCATGCGAATGCCTTGCGCCGCATGCTGGTCGGCGTAGAGCTTGGTGAAGCTGGCGAGCCCGGCGCGCAGCACGCAGGAGATCGGGAAGGCCGCATCGGGCTCGAAGGCGGCGAAGGTCGAGAGGTTGACGAAGGCGCCGCCGCCCTGCTTTGCCATGATCGGCGTCACCAGCCGCGCCATGCGGATGACGTTGAGCAGGATCATGTCGAGGCCCTTGTGCCACTCGCCGTCGGCGATCTCGAGCAACTGCCCCTTGGGCGGATGGCCGGCGCTGTTGACGACGGCATCGATGCGACCCCAGCGCTCGAGCGTCGCCCCGACGACGTTGCCGAGCACGCCGGGATCGGTGTTGGAGCCGGTGAAGCCGAGCCCGCCGAGCGACTCGCCGAGCGCCTCGCCCTTGCCCGAGGCGGACATGACGGCGACGCGGTAGCCCTGGGCTGCGAGTTCGCACGCGCAGGCGGCGCCCATGCCGCTGCCCGCCGCCGTGATGATGGCCACCTTGCCGTCCGTCATGCCGATCTCCTCTTTTGTGCGACTATCGAATAGGCTTGCGCCATCATTCACCCGCGCCGCGCGGCGGTGCAACCCGGAGAATCCGCATGGCAGAGCGCCTCGTGCCGACCACCGTCGTCGGCAGCTACCCGCAGCCTGACTGGCTGGTCGATCGCAGCCGGCTGAGCGGCCACGTGCCGCGCATCCGCGCGCGCGACATCTGGCGCGTCGCCGACGAATTCCTCGAGGCGGCGCAGGACGACGCCACGGTGCTGGCGATCCGCGACATGGAGCGCGCCGGCATCGACATCATCACCGACGGCGAGATGCGCCGCGAGAGCTACTCCAACCGCTTCGCCACCGCGCTCGACGGGGTCGACATCGACAATCCCGGCACGGTGATCAGCCGGACCGGCAAGCCGACAACCGTGCCGCGCATCATCGGCAAGATCAGGCGGCGGCGCGCCGTCGAAGTACGCGATGTCGAATTCCTGCGCCGCAATACCGAGCGGGCGATCAAGATCACCCTGCCCGGTCCCTTCACTATGGCGCAACAGGTGCAGAACGAACACTACGCGGACGAGGCCGAGATGGCGATGGACTATGCCGTCGCCGTCAACGCGGAGGCGCGCGACCTCAAGGCGGCCGGCGCCGACATCATCCAGCTCGACGAGCCCTGGCTGCAGGCGCGACCTGCACAGGCGGCGCGCTACGGCGTCGCCGCGATCAACCGCGCGCTCGCCGGAGTCCCGGGAACCACCGCAATCCATCTCTGTTTCGGCTACGCCCATGTCGTGCACGACAAGCCGAGCGGCTATTCCTTCCTGCCGGAGCTCGCCGGCTGCATCGCCGGACAGATCTCGATCGAGGCGGCCCAGCCCAAGCTCGATCTCAGCGTGCTCAAGGCGCTCGCCGGCAAGACCATGATCCTCGGCGTCATCGGCCTCGGCGACATGACCGTCGAGACGCCTGAGCTGGTCGCCGAGCGGCTCCGCCGCGCCCTCCCCTTCGTCGCCGCCGATCATCTCATCGCGGCTCCCGATTGCGGCATGAAATATCTCCCCCGCGACATCGCCTTCGGCAAGCTGCAGGCGCTGGCGGCTGGGGCCGCGATCGTGCGGCACGAATTGTCGTGAGCTTGTCGCCCCGCCGCGCTTAGATGGCCGAATCCGAGGAGAGAGAGTCGATGCGTCTGTTCACCGCCACCATCGCCACCGAGACCAATACCTTCTCGCCGCTGCCGACCAGCATCGAAGCCTATAAGGAAGGCGTCTTCCTGCGCCCCGGCGAGCATCCCGACGAGACGCCGCTGATGTGCACGGCGCCGCTCTACGTCGCCCGCAACCGCGCCAAGGCGGAGGGTTTCACCCTGATAGAGGGCAGCTGCTTTGCGGCGAGTCCGGCGGGAACGACCAACCGCGCCGATTATGAGTTCATGCGCGACGAGATACTGGAGCAGCTCGAGGCGGCGCTGCCGGTCGACGGCGTCCTTCTCGGCCTGCACGGCGCCATGGTGGCGCATGGCTATGACGACGTCGAAGGCGACGTCATCGAGCGCGTGCGGGCGCTGGTCGGGCCCAAGACGGTGATCGGCGTCGAGCTCGACCCGCATTGCCATCTAACCTTGAAACGTGTCCGTCTCGCGGACGTCATCGTGCTCTACAAGGAATTTCCGCACACCGACGTCGTCGAGCGCGCCGAGGACGTCCTCGACATCGTGCTAAAGACGCTGCGCGGCAAGGCCAAGCCGGTGATGTCGCTCTACGATTGCCGGCAGATCCAGTCCTACCCGACGACCTTGCCGCTGATGCGCGGTTTCGTCGACCGCATGAAGGCGATGGAGGGCAAGGACGGCGTCCTGTCGATCTCGATCGGCCATTGCTTCCCCTATGCCGACGTCCCCGAGCTCGGCGGCCGTATCCTTGTCGTCATGGACAAGGACAAGGCGAAGGGCGACGCGCTGGCGACCAAGATCGGCGAGGAGTTCGTCGCGATGCGCGGCAAGACGATGCCCGAATATCTCAGCACCGATGAGGGTATTTCGACGGCCCTTGAATTCAACGATCAGCCGGTCGTCATGGCCGACCCCGCCGACAATGCCGGTGGTGGCGCGCCATCGGACAACACGACGATCCTGCGCCGCCTGATCGAGCGCGAGGCGCGCGAGGCGGTGGTCGGGCCGCTGTGGGATCCGATCGCCGTGCGGCTCTGCTTCGATGCCGGGCTCGGCGCCGAGTTCCCGTTGCGCTTCGGCGGCAAGATCGGCCCGACTTCGGGCGCGCCGATCGACGCCAAGGTGACGGTCGTCGGTCTGAAGCGCGATTGCTGGCAAAGCTTCGGGCCAACCCAGGTGCCGCTCGGCGACTGCGCCGCGGTGCGCATTGGCGGCGTCGAGGTGGTGCTGATCTCCAACCGCACCCAGGCGCTCGGCCTCGAGCTCTTCACCAATCTCGGCATCGATCCGCGCATGAAGAAGATAGTGGTCGTCAAGTCGACCAACCATTTCATGGCCGCGTTCGGGCCGATCGCCAAGAAGGTGATCTACATCGATAGCGACGGACCGCTCAGCCGCGACTACCGCAAAATCCCCTACACGCGGGTGACGCGGCCGATCTGGCCGCTCGACGAGAAGACGAACCCGAGCCTCATTCTGTAGGGGTGCCGTCCGCCGGAGACGGGCCAGGCTGCTCGGCAGCTTGATGAGCCAAGCCGGATGACTTTGTGCGTCTGATGTCGCCAGCACCCGCGGCGCGGAAGATGGCGGCGAAGCCCAGATAGGATAGGATCAACCGTCCTCCACCGGAATCTCGGTGGTCCAACCATCCTCCACCGGAATCTCGGTGGTCCATTTCGTGACGTCGAGGACGATCTCGCTGGTATACGACCGTATCCCCGGTGCGGTGGCGAGGACGTGGCGCGCGAATTCCTGGTAATGCGCGACGTCCTTGCTGCGCACCAGGATGACATAGTCGATGTCGCCGGCGACCGTGAGGCATAGTGCGACGCGCGACAGCTCGCGCATCCGCCCCTCGAAGCCGCGCATCGCCTTCTCCCGCGGACGGTCCAGCTTGATGCGCGCCACCGTCAGCAGCTTATAGCCCAGCGCCTCGGGCGCCAGCAGGGCGGCGGTTCGAGCGATGACGCCCGCGTCGCGCAGCCGGCGCACGCGCTTGAGGCAGGCCGGCGGCGACAGACCCACCGCGTCCGCCAGCTTCTGGTTCGCGATCACGCTGTCGCGCTGCAGCACCCGCAGGATCCGCCGGTCGATGGCATCGAGGGCCGTATCGGCGGCTTCCGTGGCCTTTCGATCTCGCAAGTCAGGCATCTATTTTTCCCTCAAAAATTTCTCTTCGGGGATTTTTGTGGGCTGATACAAGCGGATTCCGCGCCCACAAAGAAATCACAAATCGACCACGCCGTTGTAGGCTCAATACCCGAGCTGAAGCAAGGAGCCGCCGATGTCGACGCCGCATCTCACCAACGAACCCTGGGACGAGCATCTCATCCGCTACGGCATGCCCTTCGTGCCGCGCCTCATCGCCAAGGCGCGCGGGACCCTGATCTGGGACAGTGAGGGCAGGGAAATCCTGGATTTCACCTCCGGCCAGATGTGCGCTACGCTCGGGCACAACCATCCGCGCATCGTCGAGGCGATCCGCGAGGCCTGCGAGGGTGCGCTGCATCTCTTCAGCGGCATGCTGAGCCCGCCCGTGGTGGTGCTGTCGCAGCGCCTCGCCGGGCTGCTCCCGCCGCGTCTCTCGAAGTCGCTCTTCCTTAGCACCGGCGGCGAGGCGAACGAGGCGGCGCTCAAGCTGGCAAAGCTGCATACCGGCAACTTCGAGGTGGTGGGCTACACCGGCTCGTGGCACGGCATGACCTCAGGCGCGCAATCGGTCAACTACGTCGCCGGCCGCCAAGGTTACGGGCCGATGATGCCGGGCTCGCTCGCGCTTCCCGCCCCCAATGCCTATCACTGCCCGGTACGACATTGCCGCGACGCCTGCGACGGTACCTGCCTCGAGGTTGGCTTCGACATGGTGGACGCGCAGTCGACGGGCGCGCTCGCCGCGGTTATCGCCGAGCCGGTTGAAAGCTCGGGTGGCGTGATCGTGCCGCCCGAGGGCTACTGGCAGAAGGTGAAGCAGCACTGCGACAAGCGCGGCATGCTCTTGATCTTCGACGAGGCGCAGACCGCCTTCGGTCGGCTCGGCCGCGATTTCGCCTTCCAGCATTTCGGCGTCGAGCCGGACATTCTCACCCTCTCGAAGACGCTGGGCGGCGGCCTGCCGCTCTCGGCCACGATCGTCTCCGAAGCAATGGAGGCGGATTGCCACGAAAAGGGCTTCATGCATCCGACCTCCCACGTCTCCGACCCGTTGCCGGCCCAGGTGGCGCTCGCCGTCCTCGACGTGCTGGCGGAGGAGAGGCTGAACGCCCGCGCCCTCGCGATGGGCGAGCTTCTCGCTGCTGGGCTGCGTTATCTCCAGGACAAGCATGAGATCATCGGCGATGTCCGTGGCTTCGGCCTGCTACAGGGTGTGGAGCTTGTGAAGGACCGCGAGACCCGCGCGCCGGACGTGGCAACCGGGCGCGCCATCACCAGCCGCTGCATGGAGCTCGGCCTCTCCATGAACATCGTCTCGGTGGGAGTGATGGCGTCGATGTGGCGCATCGCCCCGCCGCTCTCGGTACGAAGCGAGGAGATCGATCGCGGCATCGCCATCCTCGATCAGGCGATCACCGAGGTGCTGGCGGAGGGCGGGCGCGCGGCGGCGGAATAGCGGTGCCGGTACTCCGCGTCTCGGTCCCCGCGCGCCTCGCTGAAAACGACGCAGACGGTTGCGACCCCATCGCCGACATTGGTCGGGGTGAATTTAAGAGACGCTGGCCGAGGGGTGGGGGTTATTTAGAGGGCCCGCATGTCTGACCTGTGCTAAAAGACTTGGTCACTAACGTGCGCCCATGACCAATCGGCCCCTCCACAAGCCTGGTTACGACAACTGCGACGGCGACGCCTGCAGCACCGACTCGGTGCGCTGCGCTTCGCAACCACAGTCATCGAACCATGCGTTCCAATTCGGAGAGCCGTCATGTCGCGCTACTCGTTCGACATCCCGCCGACAGCATCGCTCGTTATAGCAAGCGCCTTCTGGGGCGTCGCTACGGTCATCAGCAAGAAGCTGCTCGCGTCCGTCCCGCCGGTCACGTTTCTCATAATTCAGCTTGCGCCGAGCGTATCCTTGCTGTGGTTCCTCGTTCTCATCAGACGTGCGCAACCGGCGGAAAGGCGCGGGTTGCTCGCGCTGACGCTGCTCGGGTGGCTCAATCCCGGCCTCTCGTACACGCTGAGCATGCTTGGGCTGACGCGGACAACCGCGAGCGTGGCCACTCTGCTGTGGGCAACCGAGCCCGCTTTGATCATCGCCATGGCCTGGCTGCTCCTTCGAGAGCCGGTCACGCTCCGCATTCTAACAGCGACCACTATGGCGGCCTGCGGGGTTCTTCTGGTGAGCGGCCTTGCCGAAGGGGGGCACGCAGCAGGCGATAGATACGGTGATGCCCTCGTCTTGGCGGGCGTATTCTGCTGCGCTCTGTACACGGTACTGTCCCGGAAGATCGTACCGGGCGTCGACCTATTGTTCACCGTCGCCCTCCAGCAGAGTGCAGGCCTGGTCTGGGTCGCGACGTTGTGGTTACTGGGGTCGCGCGGTGCCGGCACGGAGGGCGTGCTGGCATTGTCGTGGAGCGAATGGATCGGCGGCGGCTTGTCCGGCGTGATGTACTACGCCGCTGCTTTCTGGTTCTACCTCGGTGGCCTACGCTCAGTCCCCGCAACGATCGCCGGTGGCTTCCTGAATCTCACCCCCATCTTCGGCATCGCAACGGCTTACGTCTTCCTCGGCGAGCGGCTGACATTGATCCAGTGGGCGGGCGCGGCCACTATCATTCTCTCGGTGCTGGCTCTCCTGATGTGGAGCCCGCGGGTGGAATCCGCCGTCGCTATCGAATAATTGCCGTCAGATGGCCTGCGCATCGGTTCATGGCGCGCAATCTTCGGGCTGACCCGCGCCAAGGGAGCCCTACGGCCTTGCCGATCGTAAGCAGACTGTCCGCTATCCACGGCACGCTGGCATTCAGACGGGGATGCTTCTGTCAGATCGTTACCTCCAGGAGAGTTGCGGCATCGGCACCTGCGCGAGGACGGGAACATGGAGACGCTGTCGCGTGCGTGAGAATTCGATCCTACCCCAAGGCGCCGGGCACGAGCGAACCAGGTCGACGCGGCGGCGAAACTCGGTCGGGGGGTGGTCCCGGTGGCGGGCCGCGCCGCAACGCGCCGGGCGTCGCCCCCTTCCGGTCGACGCCGAGGGTGAGCGCGGCGAGGTACCGGTCGCGCTCCTCCTTGACGCTGCAGAACGAGGCATGGTCGCCGCCGCTGGCGGCGAGGACGCCGTCGCTCGCGTTGATCGTATCGCGCTTTTTCGTCCGATCCTTGTACGGTCTTACATTCGTGTAGATGAACTCGCTGAGCGCATCGGGGAAATAGATCTGCCCGGTCAGCACGGACTTGCGATCAAGAAAGACCTTGAAATGGATATGCGTGGTGCGCCCGCTATACCAGCCGGGGTAGATGGTCGTGAAGGTGACGCCGCCGGACGCATCGGTGAGCTGCGTGCCGCGCAGAAATTTTTGGCCGCGCGTCGAGGCCTTGTTGTCGTCGCCCTGCCCGCCATAACCGGAATAGAACCCGACCGCATCGGCGTGCCAGAGATCGACGCGCGCCGCCGCCAGCGGCGCACAAGCGCCGTCGACCACCTGCAGGGACAAGGTGAGCGGAACGCCTTCATGCCCTTCGGCGATATCGGCCCGCAACAAGTCGGGATCGAAATAGAATGGCCCCTCCTCGGCTTGCGGCGTCAAACGGCAGATCTTGCCGCCGGCAACAGTCTGCGCGAAGGCGCGCGGGATGATTGCCGTGCTGGCAGCGGATAATGCGAGGCCGCGCACCACGTGGCGGCGTGTCAGCCTAGCGAGCTCGCTCACAGCGTCGGCCGCTTCTCGCGCCACGGCGTCGCGCGCTCGTAGGCATGGCCGATGCGCAGCACCGTCGGGTCGGCGAAAGGGCACCCGGCGATTTGCAGGCTGAGCGGCAGACCGTCCGAGGAGAAGCCGCTGCAGACGCTGAGCGCCGGCGCGCCGGTGAGGCTGAACGGCGCCATCACGAGGCGACCCTTGGGCGAGAAGAAGGGCGGCTTCGCCATCTCGTCGATGAGCGGCGCCGGGTTGAGCGTGCAGCCGGTGACGACGGCGTCGAGCCCGTCCATCGCCGCGGCATAGCGCAGGCAGAGCTCGCGCCGCCAGCGTAGCGCCTGGACGTAGTCGGCGGCGCTGACGACCTGACCGGAGAACAGACGCGCGCGGGTGATCGCAGCGTATCTCTCCGGTCGCTCGGCAAGATCGCGCTCATGGATCGCATAGGCCTCGGCGTAGAGGATGATGCGGCAGCAGGCGTCCCAATCCTGGTGCGGTGGCAAGCTCACCGGAACAAGCTTCGCGCCGAGCTTGCGCAGCACCTTGAGCGCCGCCTCGATTGCCGCCGCCGTTTGTGGATCGCTTGCGATGTCGCGCTCGAAGAAATGCCGGATAACGCCGATCCGCATGCCCGCGATGCCGCCGGTGAGCCCGCGGCGGACACTCTTGTACGGACGGTCGGCGCCGGCCGGATCGGCAGGGTCGGGCCCGGCGATGGCGTCGAGCAGGACCGCGCAATCCTCGACCGTCCAGGCCATCGGGCCGCAATGATCGAGCGAGTTGGCGAGCGGAATGACGCCGCTGCGGCTGACCACGCCGTAAGTCGGCTTGAATCCGGCGATACCGCAATAGCCGGCCGGGCCACGGATCGAGCCGGATGTGTCCGAGCCCATGGCCAGCGGAATGAGCCCGGCGGCGACCGCGGCGGCCGATCCGCTCGACGAGCCGCCGGTGAAATGGTCGAGGTTCCACGGGTTGCGCGCGGGCGGGAAGGGCAGATCGTAGGCCGGGCCGCCGGTGGCGAATTCGTGGGTCGCGAGCTTGCCGATGAGGATGGCGCCCGCCGCCCCGAGCTTGCGCGCCACGGTGGAATCCCGCTTCGGCACGTGATCGAGCAGCAGGCGGGAATGCGCGGTGGTGCGGATGTCAGCGGTCTCGTAGATGTCCTTGAGGCCGAAGGGGACGCCGTGGAGCGGCCCGCGCGCACGACCGGCCTTGCGCGCGCGATCGGCGGCGCGGGCGGCGCGGCGCGCTTCATCGGCGAGGACGAGGACGAAGCTGTTGAGCCGCCGGTCGTGTGCCGCGATGCGCGCCAGCGAAGCCTCGACGAGAGCGCTGGCGGTGACGCGGCCGGCGACGAGAGCCCGGCTTGCCGCCGCAGCAGTCGGCAGCGCTGTCGCGGGATCAGCGCGCATGGTCGGGCCGGAAGACGAGATCGATCTCGTCCTCATAGCTGAAGCGCCGGGGGATCAGCGCGATGAGCTCGCGCATCGCCGCCTGGGCCTGTTCCGCCTGTTCGCGCGAAATCGCATCGAGATGATCGAGCGAGTTGGCGAGCGGAATGACGCCGCTGCGGCTGACCACGCCGTAAGTCG
>WNFD01004394.1_pt1 | contig 21850 bp, 23 predicted proteins | sample 5400491 | NCBI WGS metagenome assembly WNFD01 (sample SAMN13153343, study PRJNA577476) | soil metagenome | isolation source: 120 cm saprolite under Douglas fir tree site 2 hole 2 replicate 2 | place: USA:California | collected 2015-04-18
GTCTCCCCAGGCTGTGTCGTCTGCGGGGGGTGCCGGGGGGTCGTCTCCCCAGGCTGTGTCGTCTGCGGGGGGTGCCGGGGGGTCGTCTCCCCCGGCTGAGGCCAGTACTCTGTCTCCGCCGGAGAGTGCGGCGTCAGCCGAGGCTGTCGGCGCTGGGAAGACCGGCGGGGCAGGTGAGGAGCCCGCGATGGTCGGCGACGCGGCATCGGAACAGGAAACGTCAGCCAAGGAGGAAGGGGAGTGACCACGCCGGCGACAAGTGCCCTCTCCGCGCCGGCAGGCACCGTGGGCCGCCGGCAGGCGGGGGTCATCGCGCGGGCCCTTCTCTCGCTGACCAAGCCGCGCATCATCGAGCTGCTCCTGGTCACCACGATCCCCACGATGCTGCTCGCGCAGCGCGGGCTGCCGTCCATCCGGGTCTTCACGGTCACGCTTCTCGGCGGCGCGCTCGCGGCTGGCAGCGCCAACACGATCAACTGTTACCTGGACCGTGACATCGATGCGGTGATGCGGCGCACAGCCGCCCGGCCGCTGGCCGCGAAGACCGGCCAGGGAACCATCAGGCCAGGCGAGGCGCTCGCATTCGGCATCGCGGCAGGGGCCGCCGCAACGGTGCTGCTAGGAACCGTGGTCAACTGGCTGGCCGCTTCCCTCGCCGACGGTGCGATCCTGTTCTACGTCTTTGTCTACACGCTCGGCCTGAAGCGGCGGACCCCGTCCAACATCGTCATCGGCGGCGCGGCCGGGTGCTTCCCCGTGCTCGTCGGGTGGGCAGCTGTCACCGGTACGGTCAGCCTGCCCGCAGTCGTGCTCTTCGCCGTCATCTTTTTCTGGACCCCGCCGCATTTCTGGGCGCTCGCCATGAAGTTCCGCGCCGACTACGCAGCGGCAAGCGTGCCGATGCTGCCTGTCGTGGCACCGGCCGCGACGGTCGCGCGCAAGATACTCGGCTACTCGTACGCCATGGTGGCGGCGACGCTCGCGCTCGCACCATATGCCGGCTGGGTCTACGCGTGCTGCGCGGCGGCGCTAGGCGCGTGGTTCCTCGCCGAGGCGCACCGGCTCCGCACCAGCATCGCCGCAGCCGACACCCACCCGATCCCCACAGGCCCCACGGGTGCCATGGGCCCCACGGGCCCCACGGGTGCCACGGGTGCCACGGGTGCCACGGGTGCCACGGGTGCCACGGGTGCCACGGGCCCCACGGGTGCCACGGGTCCTGCCCCGATGCGCCTGTTCCACCTGTCGATCGTCTACCTGACCCTGCTCTTCGCCGCGATCGCCGTCACCGCACTGCTCCCGCTGGGCCGCTGGTAGTGACGGACTGCCCTGCCAGACTCCACATGGCTGTTCCAGGAGGGCTATTCAAAAGTAGTTTTCTGATGAAGATCAGCAGCCGGTCGATCCTCGCCCACGGCCAGCAGCGAACTACAGCAATGGTCCATTCACGCACACCAGACTGTGTGAATGGACCATTGCTGTAGTTGCGGCGATGCCGCTGAAGATCAGCAGTCAGCCGCAGCCTGACCCGCCCTAAGAAACCCGGCTCCGCTAACGCTCCGCCGGGTGCTGCCGCCTGCCCAGCTGAAGCCGATTCACGTATCAGGGTCACCAGGCTGTGTGAATGGACCATTGCTGTAGTTGCGGCTATGCCGCAGCCGGGCCGGGCGTGCCCCCGCGCAACGCGCGAGACCCCCCCGCGACCATGTACGGTGAACCCGGAATGGTGCCAGTCACCAGCGGTGTTGCGACGATCCCCTGAACCCGCGTTTTGAATAACCCTCCAGGTCGCGCTCGTCCTCACCGGCCCAGCGCAGCCATTTCCATGAGACAGGCATCGACCCTCCCAAATCCGGAAATTTCATGAATTGCCGGTGAAGAAGTCTCTCTCGCTCCAATATAGGATCATTTTCGCAGGTGTGGAACCCGGTGTGGTAAAAAACCGACCGTGGGCGTCGCTTTTTTACCACACTGGCTTCCACGCTCAGCAGAATGTCAGGAATACCGGGATGGCCGCTCAGGGCGCCCATCGCCATCACCGCCCTCCCCCTCTGGGGGGAGGAGGGCGTCCGATTACCGGTTCGAGTTTTACGTCCTATACGGGCTGTTTCACAATCGAAGGTGAGGGAAAATGATCTCCACTCCGATGGTCGAACGGTGGCCTGGAGATCAAGATCACCCCACTCCATGGCAAAAATCTCCGCTTCTGCGGGTCGCCCCCTCCATTACTGCCGGAGAAGGCCGGGGCGGTAAAGGGGTGGGCGTTCAGGTGGTGGGGGGCGTGGGCCCGTCGCTGATGATCGCGGGCAGGCGGATCACGGCGCGCAGGCCGGGCTCCGCGTCTTCCAGCCAGGCAGCGCCCTCATGTGCTGCCGCGGTCGCTCGCACAATCGCCAGGCCGAGTCCCGCGCCGCCCTGATCTTCGCCCTCTCGGCTACGCGCGTCGTCGAGCCGCGTGAACCGGTCGAAGACCCGTTCGGCATAATCCGGGGGGATACCCGGCCCGTCGTCGGTCACGGTGAGCAGCGCGCACTCACCATCGGCCCGGACAGCGACTGTCACCTGGCTCCGCGCGTAGCGGACCGCGTTGTCGATCAGGTTGACGAGCACCCGGGCAAGGCCGTCAGGGTCACCGCTGACCGCGCAGCATTCGGGGCCGTCCGCAGTCACCGGCACCCGCGCCTCCGCATAACGCAGCGCCGCGTCGTGGCTCAGCCTGGTGAGGTCAACGGCTGCGCGGGCTGGCAGGCGGCCCTCCCGCTCATCGAGCCTTGCGAGCACGAGGAGGTCCTCGGCCAGCTTCGCCAGCCTGAGCGTGTCCGCGAGCACGTCGCCTGCGGTCTGCCGCCAGTCCTGGGCGTCCGGGTGGTCGAGGGCGACCTCGAGCTGGGCCCGGATGCTCGCGATGGGGCTGCGCAGCTCGTGTGCGGTGTCCGAGACCAGGCCGCGCTGCCGCTGGTGCGCCGCCTCGAGGCGGGCGAGCATGTCGTTGAGTGTCACCGCAAGGCTGTGCGCCTCGTCACGTGCTTCTGGCACCGGGAGCCTGCGCGACATGGCGCTCGCGGTGATCGCCTGCGCGCCCCGCCGCAGCTCGGCGATCGGCCGCAGCGTGGAACCGATCAGCAGCCAGCTTGTCCCCGCGAGCAGGAGCAGCAGCAGCGGCATGGTGATGAACAGCGCGCGGGCCACGGTGGCGAGGCTGTCGTTCACCTGGGAAAAGGCGACCGCCGCGATCACGGTCTGGTGATCGTTCGCGCTGACCGCCACCACTCGCAGGAGGCTCGGCAGCCCGTACGGCTCGCCGCGGAGCAGCACGGCCTGGTGCGTCCGCGCGTTCCTTGCCGCCTGCGCCGCAGGGAGCAGCGGAACCAGCAGGTCCGCGCCTGGTGAAGCGTCGGTGATCCTCCCCTGCGCGTTGAGCACCTGCACGGTGATCGTGCCCCCTTCGACAGGAACCGGATTCGGCAGCCGGTTCGCGTCGGCGAGCGCGGCCACCTCGGCCGCTCCCTGCCGGGCCGTGTCGTCGAGCCCGCGGGTGAGCGAAACGCGCAGGGCGTTCACGAGCACCGCGGCAGCGGCGGCGAGCGCGATGGCGAGTACCGCGGACGCGGTCAGGGTGAGGCGGGCGCGCAGGCTGCGCCGCCGCCACCAGACGGCCAGCTTGCGCGGACATGATCGCGGCCGCGATCGTGTCCGCTTCGGCTGGCGCCGGAGGGCTCGGTTGCCGGCGCGCAGGCCGGATTGCGCTGCTCGCGCGCCCTGGTCAGCCGCCATCGGCGGCCAGCCGGTATCCGGCCCCCCGTACCGTCTGCAGCGCGCTGCGCCCGAACGGAACGTCGATCTTGCGACGAAGATAGCCGACATAGACCTCGACGACGTTGAGCTCCGCCGCGTCGTAGGCTTCCCAGACGTGCTCGAGGATCTCGGCCTTCGGCACCACCTGGTCGGGACGCCGCATCAGGTATTCGAGGAGGGCGAACTCCCTTGGGGTGAGCTCGATTTCCGTCTCGTCCCTGTGCACCCGGCGCCGCGCAGGGTCGAGTGACAGGTCGCCTGCCCGCAGCACGGCGGGCCTTGGCACCGCGTCGCGGCGCAGCAGCGCGCGAAGCCTGGCCGCGAGCACGATATAGGAGAACGGCTTGGTGAGGTAGTCGTCCGCGCCAAGGTCCAGGCCGTCTGCCAGATCGTACTCGCCGTCCTTGGCGGACAGGATGAGGATCGGCACCCAGTTCTCCTCAGCGCGCAGCCGCTCGCACACCTTGTAACCCGACAGCCCGGGCAGCATCAGGTCGAGGACCACAGCGTCGTAGCCGCCCTCCCGCGCAAGGTGGAGTCCTTCCTCGCCGTCCCGCGCGAGATCCACCACGAAGCCCTCTGCCTGAAGCCCACGGCGGACCGCGGCGGCGAGCCGTCGCTCGTCCTCGACCACGAGCACGCGCATGGTTGCCCTCCTCGGGTGCGGCCCTTCTGATGCTGCGCTGCCTCATCCCTTAGTCTGGCGCAGTCTCGCGACTTGCCCGTTCATACCCCTTTTGCCGAACGAGAGCGGGGTGGCGCGAACGGGAAGGAGTGGCGCCGCCATGAAGGCAGATTTGCGGAGCGAAACTCCGCACCGGGGGTCCGGGGTCCGGGGGTCGGCCCCGGGCTAGCACTGCGCCGAACGGGATGCCCCCCTGCCGGGGGTCTTGAGGGGTCGCCCCCCGTCCTCGCAACCAAGTGAATGTGACATTCAGTCACCCAGGAGACCCTGTTGGCTAATTTCGGTCAGGCTGCGGCGGCGTGCCGATGACGCCCGCCAGCCACTCCGGGGCGGCGGCGGCCCGGCGCTTTCAGCGACCGGGGCTCGCCCGGTACCCGTGACTCTCTACATACTCCGTGACCACATTTCGCCCATACCGGATGCGATTATGGTCGGGGCGTGTAGAGCGTGCGGCCCAGTCCAGCCGGTTCCCCGGCGTGTCACGGGATAAGCCAACAGGGTCCCAGGACTACACTCACACCACATTCACGTCACCCCGCCGCCACGGCACCCACCGCCCACATCCAGCACGCCGACCATCCCGACCCTCCCCGGGCCTTGCCCTCTGCGGGGGATCTTGGGGGGGTTGTCCCCCAGGTCAGGACTGTGGCAGCCTGAGGCAGGCTCAGGACTGGCCTACAGCGGCGGGTGGGCCAGGTCATATCACGTGCCAGGTCGTCGCGGGACCGGGTGCCGACGGGCAGTTCTGGATCACCAGGCCAGTGCCGTTGGCCGCGGCGTCACCCGGGTCGGCGAGGCAGCGCCCGGACTCGGGGTTGACCAGCTCGCTCCCGATCGGCCCCGCCGGCACCAGCCGCCAGAGCTGGGCGCCGGACCGGTTGCAGGCGTACAGGTCGACCGGGCTGCCAGCGGCAGTGCCTGAGCCGAACACGTCCAGGCACTTACCGGCAAGCCTGATCGTGCCGTCCGGCTGTGCCGTCCATGCCTGGTTCTTCCCCCCGTTGCAGGTCCAGATGTCCAGCCGGGTTCCGCTCGCGGTGCGGAACCCGGGGTCGTCCGCGCACTTGCCGGGGAAGCCGGACGCGACCGGGCCCGCTGGCCGGGTCCACTTCTGGCTGACGCGGCCGTTGCAGGTCCAGATATCCAGCTGGATACCGTTCTTCGTGCTGGCGCCAGGGTCGTCCAGGCACTTGCCGGAGTGCGGGTTCAGCAGCTCACCCGCCACGCCGGCCTGCCACTGCTGGTTGAGGCCACCGGTGCACGGCCACAGATCGATCCTGCCGCCGTTGGCGGTGGCCCCGCTGACGATGTCCAGGCACTTGCCGTGGATGCGCATCGCCGCGTCCTGCACCACCGTCCAGTGCTGGGCGCCGCCCCCGTCGCACGTCCAGATCTCGATCTTGGTGCCGTTCGCGGTGCCGTTGCCGGTGTCGTCGAGGCACTTGGCCGCGAGGTCCAGTGCGACCGGTCCGGATGGGCCGCTGCCGGGCGCCTGGCTCACCGTCCAGGTGAACGACGCCGACCCCCAGCCGTGCAGGGCATCGGCGGCGGTCACGGTCACGCCGAAGGTGCCCGCCGCGGCGGCCCAGCCGGTGATCTGCCCTGCACCGCTGATGGACAGCCCCGGCGGCAGGCCGGATGCCGTGAAGGACGGCGCGTACCCGGCGACAGAGTCCGCGGCCTGGGCCTGCAGGCTGACAGGGCTGCCCGCGGTGGTGCCCTGGTCTCCTGGAACGGTCACCGTGTGCCGGTGATCTGTCCGCTGTCGCTGATGGACGCGCCAGGCGGCAGGCCGGTCGCTGTGTAGGTGAGCGGCTGCGCCGGCGCCGGATCGAGCGAGTTGACCTGGAGCGAGACCGGGGAACCCGCCGCCTCCTGCTGGTCCCCTGGATCGAGCAGGGTGACCACGCTGGTGTTGACGTAGCTGATATCGGTGGCGCCGGCGGTGGAAATGCCGGGGACGGTCCCGCCGCTTGTGTACTGCCAGAGTGTCCAGTTCGTCCATCCGGCCGGCAGCGGCGGGCTCGCGGCCGCGTACGCGGCTACCCACAGCGGGTCCGAGCCGAAGGCCGCGCTGTCGCCGGTGCAGGTGTCCCACCAGTCCGCGATGGTGTAGATAATGGGCAGCTGCCCGGTAAGCCGCTGCGTCTCGCTGGCGAACGCGGCGATCCACGACACCATCTGGGCGGGGGTGAGCCTGTAGCACATGTTGGTGTGGTCGCTACTCGCGTACGGGTCGTACTCGGCATCGAGTTCCAGGGGCAGCGTGCGGCCGTCCGCCGTATAGCCGGTGTGGCTCACCGCATAGTCCGCTTGGGCGGCACCGGCGGTGACGTTGGGGATGGCGACGTGGTAGGCCGCAACGAACAGTCCCGCTGCCTTGGCGTCGGCCAGGTCCGACGCATAGTACGGGTTGATGTAGTAGTTCCCCTCGGTTGCCTTGATCGCCGCGAACTCGTACCCGGCGCTCACGACTTGTGTCCAGGTGATGGCGGCCCCGTTCGGATGCTGGTAGGAGGCCACGTCCACGCCCTGCACGGTTGCGCTGGCCGCGGCAGGCGCCGCACCTGCCGCGGCCGGGTGCTGGCCGGTCCGCGCGAGCGGGCCGGCCAGCTCACGGAGCAGCTGCGGTGAGTGCGGCGCCCCGACATTCGACCGGTTCACGCCCGCGCTGGCCGCGACCGGTGGCACCGCCCGTGCGGACGAAGAGCGCAGCGTCGTGAGGCCGAACAGGCCGGACGTGACAAGGATGGCCGCGAGCGCGAGCGCGGCGGCCTGGCCTCGGCGGGGGATCCTGCGCAGCACGGTTCGCACCTTCCATGCGGCACCTCGCGATGCGGCGGAAGGTGCGCCAACCGAACATGAGGCGACACACCAGATTTCGGTATCAACACGTATTTTCTGGTGCAAACGCCGCTCGCGAGTTTATCAGTCGCGCGGGACAGTCGTTGTCACTGCGCTCTAGTGCGACGCGCGAGCCAGCGTATGAAGGTGCCCAGGGGTAGTGGGTGGCGTGGTGCGGATGCTCTCAGCTTCCGCACAGGAAGGGTGAGGCAGACTGGAGGCTACCGTCGTGAAGGTGCGATCGGGCGCGTACGGCACTCACGCGCTGGACCGGCGGGCATCGGTCGAGCGGATCGCGAATGAGGTGTCATGTACCAGCTGCCGAAGCTATCCCGCCGGGCGAAGTGGGCGGTGCCGGCCGGTGTCGTCGTCGCCGTCGGCGGGGTGATGGCAGGGTCCCTGATCTCTGTCGCCCAGGCCACGCCCGCGCTGCCCGCGCGCACGCCCGCGCAGCTGCTGGCCGCCATCGCGGGGGACACAAGCCCGCCGCCCGCGCTGACCGGCACGGTGGTGGAGACCGTGTCGCTCGGCCTGCCCGACTTGCCGGGGACGGGTAACCCGACGTCGATCACCTCGCTGCTCACCGGCTCTCACACGATCAGGGTCTGGTACGGCGGTCCCGGCCACATCCGGCTGGCGGTACCGGAGAGCATGAGCGAGAGCGACCTCATCCGCAACGGGACGAGCGCCTGGTTCTGGCAGAGCAGCACGAACACGGTGACCCACTACCAGCTCCGCGCGGGTGACGAGAAGGTCCCCGCGGGGTCCGGGCCCGCTCAGGCGCCCCTTACCCCGCAGCAGGCCGCCAGCCAGGTGCTTGCCGAGGTCGGGCCGACCACGACGGTCCGCGTGGACAGCAACGTGGTGGTCGCCGGGGAGGCGGCCTACCAGCTGGTGCTCGCGCCCAGGGACACCAGGTCGCTGGTCGGCCAGGTCCGCATCGCCGTCGACGGGCGGAACAACGTGCCGCTCCGCGTGCAGGTGATCGCGCGGGGCGCCAGCAGTGCCGCCCTCCAGGTGGGGTTCACCTCGATCTCGTTCGTGGCGCCGGCCGCGGCCAATTTCACCTTCACCCCGCCGCCTGGCGCGAAGGTCGTCCAGGAGAGCCTGGCGCCAGGAAAGCAAGGAAGCCCGCGGGCCGACGGTGCAAACAGCCCCAGCGTGATCGGCCAGGGCTGGCTTGCGGTGGCCATGCTCCCCGCGTCCGCGCTGTCCGGCCTGCCGGGTAACGCCTCGTCCGCCGGCGATGCCATCTCTTCATCGGCGCACGCCGCATCCGGCTCGGCGCCGGCCGCTGTCGGGGGCGGCGGCACCGGTGAGAACGCCGCCATCCTCGGCGCCCTGCTGCGGTCCGCCACGCCAGTGCACGGCTCATGGGGCAGCGGGCAGCTGCTTCGCACCAGCCTGGTCTCCGTGCTGATCACCAGCAACGGCCGCATCTTTGCCGGGGCGGTGGCACCGAGCGTGCTGTACAGCGCGGCACAGAGCGGCGCGGCACAGAGCGGCGCGGCACAGAAAGGCTGATATACCTCGGACATGGAGGATGCTCCGGCCCCGGTGATTGTCACGGAACCTGAGGCTGCCCCTGGCGAGGCAGCCCCGGCAGGTACATACGGTGCCCCGGCGATCACCACAAGCGGGCTTACCAAGCGGTTCAAGGGCGGCCAGCTGGCGGTGGACCAGATCGACCTGGCGGTACCCGGCGGCTCGGTCTACGGATTCCTCGGGCCGAACGGCTCCGGCAAGACCACGACGATCCGGATGCTGCTCGGGCTGGTGTACCCGACGGGCGGGAGCCAGGAGCTGCTCGGAGTCCCGATGCCGTCCGGTGCGACGAGCGTACTGCCAAGGGTCGGCTCGCTGGTGGAAGGGCCTGCCTTCTACCCCTACCTGAACGGCTGGGACAATCTCGCCCGCTGCGACGCCGCCGACCGGACGGCCGACCCCCGGACGGCGTCGGCGCGGATCACCGAGGCGCTCCAGCGGGTCGGCCTGCTCTCCGCCGCGAAGAAGCGCTACCGTGCGTATTCGCTCGGGATGAAGCAGCGGCTCGCGATCGCCGCGGGCCTGCTGCAGCCGCGCGAGTTGATCATCCTGGACGAGCCGACCAACGGCCTCGACCCGCAGGGCACCCGTGAGGTGCGCGGCCTGATCCGCGAGATCGCCGCGGACGGCACCACCGTCTTCGTCTCTTCGCACCTGCTCGCCGAGGTCGAGCAGATCTGCTCGCATGTGGGCGTGATGCGGACAGGACACCTGGTCTTCCAGGGCCCGCTGGACGAACTGCGCCGCAGCGGCGCCGCCCGGATCAGGGTGGAGACCACCGAGCCCCGCGCCGCCGCCGACGTGCTCAGTAAGCTCGGGCTGGCCGACCCGCAGGTGGTCGGCCTGGAAGTCTCCGCGCAGCTTGGCGACGACCAGCCCGAACGGGTCTGCGCGGAACTCGTGCACGCCGGCGTGCCCGTGCGCGGGCTGGCACTGCAGCGGCCGAGCCTGGAGGAGCTGTTCGTCGGGCTGACCGGAGAGGGATTCGATGTCGACGGCTAGTGCCTCAGCCGGTGTGGCTGTCGAGGATGTCGCCGCGCCGGGCGAAGTGCTGGCGGCGGGCCGCCGCGGCGCCGTCCGGCCGTGGCTGCGGTTGCTTCGCTCGGAGCTGCGCCTCATTTTCAGGCGGCGGCGCAACCTCGCGCTGCTCGCCGTGCTCGTGGCGATCCCCGTGCTCATCGGGGTCGCGCTGCGGATTGCCTCGCCCCCCGCGCGGGGCGGCAGCGGCGGGGGGCCGCCGTTCCTCGACCAGATAGCGGGCAACGGGGTCTTCCTCAGCTTTCTGGCGCTCACCATCCTGCTCACACTGGTGCTCCCGCTTGTCGTCGGCGTCGTGGCCGGGGACGCGATCGCGGGCGAGGCCGGCTACGGAACGCTGCGTTACCTGCTCACCGTGCCCGCCGGGCGGACCAGGCTCCTTATGATCAAGTACGTCGCGATCGCGGTGTTCGGCTTGTGCGCGACGGCCGTGGTCACGGCGGCGGCCCTGATCACAGGGGTTGCTCTCTTTCCTGTCGGGCCGGTGACGCTGCTGTCCGGTACGACGGTTTCGCTCGCGACCGGGCTGCTCCGGGTGCTGTTCGTCACGCTCTTCGTAGCCGCCGCGATGGCCGGGCTCGGCGCGATCGGGCTGGCCATCTCCACGCTGACCGAGCACGCCATCGGCGCGATCGCGGCCGTCGCGATTCTCGTCGTGTCGAGCGAGGTGTCCGACAACGTGCCGCAGTTCGCCGTGGTGCACCCATACCTGCCGACGCACTGGTGGCTGTCCTTCGACTCGCTGCTTCGCTCCCCGATCGCCACGGGCGACCTGCTGCACGGCCTGCTCTCGTTCACGGTTTACATAGTGATCTTCGGCTCGTTCGCCTGGGCCAGATTCAGCAGCGCCGACGTGACAAGCTGACCCCACGGCAGGGCTCGCGCGGGCGGAGGGTGGCACGGCGCTCCCGTTCGGGATGCTGGGCCTGGTCTTGATTGTTAGTCACGCCTTCAGGCTGGGGAAATCCTCTTCCCAGAACTCCGTGACGCCGCGTGCGCCCCCGGCCGAGGCCCGGTGATCGCCGCTGTGGCGGTCGTTCTCCTGCTCCCTCAGTTCGACGCGGCGGATCTTGCCGGAGACCGTCTTGGGCAGGCCGCCGAACTCCAGCCTGCGCACCCGCTTGTACGGTGCGAGCCGCTGCCTCGCGTAGCCGAGAATCGCCAGGGCCGTCTCCGCCGAGGGCGCGAAGCCCGCGGCCAGCGTCACGTACGCCTTCGGTACCGCGAGCCGCAGCGGGTCAGGGGACGGCACCACCGCGGCTTCGGCCACGGCCTCGTGTTCGATCAGCACGCTCTCGAGCTCGAACGGCGAGATTCGGTAGTCCGATGCCTTGAACACGTCATCCGTACGCCCGACATATGTGATATATCCGTAATCGTCCCTGGTTGCGACATCGCCTGTGTGGTAGTAGCCGCCGCGCATCGCCTCGGCCGCGCGCTCGGGGTCGCCACGGTAGCCGGTCATCAGGCCGAGCGGGCGGCGGGCCAGGTCCAGGCAGATCTCACCTTCGTCGCCTGCCTCGCCCGTCACCGGATCCACGAGCGTCACCTCGTATCCGGGCAGTGGCCTGCCCATCGACCCCAGGTGGACTGGCTGGCCCGGTGAATTCCCGACCAGTGCCGTCGTCTCTGTCTGACCGTACCCGTCACGCACCGTGATGCCCCAGCAGCGGCGGACCTGCTCGATCACCTCGGGATTGAGCGGCTCCCCCGCGGCCACGCACTCGCGCAGGCTGCGCACGACTCCGCCCAGATCCGACTGGATCAGCATTCGCCAGACGGTGGGTGGCGCGCAGAACGTGCTGACCTGGTGGGTCGCGATCGCGTCGAGCAGCCCGGTCGCGGAGAACCGGTCGTAGCCGAGCACGAGCGCGGTGGCCCCGGCGTTCCAGGGCGCGAACACATTGCTCCAGGCGTGTTTGGCCCAGCCGGGGGAGGAGATGTTGAGGTGCACGTCTCCAGGCTGCATGCCGATCCAGTACATGGTGGACAGATGCCCGGCTGGGTAAGAGGCGTGCGTGTGCTCGACCAGCTTGGGCTGCGCGGTCGTGCCGGAGGTGAAGTACAGCAGCAGCGGATCGCTCGCATGCGTGATGGTGTCCGGCGTGAATTCCGCCGAGGCGCTGCGGGACCGGGAGTACGGCTGCCAGCCCGCCGCGGGGCCTGCGGCCTGCCCGTACGCGGCGTCCGTGCTCAGGCTGTGTGTGCTCCCCGCGACCGGGGGATACGCGGCGCCGGGGCTGTGCGTGCTCCCCCCTGCCGGGCTGTGCGCGGCACCCGCGCTCAGGTCGTGCGCGGCGTCCGCGCCGGGCTCCGCCACCGCATCGCCCACCACCACTCTCATCCAATTTCCCGAAATTTCCTGAAATTTCGTGAAATGAGATGCTTCCGTGATCACGTGCCGCACCCGGCCCCGCGCGATCCAGTCGGTGAGATCCTCGGACCCGAGCAGGGTCGAGGCCGGGATAATCACTGCGCCAAGCTTCATCGCGGCGAGGATGACCTCCCAGAGCGGCGCCACGTTGCCGAGCATGAGCAGCAGCCGGTCGCCGCGGCGGACACCGAGATCGCGCAGCCAGTTGGCGACCTGGTTCGACCGGGCGGCCAGCTCCGCGTAGCTCAGCCGCGCTTCCGCGCCGTCAGCCGCCACGACCCGCAGCGCCTCGCGGTCCGGGTGCTCGGCCGCGATCACGTCGAACCAGTCGAGCGCCCAGTTGAACTCATCCAGCGTGGGCCAGGAGAACTCGCTCGTGGCGGCTCTGTAGTCGTCGCGATGGCGGAGCAGGAGATCGCGCGCCGCGCGGAACGCGTCCGTGGGCGAATGAGGCTCGGTCATGGCGCCATCGTCGCAGCTCCGGCCCGGATAAGGGGAGACCTCGATCCGAGGGCGATCCGATTTCATGGTCGTGGTTGACACGCAGGGCACGAGCCCGGTGCCCTACTCGCGATGGCGTCGATCCGGGGATCGACGCCATCGCGGCTGCGTGTGTGCCTGGCCCGCTCTCCTCGCGGGTCTGTCCTGACGGCGTCGATCCGGGGATTGTGGACCCTCTGGGGTCGTCGATCCCCGGATTTCTTATCTTTTTTATGATCTTGGTTTCAGCATGCCTTGATAGACAGGTTATGTGCACGTAGCAGCAATATATTCGAACACTCGAACGCCACGAACTCATGTCTGCCTATGTCCGGTTTCGACGTCTCGCGACGAATACCAGCCCTGACTTTTGCCTGACTTTCTGACCTAGCCTGAGAGCGTGTCCGGGGGCGCCTGGTTGATCTTCCGGGCATGAGCGACCCCCCCGATCGCTGGAGGCATCGGGGGGTCATGAGGTGTAGTCAGCCCTTGACGCTGGCCGTGAACCGTCGCCACGCGTCCGGGGTGAACCTCAGCGCGGGACCCTCTGTGTTCTTGCTGTCTCGGACCATGATCGTATCGGGGAGGCTGGCTACCTCTACGCACTGACCGTTAGATCCGCTGTGGCTACTCTTTAGCCATGGGGGGTTACTTACTGTATTCATCTCTGATCCTCTCGATCAGTCGTACTGACTCATCAGGCGGCAGTGCCGCCGCACGCAGCATGTCAAGTCTCGTCCTGAGCCTAGCAACTTCGGAGAGAGCCTCTATGATCCTGCCCACGTCGCAGCCTTCGACATAGCCGACCTGGGTACCGTCTGGCATGTCGAAGATCGTCATAGGCCCATCTGCCCCGGGGCAGTTGAGAGCCGTGAGCGGCAGTATCTGTATTGTGATGCCTGGTCTTCCGGCTAGCTCTATGAGCTTGTCCAGCTGTGCACGCATTACTTTCGGACTTCCGAACATCCGACGCAGGACAGATTCACAGATGAGGAACCATGCGGACGGCGGATGCTCGCGAGTGAAGACCTTTTGCCTTTCCATCCTCGCGGCAACGTGACGCTCAATCACGTCGTCAGCGTCATCCGGCCGACCTGCACGGATGACAGCGCGTGCGTAGTCCTCGATCTGTATTAGACCTTCTATGCATTGCGCATCCCATTTGTGTACCTTCGCCGCCTTCATTTCCAAGCCAGGTACCAGAGCGAACCATGGCGGAAACGACTCCTTGTTGATATCTTCCCATCGCCGTTCAAACGTGCCCGGCGTCCCCATCTCTCTGTCGCATGCCCGCGCGAAATCGCGGGTCGGCGTACGATCGCATCTTTCGATTGCGGATACCAGTTTGTCCGAATAGTTGATTCTTGCCCCTAGTTCCGCCTGGGCCCATCCTAGGTGCTGCCGCCATGCCCGCAATTCAGTGGCGAACATTGCCAGCGCAGGTGACTCTACTCCATCTGAGTCTTCCTCTACACCGTTCACGGTGTCCTCTACGTTACTCATTGGCCCTCCCCTGTGTGGCGCATTTCTCACGCCTGAATTTATTGTCTCTTCGGCTTGCTGCTACTCATTCCAACCTTACGGCTGACCTGCTCTTATGTACAGGGGATCGTCACAGTCAGCTACTCGGGGGCGGGAGTACGCAAATGACCTGCAAAGTTCTCAAATCGTCCATACCGCCAGCCCTGATCGTGGCGACGGTGTTAGCCGCCGTGGTGCTCGTCTACGTCCTTGCGGTGGTGCTGCCATGACAGACGACCTAGGCGACGGCCTGAACCCCAGCCTCGCGGACATGAGCGACGACGACCTGGTGCAGGCGGCAGGCGCCATGACGCGACTCAGGTACGTGCTGCCGCAGGCCGGCGACCTCCTGAGTGTCAGCGTGGCTGTCCTGAGCCGCTACCTGACTGCGGAGGCATCGCGGCGGGGCTGGGACCCCCCGGACAGCGAGGGGGCCGGGACATGACAGTCCGCAGGAAACGGGACATGGCGAAAGCCGCAGAGCCAAGGCAGCAGCTTGAACAGGCAGCTGTCCTCATGGACGAGCTTCTGATCAAGTACACGCGGATGCCCTATTCGCTCGCTAGCAGTGAGTGGCTGTCCATGCTGACCGATCAGGGAAGCGCGCTGGCGGATGCCGCAAGTGCCTATCTCGACAGCACAGCGCCGGACGGTGTGACGTGAACGCGGTACTTACGCAAGCGAGCGAGCTTGAGAAGCTGTCCGCAGACTTCCCGGGCTGGCACGTCTGGCAGTCCAGTGCCGGGCGCTGGTGGGCTGTGCGGCTTAATGGCGAATGGGGGTGGCACGCTCACCCGGGGTGGGGGCGGACCGTGGACGCTAACATGCTCGGAGAGATGCGCGCCGTCCTGATATTCCAGGAAAGGATTTCCTTACCCTGCGGGTATCTCGCATCATGAAACGCAGCCAGCTAGCGCAGATGCGGCATCTCGATTTGCTCGCGATGGCCTTACAGGTCACCTTCTCACCGCCGCGCGGCGAAGCCAGGCTGTCTCCCAGCCGGGTGCGCCGCGTGGAGCAGGAGCTAGCGGGCCGCTCACGGGATGCCCTGATCGACTACCTGTCTCCTGAACGATAGAGGGTGAAATGGGTACTAAGCAGTGCCCGGCATGCAAAGGCTCGGGGAAGTCGTCAAACCCGGGCCACCCGCACTGTCTCGGCTGTAGCGGTGAAAAGGTGATTGACACTCCCGATCCGGAAATCGTGGCGTATGTCGTCAGGAACTGGAATCCTTTCCGCAGGAAACCTGAGAAGAAATGAGCCCCCGTGCCAGCACGGGGCAGAAAGCCCCTGCCAGCCCGTTTGGGGTAGCCGTTTATGCGCTGGCGGCTTGCTGTCCCTGGTGAAGGAACGGCTGGCAGGCTAGGCCCCCGGTGGGTGGCGTGCGCGGTGCCATGCTTCTCGCATAACTCACAGCGTGACACAACATGCTGAGCGCGCGTCCATCCACTGGGGACCATCTCCTGTCAGTCAATGGCGGCTGGCAGGAAAGGGAGGGGGGCAATCAACAGGAAGGAGAATTATCGAGCGATGCAGGCCACGCGTGTACCGCTGGAAAACCCCGGGCGCTGGGGGAGTGCCCGGGGTTTCTCATTTAGCGGTTCTTTGCGGGTCGGTTCTTGCCTCACGCTGCCTGACGGTCGATCCATGCGTGCACGTCGCGTTCTCTCCACCGCAGGTGCCTGCCTATCCTGTAGGCTTGCAGGCCCCATGCCTGCCATCTCTCGCGGATGGTGCGCTCAGGAACGGCTAGTATCTCGCCTACCTCGCGTGCGGAGAGCATCCGGTTTGAGCCACCGAGATTTCCCGTGGCGCGGGGCCTCGCGTTCCGCCCATAGGCGGTCACCTCCCTTTTCTCGCTGTTATCCGATGGTGTCGTCATCGGGCATCACCTCCTCTCCCTTCCGTTGCGTGTTCTTGCCGGGTACCTCCTTCCGCCCCGCTGGCCGGGGTCGTGACCAGTCCGCTGGTTACGGTCCGTGGTTGTCTCGTTGTCTCGTCTCATCCGCGTATACGGCCCTCTAACGCGTAGGCGCGCGCGAGGCGTGAGACGAACACGGACGAGAATTCCGTCACTCAGCGTCACGGCGGGGCGGGCGGCGGCGATCACGGCGCGGACGGCCGGGCGGCCGGCGCGGGGCACCGGGTGCAGGCGGCGGCCGGCCGTCCCCTCCGGCACCGTCAGACGGCGCCACCGCGCGCCAGGAACCCCGGACGGTCTGCACGACGCGCCCGGCCCTGGCGTGCTCCCGAAGGCGCCGGTAGAGGGTCGGCCGGGTCATCCCGGTGACCTTCAGCAGCTCCGCCACGGGGACCCCCTCCGGTCCCGCGCGCCGCAGGGCGGCCCACAGGGCGACGTCCGGCCCATCAGTGCCGGTGACGGTCCCTTCGGCGTCCTGCGGCCATCCTGGGGACGCAGAGCGGTCATCGTGCGGTTCCGGCCCCAGGGCCGGACGGCCCCGGGCGTACTGGCTGGCGTGCCGGGCAACCCGGTCATCGTCGATCAGGTAAGCCCGCGCCCGTTCCGGCACGGTGTGCTCTCGCGCGGATATCAGGAATGTCCCGGGCTGGGTAAGGGAATGCGCGTGCCAGCCCGTGTTAAAGGATCCCTGGCCCAGGATCAGGTCCACGTCACGGCGCTCCCGCACGCGCAGGCAGATACGGACGTCCATCTGCGAGCGGACCGCGTTCCTGCCCATTGCCTCCTGGGTCGGCCGCTGGGTCGCGGCGATCATATTTACGGCAACGGCCCGGCCCCGCCGCGCGACCGAGTCGGCGTATTCCTGTGCTTCCTCGGGTAGTTCAGCGTATTCGTCGACGATGATGAGCAGCGCGGGGTCTTCCGGCGTGGGTTCCCATACCCGCGCGCCCTGGGCGGCCATACGGTCGGCGCGCTGGTTGAGTTTCCCGATGGCGTCCTGGAATAGCCCGGTGGCCTGCGCGGGCGTGGTGGCCAGGCGGTCCATGCATACCGCCCACGGCTTGAGTTCCATTCCCCCTTTCAGGTCGACGCCCCAGATGACCACGTCGCGGCACGCGGTGAGGATGGCGAGGATCACGTTCACGATCCCGGATTTCCCGCTGCCGACCATCCCGCCGATCAGGATGTTACGCCGCAGCAGCAGGACGCGGACCGGCCTGCCGTCCTCGGACAAGCCGAGTTCTGCGGGCCTGGTTATAGTGGTTACCGTGGGGCCGGGCCACGGGATCGACTCGGCGTGCGGGTCATTCTCGATAACCCGCAGGATGAAATGATCCGCCCGCTGCTGGTCCGGGATAGCGCGCGCGCTCCCCGGGCGCAGCCCCAGGCCGGATTCGATGGCGGGCAGCCTGTCGATTGCCTGCCCTGCGGTCGTGCCTTTCCTGAGGATGACGCGCGCGGTCCATCCCCACACGTCCACCACCAGGGACACGATCCGCGAGTCCGGCAGCCCGATATTCTGCGCGATATCCGGCCACGCGTCAATCGTGCGCTCCGCGCGCACGCGCGCCCGCCGCCTGCGGTGCGCCCACCACGGAATACCGAGAATGAGCGTTCCGAGTACCGCGATAACAGGCAGCGGCTTCACGGCTGGCCCGACATCGATTGCCGCCGACAGCCATCCGCCGGTTGCGGCGGTAACCGATGCCGCATACGCGCGTTCTGCTGCCCGGTCAATCCCGCACGCCCGCCACAGCCGGGCGAGGATACCCGCGACGATGCGGCCAGCCGGGTACCGGCGCAGCAGCGCATGCGGGAAGGCGAGCAGAACCGCCGTGACGGCAGTTACGGCGGTGACCGGCACCCACCATCCCGCGTGGCGGCCATGGGCCATGGCCGCCCCGGTGAACGCGGCAAGCGTCACGAGGAACGGGAGGAACGCCGAACGGTGCCGGAACGCCCACCGCCCGGTCGCTGCCGCAGCGATGAGCGCGGGGGATTCCTCCGGCCCGAAGGCCATCACCGGATAGCCATGCTCGCCTTTGCGCCACGCGCGGCGCATGCGGCGCGCGTTCCTGCGGTACGGGTCACGGCGGTTCATGAGCACCACCGCAGGTAGGCTAGGGGGTCAGATTCCCCGTCGCGCGCCGCACCGAGAGCGGCGCGGATAGCGGCCAGCCGGTCCGCTGACTCGCGGCGCGCTCCGGTCAGCGCGTCATACAGCCAGATGACCTCGATGAGCAGCTGCACGGCGTCGGCCGTGACCGGGGTGACGGCCCGTGCGCAGCGCGGGCACAGGTCCGCGCTGTCGAGTGCCTCGATCCGGGATGCGATCGCGTCTATGTTGATGGTGAGCTTCGGCGCGTGCCGCGCGTTCTCTGGCGTATTGTTCACGTGGTACCTCCTTTGTCCGGGGACTGGTCATAGGCGCCCTTTCTGTGTCCCGCACGCCCTGCGCGCGGGACACGGCCGTGATAGGGTCATCAGGTGCTCCTTCCCTGTGTCGTTACCTGCTCGTCAGAGCAGGCGGAAAATGCTGGTCGTGATCTGGCTGATGTCGGGCGCGAGGCTGGACGATGCCAGGTAGAACCCCAGCACGATGCTGATAGCCGCGTGCCAGGCGCGCAGCCCCGCATACCGGCACAGGAGAAATACCGCAGCGCTCAGCGCAAGCACCACAGATACGGTCAGTGTCAATTAATCACCTCCTTTCCGTTTCCGGCGGCATGTCCGGGCGGCTCTTGCTCTAGCCGTCGTCGTACGCCCGCCGCGCCTTGTGGCGCGACCAGCGGGCACGCGAGATACATTTCTCGCAGGCGTCAGTGCCGTCTGTGGTTAGTGCGCCGCATGCGCACATTGGGCCGGTACGGCAGCCGGTCAGCCGATATCTCATGATCTCCTCACCTCCCTATCTGTGCAGGCTGTCCTCCTCCCCGGGAGCCGAAGTGCACAGCACGACGGTCCCCGGGTACCATTGGTACCGGGGATCCGTCGTGGTCCCTGCCGGACTGCCCCGACCTATTCCAGTGGGCTAGGGGCAGCCCGGCTCTCCGCTTTTCCTAATCGCTCCTCTGCCTGGTTATTCCTGGGCCGGCCCGCGCCGTATCCAGTCACGGCGCGGACCGGGTTTATGAGCCGGTATTGTCATCTGTCATCTGCTCGCGGCGTTCTGCTACGTCAGTTGTTAGCACGCTGACAACCGTCTCTACGATCTTCTGGGCTCCGGGGCGGTCTTTTATCTGGCCCTCGTACTCCCACTTCACATAGCCGTCGTAGCCGACATCAACCCGGCCTTTGCCAGAATCCGCCGGATTCGTTATGACGAGTTCCACTAGGTCAGTGCCATGGGGATACTCGCGGATTTCCAGCCCGCCGGCTCTCAGCTTCTCCGCGATGAAGCCCATTAGCTCGCCCGGCGTGTATTCATCAGCGGCAGGGTTGCTGCCCGGAGCGCGATTCACTCCGCATCTTCTCCTGATTCAGCGTTCGCGATGGTTCGTTCTGGCCGTCGGCGCGTAGTGACCGGTTCTGACGGCTTTACCCTGTTCGCTCGCTCCGCGACTGGTCCGGCCACGCGGGTCTGCTGAGTCACCCGATCACCTCCTTGGATGCTTGGAGTGCCCAGCGTGCGGCATGAGGCGACGGGGCGAAAGGGTCCGCGTGGGCACCCATGCGGGCACTCATGCGGAGTAAACTGCCGGGTAGCGCTCGCGAATCCAGCGCGGCGCCCGCTGCTGTGAAACGACGGATCATGATTAGATATCGCCCACCCGACCACCTCCCGCGCGAGGTGCTTGCACGATCTGATTTCGCGGAAGCATGCGACAACCGTGATCTCGGCGACATTTTTAGGATAGCTATCAAGTGGGGCGGCCCAGGCTTCACTCCGAGCCACCTGGCCCGTCGATGCGAAATGGGCGTCAGCCGGGTTCAGGACTACATATGGGGCCGAAGGCACGCACAGAGCATCGATGTATTCGAGCGCGTTTCTGATGGCCTGCATATCCCTGGTCACATGCTGGGAGTCGGACACCGCCCATGGGAGGAGGCAGACAATACCGCGCTCCCAGGAGATCGTGACTCGGTGAATAGTCAGCGCGAATGGATACGCACGCGCCAGCTACTCAACCGGCACCGCTCCGATCTTACCCAGATCGCAACGGATCTTTACCCTGAGCCTGTCAGGCTTGGCCGGACAGGAGTTCTCGCCCCATCCGGCTGGCGGTTCGAAAACCCAGTAGATCTTGGATCGATCGATATCAATCTCATCCGCCCGCCTACGCCAATAATAACAGGGCGGCATGAGGAAACGCTTCCGCTGCGGCCGCTCGCGTCCCCGGGGAAACACTACGAGACTTATCATCGTGCAATGCGCGACCTGGACCGGCCGCGATTGTTCGAGAACCGAATTTGCTATCGGCTTCTGGATATTCAGCAGTCAGCAGACGCGGGACGCCTGGCGCTAGGGTACATGCGCTACTTCGATATGATCGACGTCGGCGAAGCACTGGCGCATGAGCTAGCGCTGGAAGTATTCGATGAGAACGGCAATATCAGCGTGCGCGATAGTAATAAATTGCTGGGTCGGCTCTCATTTCGAAGGCTCGTTCGTGACCCCTTCGACCTAGAGGCATACCCGCTGCTCTTGTCTATTAGCACGCTGACGATTCGCCGTAGCCGGGCACGCACGACTTTTGTCCTGCTTAGACGGCATGTAGGGCAGGTGGCAATTGCTGGGGGAATGCTCAGCGTCATGCCTACTGGCGTCTTTCAGCCTGCCTCTATCCTGCCCACACATGATACTGCTGACTTTGATATGTGGCGCAATATGATGCGCGAGTACAGCGAAGAGTTCCTCGGGAATCCCGAGCATGACGGAAGCGGGGATCCGATTAATTACGATAGAGACGAGCCGTTCCGGTCGCTCGATGACGCGCGAAGCGCAGGAAAGATTCGCGTACTGTGTCTCGGAACCGGGATAGATGCCCTGAATTTCGTTGGCGACGTCTTCACGGTGGCAGTCTTTGACGCTGACATTTTTGACGAGATCTTCCGTAATCTGGTGGAATCAAACGATGAGGGCACCATCGCGAAGACAGGCCGGAATCACGAGCACTTTACCTTTGACGGGACTACAATTGACCGCCTGCTTTCTTCCGAGCCGATGGCACCGAGTGGCGCGGCGTGCCTCTCCCTGGCATGGCAGCACCGCGAGTCAATACTGAGCTGACTTGCCGTGAGACCGGGGCCGGGAGGCGGGCGTGAGCGAGACGCGAACGCATGGATTGGCGAACAGGCAAATGGATGAGGCCCCGGTTTCCCGGGGCCTCAGATTTGATCTGAGAGCCTTACGCTGCCCATGCTGCGTCGAGCGCGTCACGTGCCTCGCCCCATGCGGACGGGACGAGGTGCCCGTAGGTGCCGTATGTCTCGTTGATGTCGCGGTGGCCGAGCCACTGTGCGAGGTCGGTAATGGGGACCTTGGCGGCAAGCAGCGTGGACGCGTACCCGTGCCTGAGCGAGTGCGGCGTGAACGTGACGGGGAGCCCGGCCGTCCTGGCGTGACGCATGAACGATGCCCGCGTCGGGTTGTACCCGGGGAAAGAGGAGTGACGCCCCTTGAACAGGTACCCGCCGGGCTGTGTCT
>WNFD01001750.1_pt1 | contig 21849 bp, 21 predicted proteins | sample 5400491 | NCBI WGS metagenome assembly WNFD01 (sample SAMN13153343, study PRJNA577476) | soil metagenome | isolation source: 120 cm saprolite under Douglas fir tree site 2 hole 2 replicate 2 | place: USA:California | collected 2015-04-18
ATGGATATTTCCTCCGTCGCCAAATGCTCCGCCACGCGTTCGTCAACGCCTTCGTATCTCCCGCAAATAAAAATGATTCGCTCCAACTGCGCGTAACGCCGCGCGGTTTCCTGCCGGAAGAGTTTCCCCGCCGCCGCCATCAAAACGATCGCCGCCTTCGGGTCAGCAGCGCGCGGCTTCGAAGCGTCGCCGACGCTGGATCCGAGAAGAGACTCCACGGCTTCAAACAACGGCTCCGGCTTCAGCACCATTCCTTCTCCACCGCCGAATGGCCGGTCATCCACGGTGCGGTGACGATCCTGGGTAAACGCGCGGAGGTCCTGCACGTGAACATCTACTAGTCTGCTTTCTCTAGCGCGACGCACGATGCCGTGGTCCAGCGGCCCAACAAAAAACTCCGGAAATATGGTGATGAGATCGAAGCGCATTGGCTTTCAGTTTAACGAACGCCTTCCACGGATGTCATGGGCGCGCTTTGAAGCGCGGCAGCCACCGTGGAACGCGCTGGAAATATTCGTCGTACTCCGCGCCGAATTTCCGCCGGAGCGCCGGTTCCTCGTAAAGCAGGACGAACAGACTCGTACCCGCGAAAAATGCGACGGCCCATTCCGCGAGCGCCAGTGAATGAAAGACCGCGGCCTCGCCCAGCATCACAAACGCAACACTCCAATACATAGGATTCCGCACAATGCGGTAGGGCCCTTCCACAACCAGTTCCTTCGGTGGGTCCATTGGCAGCGGCGTGCCCTTCCCGCGCAGCGCGAAGCCCCAGAAGGCACACGCCACATAAAGTGCAATCCCCGTGGCGATCAGCAGCCAACCCGCTGCGCCCGCTCCGCTCAGAGCCGGCCGCGCGCCGCGGGGCAGCAGCCAGTAGGGCATCATCAGGGTCCAAAAACCCGGAACGAAAACAGTGAAGATCAGCGTTCGAATGAGGGGAGACATCGCCAGCAGCGTACACCAATCTCGCTATTCGCGATTGAGGTCGCGCAATCCTTCAGGCAGCACCACAGCAATCCGCCTCGCGACTGGATCGATTTTCGTACAGATGTCCACCGCCAGCGGAATCAGAATTTCACCCCCAGAAGTTTCTACCTCCAGTAAGGGCGTCCCGGAAATTTCTTTCCCGAGAAATTGCACATCGCGGACCGTCCCGAGAAGAGACGGCGCTCCGGCAAGCGAGCGCGGCGAAGAGGACACCATCGGAGGAACGGAAGGGTTTTCGAACACCGAACAGCCAATGAGGTCCGATACGAAATACTGTCCCGCAGGCAGAGTCACGCGCTGTTCGAACGGAAGCAGCACCTCGACCCCCCAAAATTTCTCCGCTTCCGAAATGGATTCAACGCCCTCAAAATGAAAAACCGCCTGGCCGCGATGATTCTGGCTCAACCAGCACGATTTTAGCGCCATGCGTCGCGGCTCACTTTTGCCATCGGCATGTCCAGCAAAAACTTCCCGCAGGCGTGTGAGGCGTTCCGGAAAATCGGTGAGGATTTCTGCCGCGACTTCGCCCTTGTTGCCGCGCGCCCGTAGGATGCGTGCAACCAGGATCCAGCGTGGAGTTTCAGGGCTCAATGGGAAGTGAATCCGCTCAGCGGTCTCTGGAAAGCATGACCTCGAAAAGGTCAATCTTCAAGAATTTCCAGCGTAAACCGCTTGTGCAGCTTCATGCCGGACGCACCGAGCAGCGTCCGCATCGCCTTTGCCGTGCGCCCCTGCCGCCCGATCACCTTGCCCAGATCCTCGGGATGCACCCGCAGCTCCAGCACGGTGACTTGCGACCCCTCGACACATTTCACCTGCACATCCTCGGGATGATCTACGAGCGCCCGGGCGATTTCTTCGACCAGTTCCTTCATACCGTACCTGGGAACGGCGCCCCCGGCGCAACCGGGGACGCGCAAATTTCAGGAGGGCGCTGAAGCTAAGCGATCTTCTGCAATCGGAGAAAACTGCGCACCGTGTCGCTGGGCTGCGCGCCCAGTCCCATCCAATACTTGATGCGGTCTGCGTCGAGCTTAATCTCCGCCGGCTTCTTCAGCGGATCGTACGTCCCTACCGCCTCTTTCACGCGGCCGTCTCGCGGCCGGGTCCGCTCGATGACCACTACGCGGTAAAAGGGCTTCTTTTTCTTGCCAATCCTTGACAGACGAATCCTTAACACTAAGTCAGTCCTCCCTAACCTTGCTATTCTAGCCTGCCGAGGTGCTCCGCGGCAATCGAAGTCTCCGGCCACTTCTCGTTCAGATGGCTCGATGCTATTTAGCGCACGAAATAGAAGCAGGGTTTTATTCGGTGCATGCGGGTTAGAAGATGGAAAGCCGTAACTTTGTATCATCCGGCTGGCGTCGAGTTTAGACGGTGGAAAACGCTATAGCTGGCGACTGTCCTAGCTACGCATCCGTTTGCGCTACTAGAAGGGAAAGCGCAGCGAAAGAATACCGTTGTGATTGTTTCTGTGGAATTGAGTGGTAGCGATTTGGAATCCCCCGCCGACGGTCAGCGCCAGTCTCTTCCAAAGATGGATTTTTCCGATGACCAGACCCGGGGTCATGAAAACTTGAGTTTTGCCATTATTCGGACCGTCCTGGAAATGCGTGTAGTTTACTTCCAGTTCCGGCCAGAACTTTCGATAAAGGTGATACTGAAAGGCATTGTTCCACGGAACCGTGCGGCCGATTGCGGCTTCGTTGCCCGTAGGCAATGTCACCCCCAGCGTGCCTTGCATGTCGAAAGCGCCGAAGCCCTTCCCATAGGCGATCGTGGGAGTGATGATCGCGTCGGTCGCTCCATTCTTGTACTGACCCGTCGGCAGAGTCGTTTGAAAGAACGCCGTCAAGATGTACTTCCCATGTTCTTCATTCGAGGAAAGAATCCGGTACTTCACGAGGAAGCCCCAATCGCCAAATCCATTCCGCACCGCGGGGTCGTTATGCACGAGGTAGGCGGGCGGAGCAACGAGAATCACTTCGACGCGTTCGGCAGGGATTAACTCTAGTCCCTTTGCGCCGCCGTAATTTTCACTCGTGATGCCGCTATTGTTGGTCTGCCAGAGGGTATCGAAGCGATATTCTTCTTCGAGACGCGGCGTCGTGGTCGCCAGAGGCGTGGCCCAGTGAGGCTGCTCCGCTTGCGTCTTGTCCACGCGGTTGAACCAGTTCGCGAAGTACCCCGGGTCGCTTCCGGCGTTGGAATTTCCCGTGACTTGCGAACGGGAAGGAACCGCCGCGAACAGAAAGACAGCAAGGACAACGAAAACTTTCCGCCAAATTCGCACGAAGTCTCACCCTGTTCCCAGAACCCAATTCTCTGGCCTGCGGGATAGCTCAGAATTCAAGTTCGGCCGCTAGACACTTTAATACCGATTGAAACGATAAATCAAACCATATTAATACGGATGGTTTCGAAGGGAACCTCGCCGAAAATCGCCTTGATTTGACCGCGCCACTCCACGGGAAAAGTGCCGCTGGCTGGATCACTGTGGACGGATTCCCTTATCGCCGGTGATCCGCCGGCAGGGCGGATTCCTCCCTGGAACTCTCTTACTCATACCGGAGACAAGCAATGGGATCGAGATTGGCCGCCAGATTGGCCGGATAATAGCCGAAGAACAAGCCCACGCCGACGGAAATCGCAAACCCGATCGACACCCACAGATAAGACATCGTTGCGGGAATCGAGGGCACGAGCGTACGCACCGTTACGGATACTCCGGCGCCAATCAGGATTCCGATTATGCCGCCAACCAGCGTGAGCACCACGGCCTCCAGCAAGAATTGCAGGCGGACATCCGCGCGGCGGGCGCCGATGGCTTTGCGCACGCCAATTTCCTGAGTGCGCTCGGTCACCGAGATGAGCATGATGTTCATCACGCCGATACCGCCCACCAACAATCCTATCGAGCTGATAATCGTAGTGAGAATCACCAGCGCGCCGGTGAGCTGGTTCCAGAGATTGCTGAGGAAGTCCGGCGAGCTCAGCTCGAAATCATTTTCCTTACCAGCGGGGATGCGGCGGAGACGCCGCAGCGCTTGTATCACTTCGCCGTGCGCGGTTTCCACGTTTACGGTTTCCGGGACCGTGAACGCCATGATCAGCTCTTTGGCCTCTGGGTACTCCCTCTTGAAGCAGCTCAGCGGGATGACGGCGAAGATATCCACGCCAGGTCCGACAAACAGGCCCTGGTCGTGTTCGAACACGCCGATGACTTCGTAGACGCTGCCGTTGATGCGCACCGTTTGGCCCAGGGCGTCGGTGTTGGGGAACAGCGATTCGCTGATGGCCGCGCCGAGGACCACCACGGCGCGCGCGTGCTCCTGGTCAAAAGTGCTGATGAAGCGGCCGCGCTCGATGCTGAACAATGGAATCGCCTCCGTAAACCCTGGTTCTGCGCCTCGCAAGATAACTTTCTCGACGCTGCGGTCGCCGCTGATAATCCGGTTGCTGTCCCCAAGGAAGAAGCCCCGTGTGCCAAACGTCGTGACGATCTGCACGTCCGGGGCGGCCTCGCGGACAAATTCCGCGTAGTTGTATTCAAGATACTTGCGCGCTCGAATCCGCTCCGGCAAGCGGGAAAGGTCCGTGCCAAACGGGAATCGTGAGATGAAATAGGTGCGCGAGCCCAGGCGCTCCACTCTGTCCTGCACGAACTTGTTGAGGCCCTGAATGATCGCCGCCATGGAAATCACCGAGGAAACTCCGATGACGATGCCGAGTACGGTTAGCGCGGAACGTACTTTGGATGAGCGCAGCGTCTCCATGGCGGCAAGGAAATTTTCCCGGGCTTGCGCGAGCGTCATGATGGCCATCAGTCGGACCTCAAGGCGACTACCGGGTCCAGCTGTGACGCGCGCACCGCCGGATAGATGCCGAAAAACAATCCGACCGCGGAACTCAGGATTACTCCCAGAACCGCGACCCACGTTTGGACGGAAGCCGGGAAAGGCGTGTACGTGCGCAGGGCCAGTGCCACCAGAAATCCCATCGAGATGCCCGCGATTCCCCCGGCGATGCACTGCATGACGCTTTCCACCATGAACTGCCGCAGAATGTCTCGTTTCGTCGCGCCCACGGCGCGCCGCACGCCAATTTCCCTCCGCCGCAAACTTACGCTTACCAGCATGACGTTCATAATGACGATGCCGCCGATGACCACGGAGATGGCGCTCACCATGATAAATACGGCAAAAAACGCCGTGCTGATGCTGCGCCACAGGGCCATGTAGCTTTCTTTCGTGCCAATGAAGAAATCGTCCTCCATTTTTCCGCTGAGGTGCCGGCGCGCTCGCAAGATCAGGTCGGCCTGATCCTGCGCTTTTTCAAACTCACCGGTGTTCGTCTTGACGTTGATCGTCAGGCTTGCGTGTGCGCCTTGTATTCGGAGGAACACCGGCAGGGGGATCAAGATGAAGTTGTCTTGGTCCTGCCCAAGGACGCTGCCGATCTTGTCCATGACCCCTATCACCATGAATTCGTCGTTCCCGGCGCGAATGTTCTTCCCGATGGGATCCACGCCGGGAAACAACTGCTGTACCAGCGTGTCGCCAATCAGGCAGACCCCGGTGTGATGTTCGGCCTCCGCGGGAGTGAAGTAGCGGCCAAGCTGGACCGTGCGCGTATCAATATCCGCCATGTTCGCCGTTTGGCCGGAGAAACTCACGTCAGCCATCTCTTTGTTACCGTATCTCGCGTGCACAGTGCCGCTGGCCGTGGCGCCCACCACTTCGCACGCGGGGCATCCCTCGGCTACCGCGCGCACGTCCTCCATCTCGATCTTCTTGTACTTCAGCGCTTTGATAATGATATTGAAGTCCGTCACTGCGAACGGCGTTCGCGCGATCTGAAAAACGTTGGTGCCCAGGTTGGCGATCTTTTGCTCGACATAAAGGTTCGCGCCCTGCACGAGGGTCATGACCGTGATCAGCGTGGCCACACCCATCGTCAGCCCCAGCATCGTCAGCGACGCGCGCAGCTTGTGTGCGCGCAGGGCGCTGAAGCACTGGGCTAAATTGTCACGAACGGCGAGCATAGGCGGAACGACTCTCCCTTTACTTTACCGAATCTTAGCAACCGCAAGCGGCGAATTCGCAGCTGAGCGTCTGTCGGTCACACTTGAATCGACCGCTCAGCGGGCCCGCGAAACGACACTGGAACCATCCCTATGAGAATACGATGGAAGGGGTGCGGGAATTACGCGGTGGGATGTTTCATTCGTCATTCCATCGTCAGTCGATCCCCTGCCTCTTGAGACTGGCGCATTTCAGGTGAGACGGTTTAGGCCGTTAAAGGCCGCAGCTTTGTAGCATTCGGCGAGGGTCGGGTAGTTGAAGACCGTGTTCACAAAGTACGTGATCTTGCCCTTCAACAGGAAGACGGCTTGGCCAATGTGCAGAAGCTCGGCCGCGTCTTCGCCGAAGATGTGCACGCCGAGCAACTCCAGCGTCTCGCGATGAAAGAGCAGCTTTAGGCGGCCGTCTGTATGCCCGCTGATCTGCCCGCGCGCGATTTCCCGGTAGTAGGCCACGCCAACTTCGTAAGGAACGTCGGCGTCGGTTAGCTGCTCCTCTGTTTTTCCAATAAAGGATATCTGCGGAATCGTATAAATGCCGTAGGGATAGCCGGCGGGATCGGTGTGCACGTCCAGGTTGAACGCGCGCGCCGCCGCGATCCTTCCCTGTTCCATGGAGACCGACGCCAGGCTGGGAAAACCGATCACGTCGCCCACCGCAAAGATATGCGGCTGGGCCGTGCGGTAATCCGCGTCCACCTTGATGCGGCCGCGGTCGTCCGATTCGATGCCTGCCGCGGGCAGATTCAATCCGTCCACGTTTCCCGACCGCCCGATGGCATAGAGCAACGCGTCGGCAATGATGCGTTTCTTGCTCACCAGATTCGCGGCGACTTTTCCCTCGGGCAATTCCTCCACGCTCTCCACTTCTTCGTTCAGCCGCAGTGTGGCGCGCTGGTCGCGCATATGGTAAGTCAGCGCCTCCACCATTTCCGTATCGGCGAACTCCAGCAGCCGCGGGCGCTTCTCCACGATAATCACGCGCACGCCCAGCGTCGCGAACATGCACGCGTACTCCACTCCGATGACGCCGCCGCCCACCACAATCAGTGTTTTGGGCAACTTCGGCATGCTCAGGATTTGGTCGCTATTAATAATGTTGCGGCCATTGATGGCTACTTTTGGATTGGTAGCCGGCTTGGTGCCCGTGGCGATCACCACGTACTTGGCTTCGAATTCTCCATAGCTGTTGCTGTTCTCCACGCGAATGTGGTTCGCGTCCAGAAATTTCCCCGTACCGTGAATCAAATCGACGCCATTGCGTTTGAGCTGGTCCTGGATGACCCCTACTTCATTCTCTACCACATGCTGGATGCGGAAGTTCAGGTCCGCCATGGTCACTTCGCCTTCGCTGCCCTGGTTGGTCCCGTAGAAATTCTTGTCGTAGAACCCGGAGAGATGTAGCACCGCCTCGCGCATGGTCTTGCTGGGGATAGTGCCGGTATTGACGCTCACGCCGCCAATGGAACTCTGCTTTTCGATGACCGCGACGCGCCTCCCCGCCTTTGCGCCCTGGATCGCGGCGCGCTGCCCGCCCGGCCCGGAACCAATCACGATTAAATCATACGGCTGCATTATGAGAGTCCTGGTCTGTCCTATCGGCTTCGGCGTTTGTAGGTCTGGCCGGAAATGCCATTCGAAGTATAAACGACCTCGCGCTATGCAATGTTACAGTGCGTTGAGCGTCTCCAGCGTCGGCCGCCAGGCGCATTAAATAGTGCTGAGAATCAGTGCCCGTCGAAATCTACTGCTCCGCCAGACCTATTTTCCTGATGTTCTCGCATCAATCTGAGTCTTGCCATCGTAGGCTAGGCGTTGCAACGCGTCAACGCAACGCGTGGTAGGATGCCTGGACATGCAAAGTACAAAAGCCCTGGCGCCTGTGTTTCAAAGGCAGATTCGATGTGCGGTGATTCTAGCTGCGTGTGCAAGTGTATGCTGCTTGATTTTGCCTGTGAAACTGAATTCGACGCCCCGCACTCCGCTGCAACAGAAAATCGATAAACTCTTTCGCGCCGTCACTGATGATGAGTCGCCCGGGCTCGCCGTTTTGGTGCGCAAGAATGGCCGCACCCTGTTCGAGAGCGGGTACGGTGTGCGCGATCTGCGTTCGAAAGCGCGGATTGACGCGCATACGAATTTCCGCCTCGCCTCTTTTACCAAGCAATTCACCGCCATGGCTATCATGCTGCTCGTGCACGACGGAAAGTTGCGCTACGACGAAACGCTTGCGGAAGTCTTCCCTGATTTTCCGGCCTACGGAAAAACCACCACCATTCGAAACCTCCTGAATCATACTTCCGGATTGCCCGATTATGAAGATTTGATGGACGCCCTGGAAAAAGCAAAGGGTCCAACGTGGACGCCGGAAAAGCAAATTCAAGACGGCGAAGTTTTTGAGTTACTGAAAAGCGAGAATCATGGAAAGTTTGCGCCGGGGACCAGCTGGTCCTACAGCAATTCCGGTTACGTGCTGCTTGGCGTCATCATCGTTTCGAAAGTCTCGGGACAATCGTATGGAGAATTTTTGCGCGAAAGAATCTTTGCGCCGCTGAAAATGAGTCACACCGTGGTTTTTCAAAAAGGAAAAAACGAAGTCGCGAATCGCGCCTACGGCCACTCCAAGGAAAATGGCGCGCTAAAAGAAACCGATCAGAGTTCCACTTCCGCGACGCTCGGCGACGGCGGCATCTATTCCAATCTCGAGGATCTCGCCAGGTGGGACGACGCCCTGCGCAATCACACTTTGTTGAGCGAAAAAGAATTCCAGCCCGCGTTAGTGCCGGTAAAACTAAACGATGGCTCCGAGCCCCACTGGCCCAAGGAAGCCAGCGACGATAATCCTCATCCCGGCAAACCCGTCGCCTACGGCTTCGGCTGGTTCCTCGATCCGCAGGAAGGCCGCCGGCGTATGTGGCACACGGGCACCACGATGGGCTTTCGCACGGCCATCGAGCGGTTCACGGAAGGCGATGGTCTCACCGTGATTATCCTATCCAATCGCTCCGACCTCGACCCGGAAAGACTGGCGCTCCAAGTTGCCGATTCTCCATCGCTTGAACTTCGCTCATCGTCACCTCAACCCAGCCCTCTCAACACGTTCCCGCTCCATTCGAATGAACAATAGATTTATATTGACATTCGGTAAATATCGTGCTATTCTTCCCCGTGTATACTGAGACTCAGCCTTGCCGATTCGTTGTCTCCTTACGCGCCCGGACCTATATCCCAGCATCCGAATCGTGTAACTCCCATGGAATCATATCGTTTGCAGACTCCAATCCCCTAACCTCCATCGAATCTTATCGTTGCAAAAAACGTACGGGGGAGGCGCCGCCTTTTCCCTATTCCAAGTCTTACCACAAACCATTAACCCCTGCATTTGCCACACATCCGAGAAAGTCGCCCATAACTCCTTTGCTTGCCACAGATCCAAATTCGCTCAACTCTAAACCCATTGACTGCCACACATACGAGACCCCCCGGGGTGTAGCCGATAAATTGTTAACTAGCAATCAGCGCACCACGCAGCAGTTCCTGCTTGGCCTGGTTCTTCTCCACAGCACCGATCGATTGTCAGAACACTGGCCTCACCGTTATCGAGTTTCGCCTCGCTCCTGCTATTCTTGGGAGGATGCCATGGAATAATTCTTATCTTAGGTCTGGCGTGACAAGTCCCACCCTACTTGTCTACCAAATCAAGGCAAAGCGAGCCCACGAAGGATTTTCACGGTTCACGGATCACGGGACACGGATCACCAAAAATGTTTGAGAATCTCACGGAGAAGCTGCAACGCACCTTCAAGAATTTGCGCGGACAGGGCAAGCTCACTGACGAGCACCTGGACACCGCGCTCGCGGAAATTCGTGAAGCGCTGCTCGAAGGCGACGTGAACGTCGGCGTCGCCGACGAGCTTCTCGCCAATATCCGCGCGAAAGCCATCGGCAGCGAAGTCATGCTGCAACTTTCGCCGGACCAGCAAGTCGTCAAGGTTGTTCGCGACGAACTCGCCGCCATGCTCGGCAAGCACGCCAAGCCGCTCTTCGCTTCGCGCCCGCCTTCGGTTTGGATGATCGTCGGCCTGCAGGGCTCCGGCAAAACCACCACCACTGGAAAACTCGCCAAATGGCTTTCGCAGCACGGCCACCGTCCGCTCGTTGTTTCCACGGACGTCTACCGCCCCGCCGCTCGTGAACAGCTCGCCCAAGTCGCGAAAGCCGTCGGCACCGCAATCTGGCCCGGCGCTGGCACCAACAAACCGCTTGAAATTGTCAAAGGCGCCATCAAGGAAGCAAAACTCTCCGCCAGCGACGTGATCCTCGTGGACACTGCCGGTCGCCTGCACATTGACGATGAATTGATGAACGAGCTGGGCACGCTGAAAAAAGAATTGCAGCCCAGCGAAATTCTTTTCATCGCCGACTCCATGATCGGTCAGGACGCGGTGCGTTCCGCGGGAGAATTTCACAAACGTCTCGGCCTCACCGGCGTCATTCTCACCAAGCTGGACGGCGACGCGCGCGGCGGCGCCGCTCTGAGCATCGGCAAAGTCACTGGCGCGCCGGTAAAGTTCGTCGGTCTCGGCGAAAAATACGACGCCCTCGAAGGCTTTTATCCGGAACGTATCGTGTCCCGCGTTCTCGGCATGGGCGACATCATGTCGCTCATCGAGCGCGCCGAGCAGACCGTCGACAGAAAGACCGCCGCCGAACTCGAGCGAAAACTTCGCAAATCGGAATTCACGCTCGAAGATTTCCGCGATCAGCTCAAGCAAGTTCGCAAAATGGGTCCTCTCGAGCAAATCGTGGACATGCTCCCCAAAATGGGTCCGCTGCAGAATATTCCCAAGGACGCCAAGGTCGACGAAGGCCAACTCACGCGCGTCGAAGCCATCATCAACTCCATGACCAACCAGGAGCGCCGCGACCACAACGTCATTGACGGCAAACGCCGCAAGCGCATCGCCAAGGGCAGTGGCACCACCGTCCAAGACGTCAACACCGTCCTCAAGCAATACCTGCAAATGCGCACCATGATGAAGCAGTACGGCGCCATGGCTGCCCGCACTAAAATGAAAGGCCTCGGCAAACTCGCCGGCTAGTCGCGAAGTTTTTTTGTAGCTCACCCTGAGCAGCACGGAAGGACACCATGAAGTTTGTGCTGTAGCTCACCCCTTTAGGGGTGCGGTTTTTCGCCGGCGAATTGCAGTTTAGCTTTGGGGGCTAAAACGTGAGCTTGACCCCGGCTTGGGCGGCGAAAGGGATGCCAACGGTGGTGCCGGGGCCAAAGAAGTCTCCCAGCGCCCCGGCAGGGACAAGCAGTTGCTTGCCACTCGTAACAGGCACCGCGCAGCTTGCGTCAGGGCAAAGCGCAGTGACGTTCGCGAGATTGTTCACAGGTACTGGCAGAGCGCTGATATTGCCGACATAGTTATTACCCGGATTGTTGCGATTGAAGAGGTTGAAGAATTCCATGAAGGGCGTGAGCGACCAGCGCTCGTGGAACTTGATGGGGCGGCTGACTCGCAAATCGGTTTGCAGGTATGGCGTGCCTCGGAATTGATCGAGCGTGGTCTTCACTCCGTTGATCACGACGCGATCGCCAGCCGGAGTGGTCAGCGTGATAGGCCGCGCGGTTTCGTTCTGCGAGAGAAAAGTCACATCGAAGCCCGCGGGAGCGTGAAACGTTCCCGCGAGAACGAAGCGATGGCGGACGTCTTCTCCGGAAGGGCCATAATCGCCAGGTGCGAAGGCCTCGAAGGGATCGCAAACTCCGTTCACGTAGTCGAAAAGTTCACCGATCTGGCAGCCCCACGTTTTTGCGCTGGAGAGCGTGTAGTTCGCCACGAGATTCAGGCGGTGGGAGAGGTTGCCCTGAAGATGCAACGCCAGGGCGTTGTAACTGGAACGATTGTCGGTGCGAAAAACGGAAACATTCGGAAAATCGTAGCGGCGGTAGCCGTGCATTCCGGTCTCGAGAGTGTAGTCCGCGCTCAGAATCCAGTCGGCGCTGAAGGCGTGTTGAGCGCCGGCGGTGGCGTGCAGCGCGTAGGGCGTGTGGTAATTCGGATCGATCAATGAAGCCGGGCCGGAAGCGTTCTGGATATTGAAATTATTTACGGCGTTGAAGGCTTCGACCCAGCCGTTTTGCGCGAGATCGTTGAAGTACAAACCAATCCCGGCGCGCAGAACCGTATTTCCGGAAGAGCCGGGAGCGTAAGCCAGGCCCAGGCGCGGAGCGAAGGCCCTGCGATAGTCATGTGGGATGCCGGAGACAATTCCATTGCCGGCGAGGGCGGGATTCAGGCTTTGGTCATGGCCGGAAGCAAGGAAAAGACCGAACGTGGTGTCGTAGCGCAGGCCGTAGTTGATGGTCAGATGCGGAGTCGTGCGCCAGGAGTCTTGGGCGTACATTCCCACACGCTGGACGTTTTGCGAAAAGCTGCCGTCACCGGCGGGAGTGGTGGTGCAACTGACACCGGAAGGTACGGGAGAAGCACATGTGGAGCTGAAATAAAAGAGAGAAGGATTGGCGGCGTAGAAGGTGGGATCATCCGAATAAGTCAATACGGTTTCGGCAGTGGCGGTGAGGGCGCCGCTTAGAACCGGTTCGTGAATAAAATTGACGCCAAAGCGCGGCGCATGCCGGCCGTGAACATGACTAAGATCATAGCGGAACTGATATTTTTCCTGGTTGCGTAAAACGGGAAAAGCGGTAATGGGAGTGAGGAACTGATTGTCGCCAAAGGTCTCGAGCCCGGAGATGGTGCTTAAGGTGGATGTGAACGGAAACGCGAGAGCGAAGCCGAGGTGGGTATTGCGCGTGGCGGTGAGGTGGAGGCCGCTGGCGTTGAAAACGAAAGAGCCAACCCAGTTGGGGCCAAACGTGTATTGGTTGCCCACCACCAGACTCATGTAATTGTTATGAGAAGTCGCGCCGGTCGAGGGAAGCGCGGCCTGCTGCACGAGGGCGTTGCGCGTCAGATAATTGTCGACCGCGGCCCGGAGAAACCACTGCGAACTCGCGGATTGAGCCCAGTCCAGACGCGCCGTTGCCAGATAGTCACGGAAGGGAACCGATACACTGGTGGGAACCGCAATCGAAGTGACGGCGCCGGCGGGCGTGCTGATCAGCCCTTGAGAGGCGAGTTGCGCCAGAGCGTTGAACTCGGTCTGACTGGCGGGGCTATAGGCAATGCTCGCGTTTTCATGGACGTATTCGAGGGAGGAAAAAAACCAGAGCTTATCCTTGATAATTGGTCCGCCGAGCGTGCCGACGTAGTTTTGGCGGGAGAAGGGCTGCTTGGGATCGGGAGCAGGGTTGTCAATCGGGAAGCGCGCGTTCAGATCGGCAGCCCGGCCGTAGTAGGCCCCGGACCCGTGCCAAAAGTTTGAGCCGCTCTTTGTGGTGATGATGACGGAAGCTGCGGTGGTGCGGCCCGTTTCGGCATTTTGCTGAGCCGTGCTGACGGCGAATTCCTCAATGGCTTCGGGTGAGAAATTTTGCAGGAAACCGCCGATCCAGTCGTCCGTATTGTCGGCGCCGTCCACGGTCAGGTCATTGTTCAAACCCGAGCTCCCGCCTGTGGAAACAGCCGTGATGCGCGCCTTGGTGGGATCGGAAGGTTCGAGCGGCTCGGTTCCCGGGGCGAGGTAAGCAATGTTGGCAAAGCTGCGGGCGGCAAGAGGAATGCTTTCGAGATCTTGAGAAGTGATAATCGTCTGGTGTATGGCACTAGACGTATCGATGGCCTGAGTGGTAATCGAGCTAGGACCATCTAGCTCCAACGTGATGCTTTGCTGCACCGGCTGCAGTTTTAGCCGCACAGTCATTTCCCTGACGGAGCTGACGGCCACCCGTACATCGGAACGAGCCTCGGCAAATCCGTTGGCATTCACGACGAGGTGATATGTTCCGGGCAGAAGATCATCGATGCGAAATTCTCCGCGATCGTTAGAGGTGACTTCACGCTGGAGGGAAGTATCGGCGGCTTGAACCACGATTCTTGCCGAGGGAACGGCGGCGCCGCTGGCGTCCTGCACGATCCCACGTAACGATCCACGTGGATTTTGGGCCAGCAGCGGGAATGGCAGAAGCGCCAGAATGACAAATAAGAAAAGAACAGATATGAAGGGACCAAGACGCTTCCGGATGGAATGCTTGCTCATGTCACCGATAGGCTACTGAAAGCAAAGGTCAAACTCGAGGCGGCCGAGCGACAGTTGCTGGGCATCTTCACAGCGAAGGGCAATGCGATTCTTGAGAAAACGGATCACCATTTTGCGAGCCACTCCACGGACATTCACGAGTTGCAGGGGGATATTCTACGCTTCCCCGGAGCTGAGGAGTGAGCGTAAATGTAGCAGGGCAACAACGGTCAAGTCAGACCCGATGGGCGGGTGATCTTGAGTCACCCGCGCCTATCGGAACGCTAGCAACATAAAAAGACGGCCAACACCCGCTTGGTTAAAGGACGCGCGAAAGAGGCCCAGGTTACACAGCATCAGCCAGGGAGAGGGCGTAGGCCGCGAACAATCGCTCGCGTGGCAGCAAATGGTCAGGTCTTGGGAGCCCAGGCCGAGGCCGTCATCGTAGCAACCCGTTATGCTTTTGCAAAGTGGGCCACCCGACAGGACCATCTTGGAATCTCACTCCGATGCTGCAGCGGTCGTCGGGCAGCCGTTGACAATAAACCACCTTGCCGCGGGCCGCTTTTTCGTTCAGCGGAGTAACCCGCACCATTTCATCAATTTGCCAGGTGCGCTGCGAAAATATGCGGGCGCCGTGTAGACTAATGTTATCGGTGAACGTCCTCTCTTCTACATCCACGTCGGCACTTTGTGGCTTTGCGAGGCGCACCACCACGATAATCGGAAGCCGCCTTTCCATTCTTCCACTGGGCTCGTGGTCCAAGGAGATCTCGCTCAGACTTCGACTGGGTAAACCTGAGGTGTGGGAGCGCGCTGATTCGGCTTGAAAACCTCTATCTGGCTTTTCGGCGGGAGGCATCTTACTTTCGCGCGGCGATGGTTCCTGTGCTTGATCCGGTGTCATTTGATCATTTGCTTGGAAACCCCGTCAGCTCCCTCACTCTGCATTGAGTAGCATTTGTCCTTGCCCGAAACAATCGAGTGAAGACCTTAGTACTTCATCGGTTGAGTTTTTCTCGTCCCTCAGTGAAATTGAGGCCAGTGCGGAATCCCGCGATTATTTTCCCGAGTACCTCCCTCATGCGAGCCGATAGCAGCGAAACTGGACGAAGCGCTTGCCGGTTATTCTTTCACTTCGGACAATTGATCCAGCGCCCCTCGGAGCAATACAACGATGGGTTTTCTTCCGGGGCTAAGGAAGGAAAGCTCCAGATCACCGGAATTTTCCACCTCAGCGCGAAACTCGCCAAACTGATTTGTCACCGTGTTGACAATATATTCGCGGCCATCCGAGAGCATGACCTGCACGTCGCGGCCAACCATCTCTGGACGGCTAACGTCCAGCAACTGCCCAGTGACGGCGAGCCGATTGCCCTCCGGCTGCAATTCGATCTGGAGATCGATCTGATAAGGCTCAGCCCGGTAGAGCAGCTGTCTGATGGGCCTGGGAGCCGAACGTATTCCTGCCAGGACCGGCTGCGAAAAGCTGTCGTGTACCAACTGAACCACGCCGCCTGCTTCCTGTCGCGTGACGGAGAAGCTAGCAGTTGCGAATGCTGCCTTGACGAAGGAAACTTTTTCCGCGGCAGGTTGGTAACTAGCCTCGGACGCCGCCGCGTGGGCTACTTTCTGCCGAAGCGCTGCTGTCTCCACGAAACGCTTTCGACGTGTTCCACGGTGCGTCTGCATCGCCGCTCGTGGATCGACAGGAGCTACGCGATTCACAAAGTCATTCAATTCCAAAGTCTGAAGGTGCATCATCTCCGTTCCCCCATTTCTCTTTGTTGCCGTCGTTCACTCCGCTCCATTGCGGATGTGAATGCAACGGGACCCATAGAGGAAGGAGAGCGCAGTTGGAGAAAAATATAGGTCCGCAGATGTTGCCCCTAGGGCTTCTTCAGGTGAATACCCTAACTTGTAAAAAAAAGGGGCTGACTTAGCTCTCGATGCGCTCTTCCAATAACACTTTCACAGTTTCGCCCACTTTTTTTCCGATTGCTTGCCGTATGTCCGCCTTCACAGGCAGCTTATGTGTGCCGTCACCGAGAGCCATAAACGAGCTTCGAAATGGATGACCATCAATTTTGCCCCGGACCTTGACCAGGCCACGGGTTCCAAAAAACTTAACTGAGCCGGGCCAGACAACATAAGTCCAGCCACCTTTCTTGGGGCTTTTTTGCAGTTTGGCATTAAATGTCTTCTTTAACATGTTTGGTTCTCCGTTCTTTCGATTCGGCCTGTTCCGTTTTCTTGACCGTGCGCGCGGGGGTCGAATACACTATTAGATTCGAACGCAGCCAACGAAAAGGCTAGGGGCTGTCTGTCTTTGCGGGTGAAAGAGAGTGCCCCGCGACCGCGTATTATATATCGTGTTTAATAAAGGGGGATTGTTTTGCCGAAGCGCACATTTCAACCGCGCCGACGCCGGCGCGCCAAGACGCACGGCTTCCGCGTACGCATGAAGACGAAGGGTGGCCGCAAGGTGCTTGCGGCGCGCCGTAAGAAGGGACGCCATCGGCTCACCCCCGAATAATCCGGGGAACCCGATGCCTCCCGCCAATGCGGGTGCGCACGGGAATAGGTATCCACGCGAAGCGCGGCTCGTGCGGCGCGGAGAGTTTGATGCTGTGTACCGCGCCGGAAAGCGCCGCTCGAGTTCCCACTTCACAGTTTTTTTTCGCGCCAATGAGCTGCCGCAGAGCCGATTTGGCTTCAGCATCAAGAAGGCCCTGGGTGGAGCGGTAGTGCGCAATCGGATCAGGCGGCGACTGCGCGAGATCGTGCGCTGCCACCGGATGGAGATACCTGCAGGATGGGACATCGTCATACACCCGAAGAGTTCGGTGGCGCGTGCGGAGTCTGCAGCGTTGACCGAGGATTTATTGCGGCTGCTGAAGAGCGTGTAATGCATTCCTACGAAGACCAGCAGCCCGCTTCGCCGGTTTCATCGGCTGGAAACACAGAAACGGGTCGGGCAAGCCCCGCCCCTACGCAAATCGAAGAGACACAACTTGATGCGCGATCTGTTCCTGTGCGGGTGGCGCTTCTCGCACTGCGCTTCTACAAAGCGTATTTGTCGATCTTGTTCGCGGGAAGCTGCCGATTTGAGCCAACGTGTTCGCGCTATGCCTACGAGGCCATCGAACGCTTCGGGGTGGCGCGGGGCGTTTGGCTCGGACTGAAGCGCTTGCTGCGCTGCCATCCATTCTCGCGCAAGTTTGGTTACGATCCGGTTCCGGAGAAATGGGAAGAGATGCCCACTAGTTCAACCGCAGGGAAAATGATGAAGACTGGGGCGCATTCATGAGCGCGCCGGGACAAAAGGACAAGTTCACGCCGGAGCTGCGGATTCTGGTGGCCTCGCTGCTTTCCTTTGGTGTGATCATCCTGTGGGCGAAGTTTTTCGGTCCGAAGCCGCCCGTGCAGCCTCCGCAAACCAACCGGCCCGCGGTGACTGCTCCGGCCACATCTGGTCCGGCAACGCCAGTGGCGGCAAATCCCACGCAAGCGCCCGCGATGGCCAGCGCGATTGCGCCTGCTGCCGCGGCAAGCGTCGCCGTGAAGCATGCTTCGCAGGAGCGCACGATCGTCGTCGAAAACAGCCTTTACCGGGTGGAAATCTCGAACAGTGGCGCCGTGGTAAAAAGCTGGCAGCTCAAGGATTACAAGGATGACGCCAAGCCCCAGCGCGTGCTGGACGTCGTACATCCGGATGCGTCGCAACAAACAGGTGGCTGGCCCTTTTCCGTGGTGCTCGATGATGAGCAGTTGCAGAATGCGGCCAATGCGGGGCTCTATCAAGTTTCTTCCGACGGCACGACGCTGCACGCCCCGGCCGAAGTTGAATTCACGTGGAGCGACGGCCACCTGGAAGTCACCAAGCATTTCCGCTTCGATCACACTTATGTGGTTCGCGTGGAAACCTCCGTCAAGTTAAACGGAAATTCCATCCCCGCAGGGATTGCATGGCTTGGCGGCTTCGGCGATTTGACGGTGACGAATCCCGCTCCCGTCGAAACCGTTACGACGTATTACAGCGAAGGCGGAAAGATTTCAACTTTTCCCCACAAAAAGCTCGACGGCGTGGAGAAGTGGGGCCCAGGCATTTGGCAAGGCGGAAAAGAGTTCACCGGCATTGAAGACCGTTACTTTACGGCGGCGTTTCTCCCTGCGAGCGGGGCCACATCGGGCGGACTGGAGACGCGTTACTGGAAAACATCGCGCACGGTTCACGTAAATGACCAGGATGCGCTGGAGCCGGTCCCGCAGGTTGCCACGAAGACATCAGCGCAGCCGCTGGCTTTGCGCGTGTTTGTCGGACCGAAAGATTACGATGATCTGAAGAAAATGAACCCGCCGCTGCACGGGCTCATCAGTTTCGGCTGGCTGGAATTCATCGCCGAGCCGCTCTTCCACGGGCTGAAATGGCTGCACGGCTTTGTTCCCAATTGGGGATGGGCGATCGTTGTCCTCACGCTCGTCATCAACATGCTTTTGTTTCCGCTGCGCATTTCGAGCTACAAGACGACGCTGAAAATGCAGCGTGTAGGACCGGAAATCAAAGCCATCCAGGAAAAATACAAGAAATACTCGATGCGTGATCCGCGCAAGGCGGAGATGAACAAGGAAGTCATGGCGGTGTACAGCCGCGAAGGCATCAACCCCGTGGGCGGCTGCTTTCAGATGTTTCTGCAAATGCCGGTGTGGTTTGGTTTGAACACGGCGCTGCGCTACGCCATCGAGATGCGGCACGCGACATGGCTGTGGATCGTCGACCTTTCGTCGAAAGATCCTTTCTACATTCTGCCAGTGCTGATGGGCCTATCCATGTATCTGGTTTCCAAAATGACGCCGATGACCTCGACGGACCCGCAGCAGCAGATGATGATGAAAATTATGCCCGTCAGCATGGCGGCCATCTTTATGATTTCGCCCATTTCGAGCGGCCTGGCAGTGTATATTCTCACCAGCAGCGTGGTCGGTATCGTCCAGCAGTGGTACCTGAATCGGACGCATCCTGTCGTCGCGCCTGCAAAGCCCGTGCGCGGGAAGAAATCTTAAGAAGACATTTCAGAGAGGCGGACGCGGCTCGCTACACTCGAACGCCCAATGGCTCAGGAACTCATTCGAGATGGGAAGCTCGACCGGCACGCCGCAGCCGAGGCGCTGCGCCATTTCCTTGAAAAGATAGTGCGTGTTTCCGGGCTGGAATTGAAGGTGAGCGTCAATGTGGTTGCGGCTCAAGGAGACGGCTCGGGAAACGGCGCGGAAGTGCTCGCCGATCTCGATGGCCGGGACAAAGAGATTCTTCTGGAGCGCGGCGCGGAAGTCTTGAAAGCATTCGAACACCTGGCCTTACGGGCGCTGCGGCTGGAACCTGTCTACCATGAGAAGATCCATATCGATTGCGGCGGCTACCGCGCGATGCGTTTTGAAGAATTGCGTCTGACGGCGCGCGTTGCGGCGGAACGCGTGCAAACTTCCCACCAGCCATTCCGGTTGAATCCCATGTCTTCGCGGGAGCGCCGCATCGTGCATCTGGCGTTGAAGGATATGAGTGGAGTGCGCACGGAAAGTGTCGGCGCGGGCGAGGACCGCCAGGTCGTCATTCATCCCGCGGACAACAAAACTTCCCAATAGTCCCTTTTTGCCACAAAAAGGCAGAAAGAATGACAGGCCGGACTGCCTGCTCTACCTTGCTATCCATCCTTGCGAAAGGACACTTCCCGTTGGCCCGAACCGCACGCGATAGGTGAACGGTGGGGGAGCGCCGCGGCGCGCTTGCGCGAAACGAATATCAGAAATTTCGACGACGCCTACTTCGCCTTCTTTGTGGAAGCGCGTCACGGGAAATCGCGAGAACCACAATATCTTCTGCACCTCGGGCAGGCTTTTGGCGGTCTCGATAAACGAATTCGGAGGCGCATCGGGGTAATAGTGATGCTCGCGCGTGAGTAGTTCCGCATCCCTGGCCGGCTTGTCGCTGAGGTCCATGCGGAGTTCGAATACACCACGCTGGGTTCGGACCAGCCCGTCCCAGTGCCAGAGCGATGGCGGAAGCGGTAAGGCTCCAATCGATTCGACTTGGAGGGGATACAGCTTCGCGAACTTTTGAATGCGCGAGAACGCGACGTGGTGCGCGTAGAACGCGCATGCAATGTAGACTGCGGCAGCAGCAAGTCCAGCGCGATTCCATTTGTGGTGGGAAATCTTTGCGCCCCAACCGAGCAGTGCGGGCAAGAGGAAAAGCGCGGCAAGTATAATCATGGCGCTCAAAACCGCTCGACCGGAAATCGGCGCGCCGGCGCCTTCGCCGATTCTGGCGATCAGAAATGGTGCGGGCATGAACACCAGCCACATCCCCACGGCGCGGCGTTTCGTTTTTTCGGGTTGGGCATATACCCAGGCGAGTAACTGCGGAACGAGGAGAATCCCGGTCAGCGTGAAATCGATGATGAAGATGAGATCCCAGGCCGGACGCGACCACTGCAGCGGCGACCAGATCATCGTGCCGAAAGACGTCACCAAGTCGAGCAGTATGTGGCTCAGGATGCCGACGGCGTAGATCGCGCTCAACGCCGCAAACGACGGCGCTTCCCATTTTCGACGGCTTGCAAACGCCCGCGTGATCCCCGCCAGGAGCAACGCCCAGAGCGGCATCAAGATCAACGAGTGCGTTATGCTGCGATGCCACGTAACGATGAGCAGTTTATCACTGGAGAAGAAATCCCGAATGACATCGGAATCCGGAAAAATGGCGCCCACCATCAGCGACCACGTGATGATGCGGCCACGGTTCATCGGCTGCGACGCAAACATGTCCTCGCCGCGGAAAACTGCCTTCCCGATCAATGCGCCGGCAATACCGTGTGTGATCGTGTCCATCGAGTCTCAGTACCAAGCGATTTTAGTTTCCCGGGCGGTTACAGGGTGCTTTCTTAGGCTGGGCGCTGCATATTCGCTTCCGTATACTTGAGCTTTCCTCTTTGTCCAAGACTTCCGTCAGACCGCTCGAGCCATCCTTCCGGGTGAAGAGAATCGTTCGATCCTCTGTCGATATCTCCTTTTTCGGTAGTTCCATCCGCACATAGGGTACCCTGCACCAGTCAGCGATGTCGGCGAAGCCCTCTCCATTGAAATCAGCGATACGGTAAGCGCACTTCGTAATTGGAATGAACCTAGAAGTGTCACCGATTCACAGTCCGAACAATCTTTAAAACTGAACACCATGTCTGGGACTGGTGACTCCTCGAATTTTGCCTCTTTCAAGAATCGCAATTGCCAGAGATCATCTGGGGATCGACCCGAAATCTTCTTTTTCTGGTTCGCAACCAGATCGTAGTTGTATGCCTGAAACAATGCAGGTTGATCGGGCGATGGATCTTCGCGCTGTCCGACCAGTACCAGGGTAGAGGTGCCATACAAACCTATCCGCGCTATGAATTTTTTTGTAAATCTACTAGGAGAATCTTCTCCGCCGGTGGTGTCGGGCTTCAATTCATTTGCAAACGCCGCTTCAATCCTAGCCCACGGCTGTGCGTCTTTGGTCTTATCAAGCCACCGGAATAGTGCGGGGTTTTCGTTCGAATACGCAGGTGGAAGCTGAAGGAAGGCTACAATCGCCAAGC
>WNFD01001751.1_pt1 | contig 21844 bp, 24 predicted proteins | sample 5400491 | NCBI WGS metagenome assembly WNFD01 (sample SAMN13153343, study PRJNA577476) | soil metagenome | isolation source: 120 cm saprolite under Douglas fir tree site 2 hole 2 replicate 2 | place: USA:California | collected 2015-04-18
ACACCCAGCCACCTCCGCCACGCCGGAACAAACCAGGCAGAACGTAGCGGAAGCGATCTATCTCGCGATGCCGGTTTCCACATCAACGCAGCTCAAGTGCATATCCGTTGGATCTTTCGCCAGGACTACTGGGACCCCTGCTGGTGGCCGACGAGCCGACCACGGCGCTGGACGTCACGGTGCAGGCGGGCATCCTGCGGCTGCTCGACCGGTTGTGCCGGGAGCGAGGGATGGCGGTCATCGTCATCACCCACGACCTCGGGGTGATGTCGGCGACCGCCCGGCGGCTCTGCGTGATGTACGCCGGCCGGCTGGCCGAAGCCGGTCCTACGTCGCAGCTGCTCGCCAGCCCGCGGCACCCGTACACCCGGGGGCTGCTCGACGCCCTGCCGCACCCCGAGGCTCTCCGGGGCGGGGGCGCGCCGCTGGTACCCATCGGCGGAAGCTCGCCGTCACTCGGGCGCGTGCCCGCCGGCTGCCCGTTCCATCCGCGCTGCCGGTACGCGCAGCCGTCCTGCGCGACGGACCGGCCGGACCCGGAGCCGATCGCCGACGGGCACCTGCTCGCCTGCCCGCCCGACCCGCTGCGAGCCGCATCGTGAGCGAGCTGGAGGGGCGCGGCGTCGCCTGGAACGAGGAACGAGGAACGAGCGGCGAGGGAAGGCGGCGCCTTGAAGCGCCCCGGAGGCGAGCGAGCGGAGACAGAGTGAGCGACCCGGTCCTGCAGCTGTCCGCCGTCGCGGTCGAGTACGGCCGCCGTGGCCAGCGAGTCCGCGCCGTCGACGGAGTCGACCTCGCGATCGCGCGCGGCGAGATCGTCGGGCTGGTGGGCGAATCGGGCTGCGGCAAGTCGACGCTCGCCCGGGCCGCCGTGGGCCTCGAACCGCTGGCCTCCGGCACCGTCACGTTCGAGGGCCATGACGTGACCCCGATGGGGCAGCGACGCCGGCCGGCGTTCCTGCGCGGGCTGCAGATGGTCTTCCAGGATCCGTACGAGTCCCTCAACCCGCGCCGCAAGGTCGGCGAGCTCATCGCCGACGGCGTCCGGCTCGGCGGCAGCAGCCGCAAGGACGGGCTGCATCACGCCGCCGAGCTGCTGGAACGCGTCGGCTTGCCTGCTGCCGCGGTCGATAGCTACCCGCACGAGTTCAGCGGCGGCCAGCGGCAGCGGATCGCCATCGCCCGGACGCTCGCGACGCGGCCCTCGTGCCTGATCGCCGACGAGCCGATCAGCGCCCTGGACGCCTCGGCCCAGGCGCAGATCGCCAACCTGCTCGGCGAACTGGTCGACGACGCCGACCTCGGTCTCGTCCTGGTCTCCCACGACCTGTCGGTCGTCCGCCAGGTCGCCGACCGGGTCGCGCTCATGTACCTGGGCCGGATCGTGGAAATCGGCGACACCGAGATCGTGTGGGCCAGTCCGCAGCACCCCTACACCGAGGCGCTGGTGGCCGCGATCCCGCACGCCGACGGGGCCGGCGTCCTGCCGGTCGACCTGCCAGGCGACGTGCCCGACCCGGCCAGCCCGCCGGCCGGCTGCCGGTTCCACCCGCGATGCCCGATCGCTCAGGACAGCTGCCGTGAACTCGACCAGCGGCTGGTCCGGGTGGCCGGCCGCGAGATCGCCTGCCACATCCGGTCCCAGAACTGATCAGGCCCAGAACCGATTAGGCACAGAACCGACTAGGCACAGACAGGAGGCCTGCCCCCCGTGTGGTTCGTCAACGCGCACGTGGTCGACGTGCTGACCGGCGACCGGCTGCGCCATCGTGCCGTCGAGACCGCCGCCGACGGCACCGTGGTACAGGTCGCCGCCGCGGCGCCGGCGCGGCGGCCGGACGCCGACGTGGTCGATGTCGCCGGCCGCTGGCTGCTGCCCGGGCTGATCTCCTGTCACAGCCACCTGTCGATCGTGTTCCCGTTCAGCGCTACCGACGAGGCGGAAAATCCGGCCCTCACCGCCTACCGGTCAGCCACCCGGGCCGGCGAGGCGCTGCGGGCCGGCATCACCACCATCCGCTGCGTGCACGAGCAGAACCGCGCCGATCTGCTCCTGCGTACCGCGGTACGGCGCGGCTGGTTCACGGCGCCGCGCATCCTCGGCGCGGGCCGGGCGATCTCGACCATGGGAGGCCACGGCCAGGGAGCCGCCTGTGCGTACGCCACCGGAGAGCAGGAGTTCTACGAGGCGGCGCTCGCCGAGCTCGCGGCGGGCGCCGACCACGTGAAGATCTTCATCAGCGGCGGCCTGGCCGGCGCGGGCGAGCACTACGAACAGCCCGAGATGACCGACGGCGAGATCCGGGGGGCGGTCCGGGCGGCGGCTGAGCACGACACGTACGTCGTCGCCCACTCCGGCGGGCCGGCCGCGATCCGGCAGGCGCTGGCCCAGGGAATGCGGTGCTTCGAGCACGCCTACCGGCTCGATGACGAGACCGCCGCGCTGCTGGCCTGGCCGGGGATCTTCGTCACGCCCACCCTGTGCGTGACACGCTCGGAGACGTGGATGCGGGCCAGGGGATTCGAGGAGCACTCGATCCAGAACGCCCGCAACGCGGCGGACGACCACCTGGCCAGCGTCCAGCGCTCGATCCGGGCTGGCGTCACCCTCGTCAACGGCACCGACTACCCGCCCGGTGACCTGGTCGACGGGACCCCGGCGGCGGTGCACGAGCTGCTGCTGATGGCCGCGGCCGGCCTTTCCCCGCTGTTCAGCCTGCAGAGCGTGTCGGTGAACGCGGCCCGGTTGCTCGGCATCGATGATGGCGTCGGGCAGATCCGGCCCGGCTACGCGGCCGACTTCGTCGCCGTGGCCGCGGATCCGCTCGACGATCTCAATGCTCTGCGCACGATCTCGCTGGTGGTGTAGGGCGGCCGCGTCGTCCGCGAGGGCGCGCCATGACCGGAACGCGCCGGCTCACCGACGGCTTCGGCTGGCCGGACGAGGCCGGTTACAGCCGCGGCGTCCGCCGCGGAAACGTCGTCATGGTCAGCGGGACCACCGCCACCGGCCCGGACGGGGTCGCCCTGCACCCCGGTGACACCGGCGCCCAGGCCCGGCTGTGCCTGAACCGGATCGGGCAGGCCCTGACCGCGCTGGGCGCCTCCTGGCCCGATGTGGTCCGCACGGTCGTCTACCTCGCACCCGGCGCCAGCTGGGAGCAGGCCGCACACGCCCACCGCGATGCGCTCGGCGCCGTCCGGCCGGCCAACACGATGGTCTATGTGGCCGGCCTGATCGGGGACGGCTTCCTGGTCGAGATCGAGGCCCAGGCGGTGGTGGAGTGATGAAGTTCTCGGTGCGGGTGAACAACGACCTGGGCTTCGCGGAGCTGCTCACGGTGGCCGTCGCCGCCGAGCAGGCGGGCTTCGACCAGCTGTGGGTCTCCAATGACCTGTTCCTGCGCTCCGCGCCGGTGCTGGTGGGAGCCCTCGCCGCGGGCACGGCCCGGATCGGCCTGGGCATCGCGGTCATGAATCCGTACTCCGTGCACGTCTGCGAGCTGGCCATGGTCGCCGCGACGCTGCAGGAGGTCAGCGGCGGGCGGTTCCTGCTCGGGCTCGGGGCCGGCTCGGAGCAGTTCCTGGGCTGGGCCGGCATCGCGCGGCCGCAGCCCCTGGCCACGACCAGGACGGCGCTGGTCGGCTTGCGGGCGCTGCTCGGCCACGAGGACGTGGACCGCACGCTGCTGCCGGAATGGTTCGGCCCGCAGAGCGTGCTCAGGTTCCCCCTGGCCCGGCCGGTTCCGGTCTACATCGGCGCCATGGGCCCGAAGATGCTCGAGATGGCCGGCCGGCACGCCGACGGCGTGCTGCCGCTGCTGTACCCGCCCGAGCGCTACGCCAGCGTGCGCCGACACGTACTCGCCGGTGCCGCGCACAGCCATCGCGACGTCGACCTTCCGGCCTGCTTCTGGGTCTCGCTCTCCGACGACCCGGTGACGGCCAGGACGGCGCTGGCCGAGAAGCTGGCCTATTACGGCCCGTCTATCTCGGCGGCGGTGCTCGCCGCCGTCGGCTTGCGACCGCAGGACTTCGCCCCGGCGGCCCGGCTGGCCCACGACGGACACGGGGCGGCTCAGCTCATCGATGACCGTATGCTGTCCCTCGGCGTGGCCGGGGGCGCCGCGGACGTGCTGGCCCGCTGCCGCGTGCTCGGGCGGCTCGGCGCCCGTCATCTTTCGTTCGGCCCGCCGCTCGGGCCGGACCCGGTAGCGGCGATCCGCCTGCTCGGCGACCAGGTGCTGCCCGTCCTGAAGGAGGAGAAGTCGTGAGCGAGCCAAAGGGGAGCGGCGCCCCCTGGACTGAGGAGCGAGGGACGAGCGACGAGGGAAGGGGGTGCCTTGAAAGCTCCCCGGAGGCGAGCGAGGGAGACACTGTGCTCTACGACCTCCGTGTCACGGTCGACTCGATCGAGGGGCGCCCGGTTTGCGGCCTGGCCGTGGGCGACTACATCGAGCTGACCGAAAGCTCGCGGCTGCGCCTGCCGCCCGGCGGGCACTTCTGCCTGTACGCGCTGGCCGCCGCGCTGCCGCTGCTGCCGGCCAAGCAGCGGCAGCTGCCCGAGTCGGACTGGCTGGAACGCGAATCCCTGGTCGCCTGCCCGGACCCGGAGGAGCGGCTGGTCATGCGGATCACCCGGACCGGCCGGCGGTCGATGCGCTCGTCCGACCTCAGCTGAGGCTGACCGGTGGCCGAGATCGGCATCGCCTTCCAGACCGACAAGCCGCCCGGCCGGTACGGTGAGCTCGCCGCCGCGGCCGAGGCACATGGCTTCGACGTGGTCAGCGTCTTCGCCGACCTGCTGTACCAGCCCCCGCTGCCGGCGCTGCTCGAGATGGCGCGGGCCACCTCCAGGGTCCGGCTGGGAGCGGCTTGTCTCAACCCGTACACCCAGCATCCGTACGAGATCGCCGGAGGGCTGGTCGCGCTCGACGCGGCCTCCGGCGGGCGCGCCTACCTCGGCCTGGCCCGCGGGACCTGGCTCGGGGTGATCGGCATCGACCAGCGGCGCCCGCTGGACCACCTGCGCGACACCGCGGCGATCGTGCGCGCGCTGCTGTCCGGCGACGACCGCGGCTACCAGGGAGCGGCGTACCGGCTGGCCCCCGGCGTCCGGCTGCGTGACCGGCGGCCGGATCCCGCGGGCCGGATACCCCCGCTGCTGGTGGGCACCTGGGGGCCGCGCGGAGCCGCGCTGGCCGGCGAGATCGCCGATGAGGTCAAGGTGGGCGGCAGCGCGAACCCGGCGGTCGTGCCGCTGATCCGGGACCGCGTCCGGGTCGGCTGCCAGGCCGCCGGCCGCCCCCTCGAGGAGATCACGATGGTGGTCGGCGCCGTCACCGTGGTGGATCAGGACGGCGCCGCGGCGCGGCGCCGCGCCCGGACCGAGGTGGCCAAGTACCTGGCTGTCGTGGCGGAGCTGGACCCGACGAGCGAGCTGCCGGCCGGGTTCGCCGGCCGGCTCCGGCGCCTGGTCGCGGCCGGCCACGACGAGGCAGCCGGGGCGCTGATCCCGGATGAGGTACTCGACCGATTCGCGTTCTCCGGCACGCCGGAGCATGTCGCCGCGCTGGCGCAGCAGGTCCTGGACGCCGGGGCCGGCCGGGTCGACTTCGGTGGCCCGCACGGTCTGGCCGACGGCGAAGGCGTCGCCCTGCTCGGGACCACGGTCCTGCCACTGCTCCAGCGCTGAAGCGGGCGGGGTGGGCCTGCGGTATCGCCGGCCCACCCCGCGGCCACGGTGAGTTGGCTATCCGTTGTAGCGGGCCAGTGCGATGAAGACCTCGCCGGTGGTGTTGTTCTGGGAGAAACCGGCGGCGACGATCTTGCCGTCCGGCTGGACGAGGAGCGCGCCCACGGCCTCGTCCCCGTTGAAGGCGGTGGTCAGGGTTCCGCCGGCGCCGAAGCCGGCGTCGAGGGTCCCGTCCGGGTTGACCCGGCCCAGCCCGAAGACGCTCGTAGCCAGGAAGTGCGCGCCACCTGTCACGGCCTGCCCGTTGGCCTGGACCGCGACCGCGGAGGCGCTGTCGCGCGCCTGGTCGAGCCCGCTGGCTCCGGAGTAGTCGAACGCGGGGCTGGCCGAGGCGAGGCTGCCATCGGCGTGGAAGCGCTGCGCCTGGATGTCCACGTCGTGCCGGGCCACGCCGATGCTGCTGGCGAGAACGGACTGGCCGTCAGGCAGGAACGCGGCCGTACCGCCGTGCGAGCTCGCCGTGATGGCGGCGGGGGTCACCGCGGCGTCGGCCTGGCCGGACGGGCTGAATTCGGCCACGCCCGGGAGCACGAAGATGTCGCCCGCCGCGTCCAGGCCCAGAGCGGTGACGGCGCCGTGGCTGGTGGACAGGATCTTCCCGCCGGCGCCGAAGCCGGTGTCCAGGGCGCCGTTCGGGGTGAACCGGGCCACCGCGAACTCGAAGGTACCGCCAGGGGTGAAGTTCGGGTTCCCCTGGCTGCCCACCCAGATGATCATGCCGTCCGGCTGGACGGCTACCCCCGTTCCGCTGTCGCCGTCGAAGGCGAAGCCGGCCGATGCTATGCCGCCGGCGCCGAAGGCCCGGTCCAGCTGCCCGCTGGGCAGGTAGCGCGCCAGGCCGAACCCGCCGCTGACCACGATGTCGCCGTTGGACTGCAGCACCGCGTCGCTGGCTATCCCTCCGCCGACGCCGAGGTCGGTCAGCACCTTCCCGCCGGTGCCGAAGGACGGATCCAGGCTGCCCGCCGCCACCGCCGCCGCGGCGCTGACTGAGCCCGCCCCCGCGAGCAGGCCGCCCGAAAGCAGGGCCGCCAGCAGGTACCGGGCTCGTCCCGGCATTCCCGAGCGCGTGGCCGCGCCCTCTCGTCTCCCCATGTCTGGTCTCCCTTGACCCTCGGTCCGCCCACCTTGTACACGGCGCGGCGTGGCGGCCGGTTCATCGCGGGAGGCGTCCGACCTGCATGCGCCGGGTCAGCGTCAAGGCCTACCCACCCGGCCGCCGGGTGAGGTCCGGCCGGCCAGCAGGTCAAGAATCCCGCGTGGGCCGCACCCCAGGTCGATGGCGCTCTGCCCGGGCCGCAGGCCGACCCGGTCCAGCAGCGCGGCGCTGTCGGGCGCCAGTTCATCAGCCTGGCGCTGGAGCCGCGCGCTCTCCACGGTACTGCTGCCCAGCGCGTAGACGGCATTGGCGTCCTGGCCGCCTGCTGAACCGGCTGCCGCCAGCCGGAAGGATCCCGTCATATCGTCACGCCCCCTGCGCGGAACCGGCAAGCTCCGCGCTCATCCTGGCCACGGCCGTCCCGGCCGGCGCAGCCGTTCGGTCACCTCATTGTGCCGGCCCGCCAGGCAAATGCCCAGGCAGGTCCTGGTGCGGGCCGACGCATTCGTCATGCACCGGAACACTGGAGTGATCAACGACACAGCGATAGCCTTAACCAGAAGTTACCTGGGGGGTTTCATGACCGACGTCGGACGCATGCAGGCGGGCACGGTTGATTCGGCGCTAAGCCCGCCCCGGACCCAGATCCAGGTGGTCCCGCTCAAGGGGCTGCCGATCGTGGCCGCGGTGGTCGTGTTCATCATCGCCGCCATCGCGGGCAACTGGCTGTGGGCCCTGGTCTTCTGCCATGTCGTGGGCGGCGGACTGTGGACGGCGATCGACCTGTTCGTCGGGCTGATCATCGGACCGATCCTGGGCCGGCTGCCGGCCCAGGCCCGCGCGGAGTTCGCGGCCCGGTTCATGCCCAAGATGGTCCTGCTCATGCCCACCCTCGTCCTGATGACGCTCGCGGCCGGGTTCCAGCTGGCGCTGCGGGAGGGAAACCTCGCCCCGTCAAGCCCGAACCACGCCTGGCTGATCGTCTCCTACTGCGTCGTCGGGGTGATGGCGGTGATCGCGCTCGGCGTGCTCGAGCCGGCCAACATCGCGGTCCTGGTCGAGATGCGCAAGACGGCCCCGGACGGGGCGGTCATCGCCCTGCTGATGAGGCGGTTCCTGTACACCGCGGGGATCACCGGCGTGATGCAGATCGCGACCCTCATCATCATGACCAGGGTGGCGACCCAATGACCGGCGATCCGGCCGCGGTGGCGGCGCCGGTCGGCCGGCGCTTTCCCCCGGTCGCTGAGCTGACGACCGGGTCGCTGGCCCTGGTCGTCATCGGCGGGATCCTGCTGGCGTCGTACGTCCCTCGCCGCCCGCCGCTCGGCGTGCCGACCGCCCTCGCGGTCATCAGCGCCGCCCTGGTCCTCGCGAGCGTCTTCCTGCTGTCCCGGCTGCAGCAGTTCGCGTGGGACCGGTTTTTCCTCGTCTTCCGCTGGGCGCTGCTGGCCTATGTCATCTCGGCCGGGATGATCGGCTTCGCGTTCATCCGCGACCACACCCGCGGCGCTCCGCTGGCCCTGGTCGTGGTGATGCTCGTGATCTTCGCGCTCGACGTGCCGCTCATCATCGCGTTTACCGTGGCGCGCTACTCCTCACCGCCGCACGCAGCGAGCTGAGGACGTGCACCAGGGCCGTTCGGTCCAAAGATTTTAAATTTCCCGAACGGGCCGGGTGCTACGGACCTCTGCCGCTGATCGCCTCAACTCGCGAACAGGCGCAGCCCAGCGGCGAAGCGCTGCGCCATGGCGAGAACGTACCCCTTCCCGTTCTTTCCCGCCCGGCTAGCATTCCAGACATGAACGTCGTCTTCGTCGAGCCCGTTCTTCCCCGCGAACCAGCGCCAGTTCGCCCGGGCCCTGGCCGAGGCCGGCGCGACGGTGATCGGCGTCGGCGAATACCGTCCTGAGGCGCTGGATGATCAGCTGAAGGGCTGGCTGTACCGCTACGAGCAGGTGCCGTCGGTCACCGACGTCGAGGCGATGACGCGGGCGGTCCGCGTGCCGAACCGGTCGATGGTCCCTGTGTTCGAGGCCGCCGGGATGGCCGTCCGCTACGTCGAGGCCCGCGACGGGCACAGCTGGGAAAACTGGCGTGACCGGCTGAGGGACGGGCTGTCGTGGATTTTCCCCGGTCCGCAGAAGTTCTTCTACGAGTGATCATCTATGATGATCTTCCGTGAGTGACGCCCTGAAGGTCAGGGAGCGGTGGTATTCCGGCTGCCTCCAGCTGGACATTACCGTCGTGCGGTGGGGCCTGTTCGGCACGCCCGTGCTAGGGCGTGAGTCAGGTCAGCTCCTCGGCGACGATCTCGTCGCACAGCGCCAGGCATTCGCCGCAGATGGCGGCGGGCCCGGACGCCTTCCCCCCGGTCGCGCCGGAGACCGTGGCCAGCCCGGGCACCTGGCTGCGGTACTTGCCGCAGAAGCTGCAGCGTTCCCGCTTCTCCTGCTCGGGCACGGAGGTCATCTGGCCGACCTGGGTCAGGACGGCGTCTGCTGAGCTGATCACCCTCTTGGCCAGGCCGACGCACCCGTTGCAGATGTACACGTTCGGACCCGCGATCAGCTTGCGGACCTTGGTCTGCGGCCTCCCGCAGAACGTGCACGCCAGGTCGGAGCGCGGATCGCGCCGTCGGCCCCAGCGGCGAGACCCGCCGGCGGCCTCGACGATCTGGTGCACCCGCTGGTGGCTGAGCCCGAGGGCGGCGGCGAGCTCACGCAGCGAGGAACCATGCAAGTGCAGGCGCCGAACGGCGCGGTGGAAGTCGGCCCGGGCCATGTCGGCGTCGCGCTCGGCGTCGATGAGCCGTTCCTGCGCTCGCCTGGCCTCCTCAAGCAGCTTGGCATCCATCTGTCTACTGTAACTAGACGATTGACGCCTGCCAAGGGACGACGTCGAAGGGTTTCTAAGGGGTCGAAGGGTTCAGGCCTGGCCGGTCTCGAAGCGGCTGATCTTGCCGTTCGTGATGGTGAAAGCCCACCGGGTGCGCATCTCGCCCCAGGTGTCGTTGCGGTAGGCGGCGATCAGCGAGCGGCCGCCGCCATCAGCCGAGACGACGTCGAGGTGGCCGTTGGAGGAGAAGATCTCCCGTTCGGCCCATTCGGCCAGATCCCGGTCGGTACCGTCGTCGGACATCATTGCGTCCGGGGTCCAATGTGTCGCCCTCGGTGGTGACGCCGAGTTCCAGGCAGCGCGCCACATAGCCGCCCTCCTCGGGCGTCAGGCTCGCGGTCAGGGTGACGGTCCGATCAGCCATGAGATGATCGTAGCGCGAAGATGCGAGCGGATTCACGATGCCCATCGAGGCAATGACGTGCCGCGGAGGGTGGAAACCACAGTTCGTTCGGCCAAATTCTTTGTGTCGGAGCGGCGGGCCAGCGGGGTACGGCGGGCCCGGAGTCAGGCGAGCCGGGTGACCTCCACGGTCACGGCAAGCGCGCTGGTCGGGGCGCCGTGGTAGATGCCCTTGAGCGGCGGTATGTCAACGTAGTCCCGGCCCCTGGCCACCACCACATGCCGCTCTCGCACCGGCGCGCCGCTGGTCGGATCCAACGGCAGCCAGGACCCGGCCCAGTATTCCACCCAGGCGTGGCTCTCGCCCAGGACGGTCTGTCCGGGCTCGGCCGCCGGGTCGGCGTGCAGGTACCCGGAGACGTACCTGGCGGGCAGCCCGGCCGCACGGAGCAGCGCGACCGTGACCTGCGCCATGTCCTGGCACACGCCCTGGCCCTGATCCCAGGCCTCCTGGGCGCTGGTCCGCACCCCGGTGGCGCCGGCCATGTAGCTGACCTGTGAGCGGACGCGCGAGGCGATCTCCTCCGCCGCCTCGGCCGGATCCGCGTCGTGTACGGCGGGCAGGACGGTGGCGGCGACGGCCGGCGTCACGGTCGTCAGCGGGGTCGGCAGCAGGAACTCAAGCAGCCGGCCGGAACCCGCCTGCGCCCGCAGGTCCGCCCAGGGCAGCACCGGGGGCGGATCGCCGAGCACCTGGCCGGTCTCGACCGTGGCCTGGGCCCGGATCGCGAGGCTCTCATGCGGATCGGTGATATCGAACACGCTGACGAACGTTCCCCAGTAGTCGCAGTACGTCCAGACCGGCACCCCCGCGCCCGCGGAGACCCGGCTCTCCAGGGTGACCTGCGTGGGCAGCGTCAGCGGGGTCATCCGGACCTCGTTGAACGAGGCCCGGACCGGCGCGGAGTAGGTGACCCGGGTGGTGTGTACCACCCGCAACCGCCAGCCCATGCTCAGCCGTCCCGTTCCCAGGCGACCGGCGCCTCGTACTGGAAGTACCGCTTGGTGATGGCCTCACACGCCTCCACGCAGGCCTCCTGCAGGGTGCCGAGCAGCTCGGGAAGCTGATCGGTCAGCTGCTCGGTGTCCGCGTACTCCAGCCGGGTCCGCAGCTGGCCGACCGGGCGGCGGGCCGGATCGTCCATGCCCATCCTGACCGGGCCCGGGTTCAGGGCGGCCAGGCAGTCCTCCGCGGTCACCAGCGAATACAGGACTGACCGCGGGAACAGCCGGTCGCGCAAGAGGAACTCGGCCACCAGGGACGGCTCCGCCACCCAACCGTGCGTCCGGATGAACGACTCATAAGCGCCACACGCGTGCAGCAGCAGTGGCCAGCCCTGCTCCGCAGGCCCCGGCATGCGCGCGAGCAGCAGCCTGGCTGTCATGTCGGCTCGCTCCAGGGACCGTCCGAGCACCAGGAACCGCCAGGCATCATCGTGGCTCATGGTCGAGTCGGCCAGGCCGAAGAACAGCGCCGCCCGTTCCCTGATGTACCGGAGGAACACGTGCGGCCCCAGCCGGTCCGCGGCCCGGCGCTGGCCCGTGAGCCCGTGACCGGCCACGTTCAGGCACTCCCACATCTCGCTGGAGATCACCTCGCGGATGCCGCGGGCCCCGGCCCGCGCGGCCAGCACCGAGCCGGTGATCGCGCTCGGGCTCTTGGCGTCATAGGCCAGGCGGAACAGGGCCACCCCGACGTCGGGCTCGGAGTCCGGGCCGGGCTCAACCCCGAGGATGCCGAACAGCGGGCCGCAGTCCGCGCCGGATCCCGCCCCCGGATCGCCGAGCAGCCGGTGCACGTAGACGTCGATGAGCCGCGCGGTGTCATCCGCCCGCTCGACGTAGCGGCCGGTCCAGAACAGGGTCTCGGCCATCCTGCTGAGCAGCTCGTCATTCACTGATCGGGGCCGCTCTGCCGGCCCACGACGGCCTGGCCCGCCGACACGGTCCGGGCGGTCAGCAGCGGGAAGGCGGGCGCGGGCGCCACCGGTTCCGCCGGCCGCGGCTCGGCCAGCACCCAGGTGTCCTTGGAGCCGCCGCCCTGGCTGGAGTTGACCACCAGCTCGCCTTCGGGCAGCGCCACCCGGGTCAGGCCGCCGGGCAGCAGCCACACATCCTCGCCGTCGTTGACCGCGAAGGGCCGCAGATCGATGTGCCGCGGCGCGAGGCCCTCGCCGATGAGCACCGGCGAGGTGGAAAGCGCCACCGGCCGCTGGGCCATCCAGGCCCGCGGGTCGGCCAGCAGCCGCTCGCGCAGGACCGCCAGCTCCGCCGCCGATGCCTGCGGGCCGATGACGATGCCGCTGCCGCCCGCCCCGTCCACCGGCTTCACCACCAGCTCCTCGAGCGAGTCGAGGGCCCAGGCGAGCATCTCCGGGTCATCGAGCCGGTAGGACTCCACGTTGTCGAGCAGCGGTTCCTCGCTCAGGTAATACCGGATGAGGTCGGGGATGTAGGTGTAGACGAGCTTGTCGTCGGCCACCCCGTTGCCGACCGCGTTGGCGATGGTGACGTGGCCCGCCCGCGCGGCGTTGATGACGCCCGGGCAGCCGATCACCGAATCGGGCCGGAATTGCAGCGGGTCGAGGAACTCGTCGTCGACCCGGCGGTAGATGACGTCGACCGGCCGCCGACCGCGGGTGGTGTGCACGAAGACCCGGTTGCGGGCGCAGAACAGGTCCCGTCCCTCCACCAGCTCCACGCCCATCAGCCGGGCGAGCAGCGTATGCTCGAAGTAGGCGGCGTTGTGCACGCCCGGGGTCAGCACGACCACGCACGGATCCGCCGACCCGCGCGGCGCGGCGGCGCGGAGCGCGGCCAGCAACCGGGACGGGTACTCGTCCACCCGGTGCACGCTCTGCTCGGCGAAAAGCGCGGGGAACGTCCTCGTCATGGCCAGCCGGTTCTCGATCACGTAGCTCACGCCGGAAGGCACCCGGATGTTGTCCTCGAGGACCCGGAACCGCCCCTGCTCATCGCGGACGAGGTCGATGCCCGCGACGTGCACCCGGACTCCGTTCGGCGGCGCGAAGTCGGCGACCTCCCGGCGGAAGCGCGGCGAGGTGAACACCAGCCGCCACGGCATCACCCCGTCGTCGAAGAGGCGCCCGGCGCCGTAGACGTCGGCCAGGAAGGCCTCGAGCGCGCGAACCCGCTGCCGCACGCCACGGGCCACCAGGTCCCACTCGACCGCGTCGATGACCCGCGGGATCAGGTCGAGCGGGAAGGGCCGCTCCTCCCCCGCGAAGTCGTAGGTGACCCCGCGGTCGGTGAACACGCGCGCGAGCTGATCGGCGCGGAACCGAAGCTCGGCGGGATCCATCGGCTGCAGCACGGACACCAGCGCGTCATAGGGCGCACGGGGCTTGCCGGGTGCCGCGAACATCTCGTCCCAGGCCTGGGCAAGCCGGTAGCCATCGAAAATGTCCGCCACAACCGAAGCGTAAGCAGGGCATGTTTACCGCGCAACACGGCAATGTTTCTGTTTGTTTCGTGAAGTGTCACGCGCGTGGCCCCCCGGCGCCGTCCGGCGGGTGCCCGGGTCAGGAGAACCGCGCGATCTGCCGCATCTTGTTCGTCGCGTCCAGGGCGGCGACCTTGTACGCCTCGGCGAGGGTCGGGTAGTTGAAGACGGCGTCGACGAGGTAGTCGACGGTGCCGCCGCAGCCCATGACCGCCTGGCCGATGTGGACCAGTTCGGTGGCGCCGGTGCCGAACACGTGGACGCCGAGCAGCCGGCGGGTGTCCAGCGAGACCAGGAGCTTCAGCACGCCGTAAGAATCGCCGATGATCTGCCCGCGGGCCAATTCCCGGTAGCGCGAGACGCCCACCTCGAAGGGAACGCTGTCGTTAGTGAGCTGCTCTTCCGTCCGGCCGACGTAACTGATCTCTGGAATGCTGTAGATGCCGATCGGCTGCGTTTGGCCTAGCGCGTGCAACGGCTCCCCGCATGCGTGGAGCGCCGCGAGCCTGCCCTGTTCCATCGACGTGGCCGCCAGGGCGGGGAAACCGATTATGTCGCCGACCGCGTAGATGTGCGGCACCGCGGTCCTGAAGAACTCATCCACCACGATCCGGCCGCGCTTGTCGGCCGCCAGGCCGGCCGCGTCAAGGTTGAGGTTGTCACTCGTCCCCTGCCGGCCTGCCGAGTACATGACGGTGTCGGCGGGAATCTTCTTCCCGCTCAGCAGCGTCGCGATGGCACCATCCGGCCGGGCCTCAACCGAGGCTACGGTCTCACCGAACCTGAAGGTGACCGCGAGATCACGCAGATGGTACTTGAGCGCCTCGACCACCTCGACGTCGCAGAACTCCAGCATCCGATCGCGCTGCTCCACGACGGTGACCTTGGTGCCCAGCGCCGCGAACATGGACGCGTACTCGATCCCTATCACGCCTGCGCCCGCGACCACCATCGAGCGCGGGACCTTTTTCAGGTGAACGATCCCGTCGGAGTCGATCACGGTGCGGTCATCGAACTCGACGCTGGCGGGCCGCGCGGGCCGGGTGCCGGTGGCGATTATGACCTTGTCCGCGCTGGCCCGGCGGACCCGGCCCTCGCCGTCATCGACCTGCACCATGTGCGGGTCGGCGAAGCTGCCGGTGCCGGTCAGGATCGTGACCCGGTTACGGGACAGCTGGCTGCGCACCACGTCCATCTCACGGCCGACCACGTGGCTGGTACGGGCGGCCAGGTCGGCGATGGTGATCTCGTCCTTGACCCGGTAGCTCTGCCCGTACATCTCCCGCTGGTCCACGCCGGTCAGGTACAGGATCGCCTCACGCAGGGTCTTGGACGGGATCGTCCCCGTGTTCAGGCATACGCCGCCGATCATGTCCTTGCGCTCGACGATCCCTACTCGCCGTTCGAGCTTGGCCGCGGCGATGGCTGCCTTCTGGCCGCCAGGCCCCGAGCCGATCACCAGCACGTCGAAGTCGTACACATGATCTAGTGTGACGACCGCAGGCCGCCTTTTGAACCCCTCGGGGCGCCTTTCCGGCGCCAAGCACCCAGGCTGCCTGCCTCACGGGTCCCTATGCTGGAATCGTGCGCCTGGTCTCACTGCTGCCCTCGGCCACCGAGATCGTCTACGCCCTCGGCCTGGGCGACGACCTGGCCGGGGTGACGTTCGAATGCGACGAGCCTCCCGCCGCCCGGTCGGAGAAGGCCATCGTGGTGGGCGGGCTGGACACCAGCGGGATGACCCCGGGTGACATTGACGCCTATGTCCGCTCGCAGCTGGCTTCGGGGCAGGACCTCTATACGCTGCACGCGCAGGCGCTGGCCGAGCTGGCACCCGACCTGATCGTGACCCAGGACCTGTGCCGGGTCTGCGCGCTCCCGTCCGGGCAGGTCAGCGACGCGCTGAACTACCTGGGATGCCACGCGGACGTGCTGACCCTGGATCCGCACTCGCTGGACGAGGTGCTGGACTCGATCCTGCTGGTCGGGCAGCGAGCCGGCGCCGCCGAGCGCGGCACGCGCCTGGTCGCCGAGCTTCGCGCCCGGCTCGCCCGCACCGCGGCGAGCGTGGCGGGGCTGAGCAAGCCCACGGTGGCCGTGCTCGAGTGGGTGGATCCGCCGTTCACCGCAGGCCACTGGGTACCCGACCTGGTGACCGCGGCAGGCGGCCAGCCGGTGACCGCCGAGCCGGGCGCGCCGTCGGTGCAGACCAGCTGGGCCGCCATCGCCGCGGCCGCGCCGGACCTCGTGGTGGTCGCGCCGTGCGGCTACCACCTGCCCGGCGCGATCGAGCAGGCGCAGTTCGTCACCCGGGCGCTGCCCGACGTGCCGGTCTGGGCGATCGACGCCGACGGCATCGTGGTCCGACCTGGCCCCCGGCTGGTTAACGGCGTCGAGGCCTTCGCCTCGATCCTGCATCCCCAGGCCGTGCCCGCCGCGCCGCCCGGCGCCGTGCACCGGGTCCGGTAGCCGCGGGCGTTGAGCGAGCTTACGAGGACGACGACAGCCTGGCATCAGGCAGGATCGGCTCGAAGAGCTCCACCGGATTGCCGGACGGGTCCTCCAGCAGGATCTGCTTACCGCCCACACCGGTGACGATCTCGTTGCGGAAAACAGCGCCACGTCCAAGCAGCTCTTCAACCTTGGCCGCGAGATCAGGAACCTCGATCGAGAACCGGTTCCACCCGCCGGGCTCAGGCACCCGGCCGTCCGGCATGGCCTGGCCGCCGCCCGGGCCGCCACCCGCGGCGCTGAGGACCAGCCGCAGATCACCTCGCGACAGCATCGCGAAGGTCGGCGCGGGATGCATCACCTCGGTGAAGCCCAGATTCCGGCAGTAGAAATCGATGGCCGTATCGACGTCGTGCACGATGTAACGGACGCTCACGGTAGCCATCACATCAACCTACGTCCTCGACGGCAGCGGCTTACAGGGGCGGGCCCGGCGTCAGGTGCATGTTGCCGGTCTTGCTCTGGCCAGACGGGGTGACCCAGGTGAGGGACACCGTGTCGCCCGGCCGGTGCCTGGCCATGATGCCGGCCAGGCTCTGCGGCGAGCCGACGGTCTGGCCGTTCACGCTGGTGATGACCGATCCGGCCGTCAGGCCCGCGGCCGTGGCCGGGCTGTTGCAGATCGTCCCGATGACCAGGGTGCCCGAGTTCACCGAGGCGATCGTGGCCGGGACGGCGAGGTTGGCGTCGCTGGTGTAGCAGCCCTGGCTGCCGCCGTTCCCGAACCCGTTCCCGAACCCGTTCCCTGAGCCGTTGTTCTGCTGTTGCTGCTGCGCGGCCTGGGCCTGCGGGTTGCTGTTCGTCCCCTTCGCGATGTAGATCCCGATGAAGGGCGGGTAGCCGACCACGATGGTGGAGCTGGCGTGGCTTGCGGCGATCTGGCGGGCGACGGTGAGGGCCGTGTTGATCGGGATGGCGAAGCCGGCCACCGACTGCTGCGGCGCGAAGCTCACGTTGTTGCCCGCGGTGTCCATGCCGATGACCTGGCCGGCGGAGTTGACCAGCGGGCCGCCGGAGTCACCGGCCACGATGTTCGCGTTCGTCTCGATCATCCCGTGCAGGGTCTCCGAGCTGACCCTCCCGCCCTGGTCGCTGGCGGTGATGGTCTGGTTCAGCCCGGTGACCTGGCCGACGGCGGAGACGATCTCGCTCTGCCCCTGGGCGTTGCCCAGGGCCACCACCGTGGCACCGGTCTTGACCTTGCCGGAATCGCCGATCGGGACCGGGTGCAGGCCGGACGGGTTCTCCAGCTGGAGCAGCGCGATGTCGCCGGTCACGTCGTAGCCGACGACCTTCGCCTGGTAAGTCTGGCCCGTCGACACCGTAGCGGTGATCTTGGTCGAGTTCTCGATGACGTGGTTGTTCGTGAGCACCAGGCCGTTGGCGTTGATCACCATGCCGGTGCCCGCGGCCTGCTGGCTGCTGTACTGCAGCGTGGTGTTGATGATCACCAGGCCCGGCTTGACCTTGTTCAGGATCCCCTGCAGGCCGGCGTTCGTCCCGGACCCGCTGCTCGGCGTGGGTATCGCGGTGCTGGGCAGCGGGGCGGGCGCGATGGCGCGGCTGCTTGGCTGCGGTGCCGCCACCGAACTCGCCGCCGGGTGATAGAGGGCCACCACCGTGCCCGCCCCCAGGGCGCCCGCCGCCAGGGCGACGCCCAGGTAGCTCAGCAGGCCGATGCGGCGCCGGGGCGGCCGCGGAGGCATGGGTGGCATCGGCGAGGTCGAACCGAAGTCTCCCGTGGGCGGCTGGCCGTAGCCGCTGTAATCCTGCATCTGAATCACGCCTTAGGTTTGGGCCTCCGGGTCGCTCGCAGGCAAGGGCTGGCCGGGCGTCCCGGCCGGTCCCTGCTTATCTCCAGTGAGCACCACGAACCTGATAGATACCTGAAGGCGCGCTGCAGATTCCCGCTATCCCCAGAGTATTCCTTCAGCCGAACGAGCCGTAGTGGGCGTTGCCGCCCGGATCACTGGGACGAGGCCGACGCGCGGGGATAGGGCAAGGCAGGGACGGCCTGTTTGGCCAGGAGAATCTTGCGCCCCAGTTCACCGGCGGCTTTGGGGGCCAGGGCCGAGCGCAGCCGCGGCCACGCGTGCCGTTCCTCGAAGTCGAAATGCTCCCGGCCTGCCCTGGTGAACTGACCGAGCAGGTCCTCGAACTCCGGCTGGCTGGGGTCCAGCTTGTCCAGTTCGGCCAGCAGCGCGATGATCTCGAGCTCCTGGCAGATGGCCCGGTCGGCGAGCACGTCCCCGCCCGGGACGTGCTCGCGCACGGCCGGCCACACGCAGGTCAGCCCGATTTCCTCATGCTTGGATTCCTCGATGATCAGCTCTTCCGTCATCATCTTGCGCAGCATCAGCTGATCTTCGGTGGCGCCGGTCGCTGCGGTCGGGCCCTTCTCGAGCTCGGCCAGCACCTGTCTTATCTCCTCGTGGTTCTCCGCCAGGACATCGAACATGTCCTCCATCTCTCCCTCTCCTCCTTGCGTGTCACCCGCCGGGTGGGTGCTCCCACTTCCCGCCCGGGTAGGGCTTAACCGCCTCAGGCGGAGAGTGGTGCGGATGGTTCCACCGGGAAACGCGAGGTCACAGCGGGGGTAGGCACGAAGTTTGCGGCATTCACGGTGCCGCCACCCGCAGCCAATGTATCTCGCAGGGAGCGGCGGACAGCCACGCTTCACACTGAATCGGCCAGACACCTCGGCCGAGCGAGTCTCACCAGGTAGATCGCGTCCGGCTCCGTATCACAGGCAGCTCAGCGCCGCGTAAACATCAGATGCTTACAGCGTTCGCATGTGAAGCACCACTGCTCGTTCGGCCCAAAAGATCTTTCAGTGGCCGGCCGCGAAGGCGAGTTCCCTGACGAAGAGCGCGGCGTTCACCGTGCCGACCCCCGTGGCCAGGTCGTAGCCGTGCGTGGCGGCAAAGCCGCGCACCGTGCGCTCGTGGCCGCCCTGGCTGAACGACACCGTGTTATTGCCCGAGGTGACGTCGACGATGCCGGGGGCGCCTGCGGCCGACAGCTGGTACAGGGCCGGGTTGATCAGCCCGAGGGGATGCCCGGCCACCTGATCGGCGAGCGCGACGATGCCCGCGAACAGCGGCGTGGCCTCGCTGGTGCCGCACGCCGGGGACCAGCCCGCCGGCGCTCCGCGATAAGTGCCGTAGGTGTCCACCGACCCGTTGCAGGCCGCGCTCATGGAGATGTCAGGCACGCCGCGGCGGCCGCCGACCACGTTCCGCACGCCGTTCTGGTACCCGGGGCGGCTGAACAGGATCGACGTGCCGCCGCCGCCGGCCAGCGGGTTCGGGCCCGCGTTACCGTGGGCGAACTCGTTCGCCGCCTGGTTGTAGCTGTCGTTCCACACGGTCGGCGCGGTGGGCTTGCCCTGCGCGCTGAAGTGCAGCTGGGTGCCGCCGACCCCGGTCACCAGGGGGTCGCTGTCCGGCCACGACGTCACCGGGGACAGGTAGTAGGTGCTCTGGTCAAGCCCGACATCCGCGGCGCCGGAGTCGCCCGAGGCGGCGAGCACCGTGACATGGTCCGCGGCGGCCAGCCGGTAAGCGCCGCGAAGCGCCTGGACCGAGGCCGCGCTGGGGAAGGTCCGCTCGGTGGCGCTGAAGCTCTGGCTGATCACGTCGCCGAGGTGGTGCCTGATCACGTACTCCTCGGCCGTGACGATCTGCGGGAAGCCGTACACGCCCTCGGTTTCCGACACCGGGGTCTCGACCAGCAGGATCTTGGCGCCCGGCGCGATCGTGTGCGCGTACTCCACGTCCAGCGTGGTCTCGCCCGCCCAGCCGACCATGTCGGAGTTGTTCGGATCGTAGGCGGGCACCTTGCCCGCGGGATGGATCACCGTGAGCGACGGCGGGGCCGGCAGGCCGAAGGTCCGGTCGAACACGCTCAGGTCGGGCTTGATCGTCGGCGAGCCGAACGAGTCGACGATGACGATCGTGATCCCCTTGCCGGTCACGCCGCTGGCGTACAGCGCGGGCAGGTGATAAGCCTGCTGGATTTGGGCCGGCTCGTAGCATGCGACCTTGTAGGCTTTCTCACAGTCAGCGGTAGTCGGCGGACTGGCCTGCACACGGCCGACATGCCGCACGCCCGGCCGGACGGCCACGTCGGCCATTGCGGTCAGGGCAGAAGCGGAAAACCCGGCAGGACCCCTAGCCGCGGGGCGCGCGGCAACCGAACCAGGACCCCCCGAACCCGGCCCGGCGGCGGCCACGGCGGCGGTGAGCCCAAACCAACCGACCGCGACCGCCATCAGCCTCGGCGCACGCATATACGGCTCCCTCCACCGGCCCCGATGACCATAACATCCATAATCGGATCAAGAAATCACAATCCAACGCCAGAATCCATCAGCTCGCTCGCGAAGAATACCGGCTGTACCCTTAGCGAACGTCACGTGGCGAGGCGGGGCCGTACCTTGGTGTTGGAAATTGACGGGCGTCACGTTGGACAGAGGTGAGTAGCATGCGCTTCCGGGGTAGCGTGGCGATCGATCTCGGCACCGTGAACACGCTCGTCTGGGTCGCTGGCCGCGGCATCGTGCTCGAGGAGCCGACCGCGATCGCCATCGACACGGCCGTCGGCAAGGTCGCCGCGGTGGGCGAGGCGGCGGACGCGCTGGCCGACAAGGAGCCACAGGACATCCAGGTGATCCACCCGCTGCGGGACGGGGTCATCGCGGACCTGGACGCGACCGCGGCCATGCTGCACGCGTTCCTGCGCCGGGCCCGCAAGCGCGGCAGCCCGCTGCGGCCCAACGCCCTGGTGTGCGTGCCGAGCGGCGCTACGCAGGTCGAGCGCCGGTCGATCGTCGCCGCGCTGAGCGTGCGGCGCCCACGGTACAACGTGCGGCTGATCGACGAGCCGGTGGCGGCCGCGGCCGGCGCCGGGTTCGACCTGACCGGCGGGGCGGGCGGCTTCATCGTCGACATCGGCGGCGGCACCACCGAGGTCGCGGCCGTGGCCGGCTGGCGGGTGGTCAGGTCCCAGTCGCTGCGCAAGGCCGGCAACGCCATGGACGAGGCGATCGTGCACGCGGTGCGGAACGAGCTCGGCCTGATCATCAGCCAGCGCGCGGCCCGCAGCCTGAAGACGACACTGGGCGTCACCGGCGGGGCCGAGGGCTTTGCCGAGGCGGTCGGGCTGGACGTGGCGCAGCGCACGCCGCGGACCGAGTACGTGCCCGGCGGCCTGGTGGCGGCCGCGCTGGAGCCGATCGTCGCGGCCATCGCGGGCACGGTGCACGAGATGCTGTCTGAGATCCCGGCCGGGCTGGCCGAGGACGTGGTCCGCGGCAAGGTCAGGCTGGCCGGCGGCGGCGCGCTGCTGCCCGGGCTGGCCAGCCGGATCGAGACGGCGGCCGGCATCGGCACGGTCCTGGTCGAGGATCCGCTGCGGTGCGTGGTCCGCGGCGCGGCGGAGATCCTGGAGCGCAAGGACAAGGGCAAGAGCAAGCAGTCCGGGCCCGGCCTACGCCAGTTAGCGTGCGGCCGAGCCCGTCCTGCTGTGTAGCTGGTTACTCCAGTGGCTGCCGGGCAATGGAGGGCGGCTCGCGCCCGGCCAGCAGCCAGCCGACGACCGCCGCGATCGTCGGCATGCCGACCAGGATGAACAGCAGGTTCATCGTGGGCACGCCGGACAGTCCGGACAGGCCGTCCAGGGGATTGGACCAGGCGTAGCCGATCGCCGCGACGTA
>WNFD01001752.1_pt1 | contig 21842 bp, 24 predicted proteins | sample 5400491 | NCBI WGS metagenome assembly WNFD01 (sample SAMN13153343, study PRJNA577476) | soil metagenome | isolation source: 120 cm saprolite under Douglas fir tree site 2 hole 2 replicate 2 | place: USA:California | collected 2015-04-18
GCCGTGACGCTCCGCGATCTTCGAGTGGCTGAGGTCGTCAAGCAGGACATTCACCTGGACGAGAACGGAGCGCTGACCTATCGCACCAAGCTTCAACTCTCTTTCAAGTACGAAAATGAGCACTGATCCCGACCGGGCATAGCTCTGGCTACCCTCAAAGCCTTGCGACCGGCGGCAGAAGAGAATGTCCTTGTGCCGTTGGGCCATGGGAGATGATTCCCGACTGGGCCACGTTTTGGCCTTGATCGATTCTCCAGCGCGCTGACGTGCGGGTTCTCTGTTCGCGATCGCTGAAGTTGCGCACTAAGCCCGGCCAGTAGGCCTGGTGCCCCGGTGTGTGCGCGAGGTGAACACGCCGTCAGGTGCGGAGTCGTTGCAGGTCGTGCACTGGTCGCGGGGTCGCGGTCCGCGTACTCAGGCAGTGGTTTGCGTACTCAGTTACTCGTGAGCAGCGGCGCTCATGCCATGGCGGAAGCGCGGTGGCAACCTGGGAACATGTCATTTTGTACGGGCCCAGACACGATCCCGGGGAAGCAGATCTCGCATTCACCGGCGCGTCGTCGCCCGGAGTCGTCCGGCCCGGGCCGCGCCCGGCTCAGCCGCGCCGAGCGCGGGGCGGTCCAGGTTGCGGCGGTGGCGGTAGCCGGCTTCTGCATCTACGGCTTCGCGACCGGTTCACCGAGCACCGCGGGCTACCTGTCCTCCGTGATCGTCATCGGCGCGGTCATCGTGTGGCTGCGCCGGGCTGCGCTTCCGGGACTGCTGGCGGCCGGTCTGGCGATCGCCGCGATGGCGACCCTGGCCGGCGGGCTCATCAATGTCGGCCAGAATGTGCTGTACAACGCGAGCATCGGCCCGTACAGCAAGACGCTGGGTACCCACTTCCTGCAGTACGACCACTTCGCGCACGCCTATGTGAGCTTCGTCGTTGCGTTCGCCTGCTGGGTCATGCTCGCCGCGCCGCATGCGGGCGCGGATCACCGCCGCGAACTGGTGATCTTGGCCGTCGGCGCCGCGCTGGGGCTGGGCGCGCTCAACGAAATGGTCGAGTTTCTCGCCACCCTGGCGCATCACGGGGCGCATGCCGGCGGGTACTGGAATACGGGCTGGGATCTGGTGTGCAACTTCACCGGGGCCGCCGCCGCCGGGCTGGTCATCGCCAGATCACGGACCGGCGCGGCATGACCGGCAGGAACACCGGCATGACCTCGCGGGGGTGGTCTCGCATCCGGCTGGGATGCGCGGCGGCCAGTGCCGCGGTGTTTGCCCTTGCCGTCATCGTCATCGGCTCGCTGACGCCGGGATATGACCAGTGGTCCGATGCGGTGAGCCGGCTTGCCTCACCGGGCGAGCCCTGGGCGCTGGCCGCGCGGGCGGCGTTCGCGGCCTACGGGCTGCTGGTAGTGGCCGGGGCCAGCACCCTGCGGCAGTACGCCGGGCAGCAAAGGCACAAGCTGGCGCGCTGCCTGACGCTTTACGGAGTGGCCTGCGTCGTTGCGGGCGTGGCACCGAAGGACCAGCCAGGGACGGCGCATACCGTCGTGAGCCAGGTGCACGTGGCGGCCGCGGTCCTGGCCGGCGCGCTAGCCATTGGCGCCATGACGCTGGTATCCAGGTGCGGCCTGACCCGGGCCACCCGGCGCGCGGCTGCGGCGATGGCGCTGCTCACCGGGCTGGCCGCGGTCATCCTCAAGTACACCTGGGGCACCCAGGTGTACGGGATCAGCGAACGGGTCCTCCTGGGCCTGGGCATGTGCTGGATTTCCGCGCTCGCCACCAGAGCCCTTATCGCAACCACGCCCGATGCCGCTGCCGGCTGACCTGCGCACTCACATGAAGCGCCTCGTCAAGGCTTGCAGCTCCTGAGCGTGGCAGGTGATGATTTCTACGTTTTTGATCCGGTGGCTGCTGCCGCCCGACGCGCCCGAGCGCCGACTACGATCGGCTTGTCGCGGCGTGGCGGGTCTCGCCTTGGCGGCTTCCACGGGTGATTCTGTTCGCCGGGGGCTTCGGTGCTGATAGGAGCATCTCGCCCGGAACTGCACTTCGAGGGCAGGGTCCGGACGACAACGACGGGCCGAAGTTCGCCGGCAGTCTGGAATGCTGCGGGCACGCTCATCGACCAGCCGTTGAGGTCTCGCCCCGAACCTCAGGTACCAGAGACACTTCCACTTGCTACGAGTGACCTCAAGTAATCCTCCATCTTGTCCCAGCTGTCTTCCTGGCCGTCGGTCTTGGTCATGTGGTCACGGCCGGCTTGGTCACGGAACGCGAGGTTCATCTTCACCTTCGTCACTCCGTCAGTCTCGTGCAGGTCTACCGTCTCGACCGCCTCCGCATCCGGCCAACCTTCGAACAGCCACGTGTCGACGATCCGGGTCGGCCGCTCGATCTCCAAGTAGGTTCCACGAAACGAGCACTCGGTTCCGTCGTCGGTCACGAAGACCATGTGGTACTTCCCCCCGACGCGCAGGTCGATCGAGCAAACCGTCATCTTGTCCTCAAATGGAGCGAACCAGTTGCGCACATGCTCCGGCTTCGTCAATACGTCGAAGACGAGTTCGATCGGAGCGTCGAACTCTCGAGTGGTGACAATCTCGAGATCACTCGGAAATTCGATGACTGCCGACCCATGCCGATTAGGTGTCACTGCCGCTCTCCTTGTCGTTGTAGCTCATTGAGGTAGTCGTCCATCCGGTCCAGTCGGTCGTTCATCGCCTGCTCGTACTTGGCCACCCAGTCGTGCAACGGCCGAAGGTGCGCGGGTTCCAGGCGGTACAACCGGTGACGCCCCTCCGCCCGGCACTTGACGAGTCCCACCTCACTGAGCACCCGTAGGTGCTTTGAAACCTGAGGCTGGGACATCGAGAGGTCGTTCACGATCGCCCCTACCGTCTTCTCGCCTGTGATCAGCGCGTCCAGGATTTCTCGCCGATGCATATCGGCAACTGCATTGAAGACATCCGACGTCGTGGAAGCTCTGGCCACGGATCCAATATATTCCGCTATCGGCATGTGTCAAGTCTTCCGGGATAACAGAAGCAACTGGTTGCCCATGGCCACGCAAGCCTGATCCACTTTCCCGTGCCCGAAGTGCCACAGAACGGTGTGCCCTCCCGCTGGTCCAGGGTGACCCCGATCGCCGGGTAGGTGGGATGCCCAACGCCGGTCAGAGCGCCGAGAAGCTTACTGCCGCGAGCGCGCCCGAATATCGCATCTGAGTGCGGCCGATTGCCTGGGCACGCAATGCCGAGGCCGCCCATAGCGGCGGCTACGCGCGCGGCCTCCATCAGCGGGCTGGTCACGTTACGTCACGAAAAGAACAACCTCAGGGCGGTTCTCCACCATGCCTCTCGCAGGCTGATCTCAATCGCGACCGGAGCGGTCAGCACGAACCTCGCCGCGTCATCGTGAACATCGCCGAACAGTTTCGGCTAGACCCTGATGTCGCGCGCGTTGGCGAACGGGACCGGTCCCATAGCGACCGGTCCCGTTCCTTTAGTTGCACCAGTCGGCCGTCGGCGTCGATGCGGGTCGCGCGCCCGCGCATCGGTAACCAGCAGCAGCGCATACAGCCCGCGCACCTCGGCATCGTTGAGCATCAGCTCGCGCAGCATCCGGGCCAGGTGCACACCGTGGGCGCGCAAGACCCGGTGACCGGGTCGGTTCGCTTGTCATTGACCCGCGGCGCGGTCACCTGCACCGCGCCCGCGCTGGTCAGCACCGTCCGCCCTTGGCGGTAACCATTGTGGACCGCCAGGTGGCGGCCGGACTCATCGCGCTCAGCGGCGCGTAATGCCCCCTACCCAGCCCATCCACAGGTTTCAAGCATTGCTCCTGGGCGCCAGATCGTTGCCAGGTAATCACTCGCTTGTCGCAACGCCCTGCGCTGTCTCAACCGGGTACTTCATCGCGTTCTTCACGATCTTCTCCGCCAGCGCCGCCTCCAGATCCACTCCCAGGACATCAGAGAGCCGCAGCAGATAGGCGAGAACATCGGCCATCTCCTCGCGGACCCTCCCCGCGCTAGCCGCCTCCACCATGACGTCGGCGGATTCATCGGGCGTGAGCCATTGAAAGATCTCCGTAAGCTCACCCACCTCGCCAGCAAGCGCCATTACCAGATTCTTCGGCGTGTGAAACTGCTCCCAGTCACGCTCGACAGCAAAGTCCCGGAGTTGACGCTGCAGGCTCGCGATCGACACCCTCCACATATAGCAAGGACTCGTGACTGTGCCAACGATCCCGGGCGGTCGCGACGCCAATCAGATCACGCTGAGTAGCTGACTGCCCCTCCCGCCAGGCTGGATCGTGCGCGCTCGCGTTGCCTAGCCTCACCCGGCTTGTCATCGTGCGCTTGGTCATCGTTGCTCCCCGTTCCACTGCACCGCCCGCCGGCCCGTATCCAGCCCCAGCACGGCCGGCGCGGTTCAACGCCGGACCGCAGCCCGAGGTGGAGATCTGTCCCATGATCAGTCCGCCGGGCTGCGCCGTTATGGCTCCGCACGTGGACGCTCAGTGCGCGAAATTCTTCTCCGGCGGACCCTGCCGCCCTCGCTCAACAAACGTGCCAGACTACAATGGTATTATTGTATAATGACCCTCGGCAGAGGAGGTCGGCTGCCGCACAAGCTCGTCAGGACCGGCCGGTCAGAGACTGGCTCCACGCGCTAAATGACCAGTTACATGAATGAGTGGCGATGAGCGAGCAGGGAGAGTTCTTCACCTACACGCGCGAGGAGTTCGTGGACGAGTTCGTCCATCCCGATGACCTCCCTGCTGTCCAGGAAACGCGCGACATGCGGGCGCTCAAGGTCCGGGCAGAATACCTCACGGAGATGCGCAAGAAGGCAGGGCTGACGCAGGCCGAGGTAGCCGAGGCAATGGGCGTCACCCAGCAGCGCGTATCCGCCATCGAGAACGGGGCCGTCGCCGTGCTAGCAACCCTCGCCGACTACATCCGCGCCCTCGGCGGGGAGTTGAAGGTCATCGCCGACTTTGGTGACACCTGGCGCCGGGTCGCGTAGCCGCCGGACCACGTGGCCAAATGATCAAGGCAAATCCCTTGAATGATGAGCGTTACCGCGTGATGGGCGTTGACGCCTGCAGGGCGGGCTGGGTGGGGATCGTCCTGTGCGCAGGTGAGTCTTCGGCGTACTTCGAGTCGGAAATCGAAGATCTCGCCGCCGCCGCCGAGCGTGACGGCCCGCTCGACGCGATCGCGGTCGACATGCCGATCGGCCTGCCTGATGCAGGCCGCCGCGCAGCGGACATGCTGGTCAGGCAAGCGCTCGGACCGAGGTGGGCGACGGTCTTCATCACGCCTGTCCGCGCGACGTTGGGCTGTGACGACTACAAAATCGCATCAACTGAGAACCGGCGCGGCGCCGGGGAGGGCATTTCTCAGCAGGCCTTTGCCCTGCGGCACAAGATCAGGCAAGTCGACCGATGGATTAGCGATACCGACTACCGCGTTGTCGAGGTCCATCCCGAGCTCACCTTCGCCCGCCTGGCCGGCGAGCCCCTGCAGCACAGCAAGTCGACCTGGAACGGCACTGCCCAGCGCAGGCACCTCCTCGCTGTGGCCGGAATCCGGCTCGCCGACGACCTCGGCACCGCCGGAGCGACAGCCGGAGTCGCGGATGTCCTCGACGCCGCCGCAGCAGCATGGACAGCACTCGGGGTCGCCCAAGGCCGGACGCGCCCGACACCGGACCCGCCGGAAACCTTCAGCGACGGACTGCCGGCCGCGATCTGGAGCTGACAGGCGGCGCGTGCCGTCTGCCGGTACCACTTAGGTCTCAAAGATCTTCTGCCGATGCCAGTCCAGGTATTTCGTGGCGGGCGCGAGCGCGCCCGCGGGCAGCAGCAACGACTCGCGCAGGGGCGGCTGGCCGTAGTACTGGCGGGCCATCTGATCGGTGCGGACCGCGTCAGCCAGCGAGCGGGCCACGTGGATCCGCAACCCGCCATTGACTGTCAGCAGGCCGGTGTCGAACGCGACGTCATGCGGCGGGCAAGCGGCCAGGCCGTTGCGCGGGTCCAGGCGCTCCCCCGCCGTGCTGTTCTTCCACGGCTTGATATGACCAGCTAGCAACATTCGCTTGGCGCCGAACCCCGCCGGGCTGAACCCGCAGAACACGCACCGGCTGCCGCAGTTGTTCAGCACGCTAAGCGCGAACACATGCTGGCCGACCCGGGCCGCCGCGAGCAGAATCCGCTCCGTTTGCAATTCCGACCAGCGGTCACCAGCGGCGTGCTGGGCGATCTTGTCCCGCAAGTCTGCCTCCAGCACCGAGAGTTCCAGCTCCTCCTGGCCGAGCAACATCAGCTCGTCCCCGGTCTCGAGGTTCAGGAAATCGGGCAGGCGCTCCGCGCCGATCCCCTCCACGCGGGCCGCCCGGAACAATATGCGGTAGATGTGGGTGAACCGCTCCAGGTCCTCCCTGAGCATCGCCCCGGCCAGCACATCCCACTTGGCGCCATGCGATCGCGAGCCATCAAGGTTGGCCATCTTGGCCAGGACACTAGACGGCGGGCGCGAGAAAAGCGCGGCCAGCGACGGAACTGGCTCCGGCGCTCGGTGCGCGGTGGCGCCGCCGAATTGCCGGTGATTGACAAGGAACGACGCGGCGAGGCACAGCAACGTCTCCACGGGCAGGAAATCAGCCTGGCGTCTGCCAGATACGGGCCGCCGGCGCAGCAACTCCCGGAACTGCTCCCGCGCCTGGCCGACCGTCAGATCCATGTAACTCCCGAGATCGGCCACATCGCGAGAGTACTGCGCTAAGTGTCGGCTGACGACGCGTGCCGATTGTCCGTTCAGCGGCTACTGCGGACGGTCGGCCAGGTTAGCAATGCTGCCCGGGCGAAGATGACACCCTCCCCGCTCGGCTCGCTCCCGCGGTACCCGCCAGTGTCCGGCTCGAACGCGCCGATCCGCCGCAGCACCGAGTGCGTGTTCCAGGCAGCATGAAACGCTGCGGAAGAGGTAAGTGCTTCGCCGAAGCCGGTCCGCCAGCCGATTGTGGTCAGCACTCCGGCGGTGATCTCCTCCCAGTCTGTTGCCTCCCGAGCGGCAAGAATGAGCAGGAGCAGCAGGCCTGCCTGCCGTCCGCAGTCATCCCTGGCGGCGGGCATCGACTCGGCCAGCCGCCACCACAAGGCGCCCGCGTCCGCGCGGGCGGCCCGCCCGCGCGGCGTCAGCTGCAGCCTGCCGGAGTACTTGCGTAGCAAGCCGGCCCGCTGCGCCGTCTCGCGCAGGTCCAGCACCGGCAGTGTCTGGCTCTCCCGATTCCCTTTACCGATCCACTCCTCGCCAAGGGAAAGCTCGGACACGGCCGCCTCAACGTCAGCCGGCGGCAGATAACCGGCGGCAGTCAGCTTGATGCCCGCATCGCCAACCCGGTCCAGCAGCCAGGCATACGGCCGCACCATCGCAGCCGCCGCGGCCGCCTCGACAAGGACCGGAGCCGTCAGGTCGGCAAAGTCGATCAGCCGGCGCAGCATCCGCCGCTCCGGCGAGGTCCGCACCGCGTCCAGCAGCTCAGCCACAGGCGGCGGCAGCATCGACAGATCAAGGGGCCGCGGTCGGCCCCATGCCGCCTGGTGCTTTGCCGGGCCCCAGTCCAAGTCGAGCGCGCCGTTGATCTCGTCCGCACTGTAATCCGTGCCGATCATGGCCTCAATGTCAACCTCAGAGCCGAAGATCTCGGACAGTTCGGCGGCCGCGTCAGCAGCCCGAGCGTTGCCAGGGCCGGTGGCCTCCTCGACCAGCTGGTAGATGTGCGTCCCGCCGCAGTCCTCGGCGGGGCCGCGACGTCGGCCGTCGGTGCAGACCGCCAGCCCAGATCCCTGCGCCATAGGCGGCAGCACGGCTTCCAGGACGATGACGTGCTGCCAGTCATCTCCATAGTCGTAGCTGTAAAACAACCGGTCCCCGCGCTCAGCGAGGACCTCGTCCAGGCGGACGTAACCCTCGGGAATCCCGGTGTCACCTTCGTCCACGTCGAACGGACATAGGTAGTGCTCTGTCTGCGCACCGAACGGATCGGCTCCCGAGTCGAATCGATGCAGATGGCTGTCGGTCCAGCCGAACGCGACCTGGATGATGTCGTGCAGCTGATCGAGGAATAGATCAGATGCCAGCTCAAGCCGACGCCATAGCGGAGGGCCAGTACCCTCAAGATCGATCCGCACCCGGTAGGTCACCACATCGCCGCGGCGTGGCCGCCGGAGCGAACGGGCGGGGCGTTCGGCTAGGTCTACCGCCGTCAGCCGCCGCGAGGACCCGGGCCCATGCCGTTGTCCGACCATCACGTCAGGCTAGCGACTTCCTGCCGACCTGAATGACAATCCGTCGCCGGCGCCGGTAGCCGCACCAGCGCGTGCACTGACCTAAACCTGCAACTGCAGCAACACTGGGCAGCCCTTAGGCCTCAATGTCAGGGTGGATCAGCCAGACGTTGGGTTCCCAGTACGAGCCGCGGTCGGCGGCCCGGTCGATGCGCACGGTCGCCAGGCCCTGCGGGAAGACGTAGTCGCCGGACTCGGGAAAGGCCAGGCCAGTCCAGGATTCCCACTCGGCGACCGTGCCGGTGATCCGCAGCGAGCGCGGCAGGGGCGCGGCGACCCTGGCACCCACCCGCTCGTGCGTGCGCATCCACGGGTCGAGTAGTTGCCCGTCCGCTCGCCGCCACCGCACGTAGGTCTCGATGGGAGTCAGCGGGTACCGCTCCTTCCACGACGGCCGGACCGGAGCGATCAGGTGGCGCAGCCCGTTCCGCTGGGCGATCTTCCGCATTCCGGTCAGAATCTCGGCCGCCAGCCCGCGGCCGCGGCCGCCGTGCGGGATCTCGGCCGCCAGCGCGCACAGCGCACTGACCGGCGCATGCGAGCGGCGCTGCGCGAAGATCTGCTCGATGGCCGGGTCGATACCATCCGGCAGCGCCTCGTCCTGGCCGGTCCAGGCGAGCGGGCCGGTGAAGCCCTGCGCCAGCACCAACTCAGCGCCGTCGTCGTAGAGAACGAACTGGAACTCCGGCAGCTCTTCATCGAGCAGGCCCCACCACCGGTTCAAGACATCTCCGTGCCGGTTGTACTCAGGCCAGACCGGCGGTGCCTCGCTGCCAATCTTCCATAGATCCGGCCGCTCCGCGGCCGTGTGCACCGTGATCATTGCCCGCCCTCCCATCCTCGCCTTGCCGCGCCGAACCCAACACCATGAAGGCCGACCATCGGCGCGGCTGCGACCGCCGCACCGCACTCGAACTCCCCTTTCAGGGCCGTGATCCTGCACTGGAACGGCACCGCCTGGAAGCGGGTGTCCTGACTGGCCACCGGCTGCCCTATGCGGTCGCCAGCTTCGACAGCTGCCTGGAGGACATGGGAGGTTGGCTGCTCAGCGGCCCTGCTGCTCGCATGCCGGCGAGCTGGATGTCGAGAAATCGCTGCCACGCCTTGGGAGCTACCTCGCCAGCGGTCTGCACCAGCCCGCGCATTGCCCAGATGAGTGCCATGACGTCGCTGACGGTAACTGCCGGGTTGACCGTGCCGGCCGTCGTGGCCCGCGCGGTGAGCAGGTCGATTGCCGCCCGTATTCGGCGCGTGGTTGCGGCGTCGGTCGGGCGCTGCAGGAACAGGCTGGCATAGCGCGCATGATCTGCGAAGGACTGGCCGAGGGCGCGCAGCAACTCTTCAAGTCCGTGTCCGTCGGTGCGCGCCAGCGCCTGCTCGGTGGAACACAGAACCTCCTCCAAGGCCAGCCGGAGCAGCTCATCGATCAGGGCATCCTTGCTGGCAAACCGGCGGTACACGGTGCCGACGCCCACGCCGGCCCGGACGGCGATCTCCTCCATGCTGGCGTCGGCGCCCGACTCGGCGAGCACCTCGCGCGCGGCCGCGAGGATGCGGTGATAATTGCGTATTGCGTCGCGCCGTGCTGTCGGAGGCCGGTCACTCACTCTGATACCCGACGATCGTCCCGCCGGCGACCATCGCCAGCTCGGCGTGCTCCGGCTCACCGGCGATCCTTCGCAGGCCGCGGGCCGACGGAATCAGCAGTCCAGCCAGCGCGGCCAGCACAAGGCCGACCGCCATCACCGCGAACCCGGTCGTGTAGCCGGACTCCTTCGGCAGGCCAGACGGCAAGAGCTGGGAGGTCACGATGCTGGCCATCACCGCCGCGCCAATGCTGCCGCCGATCGTGCGGATATTCGCGTTCATGCCGCTCGCGACACCTGTTTGCGATGACGGCACCGCCGCGACAACCAGCGCGGACATCGCGGAGAAAGCGAGCCCGAACCCGATGCCCATGATGGCATTCGACAGGTAGATCTCCCACTCATGATCATGCGCGAATCCCAGGACGGTCATTGCCGCGCATCCGATCAGGCACCCGGAAATGACCAGAACCTTGCCTCCGAGTTCGCGGGCGAGCCGGCCAGCGAACACGCCCACTGCGAACATAGTGATCGCCGAGGGCAGCAGCATCAGCCCGGACCGTGTGATGCTGGCACCGAACCCGTACCCGGCGGCGGATGGCGTCTGAACGAATTCGGGCAGGAAGGCGAACGTCGCATACATCCCCACACCGATCAGCAGTGCAACCAGATTGTTCGTCCATACGGCTGTCCGCCGCATCATCTTCATGTCAATTAGCGGAGTCGCCGCGCGCAACTCGGCGGCCACCCAGCCAGCCGCGAGTACCACTGCCCCCGCCAGCAGGCCGATCACCCGGCCGGAGCCCCATCCCCACTCCGGTGCATTGCTCAGCGCGACCAGCAGTGCCACCAGCCAGGCAGATAGCAGCACCGCTGACAGCCAGCTAATCCGCCCGGGCGAGCGAACCGGCGACTCGGGAACGAACAGCACTGCGGACACCGCGGCGATGACCGTCAGGATCATCGGCAGCCAGAACAGCCAGCGGTACCCCAGGCCGTCCACGATCGGTCCGGCCAGGACGATACCGAGGCCAGCCCCGACCGCGGTCAGGGACGCCAGAGCGCCCACCGCACCGGTTACTTTGCCGGCCGGGAACTCATCACGGATGATGCCGAACGCGACGGGCACCATCCCGCCCGCGATCCCCTGAATGACCCGCGCAACGATCAGGACGCCGATCGAAGAAGCGACCGCCGCCAGCAGCGAACCCACCGCCAGCGCGACAAGCGTGGCGACAAAGACCCGCTCCTTGCCGATCATGTCGCCCACCCGCCCGAGGATCGGCGTCATGATCGACGCTGACAGCAGATAGGCAGTCAGCACCCATGTCGCGGCGCTCTGCGTCGTATGCAACTCGTGCTGCACCGTCGTCAGCACCGGAATCACCAGCGACTGCAACAGCGCGAACGCCGCCACACCAGCCGACAACACCGCGAACGTCACCTGATGATGCGCTCGCCGGCTACCTATCGCCACCCATGACCTCCCCGAAACGGAATCACGCTTCCGGCGGGAGCCTAGCAAACCGGAATCCCAATTCCGCTCGCCGACGGTTCTCTGACAGCCGCCAGCCCCGAGGCTGAGGAAGCTGCCAGATCGTCTGAGTGACGGCTTCAGAGTTCGCGATGCTTATGCGTCGAGGACTGCGGCGTCGGTGCCACCTTCCTCGCCGAGGATGGAGCCGATCTGGGCGACCCGATCGGGCCGCTTCATGCGCAGCCACAGCAGTACGACGATGCCGATGACAAGCCAGGCGCCCGCCAGAAGCGGAGTCCACTTGAGGATGCCAGGCGGGGCTGGGTGGATCGATCCGTAAAGCGCTGCGCCGAAAACGATCGCACCGACAACCGGGATCCCGACGTGGACCAGCCGGTTCCAGTTCCGCGTCTCGCGGGTCCTCCAGAAGTACACGATCCCGCCCAGGCATAGCAGGATGTACACGACGATGATCAGCAGGGTTCCGGTAGTCGCCCAGAAGTAATGGTTGCTCAACGGCTGGCCGAAATTGGTGTCGGACAGCGGGTAGCCCATCAGCAACGCCATCAGGATGGCGAGCACGGTGACCGCCACGGTGGCGTTAACGGGCGTCTTGAATGTGGGGTGGGTCTTGCCGAACGCGGCTGGCAGAACGCCCTCGCGGCCCATGGCGAACAGGGTGCGCGCGGCAGCGGTCGCGCAGGCGACACACACGATGAATGCGGCGCACATACTGCCGATCTCGGCCAGTGTGCCGAGCCAGGAGCCGACGTAGGTCGTAGCTGTGGTCTTGAGCGCGACCGGGTCGCCGCCCATCTTCGCGCCGTTGTTCACGCCGTAGCCGATCGTGATCGAGTAGGTCGTCCACAGGTACAGGATGATCGCGAACAGGGTCGCGACGATGACCGCGATGGGGATGTAACGCCGCGGCTGGGCGGTCTCCTCACCGAAGTCGGCGGCGGTCTCGAACCCGATGTAGGAAGTGACGCCGAAGATGATGCCGTAGAAGACGCCGTTGAACCCGCCGGAGTTGGTATGGCTGAAGCTGAACGCGCCCAGTGCCTGGCCGTTGCTGCCGCCCTTGGCCGTCGTGATGAGGTCGATAAGGATAATGACCGCGACCGTGGCGATGCCGACGATCTCTCAATTCATTCGGCCATGAGGACGGTGTGCTCGTCCAGCAGGTAGTCGAAGGCCAGCGGAGTGCAATCTCGTTCGACAAGCCAGTCGTTGAACCGGATATGTACGGGGTGCGCCCGGTACTCGTTCATGGCTTCGATGTCGGGGAACTCGGTGTAGAGCAGGTAGCCGTAGCCTCGGTTCCGCGCGCCGGTGAGATCTGTGCCGAGGCGGCACTTGGTCATGAGGCCGATCTCCTTCGGCCAGGATTCGACCATCTCCCACATCTGCGCGACCTCGGCGTCGCTCAGCTCGCGCGGAAAGCTGAACAACACGATGTGCTGCAACGCCATCGCGGCTCCTCATTGGCGTCGTCTGCGGAGGCGCTCGCTTCGCAGTGGATCAGTAGAACTCGAAGTACTCGCGCATCTCCCATTCGCTGACGTCCTGCCCCTCCTGAAGCGGGTTCTCGGCGACCGCGGCCTCGTACCGGCCGAACTCCGAGCGCTTCATCTGCAGCAGGTAGTCAACCAGCGTCTCGCCGAACGCCTTGCGGAAGAAGACGTCCTTCTCAAGGGCGCCGATGGCATCGCCAAGCGACGCCGGGAGCATCGGATTCTGCGTCGTATAAGGATCAGCCTCGACCGGCGGCGGCGGGTCAAGCTGGCGGCGCATGCCATCCAGCCCGGCCGCTATGTTCGCCGCCATGTACAGGTACGGGTTGGCGGCGGGCTCGCCCATCCGCATCTCCACGTGGCTATTTGTATCTCCGGGAGCGCCCTGAACCCGGATGAGCGCGCCGCGGTTCTCCAGCGCCCAGCACACCCGGTCAGGGGCAAACGAGTACGGCCGGTACCGCTTGTAGCCATTCACCGTCGGTGTCGCGAACATCGCCATTGGCATCGAATGCTCAAGCAGGCCGGCCACAAAACGCCGACCCGTTGCCGACAGCCAGTCATCCTCGCTGGCGAACGCATTGGTCCCCTCCTGGCGTGAGATCAGCGACTCATGCAGGTGCCAGCCCGAGGAGAAGAAGTTCGGCAGCCCTGGCCTGCACATGAACGTCGCGAGCAGGCCGCGCCGCTGGCAGATCTGCTTGACCGCCGAGCGGAAGAGCACCACAGCGTCCGCTGCGGCGAGCCCTCCGATCGGGCTGAAGCTGAACTCCATCTGGCCAGGGCCCCACTCGTCTTCCATCGAGCGTGGAGGCAACCCGACCGCGGCCAGCCCATCGCGGATCGCTTCGAGAGTGTCGGCGACGCTGTCCAGCCGCACCTCGGACAAGTACTGGTAGCCGCGTTGCCAGATGCTGACTGGCGGTGCCGGCGGCGTGAACCCGGCGTTTGCCGGCGTCAGGTGATCGCTGTCCACCTTGACGATGTAGTACTCGACCTCGATGCCCGCCAGGTAGTCGTAACCGGCCTCGCCGAGCTCGCCCAGCATCCTGCGCATCAGCCCGCGGCCATCGAGAGGCATCGGCTGGCCGTTACTGAAGTACGTGTCACAGAGCATCCAGCCGGTGCGATCGGCCCATGGCAAGATGCGGAACGTGGCCGGATCAGGCACCAGCACGATGTCCGGGAACCCGGTGAACTCGTCAATGCCAAAGCCGCCGCCCGCGGCGAACGCCGGCACGAACACCTGATTTCCGCTGTCAAGGCTGTAAATGGCCCCCGAGAAGTCCAGGCCGTTCGTCATCGCCGCGATGGCGACGTCGGGGGACAGCGCCTTGCCGCGCGGCACGCCGTGCTGGTCGACGACGATCAACCGGACTGTCCGCAGCCCCAGAGTGCGGATCTGGTCGGCAAGCGCCTCGGCGGCGGCGGCCTGCTCCGCGGTGTACAGCCCGTAACGGGCGACGAACCCTGGCTGGCCCACGCCATCTACGTCGGCCGGGAAGCTGCTGGTCACTGCCTAACCTCCGATCAGGGGGTCCACCGCGGTGCTCGCTCATCTGCTCGAGCATGGCGGCGGTGAAGTTGGCGGGTTCTATGTCGGCGAGCGACAGGAATGTCTCGGTCCGCTGCACGCCGTTGATCTTGAAGATCTCAGTCAGTAGCAGCTCTCGCAGGTGCGCATGATCGCGGACCCGGAGCCGGACGAGCAGATCCAGGGCGCCCGTGACGACGCTCATTGCCTCAGCCTCCGGCAGGGCGCTGATCGCCTTGATGATCTCGCTCAAGTCCATGCCGGGCCCGGCGGTTACCGCGACGTACACCACGACCGGGTAGCCGAGCGCTGCCCAGTCGATGTCGACTCGGTATCCCCGGATAACACCGCTGCGCTCCAGCCGGGACAGCCGGTCGGCGACCGCCGGAGCCGACATCTCGATGGTGCGGGCGAGCGCGCGCTGCGACTGGCGTGCATCACTGGCGAGCGCGCGGAGCAACGCCAGGTCGAAGTCGTCGACCTCCGCCCTTTGCGCAGCGGGAGGTGAGACCTCGGTGAGCCTGGCGAGCGGAGCTGAGACTGAATCCATTTGCCAGGTGACCCGTCCTGGTACCTAGTGATATGAGCTATGCTGCTATCAACCGGGTTCCTACTGTAAAGCCAGGTGTGGGGGATTCTTACATTCGTAAGATTGGCTGTCAAGAGGTGAGCACGTAGATGACCACAGCCACGGAACGGCATGACTGGGATGCCGATGTCGCCACGCGCACCCAGACGCTGGGCGGCGGGGAGATTACCGCCATTCTTGCGCTGGCCGGCGCGACCGACGTGATCACGTTCTCCGGCGGGTTCCCTGACCCTGCGACCTTCCCGACCGGCATGCTGGCCGAGATCGCCGCGCGCCTCATCACTTCCGATCCCGGCGTGGCGCTGCAGTACTCGGCGACCGAGGGGATCGCGAGCGTCAGGGACTACGTGTCCGGGCGGCTGGCCTCGCACGAGGGCCGAACGCCCGACGCCGGTGAGCTGATGATCACCAGCGGGGGCATCGACTGCATGGAACTGGCGGCGAAGACCTACCTGAATCCTGGCGACCTCGTTGTCGTGGAGGCACCGACATACCTCGGCGCCATCATGGCCTTCCGCGGGTACGAGGCCGACGTGCGCGGCGTGCCAGTCGATGCCGAGGGGCTGCGAGTGGACGTGCTCGCCGACTACCTGACCGCAGGTTTGCGGCCGAAGATCCTCTACACGATCCCTGACTTCCAGAATCCGAGCGGGCTGTCGATGACCATCCAGCGCCGGCAGGAGCTCGTCGCGCTCGCACGGCGGTACGGCTTCCTGATTCTGGAGGACGTGGCATACCGGGAGCTCAGCTTTGAGCATGCGCCGCCGCCGAGCCTGTGGGCGCTTGCTCCGGACATGGTGCTGCAGGCCGGAACATTTTCCAAGATCTTCTGCCCAGGGTTCCGGCTGGGCTGGGCGGCCGGTCCAGCGGAGATCATCGCTCGGCTGGTCGTCGCCAAGCAGAACTCGGATCAGTGCTCTGGAGCGCTCGGCCAGCGGATGCTCGAGGAGTACGGCCGCAGCGGGCAGATGGAGCGGCAGGTGGTCTCGTCCCGCGCGCTCTATGCGCGGCGGGCCGCGCTGACCTGCCAGGCCCTGGCCAGGCACATGCCCGAGGGCACCACGTGGACGACGCCGCAAGGCGGCTTCTATGTCTGGCTGACCGCCCCGGACGGGGTCGATACCGTCGCCTTGTCTGCCGCGGCGCGTGCGCGGAAGGTGGCCTACGTGCCGGGACGGCCGTTCTATCCCGATGACGACGGGCAAGCGCAGATCAGGCTTTCTTACAGCAGGGTCGCCGATGAACTCATTGACGAGGGCATCCGCCGGATCGGTGTGGTGCTCAAAACCGCTCTGGAGGACAGATGACTAATGCCGTGAGCCCGGCGGGCGGTACGGAATCCATCGGCGACGCCGAGAGCCACTTCACCGCCGAGGCGCTTGGCGAGCCCGCAGGACCGGGACGGTACGTGAACGTGGACGCGCTGTCACCCGTGGAGTTCGTGCCGGGGCTCGGGTTCCGCCCGGTGCTCGGGCAGCGGGTGATGACGAACTTCGTCAGCTACGGGCCGGGGGCAGTGGCGCCCCGGCACGTGCACGAGGAGGAGCAGATCGTGATCGTCGTCGACGGCGAGCTGGTCTTCGACCTTGACGGGGACGTGCGCACGATGCGCAAAGGCGATGTAGCCGTGATCCCGGCGTGGGTGCCGCACAGCGCGTGGACAACGGACGAAAGCTATTGCGAGCAAATCGACGTGTTCTGCCCGCCGCGTCAGAGCTTGCTCAAGCTGGCCGAGTCGCACGCTGCGGCCGAGCATGGTGTTGATCGGGCGGACGTGGTCTAGGTGGACCTCGGGTTGGCCGGCCGCCGGGCTATCGTCACCGGCGGGTCGAAGGGGCTGGGCAAGGCGATCGCCGCCGAGCTGATAGCCGAGGGCGCGGCAGTGACGATCTGCTCCAGAAACTCCGCCGAGCTCGAGACGACCGCCGCCGAGCTCAGAAAGCTGGCGGCCCTGGCAGCCGCCGGATCGGCCTCGATCGTCGCCATGGCGTGCGATGTGACCGAACCCGATCAGGTCGCGGCATTCACCGAGTTCGCCGTCGCGGCTATGGGCGGACTCGACATTCTCGTCAACAACGCCGGCGGAGCGCGGCCTGGCCGATTCGGCACACTGACCGATGACGACTGGCATGCCGACATCGACGTGAAACTGTTCTCCCAGATCCGCTGCACCAGGGCTGCGCTGCCGCACCTGCGTCGCAGCGACGCTCCGCGGGTTATCAATATCAATGCCGTGTACGGCCGTTACCCGGATCCCGCGTTCCTTGCGTCGTCGGTCAACCGGGCCTCCTGCCTGAGCTTGTCCAAGGCGCTGTCGATCGAACTTGGCCGCGAAGGAATCCTGGTAAACAGCGTGAACATCGGTCTTGTGGAGACGCCGCAATGGCAGAACATTCACCAGCGGCGCGCGCCTGAGATCCCCGCAGAAGAGTTCTTCGGTCAGCTCGCGGCTGCCGAGGTGCCGCTGGGCAGATTCGGCCAGCCCGATGAGGTCGCCGGCCTCGTCACCTTCCTGGCCAGTGGCCGGGCCAGCTACATCGCAGGCGCATCGATCGACGTGGCGGGCGGCATGGGAAAGTTCCTGTAGGGAAGCGGGATTCCATGTGCCGACTGCTTGGCTATTGCGCGCGCGATGAAACCGCCCTTGCTGACCTGATCGGTGACAACGCGCTCGGTCAACTTATCGCGCTCTCAGAACTGCATCGTGACGGCTGGGGTATGGCCTGGTACGAGGGCTCGGAGCCGGTGATCCGCAAGTCGCCACTACGGGCCGACGAGCCTGAGTTCGAAAAGCTGGCACGTCAGCCGCTCGGCGACCTGGGCCTCGTTCACCTACGATGGGCAACTCCGGGCTTGTCGGTCACGAACGAGAACACACATCCGTTCAGATACGGGCCCTATGTGTTTGCGCACAACGGGGCTGTTCACCCGCAACACAGGCTGGGCGAGATTCTGCCGCCTAGCTGGGAGGCTCAGGTCGGCGGCACCACCGAAAGCGAACGCTACCTGCTGCTGATCATGTCCCGGTTGCAGGAGAACGGCGGGGACGTGGTCGCCGCGACCGCGGATGCGGCGTCGGCCATCGAGCGCAGGTTCGCGCCGAACAGCCTTAACGCGATCCTGCTCGGGCCGCGGTACATGTACGGGATCAGCTGGCATGACCGGGCTAAGGTGCCGGAGGCCAAGCTGCGGGAGCGGGGATACGAAGACCGGCCTGATGAGATCGCCTGTTACTTCGACCTGGCTTACCTAGCCGGCCCCGACGCGGTGGTCGTAGCGAGCTCCGGCTGGTCCCAGGCTGGCTGGACGCCGCTGCCCAACCGGCACGTGCTGGTCGTGGAGCGGACCACCCTGGACACGCAGGTGCGGTCGCTGGAACCCCAATGATCCCTCCGGGCTTGTTGTCGTCGGCCTTCAGGAGATTTGCCGGTGGGCTTGGTAGAACCTGCTGTACAGCCGTGCCCGCGTCAGCGGCCCCTACCGGGCTCGTCGAAGTCACAGCTCACAGGGACTTCAGGAAATCGATTAGTCCGGGGAAGTAGTGCCCGGGGTCGTCGAATTGCGCGAGGTGGCTGCCATCGGGACAGTGCAGGTAACGGCCCAGTGGCAGCTGTTCGGACATCCAGCGCATGTGCTCGGGATCCATGGTGTCGTGCGTGGCGCCAATAACGAGCGTCGGCACCTCGATGTCCTGGAGATCTCCCGAGCGGTCCCAGTCCTCCAGCGTGCCGCTGAGTCCGAGCTCGCTGGGCCCTTGCATCGGTACGTAGATCGCCGGGTTGATATGACCGATCGACCGCGTCACCGAATCCGGCCAGTCGCTCTGTGGCATCCGGCAGACGTGCAGGACGTAGTGGTGCTCCATGAGCAGCTTCTCGTAGCGCGGGTCGTCGGTCTGCCCCTCTGCCTCCAGCCCCTTGATCTCCGCCAGCACGTCCTGGTCCATGGCAGGCATGAGGACGTCCCTGGCGTAGGCGTTATAGAGCGGCGCGCTGGACATCATGTTCGAGATCACCAGCCCCTTGAGCCGCTGCTGGTGACGGACGGCGTACTCCAAGGCGAGCAGGCCGCCCCAGGATTGCCCGAGCAGCACGAAGTTACTGCGGTCGAGCCCGAGCGCCTGGCGGACCTGCTCGACCTCATCGACGAACCGTCCTAGCGTCCACAGCGACGCGTCGTCAGGCCGGCTGCTGCGGAATGACCCAAGCTGGTCGTAGTAGTAGTACTCGATGCCAGCGCGCGGAAACCAAGTGTCGAACGACTCATACAGCTCGCTGCTGGCCCCCGGGCCGCCGTGCAGCAAGAGCACTTTGAGATCGGCGTTGTTCCCGACCCGCTTGGTCCAGACGCGGAACTCGCCGCTGGGCGTGCTGACCGGGATCATGCGCGAGCCCCCGGACAGAACATCGCGCTGATCCCAGGTAGAGGTATCAAAATATGACGCAGGCGGCCCATCCATGGTGACAACCTAGCTTGCGGCCGGCTCGCGCACCCCAGCAGCCCAAAATCGAGCGGGGGCCCGTCCTATCGGTCGCGATTGAGCAGGCCATTACTTCGCGCTCGAGCTCTGCTTGACCCTCCCCCGAAGCGCCGCAAAGCACATGGCCATGCTGATCACGCCGACAACCGAGATAGCCGCAGCCGCCTGGCCGAGCTGGGCCGGTTGCCAGCCGTTGCCAAGCACTAGCGATCGCAGACCGCCGAGCAGGTAGGTCACGGGGTTGAACCCAGCGACCGTGTTCAGCCAGCCGGCCAGCTGGTCGCGCGGAACGTAAGAGGAGGTCAGGAAAAGGAACGGGAAGAACAGCAGGAACATGGAGTTCACTGCTGCCGGGTTCCCGGTCTTGAGGGCGATCGCGTATCCGAATCCGGCGAATGCCAGGCTCCACAGGGATGCGAGCAAGACGAACGCGACAACGCCGAGCAGTCCGCCTTCGAACCGGACGCCCAGGATGACCCCGAGTACCAGGATCGGGAGCGTCAGCGCCGCCGCGACGGCGACGTCGGCGGCCATGTGGCCGATCAGGATCGCGGATCGCCGGACGGGAGTCAGGAGCAGGCGGTCGAGGTACTGAGTCTGCACGTCGAGGACAAGGGCCGGAGCACGTGAAACGCCCGTGACGCCGAGCAGAATGGCGGTCGCCATCTCGAACGCGGTGTAGCTGAAGCCCGGATGGTTCCCGGCCAGCTTCTTGAGCGTGGCGATGTTGACGATAAAGAAGAACAGCGCGATGAACACCGGCGGGATCACGGCCGCCGGATCGCGCGGGACGGCACGGAGCGCCCGGCTGGCGACGGACGTCAGGTCGTGCAGGAAGCCGGCCGGGCGGGCCTGAACGACCTCGCCGGAGAGGGCTGGGCTGACGGTCGTTGTGAGCGAGGTCATGACGGGTCCTCCGCCGTGTTCTTGCGTTCGATATGGCTTCCGGTGAGCTCAAGGAAGACATCATCGAGCGTTGGGGTGCGCAGCGTCAGGTCGCGCACAGTCACGTTGCTGCTGGCGAGGGCCAGGGCAACCGGGCTGATGGCGGCTGCGCCGTTGCCGGTCGCGATAACCAGTTCGCTGCCGTGCGCCTCGACACTGATCACAGCTGGTACGGCCGCTACTACGGCGCGCGAGGCCATGGCATCGCCGGCCACGCGGGCGACGATGACATCGGTGCCGACTGACCGCTTCAGCTCGGCCGGCGGGCCTTCCGCGACGATCCTGCCGCGGTCGATGATGCCCACCCGGTGCGCCAACTCGTCGGCCTCTTCGAGGTACTGCGTCGTCAGGAAGATGGTCGTGCCGAGCTGCTGATTCAGCCGGAGGATCTCCGACCAGGCCCGGGCCCGGCTCGCTGGATCCAGCCCGGTTGTCGGCTCGTCCAGGAACAGTATCTGGGGGTTATGCACCAGCGCTGCCGCCAAGTCGAGCCGCCGCTGCATCCCGCCTGAGTAGGTTCCGATTTGCCGGTCGAGTGCGTCACCCAGCTCGATCAGCTCGCTCAGTTCGGCCAGCCGCCGCGTCACGGCCTTGCTGGACAGGCCGTAGAGCCGACCCTGCAGGCGCAGCAGCTCGGTGCCGGTCTGCTTGGGGTCGAGCGCTGCGTCCTGGAGTGCGACGCCGATCCGGAGCCGGACCTGCCCGGGCTGGCTGGCAACGTCATAGCCGGCTACCAGCGCGCGGCCGCCGGTAGGCGCCAGGAGGGTGCAGAGCATGCGTACGGTGGTGGACTTACCCGCGCCGTTCGGGCCGAGGAAGCCGTAGATTTCGCCGGCCCGGATCCGCAAGTCGACCTTGTCGACGGCACGGGTCCCGTTGAAGTGCCGGGCCAGGGCCTCCGCGCGGATGGCATGGTCGGTTTGATCTGCATCGCCGGCGTCGTCGATGCGGCCAGCGTGAGCCGCTGGCCTAAGTTGCGACCTGGCGGACGCGCCGGCCGCGCTCTCCCGCTCGGTTATCAGTGTCCTCATCGTTTATCCCCTGTCGGTGCTCTGAGTTGGTCTAGCTGAGCCGTGGCGGGCCAGCGCCGCGTTCCCGGGCCGGCGGATGGCCGCTCAGCCTGGATTTACACAGACGTCGTTCGACGAGGAGCTGCATCGACATCACGGGGAGAAATTTCCAGCGGTTTCTGAGCGACAGCCCAGGCTCCGGCCGGACGCCACGTGAACCGTCAGCCCCTGCCACATCGGCAACGTTACGATCGGCCACTGACAATCTGCCCGACCGAGCTGATCGTCAGCCCTGCTCAGAAGTCCGTCCGACGTGAGCTGGCGGCGGATCCTTACATCAACATCCCGGTCT